>Ga0134123_10002668_pt1 | contig 11660 bp, 8 predicted proteins | sample KB303_FD_96460 | JGI IMG/M metagenome (GOLD analysis project Ga0134123, IMG submission 96460) | Terrestrial soil microbial communities without Nitrogen fertilizer from Kellogg Biological Station, Michigan, USA - KB3-0-3 | ecosystem: Environmental > Terrestrial > Soil > Unclassified ...
AGTACAGCGTGAGCTCGTCGGACGTCAGCAGCTCCGAGTGCCGCACCTCCTCGCGCGACGCCGGGATCCAGAAAAGCACCAGCGGCGACTTCACTTCGTTGCCCGGCTCGAGGATCTTCCAGGGAACGAACGAGACATGAGGAGGATCATCCGGCAGAGCATTCACGCCGGTCAGAGTCAGGGCGAGCGCGGCGATCCATCGCGCCCAGCGGTGCATCATCACCTCTCCACTCGGGGGAACGGCCGGATTATACGCCCGGGAAAGGTAGAATCCCGCTCGGTTCCAGTCGTCCATTCATGAGCAAAACTCGGGAGTCGTTCGGTCGCTACGAAGTCATCGGTGCCATTGGCGCGGGGGGGATGGGTGAGGTGTATGTCGCCCGCGACCCGCAGCTCGGCCGCCGCGTCGCGATCAAGATGCTCCCGTCGGGGGTGGCGTCGGACCGCGACACGCTCGCGCGCTTCACCCACGAGGCGCGCTCGGCGTCGGCGCTGAACCACCCGAACATCGTCACCATCCACGAAGTCGGCGCCGATGCGGACACGCCGTACATCGTGATGGAGTACGTCGAGGGCACCGACCTCCGCTCGATGATCCACGAGGGCGCGCTGGCGACGCGGAAGGTCGTCGACATCGGCGCGCAGATCGCCGAGGGACTGTCCGCGGCGCACGAGCGCGGCATCGTCCATCGCGACCTGAAGCCCGAGAACATCATGGTCACCCGCGACGGATTCGTGAAGATTCTCGACTTCGGACTCGCCAAGACGCTCGCGCCCTCGCCCGACTCGACGAACAGCCAAACGCTCGACCTCGAGCTGCCGGGCACGAACCCCGGCACGATCCTCGGCACGGTCGGTTACATGTCGCCGGAGCAGGCGACGGGAAAGCGCCTCGACTTCCGCTCCGACCAGTTCGCCCTCGGCGCGATTCTGTACGAGCTCGCGACGGGCAGGGCCGCATTCGAGGCCGAGAATGCGATCGACACGCTCTCCGCGATCCTCCACGCCGATCCGCCGCCGATCGCGAAATCGAACCCGCGCGCGCCCGCGCAGCTGACCGGCATCGTCAACCGCCTGCTGGAGAAGAAGCCCGACGGCCGCTACGCGTCGACGCGCGATCTCGCACGCGAGCTGCGGCTGCTGCGCGACCGCGTCGTCGCGGAGGAGAGCGGCTTTCACACGAGCGCCGAGCTGCGCGCGTTTCGCGTCCGTCCCCTCGCCGCGATCCTCGGCGCGGTTGCGCTCGCCCTGTTTCTCGCCGGCGTCGTGTACCTCGCGCGCCAGCGCGTGTCGAAGCCAGGGGCGGTCGCCGCGCCGGTTGCGGCGCCGAAAAAATACCTCGCGGTCATGCGTTTCAAGGACCTCAGCGGCGACGCCAACGGGCAGCTCGTCGCGGACGGGTTCGCGGAGACGCTGACCGCGCGCCTCGCGCGCTTCCCGGCGATTCAGGTGATGCGTCCGCCCGCCGGCCCGCCCGATCCGGTCCCGCCCGATCCGGCGAAGGTCGCCCGCGATCTCGGCGCGAATCTCGTACTGGTCGGCGCGATGATGCGCGACGGCGAGCGCATCCGCGTGACGTACGAGATCCTCGATCCTCAGAGCCGCCGCGAGTGGCGCGATCTGATCGAGGGAAATGTCGCCGACCTCTTCGGCGTACAGGACGACGTCGCCGCGAGTGTGGCGAAGAACCTCGACCTCGGCGCGACCCCGGTGCGTGTCGCCCTCGACCCCGCCGTCTCGCAGAGCCGCTACCTCGAGGCCCTCGGCCACCTCCGCCGCTACGACAGCGAGCAGTCGCTCGACAGCGCCATCGCCATCCTGAAGGACCTCGGCCCGTCGCCGTCGGTGCAGGCCGCTCTGGCCCGCGCATATCTGCACAAGTTCCAGATCACCCACGATCCCCAGCTTGCCGCCGCCGCGGGCGAGGCCGCGCAGCAGGCGCTCAAAGCCGATCCGCAGAGCATCGACGTGAATGTGACCATGGGCGAGCTCCACCGCCGCACCGGCCGCAACAAGGAGTCCGTGGATGCCTTCGTCCGCGTCCTCTCCCAGCAGCCGACGAATGCCGAGGCCGTCCTCGGACTCGCCGAGACCTACAAAGCGGCCGGCGATTTCAAAAGCGCCGAAGCGCAGTACAAACGCGCCATCGAGCTGCAGCCGAATTTCTGGGGCAGCTACAACAAGCTGGGAGCGTTCTATTACGCGCAGGGTCGCTATCAGGATGCGATTCCGTTCTTCGAAAAGGTGACGCAGCTCGTCCCCGACAACCAGCGGGCTTACAGCAATCTCGGGGGTATGTATCAGCGGCTCGGCAAATTCGATGAGGCGGTCCGCTATTTTTCCAAATCGATCGCCATCAAGCCTTCGGGCGCCGGATATTCGAATCTCGGAACCACGTATTACTTCGCCAGCCGTTATGCGGAAGCCGCCGCCGCATTTCAGAAAGCGGTCGAACAAACGCCGCAGGCATTTCTCTATTGGCGCAATCTGGGCGATGCGTATCGCTGGATGCCCGGCCGCGAAGCGGATGCGAAACGCGCCTATGAACACGCTGCGGACTTATGCGACGCCGCGATTCGCGTGAACCCGTCGGATGCCGTCGCTTATGAATCGCGCGGCAGTGCTCTCGCGAAACTGGGACGGCACCGGGAAGCACGGAACGCAATCCTCCGCGCGCTGGAGCTCGAGCCCCGCGATCCCTCGCATCTCTATGAGGCCGCGGTAATTGCCAATATCGCGGGATCAGCCGACGAAACGGCCGCACGGCTCGAACAGGCGGTGCGCCTAGGGTTCAATCCTGCTGATATCGCGCGCGATCCCGAATTTGCAAACCTGCGCAAAAGCGGTAAGCTGCAAACCATCGTTCAGGGTCCAGGAACGACTACAACAAAGTGAGATGAGGTGCGGCGCCCGGAGGTGGTGCGCCGTTTAAACAGCCACAGGAGGGCTTCAGCATGCCACAGGATCAACCCGACAAAGTCGTTCGTCTCAGTATCAATGCAGCGGGCCTGCCTGTTCCGGATCAGGATCCGGTCCAGGTCAAAAAGGACAATCAGAAAGTCAGGTGGGCCGCCGATTTTCCGTTCAGAATCGAGATCGACGGTTATTCCGATCTGCAACACAGTAACGGCGGCGGGACGCATACCTGCAAGACCGGCTACTTTGCGGACGCGAAGCCGTATAAGTACTCGATCATCGCAAATGGCAATACGAACGATCCGACGCTCGACATCCTGCCGTAAGCAGACTCCCGCCCGGCGTTCCGTGCTCGCGTTCGAGCACGGAACGCTCACCGGCTGATCTACCACTCGTAGAATCGCGGCGGCGTTTTCGTTGTCAAGTGTCATTCGACTTTTCAACAGCTGCGGAAAACCCTCATCATTGGGCCGAAACCATCGCCATGCCGGTGGGGAGGGCTGTGCAAAACAATGTGGACGGTTCGGCGCGCGCGCTACCGTCCGTAGAATGCTTGCACCGGTTCAATGTCTGTTGCTCAAATCGACGTCGCGCTCGACCAGCCCATGCCGCAGAGCCCTGATGCGGAGCGGGCCGTGCTCGGGTCCATCCTCATCAACAACAACGCGTTCTATCGCGTCATCGGCATCGTCGACACGCCCGATTTTTTCAAGGACGCCAACCGCACCATCTTCGCGACCATGCGCGTGCTCGCGGAGCAGAGCCGCGCGATCGACCTGCTCACGCTGAAGGAGCAGCTGGCGAAGAACGCGCAGCTCGACACCGTCGGCGGCTACGCCTACATCACCTCGCTCGTCGACTTCGTCCCGGACGTCGCCAACGTCGAGCGCTACGCGCACGTCGTCAAGGAAAAGTCGATGCTGCGGCGCCTCATCGTGATGGGAAACAGCGTGATGCGCGCCGCGCTCGACGCTCCGGCCGAGCCCGCGGACGTCCTCAACATCGCCGAGAAATCGCTGTACGAGATCGCCGAGAGCACCACCGACAAAGGCTTCGTCTCCCTCGACCGCATCACCCGCGCGAACATGGTCGCGATCGAGCAGATCCACAGCGCCGGAAAACTCCTCACCGGCATCCCCACCGGCTACGACCGCTTCAACGAGTTCACCTCCGGCTTCCAGCCGCAGGACCTCATCATCCTCGCCGCAAGGCCCTCGATGGGTAAGACGAGCCTTATGATGAACATCGCCGAGACCATCGCCATCCCGGGCAAGGACGGCCAGCCGCGCAATGGTGCGCAGCGGGTGTACGGCGTCGGCGTGTTCTCGCTGGAGATGTCGCGCGAGCAGATCGGGTTGCGCATCCTCTCGTCGGAGTCGGGTGTGTCGAATCATCTGATCCGCTCGGGCATGCTCTCCGAGCGCAACTGGCGCGATCTCGCGGAAGCGGCGGGGCGTCTGGCGAAGGGAAAGATCTACGTCGACGACACGCCGGGCATCGATCCGCTCGAGGTGCGCGCGAAGGCGCGGCGCCTGAAGCAGGAAGCGGGTCTCGACATGGTCATGGTCGACTACCTGCAGCTCATGGCGCTGAAAGGCAAGATCGAGTCGCGGCAGCAGGAGATCTCCCAGATCTCGCGCGGACTCAAGGCCGTCGCGAAGGAGCTGAATGTTCCGCTGCTGGCGCTCTCGCAGCTCTCGCGCCGCCCCGAGCAGCGCACCGGCGATCATCGGCCGCAGCTCGCCGACCTCCGCGAGTCGGGCGCCATCGAACAGGACGCCGATCTCGTCGCCTTCATCTACCGCGATGAGGTGTACAACAAGGACACCGAGGAGAAAGGCATCGCCGAGATCATCATCGCCAAGCAGCGCAACGGCCCCATCGGCGACTTCAAGCTCGTCTTCCGCAACGACATCACCAAGTTCTTCAACTACGAGCCGCAGCCGGACTTCATCCCCGGCGGGTGATCACCGGCCCAGCGCGCGCGCAACGCGATGCGCGAGCCCCTCGGCGTCGACGCGGTTGCGCAGGTCCTTCGCGATCGTGCGTGAGCCGCCGCTGCGGAGGCGGACCACGACGTCATAGAAGCCGCGGTTGCCGCGCGTAGTGCCGATGCGCGCGAAAAACGACTCCACGTCCGACGCCGGAATCGTGCGCGTCCGGCCGATGCCGAGCCAGGAGTGGCGGATGGCGAGCGCCGACGGGTCGGCGGAGAGTCGCGTGCGTCGCAGGAAATAGTCGGAGGCGATCGCGATCACGAGCGTTCCGAACGCCCCGAAGAAGAGCACGGCCCAGAGCGGCGCGCCGAAGCTGCGGATCACGGCGAGCGTGCCGAACCAGATCACGACGAAGACCACGTACACGATCGCCTCGCCGGCCCCGCGCGCGGAATGAATCGCGATCTCCTCGCCGCCGGTGCGGGAAGGAGTGAAGGTGATGCCCGGCGGCGGCGTCCATGCCGGCGCCCAGACGCGCTCTTCGCGCGGGCTCTCCGACGCCGCGGTGCGGAACACCGGCAGTTCGAACTGCGCCGAGTAGTCGATGCCCGGCACCTCGGCCGCGACCTCGAGACGCCACAGCACCATGTTGCGCGCGTCGCTGTAGTCGGCCGGCTCGCATTCCGCGGGGATGGCGAAGCGAAACGGAATGCGCATCCCGCTCGGACTCGGCATCGCCGCCCCGGTCCCGATGACCTGCTCGTCCTGCCAGAGCACCGTCTCGTGGACCGAACGGCTCTTGCCCGAGCCCCGCACGACGCGGCGGATGGAGGTGAGGCGCACCTGGAATCCGCGTTCCGGCACTTCCCTGACCTTCGCCTCGATCTCGCCGCGGCAGACCGTGCCGATCGGGATCGGCAGGTGCTCGAGCCTGCAGAGCGACACGCCGTATTTGTGGCGGCGCAGCGTCTGGTACAGCGCCGCGACCATTACGCCGAGACCGACGAGTGGAAACAGCATCACGAAGTAGAACGCCGGCTCGTGCTGGCGATCGCGGAAGACGAACACGAACGGCAGCGACATCAGGATCCAGAACGTGCCGAAGAACCAGAGGAACGCCGGCCGGATCGTGGCCGTGTCCTGCACCGCGCGATCGGCCCAGTCGCGCCGCCACATCCAGGGCTCCTCGGGATGCTGCGTCTGCAGCAGACGCCGTTCCGTTGCGCGGCGAATGGCACGGCGGATCGTCATGAAGGCGAGAGCGCCGATGCCGAGGATCACGAGCAAACCGGTCGGGAACATGCGCGGGAGATCGTACGCGAAGTTGGCGATCGTCAGGCCATTGAAGGAATCCTGTACGAAAGCGGGCGCGTTCCGATGGTGAGGAGACCTCGCGATGAAGACTGCCACGCTCGCCGTTCTCGTGCTCCTGCTCGCAGCAACCGCGCAGGCCGACGTGCTGCGGGTGGTCGTCGACGACATGATTCATCCGATCAGCGACGAGTTCATCGGGCGCGCGATCGACGAGGCGGCGGCGCGCAAGTCCGACGCGGTCCTGATCGTCCTGCGTACGCCGGGCGGTCTCGAGACGTCGATGCGCGGCATCGTGAAGAAGATCTTCGAGTCGCCGGTGCCGGTCATCGTCTGGGTCGGGCCGGGCGGTGCGCGCGCGGCGTCCGCGGGCTTCTTCGTCCTGCTGTCTGCCGATGTCGCGGCGATGGCGCCGGGCACGAACACCGGCGCCGCGCATCCGGTGATGCTCGGCGGCGAGAAGATCGACGACGTCATGAAGCTGAAGATGCAGAACGACGCCGCGGCGTTCATCCGCACGATCGCGCAGAGGCGCGGCCGCAACGTGAAGGTCGCGGAGAGCGGCGTGCGCGAGGCGAAGTCCTTCACCGAAGACGAGGCGCTCGCGCAGAAGCTGATCGAAGTCGTGGCCGCCGACGTCCCGTCGCTCCTGCGCTGGGCGGACGGCAAGTCGGTGCGCCGTTTCAACGGCACGGCGACCGTGCTGCATGTCGCCGGCAAGCCGATCGTCGATTTCAAGATGACGCTGCGCCAGCGCGTGCTCTCGGCGATCATGGATCCGAACGTCGCGTTCATCCTGATGTCCCTCGGCATGCTCGCGCTGTGGGCCGAGTTCAACCATCCCGGCGCGATCCTGCCCGGCGTCGTCGGCGCGATCTCGATCGTGCTCGCGATCATCGCGCTCAATCTGCTGCCCACTCGCTTCGCGGCGCTTGCGTTGATCCTCGTCGCCTTCGCCCTGTTCGCGCTCGAGGCGAAGTTCACCTCCTACGGAGTGCTGGGCGCGGGCGGGGTCATCTGTATGATTCTCGGCGCGATGCTGCTCGTCGACGGACCGATCCCCGAAATGCGCGTGAGCCTGCTCACCGCGATCGCGGTCAGCGTGCCGATCGGCGTGATTGCCGTCTTTCTGATGACGCTCGTCATTCGCGCGTACAAAAACCGCGTCGCCACCGGCACCGAGGCGATGGTCGGGGAGATCGGCGTCGCGCAGACCGCGGTCGCACCGGACGGGAAAGTATTCGTCCACGGAGAGCTGTGGAACGCGACGGCACGCGCGCCGATCGCGGAAGGCTCGCGCGTTCGCGTACGCGGCGTGGACGGGTTGCGCGTGGTGGTGGAGGCGGCGGACTAGGAGCTCTTCTTCACCCAGGGCAGTTCCCAGCGGCCCTCATCCTCATCGAGCTTCGGCAGCGGCACCGGTTTTCCGAGGCGCTGGAGCTGGCGGAACTCCCACAACTTCGCGTACTTCCAGAACGTGTAATACACGTGCATGCCGACGGAGATCAGGCCGCGCGTGCCGTCGAGGAACCCGAGGTTGAAGACGTAGTCGCGCACGAACTTGCCGAACGTGTGGCCGAGGATGCCCCCCACGCCGGTCGTCTTCCCGTCGATGTACATCTGCGCCGCGCCCCAGTTCGCGTAGCGCGTCATCTTGGCGATCATGTGATCGAACGTGCGGATGTAGTAGTGATCCATCTTGTGCCGCAGATCGAACGTCGCGCCGTCGACGAGGAGGTCCGCGTGCACGCGCTTGTTCGGATAGCGCGCGTGCCCGCGATGGAAGAGCCGCGTCACGCGGTCGCGCTGCAGGCCGCTGTAGCGCACCTCCTTGTCGAACATGAAATTGCGGCGGCCGACCGAGTACGCCCAGTGATCGAGCGGCCCCTCGAGCGTGCGGACCATCTCATCGCGCAGCTTCGGCGTCACGCGCTCGTCGGCGTCGATGACGAAGATCCAGTCGTGCGCCGCGCGGTCGATCGCGTAATTCTTCTGCGACGCCGCGCCGAGGTACTCGCGCTGCTCGATCCGGACGCGGGGGAACTTCGCGCGCACCAGCTCGATCGTCCCGTCGGTGGAAAACGAGTCCACGAGGTAGATCTCGTCGGCCCATTCCACCGAGCGGATGCACTCCTCGATGTACCCGAGCTCGTTGAGCGTGTGGATGATCGCCGTGACCGGCTTGTGACGAGTCATGGCCGCGCGCATTCTAGAATTACGGCCTATGTCATACAAACGCGCTCTTCTTCTCGCCCTGCTGGCCGTGTCGTGCGCGCAGCAGCAGCGGAAGTTCACCGTTCTGATGAGCGGGAACAACGCCGGCACGCAGGTCGTGACGACGCGCGGCAACGAAGTGGCGGTCGACTTCGAGTTCAACGACCGCGGCCGCGGGCCCAAAACACACACCGTCATCAGGCTGAAGGACGGGATGCCGGTCGCGATGCAGACCAGCGGCAACGACTACCTGAAGCAGAAGATCGAGGAGAAGTTCACGATCGAGAACGGAGTCGCGGCCTGGAAGAACACCGCCGAGTCGGGCGAGGACAAACCGGGCTCGCTCTACGCCAGCATGTACGGACCGCCGGAAGAGCTGGGCGTGCTGGCGAACGCGCTGCTGCGCAACGGCGGCAAAATGCCGCTGGCCGGAGGCGGCGAGGCGTCGATTCGCAGGGCCGGCGACATGACCCTGCACGGCACGCACGTCACCGCGTATGAGATCAGCGGCTTCGGCCTCTCACCCTTCGAAGTGTGGCTCGACGACGACAAGCAATACTTCGCCACCGTATCGTCGTGGTTCTCCACGATCCGCGAGGGATTCGAAGGCGATGTGAAGCAGCTCGTCGACGCCCAGGACGCGCGCGAGCGCGAGCGCGGCAAGCTGCTGGCGGCGAAGCTGACCCATCGTCCGCAGAATGACCGACTGACGGTGACGAACGCGCGCGTCTTCGATCCGCGCACCGGCGGCGTCGCCGAAGGAATGACCATCGCGGTCGAAGGCAACCGCATCGTCAGCGTGACGCCCGGAACCGCGGCGACTCCGCAGGGCGAGGTCATCGACGCGGGCGGGAAGATGGTGCTGCCCGGCCTCTGGGACATGCACGTGCACATCGGCGATACCGACGGGCTGCTCCACGTCGCGGCCGGCGTCACCTCGGCGCGCGATCTCGGCAACGACCCCGACACCCTGCTCGAGCTCAAGCGAAAGATCGAGAGCGGCGAGGCGATCGGGCCGCGGCTGGTGCTGGCGGGGCTGGTCGACGGGCGCGGGCCGTATCAGGGTCCGACGAAGATGTTCGCCGACAACGAAGAAGAAGCGCGGAGCGTGATCGACTTCTTCGCCTCGCACGGCTACGAGGGATTGAAGATCTACAGCTCGATCAAGCCGGAGCTCGTGCCGTTCATGACGCGCTATGCGCACGAGAAGGGGCTGCGCGTCAGCGGCCACATTCCCGCCGGCATGATCGCGTCCCAGGCCGTCGACGCGGGCTACGACGAGATTCAGCACGTGAACATGCTGATGCTCAACTTCATGCCGGACGTGAAGGAGACGCGCACGCCGGCGCGATTCACGGAGGTCGCGAGCCGCGGCCTGAATCTCGACCTGGATTCGCCCGAGGTGCGCGCATTTCTCGACAAACTGAAGACGCGTCACATCACGATCGATCCGACGGTCAACGCGTTCGAAGGCATGTTCACCGCGCGTGCCGGCTCGACCGATCCCGGCTACGCCATGATCATCGATCGTTTGCCGCCGCAGGTGCGCCGCGGATTTCTCACCGGCGGACTGCCGGTGCCGGAAGGGAAGGACGCCGATTACCGGGCCTCGTTCCAGCGCATGCTCGACCTCGTGAAAGCCGCGCACGACGCCGGCGTGACCATCGTCGCCGGCACCGATGCGTTTGCGGGATTCGCACTCCACCGCGAGCTCGAGCTGTACGCGCAGGCCGGCATCCCGCCCGCCGAGGTGCTCCGCATCGCCACGCTCGTCCCGGCGCAGGTGCTGAAGCGCGAGAAGGACCTCGGCACGATCGAGGCCGGCAAGCTCGCCGACTTCATCCTCGTCGACGGCGACCCGACGAAGAACATCAGCGACATCCGCAAGGTCGTCACGGTGGTGAAGGATGGGAAGGTGTACGACTCGCGCGCCGTGTATGCGGTTTTAGGAGTGCGGTAGCGGAGTTACCGCTCTCCTAGAGCGTGTAATTCTTCTCCAGCAGCACCCGCGCGCGCCGGTCGCGCAGATTGCGGATCTGCGACTCGATGTCGCGCTCGAACGGGATCTTGCGGTGGCTGGCGTAGACCGGCGCGTCGACGCTGATTTTCTTCAGCTCTTCGCCGAACGTCTGCGGCGAGAGATGCGCGGTCTCGTCGGCCAGCGCCTGCTGATCGTTCGGGAACGACGCCTCGGTCACGATCGCCACGACTCCCTGGGTCTTGTTCGTCCGCTTCCAGATCTCCTGCGTCGGCCCGGTGTCGCCGGTAAAGACGATCGCCTGGCCGTTCATCTCGAGGATCACGCCAGCCGCGGGGATCGCGTGATCGACGGCCACCGCGGTCAGGCCGACTTCGTTGAACACGATCCGTTTTCCGGGCGTGAGCGAGCGGTATTGCACGCCGGGCTTGCCGGTGTGCGGCGAGATGATGCCGGAGAAGTCGGGCCAGACCACGCCGTTGAAGACGTCGCGCGAGAGGATCTCCATCACTTCCTTCGCCGCGAAAATGGTCAGCGGGCCGGTGGCCTGGCTGAAGCGGTTGTGGATCAGATGCGGCAGATCGCGGATGTGGTCGGCGTGCGGATGGGTAATGAAAACGGCCTGAATGCGCGACTGCTGCGAAAACGAAAGCTTCGAAGTGAGCGTGCCGGCATCAACCGCTAACCAGTCGTCGATCACGTACCCGGTCAGGTTGTGTTCTGCATCCGACGCACCATAGGCGCCGAGCACCTTCAGCCGCATCTCCCGTCCTTCACTACCACTTCAGTTGCGCGATGGGGACTAGCCACTATTCTTGCAGCGCTCACACGGGTTGTCCAGCAGAGTGACGCTGCTCACAATGACACGACGTACAACCACTGACCCGGCGATCGCACCGTTTCACAAGGCGGTCCAGGAGTGGTTTGCGTCGTCGTTCGCGGCGCCGACGCGCGCGCAGCAACTGGGCTGGCCGGCCATCGCCGCCGGCGACTGGACGCTGATTTTCGCGCCCACCGGCAGCGGCAAAACGCTGACCGCGTTTCTGTGGGCGCTCGACCGCCTGATGTTCACGCCGCGCCCGGAAAAGGAGCGCCGCTGCCGCGTGGTGTACGTCTCGCCGCTGAAGGCGCTGGCGGTCGACGTCGAGCGCAACCTCCGCGCGCCGCTGATCGGCATCGCCAACGTCGCACAATCGCGCGGCGACGAGGTGACGATCCCGCAGATCGCCATCCGCACCGGCGACACCCCGCAATCCGAGCGCGCCCGCTTCGCCCGCGACCCCGCCGACATCCTGATCACGACC
>Ga0134123_10002669_pt1 | contig 11656 bp, 12 predicted proteins | sample KB303_FD_96460 | JGI IMG/M metagenome (GOLD analysis project Ga0134123, IMG submission 96460) | Terrestrial soil microbial communities without Nitrogen fertilizer from Kellogg Biological Station, Michigan, USA - KB3-0-3 | ecosystem: Environmental > Terrestrial > Soil > Unclassified ...
CCGATCGACTTCGATCGCCTCGGCGAGCTGCTGACGACGGTGAAGCGCGGGATCGATCGCCGGCGGCTGCTGCTCGCGGTGGACAGCGAGATGGCGAGCCGCTTCGAATTTCAGGGGCTCATCGGCCGCAGCGCCGTCATGCAGCAGCTGTTCGATTCGATCCGGCGGCTCGGGCCGCACGTCCGCACGGCTCTCGTGACCGGCGAGACCGGCACCGGCAAGGAGCTCGTCGCGCGGGCGCTCCACCGGCTGGGGCCGCGAAAGGATCGGACCTACATCACGTGCAACTGCTCGGCGATCGTCGACACGCTCTTTGAAAGCGAGCTGTTCGGCCACATGCGCGGGGCGTTCACGGGCGCCACCGAGGCCAAGCCGGGTCTCTTCGAGCTGGCCGACGGCGGCACGCTGTTCCTGGATGAAATCGGCGAGATGCCGCTCGCCATGCAGGCCAAGCTGCTGCGGGTGGTCGAGTACGGCGAGGTGCAGCGCGTCGGCTCGACGTCGCCGAAAAAGGTGAGCGTCCACGTGATCGCGGCGACCAACCGCAACCTGCTCGACGAAGTCGCGGCGGGACGGTTCCGGCAGGACCTCTACTACCGCCTCAACGTCGTCGAGATCGCGACGCCGGCGCTGCGCGATCACCCCGAAGACATCCCGTATCTGGTGGCGGCGTTCGTCAAGGAATTCGCCGCGCGCTTCCGGAAATCGCTCATCGGCATCAGCCCTGGCGCGGAGCGCGTCCTGCAGAATTCCCCGTGGCTCGGCAACGTCCGCGAGCTGCGCAACACGCTCGAGCGGGCGTGCATGCTCAGCGAGAGCCATCTGCTCAGCGAGCGCGAGCTCGTCGCCGCGATGGGCGCCGCCCTGCGATCGCGCCCCGCGCCGGCGGCGAGCCTCCAGCCGAGCTCAGGGTCGCCTCCGCCGGCTGCCGAGCTGACGCCCGACTCGCTGCGTGAGGCGCTGGAGCTGGCGGGCGGCAACAAATCACAGGCCGCCCGGGCCCTCGGCCTCAGCCGTCGAGCTTTGTACAGGCGCCTCGAAACCCTCGGGATTCGCTAAGGAAGAGACGGCAAGGTCCCGATAAGGGAAGGGTGCGCCGTCTCTCCGCCGGACTCCTCGGTCGGGTCGCGCTTATCGTGCTCACGGTGGTCGTGCCCTCGGCCGCCATCATTGCCTACGATCAGCGCACCGAGCGGCGCCGGGCGCACGATGAAGCCATCGAGAACACGGCTCGGCTGACGCGGCTGGCCATCAGCGAGCAATCGCGCATTTTTGGCGGCGTTCAGCGTCTGCTCGAGACCATCGCGCTGTTTCCAGGCATTCGGGACGGTCAGGCCGCGGGATGCGCGGAGCTCCTTCCCAAAGTCCTCAGGGAACACCCGAACTACATCAACATCTTCGTCGTGAAGGCGGACGGCTCGCCGTTCTGCACCGCCAGCAAGCTTCCCGGCTGGGAGGCCAACCGGCGATCGACGGCGGCGGCATGGTTCACGAGGGCCGTCCAGGCGCGCAAGACGATCATCGGCGACTACCAGCTGAGTCTCAAGAACGGACAGCCCTCGGTCGTCCTGGCCAAGCCGGTCATGGATGACGACGGCCGGCTCCAGCGTGTTGTCGCCGCCGTCATCGGCCTCGACGAGATGAACCGGACGTTTCAGAACGTGAAGCTTCCGCACGGCGCGACGCTGACGCTGACCGATCGCCACGGCATCGTCCTGGCCCGCACGCCCGACCCGGCGTCATGGATCGGCCGCACGCACGCGCAATTCGTCGAGGCGGGCACACGCGCCGGTGCGACCGCCGACATGCACGAGTCCGTGGGATCGGACGGCGTCCGGCGCGTCTATACGATCCTTCCGGTCGACAACGACATCGCCCGCGATCTGTTCGTCACGCTCGACATCGAATCCGCCGCGGTGTTCGCGGACGCCGATCGCATGCTCGCGGAGCACCTCTGGCTGCTCGGTCTGCTCACCCTCGGGGCTCTTGGCGTGGCGCTGCTCGGCGGAAACTTCCTCGTCCTCCAGCCGTTGCGCGCCCGCGAGCGCGCGGCTGAAGAACGCATGCGGTTCGCGCTCGAAGTGTCGAAGGTCGGTGTCTGGGAACATCACGGCACCGACGGCAAGGTGTTCTGGACGGACACCCTTGCGGCGATGCACGGCATCGCGCTCAGGGACTTCGGCGGCGACGTCGGAGGATTTCTCGCGTGCGTGCGTCCGGATGAACGCGAAGAGATCCAGCGCGCGATCGGCGCGGCCATCACCACGCGGCAGCCGACGCTGACCGTCGAATACACGAGCATCTGGCCGGACGGGACCGAACACAACCTGACGACCACGGCCCACTATTCGTACGACGAGGCCGGCGAGCTCCTGCGCGGGGCCGGCGTGACGGTCGACGTCACCGAGCAGCGATCGCTCGAAGAGCAGCTCAGACAGTCGCAGAAGATGGAAGCGATCGGGCGCCTGGCCGGCGGCGTCGCGCACGACTTCAACAACATGCTGACGGCGATTCTCGGCAACGCGGAGTTCCTCGCCGACTCGCTGACGCCCGGCGACGAGCGCCGGACCGACGTCCAGGAGATCACGCACGCCGCCGCGCGGGCGGCGACGCTGACCCAGCAGCTCCTCGCGTTCAGCCGCAAGCAGATCCTCAAGCCCACCGTGCTGTACCTCGGCGAGGTCATCGTGCAGACGGCGCCGATGCTGCGGCGGCTGCTCGGCGAGACGATCGATCTGCAGACCACGGCGGCCGATCGCCACCCCGTCCGGGCCGACGCAGGACAAATCGCGCAGGTCGTGATGAATCTCGCGGTCAACGCACGCGACGCGATGAAAGCCGGCGGGCGCCTGTCGCTCGAGACGATGGATATCACCGTCACCCCGGCCGACGTCAGACACGACCCGTCGATGTCGCCCGGCGATTACGTGCTGCTGCGCGTCACGGATACCGGCCACGGCATGGACGCGGCCACCGCGAAGCGGATTTTCGAGCCGTTCTTCACGACGAAGGGGCCCGGGCAAGGCACCGGCCTCGGCCTGTCGACGGTGTACGGCATCGTGCAGCAGAGCGGCGGCCACATCGGCGTGACGAGCGAGCCGGGGGCGGGCACGACCTTCAACATCTGCCTGCCGAGAACCACCGCCTCGGTCCCCGCCGAAGGCGCGCCGGCGCCGCGGTCGTCGCCGCGCGGCAGCGAGTCGGTGCTGGTCGTCGAAGACGAACAGATGGTGCGCGAATTCGCGACGAAGGTGCTGGAGCGGCTCGGCTACCGCGTCCACGCGGTCGAGTCCGCGGAGGACGGCATCCGCTACGCGCGATCGCGACCCACCGGCGCCATCGATCTCATTCTGACGGACGTGGTGCTGCCGGGACTCAGCGGGCCCGCCATGACGGACGAGATGGCCCGCCACGGCATCACCCCCGCGATCGTGTACATGTCCGGGTATACCGATGACGTCCGCATTCGCGACGGCGCCATCCACGGCGATCGCCTGTTTCTTCCCAAGCCGTTCACTCGCGACTCACTGGCCGAGATCGTACGTCGCGCGCTCGACAGCGTCCCCGTCGCATAAAGTGTTCGACGCCGCCGTACTTGCCGTAAGCTTGGACGGTTGACTCCCAGCATGGAGGACTTTCCGATGAAGGTTGCCTCGATTCTCGTCACGCTTCTCGCGCTGTCCGCCTGCACGGCCACTACGCCGACGACCGGCCCGCACGCCACGGTGGAGATGCGCGACGGCAGCAGCGTCAGCGGCATGGTGCTCGCGAGCACGGCTGACGAAGTGAAGATCACCACCGACGACAACGTGACGCGGACGATCCCGATGTCGCAGGTCCGCGCGATCGACTACGGCGACGCGCCCGCGACAGGCCCCGCCCCGGCGGCCGCGCCCGCGGCGGGCGGCGCTGCCGCCAGGCCGGCGGCCCCGCGCAGGGCGGTCTCCCGGCCGGCGCTCCCCCGCCCGAGCACCGACGAGATCACCAGCGAAACGCGCGTGCTGCCGGCCGGCACGCAGATCGCCGTGCAGACAGACGAGACGATCGACGGCAGCACGGCCGCCGACGGCCAGGTGTTCAGCGCGGATGTGACCGACGCGGTGAAGGACGCGGACGGCAAGACGGTCATCCCGGCCGGCGCGAAGGCGCAGATCGTGATCAAGTCGCTCACGCAGGGCGGCAAGATTCGCGGACGCGACGACCTCGTCCTCGACCTGCAGTCGGTGTCGATCGACGGCCGGCAGTACGCGTTGAGCACGGAAGATCTCGAGGAGAAGGGCCGCGCGGGCCTCGGCAAGAACAAGCGCACGGCGGAATTCCTCGGCGGCGGCGCCGCCATCGGCGGCATCGTTGGCGCGATCTTCGGCGGCGCGAAGGGCGCGGCGATCGGCGCCGGCGCGGGCGCCGGCAGCGGCGTCGCGGCGCAGGCGCTGACGAAGGGCGAGATCCGCGTGGAAGCGGAGACGATCCTGACGTTCAAGCTGGACGCGGCGTTGAAGGTGGTTCAGCGCCGTCGCGACTAGGCGGCCCTGAAACGGCCGCCCCACGTTCGCGGTTCATCCGGACAACGAGGGTCGCAATCAACGCGACCAGGCTGAACGGAGCGGCCAGCAGCACGAGAATGCCGCTCCGGAACGCCGCGACCATCTGCTGACCTTCAGGCGACGACAGCGCGCGCTTGCACATCGCGCAGCCTTGCGCGAGTGCAGGCGCCGGCACGAACAGCACGGCCGCGGCGAGCGCCGCCGCGGCGGCGCCGATCCTAACGCGGTCCATATTTCGTCACTATCTCGTGAATGCGCGTCGCATCCGGTGCGATGAGCAGCCACAGCACCGCGCCCATGCCCAGCAGCCCGATGACGACGGTCAGCACGAGCGGCAGCCGCTCCGCTTTCAGATGCATGAAGTTGGCGGCGATGATGGTCGCCTTCGTCAGCATCGCGATCAGCATGAAGACGACGAACGCCTGACGCGGCAGCGACGCCGAGTCGGCCCACAGCATCACGGCGGTGAAGACCAGCAGCACGCTCCAGGTGATCCAGTACGTCTTCATGGCTACACCAGGTAGAAGAGCGTGAAGATGAACACCCACACCAGATCGACGAAGTGCCAGTAGAGACCGGCCATCTCGACGCCTTCCTCCTTCGTGATGCCCTTCGCCAGCCGCACCGCCGTCGTCAGCAGGATGACAAGGCCGGTCAGCACGTGCGTGCCGTGGAATCCGGTGAGCAGAAAGAAGTACGCGCCGAATGACGGGGCGCCCCAGGGATTCTGCGTCAGGCGCGCGCCTTCGCCGATCAGGTGCGCCCACTCGTAGGCCTGCATGCCGAGAAACGCCAGCCCGCCGAGGGCGGTGGGCAGGACGTACTTGAGCGCGCCGCTCCGCCGGCCGTCACGTGCGCTTCGCCGGGCCTCTTCCACCGCGCTCGCCATCGTCGCGCTGGAGGTGATCAGCACGAACGTCATCGCGGCGATGTATTTCAGGCTGAAGACGCCTGACTGCGCCGGCCAGTCAAACGCCAGCAGGCGCGCGTAGCCGTACGACGCGAGGAAGCCGGCAAACAGCAGCCCGTCGGTGACGATGAACCACCACATCATCACCTTGCGCCAGCCCGCGATGACCGCCGTATGGGCGCCCGTCAGCAGTTCCAGCCGGTCCGTCTGCATCATAGCCACGTCACCAGCGCGAACAGAAACAGCCACACGCCTCCGAGGTAGTGCCAGAACGTGCGGCACAGCGAGAGCCGCAGCGTCCACGCGCCCCAGGCCAGGACGACAAGCGCAGCGACGACGTGCACGGCATGCGCCCCGGTCAGCATGAAGAAGAACGAGCTGTGCGGGCTGGTCGGCAGATACACGCCGGCCGCCACCATCTGGCGCCACGCGACGACCTGCCCCGCGAGAAACACGAGGCCCAGCACGACGGCGAGCGCCATCGCGGTGCGGGACGTCCGGAGTCGCCGGCGCGTGCCCTGCGCGTATGCGAATTCCACGGCGATGCTGCTCGCGACCAGAACGCCCGTGTTGATCCAGAGCATCGGGGGCAGCGCGATGTGCTGCCAGTCCGATCCGCTGCGGCGCACGATGTACGCGCTCGTGAAGGCGGCAAACAGCATCGTCACGGTCGCCAGGAACATCCACAGCCCGAGCTTCAGCTGGTCCTCACGATGCAGCCCAATCGCTTCAGCACGATGCAGCGCAAGCGCTTCAGCACGACGGAGCGCGAAGGCTTCAGCCGAGCGAGATGCCGAGCGAGATGCCGAGCGAGATGTGCCGCTCATAACGTCACCGGCACGGCGGACGCCGGGACGGTCTGCGTCGCGAAGTCACCATCAGGCCCGGGCACGCCGTATTCGTACGGCCAGCGGGCCACGGCGGGCATCGTCTCGAAGTTGCCGTGCGGCGGCGGCGACGGCACCGTCCACTCGAGTGTGGTCGCGCGCCACGGGTTGGCGGCCGCGACGCGGCCCCTGAACAGGCTCCACGCGAAGTTGACGATGAAGACGAACTGACCGGAGATGAGCAGGAACGCCGCGAGGCTGATGATGACGTTCTGTCCGCGCGTGTTCTTCAGGTAGTCGTACGCCGTGAACGCGTAATAGCGGCGCGGCGCGCCCTGGATGCCGAGGAAGTGCTGCATGAAGAAGATGGTGAAGAACGGCGCGAACGTCAGCCAGAAATGCAGCTTCCCCAGCGCCTCGCTCATCGTCCTGCCGAACATCTTCGGGAACCAGAAGTAGATCGCGGCGAACGTCGCCATCAGCGTCACGCCGCCGATCATCATGTGGAAGTGGCCGACGACGAAGTACGTGTCGTGGAGCTGCATGTCGGCGGTGGCGTTGCCGAGGAAGAGGCCGCCCAGGCCGCCGCTGCCGAAGAGCGCGATCACGCCGCAGACGAAGAGCATCGGCGACTTCAGCTCGAGCTTCGCGCCCCAGAGGCTCGCGAGCATGTTCACGCCGAAGATGGTCATCGGCACCGTGATCGTCAGCGTCGCCAGCGAGAAGTACTCGCCGCTGAAGGGGCTCATGCCGCTGACGAACATGTGGTGGCCCCACACGATCATGCTCAGGCAGCCGACCGCCACGAGGCACCACACCGACGCGCGGTAGCCGAACACCGGCTTGCGCGTGAACGCCGGAATGATGTCGCAGGCGATGCCGAGCGCCGGAAGGATCAGCACGTAGACCTCGGGATGGCCGAGGAACCAGAACAGGTGCTGCCACAGGAGCGGCGAACCGCCGGTGTTGGCGACGAGCTTGTTCGCGATGATGAGTCCCGACGGCAGGAAGAAACTCGTGCCGAGGTGCCGGTCGAACAGCAGCATCACCGCGGCCGCCGTCAGCGGCGGGAATGCGAGCAGGCCGAGGATTGACGCGATGAAGTACGACCACACCGTGAGCGGCAGCCTCATCATCGAGAGGCCCGGCGCACGCACGCTCAACACCGTTGCCACGATGTTGAGGCCGCTCATGGTGAAGGACGCGATGAACAGCGCCATGCTCACGAGCCACACCGACTGTCCCATGCCCGATCCGGGGACCGCCGCCGCAATCGCGCTCAGCGGCGGATACGCGGTCCAGCCGGCCGCCGCCGCGCCGCCGGCGACGAAGAACGAGAAGATCATCACGAGCGCGGACAGCAGGGCGATCCAGTAGGACAGCATGTTGAGGAACGGGAACGCCATGTCGTTCGCGCCGACCTGCAGCGGGACGAGGTAGTTGCCGAACCCGCTCACCAGCACGTACGAGATGAAGAAGAACACCATGATGGTGCCGTGCATGGTGACGACGGCGAGGTAGAACTCGGGCAGCATCACGCCGCCCTGATAGCCGGCCGGAAGGAGCGTGCTCAGGAGCGGCCACGTCGTCTCGGGCCAGCCGAGCTGCAGGCGAATCAGCGCCGCCAGCGTCGCGCCGACGAGCGCCATCACCAGCCCCGTGAGGATGTACTGGATGCCGATGATCTTGTGATCGGTACTGAAGATGTACCGGCGGACGACGCCTATTTCTGGGTGCGTAACCACTCGTCAAATTCCTTCTGCGACACCACGTTGAACGTGCCGCGCATGCGGTAGTGAGCGAGTCCGCAGAGCTCCGCGCAGGCCAGCTCGAATTGGCCGGTCCGCGTCGGGAAGAACACCACTTCCGGCGTCATGCCGGGGACGGCGTCCTGCTTCACCCGGAAGTTCGGCAGAAAGAAGCTGTGGATGACGTCCTTCGACCGCAGGCGCACGTGCACGGCGCGGCCGAACGGCACGGTGATGTCGTTCAACCCGACGACGTCGTCTTTGCCGTGGGGGTCCGCCGGATCCAGCCCCAGCGGGTTGCTGTTGTCGTCCACGAGCTTCGGATCGGTCCTGCCGAACACGCGATCCGCGCCTGGATACCGGACGTTCCACATGAACTGCTGTGCCGTCACTTCGATCTCGACCGCGTCGGCCGGCGGCGCGGCGTCGAAGTACTCCGACCACACGGGCATGCCGATCGCGAGCACGCCGCCCTCGGCGATGATCGCCATGCCGAGGCCGAGGCCCGCGGACAGGATGCGTTCCGTCTTCTTCGACGCGAACCTGGGGCCGATGACGTCGCGCCTGCTTCCGCGCCAGATGAAGTACGCAAGCGCGACGTACCCGGCCACGAACAGCGCGCCGACGGTGAGGAGCAGATAGTTCAGCATCGAATCGATGCCGGCGCCGTGTCTGCTTGCGAGTGACGGCAGCCAACTGTGCGCGCCCCACCACGCGCCGACGAACGCTGTTCCTGCAAAGAGCAACGAGACGAAGGTGCCTTCGATTTTCCGGAACATCGGCGTTGGCAGACCTCCTCGCAACGGCGATGCCAGCACAAACGCCCCAATCTGCCGGAAACCCCGACGAGGACAACGGGATTCCGGCAGAATCACGGCATCGCACTTGCGATGACGCCGCGCGATGTCGCTTCTCCAGTGGCTCGAGTCGACGTGGGTGTCGACGACGCTGCGCGACTCGCCGAACATCTTTCTGTATCCGACGATCCTCGCGTTCCACACCCTGGGGCTCGCGTTCTTCGTCGGCATCAGCTCGGCGATCGCGCTGCGCGTGCTCGGCGTCGCGCCTGAGCTGCCGCTCGAGCCGTTCCGCAAGCTCTATCCCATCATGTGGATCGGGTTCGCGTTCAACGCCGTCTCCGGCGTGCTGCTGCTGCTCATCGAACCGACGAAGTTCCTGACGATGATCGACTTCTACGTGAAGCTCGCGGCGATTGCCGGCGCCGTGTACTGCAACCGCGCGTTGTACCGGCGCGGGCTTCAGGGGAAGGGGCTCGCGGCCGCGATCCTGACGCTGTGGGCCGTCTCGATCACCGCCGGACGCCTCACCGCGTACGACGACGCGTTCGTGCAGCGGGAAACGGCGATCGGCACCGTGATGGTGAGCGCCGCCCTGCTCGCCGCCGGCTTCGTCTCGGTGAAGGTCTGGAAGCTGGTGAGACATGGAACCGTTTCTTAGGTACTGGCTTCGCTGGCCGAGCGTCGAACACCTGATCTACCAGCACCTCTGGGTGTGGGGCGTCTGTCAGAGCCTGCACTTCGTCGGGATGGCGCTGCTCATCGGCACGGTCGGCATCCTCGACCTGCGCCTGCTCGGGATGGCGAAGCAGTTCCCCGTCGGGGCGCTGAAGAAGCTGATTCCGTGGGGCGTCTTCGGCTTCGTCCTGTGCCTGGCGACCGGCCTGCTCTTCGTCACCGGCATCTACGCCAACATCAACATCCACCCCTACGTCGTGCTGACGAGCGACGTGTTCCTGCAGCTGAAGCTGCTGTTCGTCGTCCTCGCGGGCGTCAACCTGCTGCTCTTCTATGTGACCGGCATGTCGAAGGCGGTCGATCGCCTCGAAGCCGGCGAAGACGCCCCGCCGCTGGCGAAGGTCTTCGCGGGCGCGTCGCTCGCGCTCTGGATCGCGGTGATGTATTTCGCGCGGCTGATTCCGTCGGGCAAGTTTCAACCCTGAGGTGATGCATGCAGGAATTCCTGGAGTCGATCGAGAACAGCGCGTTCAGCTCCTACATCCGTGAGTCGCCGAGCGTGCTCGGCTACTCGACGGTGCTGGCGCTGCACACGTTCGGCATGGCGTTTCTCGTCGGCCTGAGCGGCGTCATCGCGCTGCGCGTGCTCGGCATCATCCCGGAGCTGCCGCTGAACCCGCTCAAGAAGCTGATGCCGATGATCATCGCCGGCTTCTGGCTGAATGCGGTCACCGGCGTCGTCCTCACGTCGCTGGCGGCGGTGTCGCTCTTCCGGAACTGGGACTTCTGGGTGAAGCTCGCCGCCATCGTCGTCGCCATCGTGGCGTTGACGAAGATGCGGCGGACGGCCTTCGCGGATCCGCCCGCGCCCGACGATGCGCCGGGTTCGCCGGAGGCGAGGCGCTGGGCGAAGGTGATGCTGTTCTTCTGGGGCCTCGCCGTCCTCGGCGGCCGCCTCACCGCGTACGCGACCTACATCCGGATTCAGAGCGCGGCCGCGGTCGTCGTCGCCGTCGTCGTGCTGCTGCTCGTGGCCCGCGCTCTCGTCCGCCGCACCAACCGCCGTTCAGTGGAGGCTCGCGTCTGATGGAACAATTCCTTCGCACCTGGCTCGAATGGCCGTCGGTCGCCGCGTTCATCATGAAGTACACGTGGTCGTGGCCGCTCGGCGAGACGCTCCACTTCTTCGGGATCATCCTGCTCATTGGCGGGGTTGGCATGTTCGACCTGCGCCTGCTGGGCGTCGCGAAGGGCCTGCCGGTGAAAGCGGTCACGCGCCTGCTGCCGTGGGGCGTCACCGGCTTCTTCCTCTGCGTCGTCACCGGCCTGATGTTCGTGACCGGCGTGCGCGCCAACGTGCCGATGAGCCCGTACGACGTGATCAAGAGCAACGTGTGGCTGCAGTTGAAGCTGGTCTTCATCGGACTCGCGGGCCTCAACCTCGGCCTGTTTTACGTCACCGGCATGAACCGCGCGGTGGACGCGCTGGGGCCAGGCGCCGATGCGCCGGCGCTCGCCAAGGTCATTGCGTTCGCGTCGCTGTTCTTCTGGCTGGGCGTGATCTATTTCGGCCGGTTGATTCCCGAAGGGCTGTAGAATCGCCGGCGATGCGCCGGCTCTTCCTGCTTGCTGGTCTTGGCGCCGTCTGCGCCGCGGGTGTCCTTGCGGCCGCGCCCGCACCCGCATCCTGGACCGACGACCTCTCCCCAATCAGCGCCGCCGACTGGAACGCCGACCGGGCGGCGCACCTGCTCGAACGCGCCGGGTTCGGCGGCACTCCTGAAGAGATCACCCGACTGGCGTCGATGACCCCGCAGCAGGCGGTGGACTCGCTCGTCGAGTACGCCCGCATCGACGATCCCGCGACGCCGTTTGACGAATCCGGCATCTGGGATCGCGGCATGGATCCGTTTCCCGCGAGCCGGGCCGACGCCGTGCGCCAGGGGCGCGAGCGCGGCGAGGCGCTCGGCGTGAAGGCGCTGCCCGAAGGCACGCAGCGGCGGCTGCAGCCGGTGGTCGACAAGTTCTTCTACGGCCTCCGCGCGAACTCGATCGAGACGCAGCGTCTCGGCGTCTGGTGGGCGTCGCGGATGCTGACGACGAAGCGGCCGCTCGAGGAGAAGCTGACGCTGTTCTGGCACGGGCACTTCGC
>Ga0134123_10002675_pt1 | contig 11640 bp, 16 predicted proteins | sample KB303_FD_96460 | JGI IMG/M metagenome (GOLD analysis project Ga0134123, IMG submission 96460) | Terrestrial soil microbial communities without Nitrogen fertilizer from Kellogg Biological Station, Michigan, USA - KB3-0-3 | ecosystem: Environmental > Terrestrial > Soil > Unclassified ...
TTCAGCACCGAGGCCAGCTTGGAGTGCACCGAGCCCATGTAGATGATCGAGCCGCCGCGGCCCGACTTGTACATGTGCTGCAGGCAGGCGCGGGTGGTGAGGAATGCGCCGTCGAGGTGGATCGCGAGCAGTTTCTTCCACTCGGCGAAGGGGAATTGGTCCAGCGGATGGACGATCTGGATTCCGGCGTTGCTCACCAGGATGTCGACGCCGCCGAACGCCGCCACCATGGCCGCTACGCCGGCGTCGACGGCCTCTTCATTGGCGACGTCCATCGCCACGCCGATCGCGTTGCCGCCTGCGGCCTTGATTTCGGCGGCGGTGGCATCCGCGGCCTGCTTGTTCAGGTCGGCGATGGCGACCTTGGCGCCCGCACGCGCATAGGTGAGCGCGATCTGCCTGCCGATGCCGCTGGCGGCGCCGGTGACTAGCGCCGATTTGCCTTGCAGTTCCATCATGGAGCCATACTAACCTGCGGCAACGGCTACTTTGCGGCCGCTTTCCGCCAGGCGGCGGGCGGCACGCCGAACTCGCGCTTGAAGGCGCGATTGAAAGCGGCTTCGGACTCGTAGCCGCTGTGCTCGGCGACGCGCGCGATGGCTTCGCTGCCGGAACGCAGCGCGCGCGCAGCGAGCGCCAGGCGCCAGCGGGTCAGGTACTGCATCGGCGATTCACCCATGAGCGCGGTAAAGCGCTCCCCGAGCGCCGAGCGCGAAAGCGCGGCTTCGCGCGCCAGGCGCTCGACCGTCCAGGCTCGCGAGGGATCGGCGTGCAGCAGCGCGAGCGCGCGGCCGACGTGCGCGTCGCGGACCCCGGCGAGCCAGCCCTTGCCCTGGGGCGGCAGCGTGTCCATGTAGCGGCGCATCGCCTCGACGAAGAGGAGCTCGGCGAGCTTCGCCAGCATCGATCCCGCGCCGGGCTGCCCGGCGGCGGACTCGTGCACGCCGGCCTTGAGCAGCTCGCGCAGCAGCAGCACGCCGTCGCCCATGGGGATGCAGAGCATCCGCGGCAGCGCCTCGAACAGCGGACGGAACACGGCGCGGCTGCAGGCGAGATAGCCGCAGGTGAAGCGGGTCACCGCGCCGCCGCCGCCATAGCGCATGTGGAAAATGCTTCCCTGGAATCCGGAGCCCTCGGCGGCCGCGGCGTCCGCCTCCATGGGCGCGAGCTGCAGGTCGCTGCCCATCAGGTGCTTGCCCTCCTGCGGGAACAGGATCAGGTCGCCGGCCTTGGCGTGCTGCGCCTCGCCGCCGTCCACCAGACGGACCTTGCATGCGCCCTGGGTGAGGAAATGGAAGAACGCGACGTGCTCGGCGCCCGCGAGTTGCGCCCGCACGCTCGGCAGGCCGCATTCGCCGCGGATGCACCACGGCGCGGTGAACTCCGCGTTGAGGTAGACGGCGCCTTCGAGGCGCACCGATTTGAGGACGTCCGAGAGCGCATCCATGGAATTTCGATCAAGAACGGCGGCGTTTCGGCCAAGGCCGCTGGCCGACGGGTTCCGATACTAGCAGCCGTCCAACCAGAGGTGAGAAATATGAACAACGAAACGAGCTACAAGGGAAGCTGCTTTTGCGGCGCCGTCCAGTTCACCGTCACCGGCGAGCCTGCGGCCATGGGCTATTGCCACTGCGAATCGTGCCGCACCTGGTCGGCCGGGCCGGTCAACGCCTTCACGCTGTGGAAGCCCGAGGCGCTGAAGATCACCAAGGGCGAGGGCAACATCGGCAAGTACAACAAGACGCCTCGCAGCGGCCGCCAATGGTGCAAGAGCTGCGGCGGGCATCTCTTCACCGACCATCCGCACTGGAACCTGGTCGACGTCTACGCCGCAGTCATTCCCGGCTTTCCGTTCAAGCCCGGCGTGCACGTCAATTACCAGGAGTCCAAGCTGCACATCAAGGACGGGCTGCCGAAGCTGAAGGATCTGCCCGCCGAGATGGGCGGCTCCGGCATCGCAATGGCCGCATAGCATAGAAATAGAATCAGGGGGATGCTGGAGCTCCGCCCGACCTGCGAGCACAGCAACAAGCCCCTGCCGCCGGCGTCGCTGGAGGCGCGGATCTGCACCTACGAGTGCACGTTCTGCGCCTCCTGCGCCGAGACGGTGATCGGCAACGTCTGTCCCAACTGCGGCGGCGGATTCGTCCCGCGCCCGATCCGGGAGATCCCGCCGGAAAAGCGGTAGTCCCGAAGTAAAATCGCCGCATGGCGAGGATCATCGGCGGCATCGGCACATCGCACGTCCCCACGATCGCGATGGCGTTCGACAAGGGCAAGCAGAACGATCCCGACTGGCAGCCGCTGTTCAAGGGCTACGAGGCGGTGGCGAAGTGGCTGGCCGAGAAGAAGCCCGACGTGCTCTTCTTCTGCTTCAACGACCACGCCACCACCTTCTTCTTCGATCACTACCCGACTTTCGCGCTCGGCGTCAGCGCCGAGTACCGTATCGCCGATGAAGGTCTTGGTGTTCGAAAAATACCGAGATTGAAAGGCGATGCCGCATTGGCACGGCACATCGCGCGCTCGTTGGTCGAGGACGAGTTCGACCTGACCCTCTTCCAGGACCTGCCGATCGACCACGGCCTGCATTCGCCCCTCACCATGATGTGGCCGACGCAGCCCGACTGGCCGGGGAAGGTGATTCCGCTGGTGGTCAACGTGCTGCAGCACCCGCTGCCCAAGCCCTCGCGCTGCTACAAGCTGGGGCAGGCGATCCGCAGGGCGATCGAGAGCTATCCCGAGGACCTCAAGGTGGCGATGGTCGGCACCGGCGGGCTTTCGCACCAGATGATCGGCGAGCGCGCCGGCTTCAACGACGAGAAGTGGGACCGCGAGTTCCTCGACCTGATCGAGAAGGATCCCGAGCGCCTCGCAAAGATGACCATCGACGACTTCGCGCGCCTCGGCGGCAACGAGGGCGCGGAAGTGATCATGTGGCTCATCATGCGCGGCGCGCTGCGCAAGGACGCGAAGAAGCTGCACCAGAACTACTACCTGCCGATGACGACGGCCATGGCCGTGGCGCTCTTTGAGTAAGTACGTCTTCGACCTGGAGATGAGCGCGAAGGGCCTGCGCCTCAATCGTTTTCTGAACGGCCTGGTTCACGAGAAAAACCGGAAGAAATTTCTCGACCAGCCCGAGGAAGCGATGCAGGGCTTGTCCGACGCCGAGAAGGACATGGTGCGCCGCCTCGACTGGAAGGCGCTGATGGACTACGGAGCGAGTTTCTTCTGCCTGGAGAAGCTCGCCCGCGCCAAGGGCGTCTCCAACCCGCAGATGGTGGCGGCGTTCCGGGGCGAATCGCTCGAGGCCTTCCTCAAGACGCGCCGCGTGCCCGGGGCGCGATGAAGCTGAAGACGCTGCTCGGCGACTACCCGGTGACGAAGCAGTTCAAGGCGCGCACCGAGCGTTTCGAGTTCGCGACCTTCCCGGGCAGCGTCGCGACGCAGTTCAAGCGCGTGGTGCGCGACCTCGAATTCGACGTCGCCGAGATGGCGATCATGACCTTCCTCATCGCCAAGGCCTACGGCAAGCCCTACCGGCTGCTGCCGTTCGTGGTGATGGCGAGGTTTCAACATCCGCACCTGGCTTTCTCTCCCGAATTGAATCCTTCCCTGAAGCCCGAAAATCTCGCCGGCAAGCGCGTCGGTGTCCGCTCCTACTCGGTGACCACCGGCGCCTGGATCCGCGGCATCCTCGCCGAGGACCATGGCGTCGACCTGTCGAAGATCCGCTGGGTCACGTTCGAGGAGGCGCACGTCGCCGAATTCCGCGACCCGCCGAACGTCGAGCGCGCGCCGGCCGGCAAGGAGATCATGGCGATGCTGCTCGCCGGCGAGCTCGACGCCGCGATCCTCGCCGCGGCGCCGACCGATCCGAAGCTGAAGCCGCTCATTCCCGACCCCGAAGCCGCGGGGAAGAGGTGGGGCGAGAAGCACCACGCGATCCAGCTCAACCACCTGGTGGGGGTGAAGAACACGGTCTCGCCCGCCGTGGCGGACGAGGTTTACGGATATCTTGTAAAGAGCAAGGAAGCGGCGGGAAATCCGCCGATGCTGCCGCACGGCCTCGAGGCCAACCGCCGCAACCTCGAGGTGGCAATCGACTGTGCCCATAAACAAAAGCTGATCCCGCGGCGATTCAGCGTGGAGGAGCTCTTCGAATGAAAAGAATCGCCGGATTGATACTGATGCTGCCGCTGCTTGCAGCAGCGCAGGCATTTCCGACCAAACCGATCCGCATCGTGCTGCCGTTCGGGCCGGGTGGCGTCGCCGACATCACCACGCGCACCATCGCGCCGCACCTTTCGAGCGGCCTCGGCCAGCAGGTGGTGGTCGAGAACATGCCCGGCGCGGGCGGTATCCGGGCTTCCAGCGAGGTCGCGAAGGCCGAGCCCGACGGCCATACGCTGCTGCTGCTCACCAACGGCAACGCGGTCAGCCAGGCGCTATTCAAGTCGCTGCCCTACGACCCGATCAACGACTTCGCCATGGTCTCCACTGTCGGCTACTTCAGCCTGGTGATCGTCACCGGCGCCAGCTCGAAGTACAAGACCCTGAAGGACGTCCTCGACGAAGCGAAGAAGAACCCGGGCAAGCTGAATATCGGCACCATCACGCCGGGCGGCACGCAGCACCTCGCGGGCGAGCTGTTCCGCTCCACCGCCGGCATCGATGCGCTGGTCGTGCCGCACAAGACGACAGGCGAAGTGGTCATCGGCGTGCGCCAGGGCTCGCTCGACATCGGCGTCGATTTCATCGCGCCGCTCGTCGCCGGCATCAAGGCCGGCGATCTACGGGCGCTGGCCGTGAGCGCCGGCAAGCGTCAGCCCCAGTTGCCCGACGTGCCCACCGCAATTGAAGCCGGCGTCAAGGGGTACGACGTCGCTTCCTGGAACGCGCTCGCCGCGCCGGCCAGGACGCCCGCGGCGGTGATCAAGCGCATCCACGCCGAACTCGAGAAGGCGCTCAAGGCGCCCGACGTGCAGAAGCGCTTCGCCGAGCTCGGCGTCGAGCCGCGTCCGAGCAGCCCGGAGCAGCTGAAGGAGTTCTTCATCAGCGAGTCGAAGCGCTGGACCCGCGTGGTCGAGGCGGCGAAGATCCCGAAGCAGTAGCGCAGCATGATCGACCTAGGGCGTCGACGGGTTCTCGCCGGCACGGCCCTGGCGGGCGTCCTGTCACAGCTTCCTTCCGCGGCCAGGTCCGCGGAAGACCCCCTCACGACGCGCCCGATTCCGCACGGCGGGGAGAGAATCCCGATCGTCGGCATCGGCACCGCGGTGATCTTCGACTACCAGGACGATCCTGCGAAGCAGGCGGCGCGCAGCGAGGTGATCAAGGCGCTGGTCGCGGCCGGCGGCAGGCTGATCGACACGGCGGCGGGCTACGGCAGCGCGGAAGACAGGCTGGGGGAGATCGTCGCGGCACTTGGGGTGCGGGACAAGCTGTTCCTTGCCACCAAGTTCTCCTATCACCTGGATCGCGCCGCCGCGACGGCGTCGATGCGCGCTTCGCTGCAGCGCTTGAAGACGAACCGCGTCGATCTCATGCAGGCCTGGAATGTCACCGACGGCGGCTACAAGCTGGATCTGCTGCGGGAATGGAAGCAGCAAGGGCTTTGCCGCTATTTCGGCATCACGACCAGCCAAGAGCGTTCGTACGACGCGATCGCCAAGGTGCTGGTGCGCGAAAAGCCCGATTTCTTCCAGGTGAACTACTCGCTCGGCGCCCGCGAAGCGGAGAAGGTCCTGCTGCCTGCGGCCCGCGATGCGGGGGCGGCGGTGCTCGTCAACCTGCCCTTCGGGCGGAACTCTCTTTTCCGCAAGGCGGGCAACAAACCGCTGCCCGATTTCGCGGCCGAGTTCGGCGCGAAAACATGGGCGCAATTCTTTCTCAAGTTCATCCTCTCGCACCCGGCGGTGACCGCCGTCATCCCCGGCACCGACAAGCCCGAGTACATGCTCGACAACCTCCAGGCGGCCCGCGGCGCGTTCCTGGACGCGGCGATGCGCAAGCGCATCGTCCAGTACTGGGATTCGCTCTCCTGACCTGGCGGTGCCGGCGATAGGACTTTGGTCCTACTCCCTTGCCACCCGAAAAGGCGCACGATATGGACCAAGAGGAGGGTCACATGAAACGGTACGGCGCAGAGTTTCTCGGCACGTTCTGGCTCGTTCTCGGCGGGTGCGGCAGCGCGGTCCTTGCGGCTGCTTTCCCGAACGTTGGCATAGGCCTGCTCGGCGTTTCGTTTGCATTCGGCCTGACCGTCCTGACGATGGCCTATGCCATCGGCCATATCTCCGGCTGTCATCTGAATCCGGCGGTCTCGATCGGCCTGTGGGCGGGCGGCCGGTTCCCCGCCAGCAGCCTCGCGCCGTACATCGCAGCCCAAGTGCTCGGCGCAATCGCTGCGGGCGCGGTGCTCTACGTCATCGCCAGCGGCGCGGCCGGCTTCGATGTCACCAAGGGCTTTGCCTCGAACGGCTATGGTGCGCATTCGCCCGGCGGCTACTCCCTGCTGGCGGCGCTGGTCACCGAGGTGGTGATGACCATGTTCTTCCTCCTCGTCATCCTCGGTTCCACCGACAAGCGCGCCCCCGCGGGTCTTGCTCCCATCGCGATCGGCCTCGCGCTAACACTGATCCACCTGATCAGCATCCCGGTGACCAACACCTCGGTCAACCCGGCGCGAAGCACGGGTGTCGCGTTCTTCGTCGGCGACTGGGCCATCGCGCAACTGTGGCTGTTCTGGGTCGCGCCGATCGCCGGTGCCCTGCTCGGCGCAGCGGCCTACCGCTTTATCGCTGCGGAGAAGGGCGCGCTCTTTGCGGCCGGATCGCTCGACGAGGACGAGGTCGAGGCGGCCAGGCACTAGGGCTACTTCAGGGTCTTCGCGAGGAAGTCCATCGTCCGCTTCCAGGCGATCTCGGCGGCCTTCGGGTTGTACTCGAGCATCTCGAGCTTCTTCTCGTCCGCGGTCTCGTTGGCGAAGGCGTGCTTGGCGTCGTAGCGGTGGAACTCGAACTTCACGTTCGCCGCGCGCAGCTTCTTCTCCAGCTCGTCGACCTTGCCGATCGGGAACGCCTGGTCGCGCGTGGCGAAGTGGCCCAGCAGCGGCGCCTTGATCTTCGAGGCGTCGACGTACTCGAGCGGCGGGAAGCCGTACCAGACCACGCCGGCGTCGGCCTCGGGCACGTTGACCGCGGAGAGGACCGTTAGCGCGCCGCCCATGCAGAAGCCGGTGACGCCCACCTTGGGACTCTCTTTTTTCAGAAACTGGACCGCACCCCGGACGTCCTGCCCGGCGGCGTCGCCGAAGTTGAGCCCCTTCATCAGGTGCTCGGCTTCCTTCGCATCGACGGTCGCCTTGCCGCGATAGAGGTCGGGCACGAGCGCTCGGTAGCCGGCGGCGGCGAGCTTGTCCGCCACGCCGCGGATCTGGTCGTTCATGCCCCACCATTCCTGGATAACGACGATTCCCGGACCCTTCTCCCCCGCCAGATAGCCATTGACGCTCTTGCCGTCGGGACGCTTGAAGCTCACGGACTTGCCCATTCGTTCCTCCTCACTCGGATAGCCACTTCATCTTCGCAAAGGCCGGCTCGCTTTGCCACTCGATTTCTTCTTCCGATAGCCAGGATCGTTCCCAGGGATGGTCGAGCTGGCTTTCGTACGGCGGCCGTTCGGGGCGCGCGCCGGCGGCCCATTCCGCCATGTGCCGCGCCTCGGTGGCGTCCAGCCGGAAGCTGAAGCCGAAGCCGACCTTGCCTTCCTCGGTCAGCACTCGCGCGACGAGCGCCTCCTCGCCGGTGGCGAGGCGCAGCGACTGCACGTGGGTGAAGGCTATCGGAATGGGGTGAGACCGCTGCGGGTGACCCGGCCGTAGAGCTCGCGGCCGAGGGTCTGCTCGCAGAATTCCGCGGTGGCGAGCAGGCCGTCGAGGTTGATGCCGGTCGAGATGCCCATCGACTCGAAGAGGTTCACCAGGTCCTCGGTGCAGACGTTGCCGGTGAAGCCGTCGCCGTACTTCACCTTCGCCGGATGGCCGCCGACGCCGCCGAACGAGGAATCGAACCAGCGCACGCCGGCCTCATAGGCGGCGACGTAGTTCACCAGCCCGGTGCCGCGCGAATCATGGAAGTGGGCAATGGGCGTGACGCCTTTCAGATTCGAGAACATGGCCTTCACCGCGGCGGGCGTGGCGGTGCCGATCGTGTCGCCGAGCGCGACGTGCGTGACGCCGAGCGAGGCGAACTTCTCGACGTCCTTCAGCACTGAATCGGGGTCGACCTTGCCTTCGAACGGGCAGCCGAAGGCGACCGAAACCGTCCCGACCATACGGAAGCGACCCTTCGCCGTGCGCGCCATCTCGGCGACGTTCTCCCACTGCTCGCCGCGCGTGGCGTTGAGGTTCTTCTTCGAGTGCGAGCGCGTCGCCGAGACGAGCAGGCTGATTTCGTTGGCGCCGTAGCCGGCATCCAGGTCCTCGAGAGCGCGCTCGACCGCGCGCACGTTCGCGCAGGTCGCCTTGTAGAACGTCCTTGTCCTCTTTTCCAGGGATTTCATCAACTCACTGGCATCGGCGAACTGCGGAACGACTTTGGGATTTGAATAGGACGTCGCTTCGACCCGGGGGAATCCCAAACTGGCGAAGCGCTCCACCAGCGCGCGCTTGGTCGCGGTCGGCACGAAGCCGGGCTCGTGCTGCAGCCCGTCGCGCGCGAAGCATTCGCAAAGAGTCAGGTCCATGGTTGACAGTATCGGCGGCGATAGTTTACGGTGTCAACTATGTCCTGGATCGTCGAGCCGCGCGACCCGCGCACGCAGTCCGAAGGCGTGGTCGCGGGCTACGCGCACACCGCGCGGCGCTGGCCGTCGCAGCCGCTGGTGGTGCGGCCGCACGACACGGGCGAGCTCTCCGGCCCGGCGAAGCTCGAGCGGCGCCTGCCGCCCTCGAAGGCCGATCTCGCGGGCCGCGGCGCGAACCGCGCTCTGGGCCAGCTCATTCATTTGCGCGCGCGCGTGGTCGACGAGGATGGCGCGCCGGTGCCGGGCGCGCTGGTCGAGATCTGGCACTGTAATTCCGCCGGCAAATACCTGCATCCCAACGACGCGAGCGACTCGCCGCCCGATCCCAATTTCCACGGCAACGCGCGGCTGATCGCCGGCGACGGCGGCCTGGTGGAGCTGCGCACCATCAAGCCCGCCGCCTATGCGGTGCCCGATACCGACGGCTGGTGGCGCCCGCCGCATGTCCATTTCTCGGTCTGGGGCAGGGTCTGGCTGTCGCGCCTGGTCACGCAGATGTTCTTTCCGGGCGATCCGCTCAACGACCACGATGCGATCCTCAATGCGGTGCGCGACCCGGAAGCGCGGGCGCGCTGCATCGCGCGTCTTGCGCCGACCACGCGCGGACCGGCGAACGCGCTGGTCTACGAGTATCAGCTCGTGGTGCGCGGCCGCAAAGCCGCGCCGCGCATGCCGTGACGCGCCTCGCGCCCACCGCCGAGATGACGCTCGGGCCGTTCTTCCCGCGCGAATTCGCGCAGGGGGCGAACGACTTGACGGTCGTCGCCGGCAAACGGGCCGAGGGCGAGGTGATCGAGATCACCGGCCGCGTCACCGAGCTCGACGGCAAGCCGCTCGACAACGTGGTGGTCGAGATCTGGCAGGCCGACGCCAAGGGCCGCCACGACAATCCGGACTTCTTCGGCTGGGGCCGCGCCGCGACCGACGCCAAGGGGGTCTACTCGTTCAAGACCATTCGACCGGGGCCGGTCCAGGGGCGGGCGCCGCACATCAATTTCCTGATCCTCTATTCGGGACTGATGCGACAGCTGCAGACGACGATGTTCTTCGAGAGGGTTTCCGATCCGGTCCTCGACCTCGTGAAGCATCGGGATCGCCTGGTGGCCAAAAAACTTTCTTCTCAGTCATTTTCGTTCGACCTGCGCCTGCGCGGAGACGACGAAACGCCGTTCTTCGATGACTGAGATCCGCGAGCTGATTTCGTACCGGCTGCACACGGTCGCAAACCTGCTCTCGCGCGGCGCCGAGCTGCGCTATCGCCGCGAGTTCGGCGTCAGCCTCTGGGAGTGGCGCACCGTCGCGCTGCTCGGCGCGGTGAGCGAGCCGCTCTCGCTCAACCACCTCGCGCACTCGGCCGGCATCCACAAGAGCCAGATGAGCCGCGTCGTCTCGGGGCTGACGCGGCGCAAGCTGGTGCTGCGCGCCGCCAGCTCGACCGACGGCCGCGGCGTGCAGCTCACGCTGAGCAAGGCCGGGCGGCGGCTCTACGAGGGGTTGATCAGCGCCGCGACGGAGCGCGACGAGACTTTCAACAATTGCCTGTCCAGGAATGAAAAGGAAGTCCTCGCGCGTTGCCTGTCGAAGCTCGCCGGCCAGGCGCGCGAGCTGATCCGGAAAGAGAAGGCCCGGTGAAGACGCGCATCACCGAGCTGCTGGGCATCGAGCATCCGATCTTCCAGGCGGCGATGAGCTGGGCGTCATCGAACGCGCCGCTCATCGTTGCCGTGTCGAATGCCGGCGGGCTGGGCGTTCTCGCAGCGGGACCCATGCGAATCGAGGATTTTTCCCACGTGGTCAAGGAAATCCGCGCGAAGACCAAAAAGCCGTGGGGTGTGAACATTCCGCTCAACGGCAAGCACGCCGCGGCGCTGCTGCAAATCGCCCTGGAAGAAAAAATTCCCGTCATGGTCGCCTCGCAGGGCGGGCCGCGCGAGCACCTCGCGCGCTTCCGCTCGGCAGGCACGAAGTGGCTACACGTGGTGGCGTCGGTCGAGCACGCGCAGAAAGCGGAAGCGGCGGGCGTCGACGCGCTGGTCGTCGACGGCGCCGAGGCGGGCGGGCATCCGCCGCCGTCCCAGGTCGGCACCATCGTCCTCGTGCGGCGCGTGGTAAAGGCGACGAAGCTCCCCGTGGTCGCGAGCGGTGGCGTCGCCGACGGCGCCGGCGTCGCCGCGCTGCTCGCGCTCGGCGCGGATGCAGTCCAGCTCGGCACGCGCTTCATCGCCACGCCCGAGGCGAGCGTGCACGAGAACTACAAGAAGGCCGTGCTGGCCGCCGAGGTTCAGGACACCTGCCTCGTCGGCCCGCGGTCGCTGCCGATTCGCCAGATCAAGAACGCTTTCTCGTCGAAGTGTGAATCGTCTTCGCCCTCCCAGCTGGAGGAGATCTTCAATAGCTCGTCCCTGAAGAAAGCGGCATTGGAGGGCGACGTGGAGTGGGGCAAGGTCGAGGCCGGGCAGAGCGCCGGGCTGATCGACGACATCGTGCCGGCGGCGGAGCTGTTCCGCCGCCTGGTGCGCGAGACGGAAGAAGCGAGGAGGAGGCTCGCATCCCTATGAAACTCCTGGTCGAGAACCGCGACAAGGTTCGCATCCTGACGATGAATCGCCCGGAGAAGCGCAACGCGCTCGACTCCGAGCTCACCCAGGAGCTGCTCAAGCAGCTGCGGGTCGCCGACGCCGAGGATGCGGTGGACGCGATCGTGCTCACCGGCGCGGGGCAGGCGTTCTGCGCCGGCGCCGACCTCTCCGAGTTCAAGGAGCTCAAGGATCCGCAGGCGGCCGAGGCGCGCGCCGAGCTGACCATGCAGCTGCATCTGGTGTTCTCGAA
>Ga0134123_10002676_pt1 | contig 11631 bp, 16 predicted proteins | sample KB303_FD_96460 | JGI IMG/M metagenome (GOLD analysis project Ga0134123, IMG submission 96460) | Terrestrial soil microbial communities without Nitrogen fertilizer from Kellogg Biological Station, Michigan, USA - KB3-0-3 | ecosystem: Environmental > Terrestrial > Soil > Unclassified ...
GTAAAACTTTAAGGTTCCACAAATATAAACTATATTTTGCATTGCAAAATATATTTCTTATCGCTCAAACCGGCTTTTTTGGGGAAAACGTTGTTCAAAGTATTTCCATAAGTCGGGGGAACAGGCCTGGTCCCCAATGGAATAAACGTCAAAGGTGGAAATGATTTGTGTTAATCGCCACACGGGGGCCTTGAATTGCAGCTTCACGTCTGCCTTTTGTGTGGCTGTTAGGCCGTAATAGTTCCCATAAATGGAACGTGTAAGCAGTCCTTGTGATTTCTCCCATGGAAACAGTTTGTCCAGGGCCAGGAACTTTTCCTTGTTAATTAGGAAGGGAACATGGATCCCAAAGTGACGGGTCAAATATCCCCGCTTCTTCAAGATAGCGGATGTGATTTTTCGGGAAACCGAATAATGACTGGTCTTATTCCGGATGGCTTCCCAATTACTCATAATTTCCCCCCGGTAATAGTAGGGATATTCTTCGGCCTTAAAAGGACGATTAATGAAAAAATCATCATTGGACAAAAGGAAGTCGTCCGAAACTCTTTTATCCATGCATGCTTTATGTATTTTTTTGTACGTGTTGACGGCAGCCAGGTTGGTGGCATCCGGGCAGGGAATATGAAGAACGGAATCATTCAGGAAATCCGGAAATCCGGAAAGGTCGGTGACAATGACCAGGTTCCGGATCCCACTAACAAACATGTCAAAGGACCGAAGTGAATATTTTAATTCTTGGTTGAACCATTGGGATCCCCACCCAAGGGGAATGACAAGATCAATCATAAGCAGTGAATTTTAAAAGGGGCCCTATTAAAAAAAAGGGCCCGTGGTTTGTAAAACTAAAATCGCTGTTCTCACAAATTTTAACCGTATAAAAATAAAAAACCCCTGGTGGAAACCAAGGGGTTTAGTTTTGAAAAACAACAATTATTGCGAACAAAAATTAAGCAGAACCGGAACTTGCTTGTTCGGCACAAGCTGGAATAATTGGTTGCGCTCCACAATCATGGATCCTTAAAATTCCATTCACACCTTCAATGTTGGCACCACATCCACCGGCAGGAACGGCAGCCAGTTCCGTGTGAAGGAAGGCTTCAAACGTGAATATTTCACAATCCGGATCATATTTCCATTTATAATCCACTTCCAAACCTGTTGTTGGAAGGACCACGGTTGATTTTGTGTAAAGATTTGTGACGGCCCTTCTTTTTTCTCCCTTGTATTTATTCCAGGAAACCAACTGAACGGATCCGGGTGACAGTAACACAATATCTGACTGTCCGAATGTGCTGTTAAAATTCCTGTCATAAAAAGGATAAGGATTGATGGCGTCCGCTTTACTCATGTCCACCCCGGCAGCATTCAGGCCGGTCCATTTGTTGAACATAATGATCTTATTCATGATCGTTCCACCAATCAAAGCAAACTGGCCATCATTGCCAATGTCATTATAAATTTGGTTGATATACCACATGCCTTCCGGATTCAGAACCGAAAGGTTAGGTGTAAACGTATTGCCCGAAGTAAATAAAGGAATGTCAGTGATTGATTCAGCATTGGCATTGGTTCCAATAACCGAAGACAAGGCCACGGTCAAAGCTTTGTCCAGGGCTTCTTCAAATCTCAACAGATACCTAAAAATTTGTTCTTGCATCCAGGTCGTATCCGATTGGGTGCAATATTTCATCATGTCTTCTTCCGTAAACCGAAGTAAGACCGGGTTGCCTTCATCATCACAATGACGGAAGGGGGCCGTGTCCAAATCAAAAACGATTTCTTTAGTTTCCGGATCCGAATAAACAATGTCTTCATTGGTACAATCCACATCCAACCGGCAAAGTTCAAAGCAATAAGGTGCATCAACTTTAAAGGCCACGGCACGTTTCTTTCCAGGAATAGATTCAACGTTTATCTGTTGAAACCCGGAACGATTTTGTGGACTTAAAAGCCATTTGATTAAAGCCGTGGAACCAAGGGTTCTAAATTGGGCGGCATTCTTGCCGTAATAGGCCAAAAGATCCGTCTGCAATTTTTGACAGACATAAGTTCCAACGGGGGCGAATGTTGCAATGTAGGCCCCGGCATCATGTCCGGTTGCAAAGCATACCCCGGCAACCAGGCAGAAAAATATAAATGAAATCCAACGTTTCATGATTTGAAGAATTTTAGAGGTGATTAAATAAGTGAAGATTGATGCACTTCGGGCCAACAGTTTAACGTCTTGGAAGACTTACGGGGGGAAAGTGGAAGATTTCTGCCATTCCGGGGCCAACAGGACAAAAATATAAAACTGTTTAGATAAAACAAACCCCATTGTGGAAACAACGGGGGGTTTTTAGTTTACTCGCTTAAAATAAACTTATGAGATGATTATGCAAGGGACAAGATACAAAACCCCGGATGTAAAAACAACCAGGGGTTTTAAAAGACAAAAGCTATATTATGACAGAACAAGATAAAAAAACCCCTTGTGGAAACAAGGGGAAGCTTCAAAATAGAATTAATGAAAATACCAAAACCATGTATGAATCCCGACAAGATATAAAAAAACCCCGGTATGTGAAACCAGGGTTTTAACCTTAAAATTTTACACGTTACCGAAGTGACGGCAAAAATCAAAGATAGTTTATTTTTCCACGGTCGTTGCGGCTTCCTGTTGGGCCACCCGGTCAATGTTGTTTTTAATGTAGTCCGGCACGGCAACTTCCTGTTGTGTGGATCCTTGTGACGTGTCCACGGTGGTCCTGGTTCGTTGCTGTTGCTGTTGCCCCTGGTCTTCCACCCCAACCTTATCTTCCAAGACTTGGGCCCGTAAAGCTTCCATGAAAGTAATATCATGCCCTTTCTTGTCCACCACCTTCAGGGCCGGATTTTCTTTCTGCCTTAATACCAAATCATCCCCTTCCATTAGGACGGAATATTTGCCCCGGATCTTGTTTAAAATGGGATCCACAATGTAAGAGGCCGGGACATTCAACTTCACTTTCTCCAAGGAAGTCAAATGTGTTTGGGCCAGGAACTTCATTAACTTTTCATTGGTCTTTTCCGACACGGTTTTTACTTCCGTTTCCAACTTAGTTTGCCAGTCCGTATCCTTTTTTTCCAATTCCTGTAAAGCTGCCTGGTAATCATCCTGCAACTTCTTCAAACCTTCCGTGTTGTTCTTCTTTGATAAATTCAGTTCCGCAATTTTGACCATGGTTTTTTTAATGGACTTCCGGTCTTCGGCAGTCAATTTTTCCAGGTCCGTGTCTTCAAATCCCAATTGTTTTTTGGCTGCGTCCAATAACTCATTTTGAAAACGACTGTATTGGGTTGTCTCGTACTTCTTCCGGACGGGTTCCGGAATTTTGTCTTCAGGAATAGAATTCAAAAAGTCGGGATCATTTTCCAAAACTTTTTTGATTTTGTTCCGGACTTCTTCCACGGTTGCATCCGGGGTCCAGTCTTTTAGATCTTCCAGGGCCTCAATGGCATCAATGTCTTTTTTAGAGACACCAAGGGCCTGAAGTATTGCAACATGTTGTTTTGCCATAAAGAAAAATTTTAGATTGTTTAGTTGGTTTGTTTTTCGTGCATCCCCTTGTCATAACCCTGGTTGAAGGAAGTCTGTTGATCAATCTTGTCAATTCGATTATCTAAATCACCAATCCGGGTGAATTGATTGCGTTGCCGTTCTTTGATAGCTTCAATTTCAGATTTCATTTCATCCTTGTCCGCTTTACCTTTCATCAACTGTTCAATGATGATGTCCTTTTGTTTGTCTTTTTCTTCCAGGGTTTGGACGGTGGAAACAAACTTAAAGGAAGACCACACGGCCCCCGCAATTAAAACAATGTTAGTCAGGGTTAATTGTGCAGTCCAGAAATGGCTTTTATTTGGCTGTGGCCTTGTCAACTTTCTTCACCGTTTTTTTGGGGGTGGCTTTTTTGGGGGTTGTTTTCTTAATCTGTTCCAGTTGTTCTTCAAAATTTTCCTCTGTAAAATCCGTGTCACTGCCATCATCATCCAGGTCAAACTTTGCCCGGACGTCTTCCTTGGGTTCTTGAACCAGTGGCACCCTTTTCACGGATGGTTTAACTGTTGGCTTTGGAACCTGCTTTAATTCCTTTTTCACTTCGGCTTCGGTAAGATCTTGAACCGGGCCGGTCTTCTTGGCAACCGGTCCACTTATGGCCTTGGTGTTATGCAGGGCCGCAAAGTTCCAGGGAACAAACTTGGTCAAATTTTGGGTCTTCCATAAGGTATAAAGATTTTGCCACGTGCCAAGGGGATAAAGTTGTTTGGCCTTGTCGGTCTTATCAAATAAAACCAAATAGGCCCTTTCCGTTGGTTTGTTGGGATAGGCTTTGGCCAGGTCGGCAATGTCTTCCATGCTGAAGTTTCGCATGGCTTCAATGTCTTCTTGTTTCAATTCCCGGAATTTGTGTGGATTGTACTTGTCAATTAAGTCTTGTTTCATAAAAATTGTGTTTTAAAGTTTTCGCAAAATTGTGTGTGAAAATATAGGTATTAACAGAAAGTAGAAAATTTCCTGGCAGAACACCAGGGGAATAAAAAAGAAAAAAACAAAACTGCATAGAATAGAGATCCAAACATTGGTGCAAAATATACACATGCCCACGGCCTTTTGCCAGTGGAATAACTTCTTGGCTTCTTCCAAGATCGTTAGATTCATTTGATCTTCCGCTTGCACACGGGTCATGGGATCCCCGTCTTTCATCATGGGGGCAAATTCGGTTTCAATTTCATGCAACCTGCCCGGCATCAAAGTCTTCTTTGCCATCCAAATCGTATAAGGGGAAAAGATTTCACCAATCTTGGGTTCATCGGATCCGGGTTGTCCAAGGCAGTAGTCCAAAAGATAGGATAGGCAGGTGGGAATAAGGGACAGTAAAAGGACCAGGATTAAATCTTGGGTCATGATAGGGGGATTTAAGAAGTGGATCCGTCTGCCGGTTCGTCAATGGCAAATGCTAAAGTAGTTTGAAAGGAAAAACAATCATACTCAATTTCCCCGGACTGGATCACAATTTGATTGCCATCCGGTTCAAACAGGGTCCCCGTGTAGGTGTAATTTTCATTCAATCCACTGGCCGGAAAAATGATTTGTTGACCCACCCCGAAGCTTGCCAGTTTAGTGAATTCAATTCCTAAGTAGGAAAGAACCAAACGGTGTTCCCCTTCCTTTTGGGCCTGGATGCTAAAGTCAATGACATCACAAACGGACACGTTGCAAAGGGGCAGAATTTTTTGACAACAACAGGGCATAAAACTAAGTTTTGATGTAAACAGATTGACCGGGTTCGGTTTGTTCCATCACCGTGGTGTCTTGGGGAAAGTCTTGTTCAATCACCGTGGTGTCATTGCCGGACGTTGTAAATATACTCTTTTCAATTCCCGGATCAAATATGTAAGGGGCAGGAATATAAATCCGACCCCGGCCCGTCACGTTTCGGTCTTTGGTGGTTTCTATTCTTGCCCGGCCCGTTAACGCATGATCGGTGACGGAAATAATATTTGCGACCCCTGCCAGGGTTTGATCAATGATTTTTTTAATCCGGGCCCTGCCTGTCCGGGAAACCGTTTCTGTTCTTAAAATTCGTGCCCGGCCTGTCAACGTGTGATCGGTGTTCTTTACTATTCGGGCCACCCCGGTCACCGTGACCGTGTTCACCCGTTTGATTCTTGCTGTGCCGGTTAACGTGGCATCCACCGTTTTCCGGATCCTGGCCTTCCCCGTTTTCGTTCTTAAAGTTGTCCCTTCAATCCTTGCTTTGCCAGTCAGGGAATGGTCCGTTACGATCACAATAGCGGCCACACCCGTCAACGTTTGATCCGTTTGGAGGAAACCAACGGTGATTTTAGCCACACCCGTCACGGTCCGGTCCGTGGTCGTTCGGATGTCGGCTTTGCCGGGAATCGTTTGATTGGTCCGGGCTGTGATCCGGGCCACCCCATTTAGGGTTGATAAAACCGTGGTTTGAATTCTTGCCTTGCCCGTCTTCGTGGAATCGGTGACCGTCCGGATCCGGGCCTTCCCCGTCTTGGTGGCGTCCACCACTTTCTGAATTCTGCCAACCCCGGTTGCACCCTGGTCCACCACTTTTTGGATCCTACCTTTGCCGGTTTTGGTTTGATCGTTCACCTTTTGGATCCTGGCCTTGGCTGTCAAACTTTGGTCCGTGACCAGTCTAATCCGGGCCTTCCCGGTCAGGGTGGTGTCCACCTGTTTTTGGATTCGGCCCTTGCCCGTTGTGGTTTGACTTGTGACCAGTTGGATCCTTCCTTTGCCGGTCAGGGTGGTGTCGGTTTGTTTCTGAATCCTTCCCACCCCTGTTGTGTCCTGGTCCACCCGGTTTTGAAGTCTTGCTTTACCATCCACGGTTTGGGTGGTGAGGGCTGTGACCCGTGCCTTCCCGGTCTTGGTTTGGTCCACGGCTGCCGTCACACGGGCCTTCCCCGTCAAAGTTTGATTTACTATCGCATTGATGAAACCCTTGCCCGTCACGGTTGAATCCACCACTTTTTGAACCCTGGCTTTGCCGGTTTTCGTTGCGTCCACACTTGCCTGGATCCTGGCCGTTCCGGCCTTGGTTTGATCCACAACTTTTTGCACACGGGCCACCCCCGTTTTCGTCTGTGACGTGGTTAGCTGAATTCTTGCCTTGCCTTGGATGGTTTGGTTAGTGGTGGCATTGATGGCCGCTTTCCCCTGGATGGTTTGGGAAGTCAGTCCCGTGACCCTGGCCTTCCCTGTTTTGGTTTGGGTGGTTAAAGCTGTGATCCTGGCCTTGCCGGTTTTGGTACTATCCACCACCGCAGTGATCCGGGCCACACCCGTCTTCGTGGAATCCACTGTTTTCTGGACCCGTGCCACCCCGGTTTTGGTTTTGTCTTGGGTGTCATTGGGGGGTCTTAAAGCAATGGCCACGTAAGCTTTTGGGGTGGCCGTGCCTGACATAGTTAAAGAAAACGTTCCCATGGATCCGGCCACGGCCAGGGATCCTTCCGTTAAGGCATAACCCCCACCCAATCCGGATGTAGTACAAAAATCCTGTCTTAAAACCAGGGAAGCAAGGGAAGCATTGGCAAAGGCTGCCCCGAATTGGGCCGTGTTGGTATCGGTTCCCGTGGTGCAAATGCCAATTATCATGCAATCCTTGACGGTCGTACTGGTGCCCGTAGCAAAGGAAAAAGACGTGTCGGAAGTGGTTTCACTGCCCGTGGGACTGGCATTGATAACGGTGGAATCCGTTATGCATCCGGAATAGGCAACCGTCCCGGCACAAACGTGGTCACTGCCAGGGGTCACACTTGGCCCCGTGGATCCGGAAGAATAACGGCCCCACCAAACATAAAGTTTTTCCCCACTGGTCACGTCAATGGGTAGGTTGGTGACCAAATTCCAGGTTCCAATGGAACCGTTGGTGGTGACGGAAATGGATCCCCCCGCAATGGTTGTGGCTATTAAAAGAACAATGTCATTTGCTACCAGTCCGGCAGGAAGGCCCACGGCAGTGGCCCCGGTGGTCCCGGAAGCTTTTGCGCTGGCTGCCCTAAATACTGGAACTGACATGTTTTTATTGGATTAAAAAAAAGATCATGGGATTGATCTTTATTGAATTTCCATCACTTGTTGAAGGTTCTGACCGTCCACGGTTGTTTGCCACCCCATTCTATAAACAATTTCATGGCCCTGCTCTTCTTTGTTCAGGTTGAAATGGTGGGTGTGCTGCCGGAAAAAAACAATCCTAAAGTCTTTTAAATCCCGTCTTTCATGCATGTAAAACGTGACCCCATTTATTTGAAAGTAACCATGGACCAGGTTGACGGCATAAACATTCTTGTTATCAGTAAGCAGGAACCACACAATCTTTTTCCCCTGTTCAACGGCTTGCATGACATCATAAAAACAAGATCTTTTTTCCGGATCTATTAAAGACACGTCTTCCGGGTTTTGCTCGTAAAGGGTTTGATCATCGAATTGAACGACAAACAAATACTTCAATCGGACGGTTGTTCCCTGGTTAGCTGTGATCATTTAGTTTTCTTGATAACGCAAGGTTAGTGTCACGGTTGCCGTGTCACCGGCTGCCGCATTGGAGGCCGTCTGTAATTGCGTAGTTAAATAATTGGTGTAAGCAGGGTTTGAAGTCGTTGAACTGGCTTTTCCTGTTGCATAAGGACCCGTGGCACCAAAGAAAACGGCCACCCCTGAAGTAATTGCCACCACTGCCGTCATGTCCGTGGAAAGGTTGGCATTAGCCGTGGCAGATGGTGTGGTGTAAAGTAACCGGTCACCGTCCCCCGTGCAAGCAGGTGTTCCCTTCAAAGTCAATCCCGTTCCAAAAGCTGTTGCCGTGTGGGCAAATAATCCCCCCAAAATTTGATTGTAGGTCCCACTGAAATGGCCAAAGATCCAGTTTTCATAACTGTTATTTCCGGCCGTAATTGGAAAGGAAGAATAGGTTTGTGTGGGATCACCGTTGTTCATCCAGTTGACATCAGCAATTCCGGTTTCCTGACTGGTCCCACGTGTGGGGGATCCGGTTTGTGTTCCATAATCCTGGTCAAAAGCAAAGGTGGCTGCCATGAATTTCCTGAAAATTGAAGTAAACATATTTTAAAATATTAAGTGTAAAGAAATACCGTATTGTTCCCCCTGGTTAAAGAGTGGTGCCCCGCTTCCGTGTTGATAAACAAAATCAATGGTCTGTTGAGTGGATAGGTACACCCTAAAAATCCCGTCCAACCGGTGATATACTGCCCCGTTGGCAATATCCAACCAAAGGTCGGCACTGCCCACCAGGCCAAACCGAAGAAGACCCCACTGGACCAGGGTCCGGGTGTCCACATCCAAATGAGATTTAAACCGGAAAATTCCCGTGTTGATCCGTTCCTGGCTTTGATCCTTATCACCCCCTAAATTTAGCACGGCAGTGGAATCAAGTTTGAACTTGTATCCCCCCTGAATATAAAACCCAAGATGTGTGTGTCGTAAAACTTCCGGATTGTCCCGCCCTACAAAGACGGGGACAAAACCAATTTCGAGCAGTGAGTTCAAGAATTGCAATTGTTCATTAGTTTCAACCCCGGCAGAAAAAGGAAAGGAATTAAAACGTTTGGCAAAGTTCGGGATCGAATGTCCGGAAGTTCCAGTGGTTGTTTCATAGGTTAACAATTCACCCGTGACTTTTGCAGTTATTAGATTCAATGCATCATTAGTCCCGGATTGGATGTTAAAAGCAGGTGTGACTAAAAAAATCGAATTGGATTTGAACGTGACATGTTCCCGGCCCCCAAAGGCTGAATCCAGGGAACGTAAATAACTTACCCCAAAGGTCATTAGCTGGCTTTTAGCGTCATTGGTTCCGGCCCCTATATTGACCACCAACTGGCCGAAGCTGCCGAAAAACGCCAAAAGAAAGATCACCAGGGGCAAAATTCGGGTGGCCAGGTTCCGGATGGTCATAGATAGCCAACCGTCCGGCCAGGGTTCCACCGTTCCCTGGTATTTATGAATGACCGATTGCACCCCAAGACGGAAATCTAAAGCTGTGTTGTTGCCGTCAATCACCCCCGTGTCCGTTAATACGTCTGCAAGAACCGTGTCTTGTGTGACTTCGGATTTTGTAAACTGACCGGCAATGTCCACCATGTCCAGAATTAAAGATTCATGATCCATTTTTAAAAGTTTTTAATCAACTGAAACAATGGCCCCGTCTTTCACCGCTTGAACCGTTTTTTGGTCTTCAATCACCACTTTGGGTTTGTCAAAAAAGTTTTTTAGTAAATAAGTAACCGTGGCACTAATGGCTGCTTTAATCAAAATATCTGTCCCGCTTCCAGGGGTTCCAATGTGCCAGTTGGGAATCATTTCCTGAATGGCCAAAAGAATAGGTGTGCCAATGGCCATGATCAAACCTTTGAGCCAATCGGAAGAACTTAAACTGAATTGGTCGGATGTTAATTTGGTTTCCATATTATTGTTTGTTTGGTGAAGAATGGTCTTTGACATAATTGAGCATAAATGCATTGAACTGTTGTTGAATCCCCTTCACTTCCGTGTCATGAATATCATCTTTGACCATTAGGTTTTGGATCTTTTGGTCATTCTGCTTTTCATAATCCCTTTGGCCTTGTTGCTGCAAAAGGATTGCTGTCTTTAAACTGGAATAGGTGCCGACAATAGTGGCAGTGATCACAATGGCTTGAGAAATTAATAAAATGGCCAACTTCAAGGTCACACCCCGGATTTCACGGCTTTCAACGTTTGGCATTTTAGTCAAGTTTAAAGGCCGCAATAATTGTTGTTTTCTAAACCGGGGAACAGTAGGGATTTGTTAGATCTATGCAGGAAAGGACCTGTTCACAATTATCCGTCTGCAAGGACAAAAATATAAAAAAATCTATGCTGGCATAGTATGTTGAAGTCTTAAAATTAAACTGCCCGGACGGGACTTCCGTTCTTAACACGTCTTCCCTTATGGGGTTGATTCTTATCAATTGAACGTGGGGACTTTTGATGATGGATTTTGTTAGTGTGGCTGTCAGATCTTCAAAGTTTCGTTTTTCCGTATTGTTGAAGAAGACGGCCCGGAAGGGAAAGTTCATTAAGTATCGCCACATATTAGGACCCAATTGATCCCGTTTTTGCACGTCTGCCGCCCCCGTTTGTCTTACATAACCTGTAAACCCTTTGGTATCATCCGGACCAATGTAAACATACCTTCCGGCCACTTGGGCTGCCGGTGAATATCCCCCACCCTGCAACCGGGGTTGGAGGGTGACAGAATGATAAATGTTTTTAAGCAGGTGGGTGTCCAGGATGTTTTTCAACAGGGTTTCAACCGTTAAGGATATTGTCATAAATCTGCTTTAAAATTTCTTGTGTATTGGTTTTTAAAAGTTCCCGTTCTTCATCGGTCAACTGGAAAATTATTGTGTGAATTTGTTTTTCCTGGCCTTGGGAAATCAAAAACAACTTGTTATTAGGAATGGCACAAACAACCCGGTTTTCATTTTCTTTAATGGTGACAATTCCCCGTTTTAGCGTTCCGGTTAGTTCCAAATCTTTATAGCGGATTTGCCGTCCGTGGTCAATTCTTATAAGTTCATATTCACTAAAGTCACCCTGGATATTAGTTGTAAAAAAATCCGCTTTCTTTTTCTTGGCTAAAATTGCCCTGGCTTTGGCCGTGGACGTCTTGGCCTTCTTTCCCTTATACGGTCCAAGGGTTGTTTTATTAGAATCCAAACCCTTGTTGAAGATCCGGTTGGTCATGGCCCCCCTGGCAGCATTCACACCCGCCAAAAGGGCCTGACTGACATCCACATTGGACGTTTGGTTGGCTTTAGCCTTGAAACGTTCAATTACCTGGTCAATATTGGAAGTAATGTTGATCACTTCACTTTATTTTTTTTATTGCCCTTCAGTTCGGCCACCCGGTCTTTGTTGGCTTCCTTTTGTTTGCCCAAATGGTGTTTCGATTTGTTATTAACCAGGGATTGTTCCCGGATTGCTTTCAATTTGTCTGCTTTGCTGTCTGCCATAATCTTAGTTTTTATTGATGAATAAATGTTAACCTGTTATTGCGGCCACACGGGACCGGCTGTTGCAGA
>Ga0134123_10002679_pt1 | contig 11625 bp, 25 predicted proteins | sample KB303_FD_96460 | JGI IMG/M metagenome (GOLD analysis project Ga0134123, IMG submission 96460) | Terrestrial soil microbial communities without Nitrogen fertilizer from Kellogg Biological Station, Michigan, USA - KB3-0-3 | ecosystem: Environmental > Terrestrial > Soil > Unclassified ...
ATTTGTATGGTGCCAAGGCATTGCGAAATCGCGTCTCGCGCTGATTCCGTGCCTTGCAAACAGCAGGAGAGAATCGCTTTTTCAATTTGGTTTGCATTGGGTGGCGCCATTAGTCTCCCTTGGCCTTGACTTCATCAAGAATATAATTCTCTTTCCGAATGATCGCTTTGGCAATTCTCGCCGCGAGAAAGGCCAGATCATTCATGGCATCATTGGATTCAGGAACAGGATTCTTTGCCAACAGGACCAATGCCACCTCAAGTGATGCATGGCGGAAATGCTGCTCAATGGCTGGATTCATTTATGACCTCCCCTTATTGCGTGTGAATGTTGATGCGGACACCGTGGCATGGGTTAACACAGTCTTGCCGTTCGCCATGGTTCGCATTTTTGACCACGATCCACAGTCCTTGCATTGCATACGCTTCACCTTTCCAGTCAGAGTGATGATATTCCCCTGATGGATTAGGTGATTGCTTCCGCAGACTGGACAGCACTGTTTATTCAAGAATGAGGACCAATTCGGTCCCCCATTCAGGTATGGACGAAGCGCCAGAAAGACGCCTTCAAGCGTGCGAACATCCTGATTGCAATACTTCACCATCTTGCGCTGGGCAGCCTTGTTGCCATTCATCACTTCCAGCCATGTCTCCCATCCGCCCGAATCACCCTTCTGCTCTTTCAGCTTCAGGAACTTGGCGATCCCCTTGAGCCGATTGCCGGTCAGCTTGAGATTGTTTTTTGCTAATTTCCAGGTGTCGATGGTTTTAATCGGCGGGGGCACGCCCAATCCATTTACCAGGAGCCGACTTTTCCAGAATGGATAATCAAATCCATCTCCGAAATGGGCTACACAGGCGTCCGACTTATTCATGGCATCCAGAATAGTTTGACAGACACGTTTATCGTTGAATGGATGCTTGGCGTATTCTGGGAAATCCCAAAGGGCCGTACTGTGGACCTTGGATTCTCCGACCCACTTAAATGAGCAGCAGAAAATGGGAGACAGATCGGCGGACAAATTGCCGCTCTCTATGTCCCATACTAAAATTCTCGGGCCAGTAGATGTGTTATTCGTAGTCTTCAAGGTATTCTGCCGCCTTTCTAAGTATTTCAGGTTTCTCCCTACTGTATCCGATCATATGGTTACAATCGGCACACAAAAGTTTCCTTACTTTCTTAGTGGTATGGTTGTGGTCAACCGACAGGCGTTTTACGCTTCCGGTTCTGGGGTCTTTAACATGCTCTGGATTTCCGCATAGGGCGCATAATCCAGCTTGATCTTCAAGCATTTTATTGTAGCTATCCATTGAGAGAGAGTACTGGGCCATAAGCCTAGATTTAAGAGAGGCTAATTGTGCTAGTTCGGGATTGTTCTTTCTCCACTCCCTTGAATATTCAAGAACTTTATTTCTATTTTCAACCTTCCATTTCTTTTGATATTCGCTGTACTCCGGCTTGGCTTGCCTTTTCCTCCATTGTTCCCTAAGCTTTTCCGGATTCTCCTTCTTCATTCTCCAATAGTATTTTTTACTGTACAACTTGTTGTCGAACTTGGTAGACTCATGTTTTTCCATGGGATTATTATACCATGGCGTGTCAAGCGAATCTAAAAGATTGCCCAGACTAAGATTCTAGGCTTACTCAATTGCCCCTCCCGGTATTGTCAATGCGATACGACTTGATCTCTCGACGCAATCCGCACGAACAGGTCTCCATTAAATCGGCGGAGTAGGGCCTACTAACATATCGCTGACACCTGACTTTCCCAGTTCCGCTGGCAGAAAAGAATTCCCCCATCATCGTTGCATCATCGTAATGCATTTCCTTTCCGCAATCGACCAACACGTTCTGACGATATATCTCCCATGTAGCATTCTCGAACTTATGCTCATGCGGCTTCAGCGCCCATGCAGTGGCAATCGCCCCAACGATACCGCCAGCCAAACCCCATGAGAAGCACTTTGCAGGATGTTTCACTTTGTCTCCTTACAGTTCCAGGTTTTCTTCTTGAAGAATCTCAAATATCTTAGATCGAATTTCTTCAAGCTGTTTCGTGTTGCGATGTTTTCCGTATTTGATTTCATAGCGAAGCCAGTTCGCAAGTCTTCCGATGGACCATTTCCACTTATGACCATCCACGGATTCAGTATAGCTCTCCTGTTCTTCCGGTAGACTGAATGTGAGGGTTGCCTTCACGTGTTCTCCTATTTAGGTCTATGGAAATAGACCGGTTCCGATTTTGGCTCTGTGGGCCTAGGGGGAACCAACCTTGCAATCCCGGCGCTCACTTCCGGCCTGCTAGTGCCAGCCTTAATCCTGCCTTGATAGCCAATTCCACGATCTGCCCCGCAACTGGTCAAAGGATGGGCCTTTAAATGCCCCTGGGAGGCCCGTAGAGCGAGCCGTTTGCGCCGACCCACCATTTGTACCCACGGAATTGTCGTGCCCCTTGCAGGGCTTCTTTGGCCCCCTAGCGTCGAAATGACGGAAAGGTAGCCGCGACCCCAATAATCGTCATATTCGATGGTAGTCATGCCATCCAAATCAAGCAAATCTTTGGCTACACTGATCGCCCCCTGGACGGTGCCGCCGAAGTTCTCTTCTTTGATGTGGTCGCGGGCGACCTGCTGGCCGCGCCTGTATTGGTCACGCGGGGAGCCATGAACAGCTTCGCTGTTTCGTATGCTAAGTCGGATGGCGCGGAGGCGAGCCTCAACCATACACCGCCTCCTCTGTATTCAACAGGCAATTGATGCGCTTCCGACGAAGTGAAAGCATATATAACTCGGGGGTAACAAAGATTATCGTCAATAAGCACGCCAGCACGAACAAGACCGTCTTCAAGGCACTTGATATGATTATCGGCATCACGCCGTCGAGCGTCAGGCCAAACCAACACAATGTCGAGCACCACGCGATCTGATATGTGTGTGGGTAAACGAAATCGTTTAGCCGCAAGAGCAATGAGCGCATAAAATTCCTCCCGGTCAGGTGTCATCCATCGCTTGATGGAGTTGGTGGATGGCGGTATCTTGTCGAGCCACAGGGTGAATTCCATTACTGCTTTCGTCCGCGATTCTTCCTGCGCCACCACCTCTTGGGCATTAACTTTCCGAGAAAGCATCTGGGATATGGACATGGATTCGGTCCCCCACAGTCACATATGATTCCAGGAATGTCCCAGGCATAGTCTGTAATGCAACCGAGATGCCTAACCCAACCCCTAACCGGTTCATTCCAACATAGTGGGCACCTCACGACTTCGCATCTTCAGAAAGGAATTCTCCAATAATATTTGCAAACCTTTCGGCCCAATCGAATCCTTCTTCATGGGACATATCTGCATCCGGCCCATGCCTTGCATCTGAATACGCCTTCAAGTAATCATTGATTTGCTCAAGCCGTTCTTCGGTCATGTCTTCACCACCCCGGCAAACGGATCGGGTGTTCTTGGCTTCTCCGGCGCGGGGACGGACCCACTATTCGGTGGTTCATCCTTCCATGGTTCAAACGGAATCGTCTTCAACTGCCCCTCCAGCCATTCCTTCTGTTCAATGGCCTTCTCAATATCAGACATCAGACCATAGTGCCGATTGATCTTGTCGTTGGCGAGTCCCGCCCGACATCCCATGATACCAGACAGAATCTCTTGCAAGTCTTTCATCTTCTCCAGCTTGTATTCATCGCCCAACGAAGTAAAGACTTGTTTGAGATTTTCAAGTTGCTGCCAGATGCGGGCAAACGTGAATGGAATGGAACACGCTCGGGCGGACGAGGACCCCACTTCAAACCAGAAATCAATGCCATGGGCAGCCAACGTCAATGAAAGTTCCTTGATAACATTGTCTGCCGTTTTCAGGACAGGAAACAGTTCGGGGTTGCACGGTTCATCATACCGGCTCATGGGGCAGCACCTCTTCCAGTTCAGGTTCAACTTTCGGGCGGGGAGTGGCCCTAAAGGGTGTCATATCTCCTGTGGCCTTTCCGCTGACGGTCGGCTTCACGCCCCGTGGGCCACCAGAAATCTGTCGATGGATGAATGCCAATTGGATAGCATCCTGAGCATCCGCTTCATTGGTGGCATTCACGAACCAGATATTCACATAGGGATCGTATGTCTCATCGTCGTATTCAACAGTCTCAACGCGCCAGCGTTTCATGTCAGGCATCACCGCTCCTTTTTTGAATCCAGGCTTCGCTTTAGATATTCAGCCATCTTAAGTGCGGTTTCAATGCTATCCCTAATAAGGCCGAGACTTTTATTGCAATTTGGGCACAGTAACCCTCGAACCTTTCCGGTGGCATGGTCATGGTCAACGTTTAATCTTTCTTTAATTTCTACGGGTTTATACCCGCAAATGGCACACATTCCACCTTGCGCTGAAAACATCTCGATGTACGCCTCGACAGTTAGTCCGAACCTCGATTTAAGTCTGTACTTAAGAGACCTGTCACCGTTCCTTAGCAACCATTTTCGTCTGTATTCTTTGGATTTCTCCAGGTTTTCCTGTAGCCACTTTTTATTTCTTTCGAGTATTGCCTTTTTGTTTTTAGCGTAGTCTGCCTTATATTTAAGGTGTAATCTTTCATAGTTTTTCTTTCTCCATGATCGGATATATTCAAGCCTCTCCTGCGGGGTCTTAGCCATCACATCTTCCTTGAATTTTCAAGGAAGCACTCTGGCAATATATTTCCTATGGAGCATCTAAGCCTTGGCTCTCTATCTCTACCAATTATGTGGCCGGGGTCTAATCCGACAAGTGAAAACCCCGCTGAATCAGTCCACATAACGTATCCAGTGGCATCGCAATGGTGACACTTTAGATGTCTAATCCATTCAGCCACCTGTCTAAGTGGATCGTCGCATCCGTGTGCTCCCGGCGGTAAATACTTTAGTTCGCCAAAGCATTCAGGGGGGAGGTGCGCCTCCGGCGTGAGCAGCCACGACGGATACAACACCTGCTGCTTAAACAGGTGCCATTCAGCAGCCCATTTGCCAATTACGCCCGGCTTTGCAATGAAGAGATTCTTCATGCGGCAGCGGAGAACGTAGATTCAAATTGCTTATTGGCAATAGCAATATGGTGATGCGCTGACGCCAACGCAGCGGCCACCTTGGCGGAAATCTCATTGCTTTCAAAGGCCACCTTCGCTAATTCATGACACAACACTTCAAGCTGATACAGGTCACGTTCAAATGCTTCGTTTTCCATGTTACCATCCTCCCAGGATCAGCCGATGGGCAATCTCATACAACACGAGAAGCATCGTAAGATCAACAACAGTATCAATAAACTTCACGGATGATATACCTCCCGTTCAATGGCTTTACGGATGACATAGGCGGTGTCGCGCTCCGCCTCGGCAGCAATGACCAGTTGCCACAGGGCATTCAGAGGAGCGCCATCTTCATAAGTGTCACGCTTCACCATGGCATCCAAGTCCCCACTTGACACTTTTTCACCTGACGCCTGCAGTGAGGCTTTCAACTTCAGGCGATGTTTGGATTGCGCTAGATCAAGGTTGGCCTGCGCCAGCTTGAGCCTTGCGCGGGCGTCCGCGTGTTCTTTTTGCCGCTGGGACATCAACTGAACCTTGTGATCCTCTGGACTCGGCATGGATGACCTTCTTTGGCGTACCCGCCTGGATTTGCTGCATATACAATTCGGCAATGATGATCGTGAGGCGATCAATCTCTTTCAGGAGAAGTGGAATCTTGAGGCGCACCGTCATGCGTGCGCGCTCCTGATATTCTTCCCGACCCTTGATGACTTCTCCGTAGGCGAACTGATACATGGCCTTGATTTCATTCAAGGTTTGTTCGGACAGACCGACCGCCTTCTCTTCGGCAATCTCGGCATCGGTGATTTTTGGAGCATCCTTGGTTTTGACTGGCTTCTTATCCAGCTTTGATGCCGCCGCTGCATCCGCTTCCGCAATTGCCTTCGCTTCATTCGGATCAAACTGTTTATACTCAGCCATTACTTGGGAACCTGCATCAACTGAATGGCCGTATTAATGGCATTCAGAATCTCACCAAGCAGCGCATTGTTCGCCACGAACACATCCATGAGAGCCGACGTGTCGCCCATGGCCGGAGGCGCAGGAGGAGCGGCAGGAGCCGCAACGCCAGCCGTCACCAGTTCCGCCCGCTTGATGTTATCGAAGTCTCCATTCTTCTCGGTCAACAGCTTGTATGTGGCATCCATCACAAACTGTGGCTTGCTGGTCGGCTGCCAATTGTACTTGGAGCCATCATCGAACATGATGCTGAAGTATGGCTTGCCACTAGTCCTGCCAACCTTCGGGACAATGCCCACCACCTTACAAGTCTTTTCCATTTACTTAATCTCCTGTTTGCAGCATTCGCAGATTTTCGGAATACGCTCAAGGAAACAGGTGGCGAACACGGTCTCCTTCGGGGTGCCTTCAAAATGATCCACTTTCACTAATACGCATTTTCCGCCGGGATAACCGCTCGTTGTAAAGTCAGTCGAGTACACAACACCGGTTTGTCCGACCCTGTGCCCTCTCTCGCTGAACCAATCACCAACAAGTCTAACCTTGTCACCAATAGATAGAGGCATTATTCTTCTCCTTCGGGGTCATAGCCCCCTGTATTTTCCCACCAGTGTTTAACCTTTTTGCAATTTTGGTAAAGTTGGCAATATCTTGGATCGCAACTACCAACCGTGCCGTTCTCCGGATCAGTGGTGAACACGTTCGGCATAGTCGTGCCGCCATCACCACCATTCTTCCAATACAGCGATCCATCGCGCCGTTTCTTTTGCTGACCAGGGACGAATGGCATCTCCGGTGGCACGATGCGTGTCTTCTGATAATGCTTCCACGCATTCACCAGCCTGCCATAATCTTCGGCCACAGTGGCCTCAAATCCATCAGGCACCCTGTCGGGATGCGTGACCATGGTGCCCTTTTCGACGTACACCACATCGGCACGATCAACCCGTTGACCTTCGCGGGCAAGGGCCATACGGTAGCCTGTCAATTGACCATAGTGAACGCGATCCTTTTCGCCTTTCTTCACATAGTCAATCTTCATCTGGAGGCAGGACTTCGTATCCCACAGGCTAACAGATTTATCGGGAAATGTCAAGAGGAAGTCCAGGGTTCCATCCACGTCATATTCCGGTAGGCTGACATGCCGATGATACTCACACTTAAAGTCTTTATATTCAGGCGCATTAGCGATACACCATGAAATGGCCTGCTCCACAATGGATTCCACGGCATCCCCGAGAATGAACCGGCGCATGGAGATGGCATTGTTTTCAGTCTTCGGTGCGCCGATGCGTTTCAGGATTCTTGCCCTATGGCATTTTAGGGTGTCGCTGAAGTGGAATAGTGATTCACTTCTGGTGCCTTTATGTTGCAGGGAATGGCTATGGGTTGCTTCCCCGCGTGACACGGCGCGGACATATTGGTCGAGCATATTTGGCAATGGGAAAAAATCAGACAATTTGTTCCTCCTGTGTCTCTGCGGGGAGCGGCAATGAGCGGATGGCGGCGGATACCTTGCGAACAGCATCCGCCCACCCGTTTTCATCCGCCTGTAATAGCCTCTGCCAACTCAGCTTCGTTGTATCCCCTTCGATCTTTGACGCCACCTCGCTACCAGCCTCAGCCATCTGGATGACGGGCGACAATTCCCTGTACGCCTCAGCCATCCCCTCCCGCCGTGCCTCGCGGGCGATGCGGGCATCGTGTTCCTTGGCTGCGGCTGTCGTTTCATCCAGCAGCTTCTTGGCGTGCGGGTTCTCGTTGCTGCCGTGGCACATCCAGCACTCATCGGATTCACCTTCACGGACGCATACAGGACACGGCAAGTCATCTTGTACCCACTGCCGCAACGCGCTTACCATCCCCTCTAGCTCCTGCACCCTCGCCTCGGCGGTGCGCTGGCCGGAGAGGTGGGCGATTTTAGCGACTTCGTTAAGAATGTTGACTTGCGCCTGCGCGTCACGTTCATCGACATAGTTAACGTCGCCCCGTGTCGGAGGAAACGAATAATCCCACCGCTCGATGTAGAAATGCCCCTTGGTTGTGCGAAGAGGTGAAACGCGGTACGGCCCGCCGTCCCTGTCGCTCGTCTCGCTCATGGGGTCCTCCGGTTACGGATTTCATCCTCTATGTCTCGCGTTATCTCGCTGGCAACTTCTCCGCCGCCATATTCATGCTTGGTCTGCTCAAGCAGGATGCGGATTTTCTCGACAGCCCGCCGCCCCAAGCCCTCCCATTTTTCCACCGCTGCCTTGACGGCGGCGTGGTGGGCGGCACAGGTGCGGCATTGAATGTCCCGTAGCACATTACCGGGTGCATCAGCCGACCCGACCGGAATATCAGACTCCATTCCTTCACCGTCACAGGCAGGGCAATCCTTCCACGCTGCCGTCGCTCCCATGGTCACGGGATTATCGGGCATGGCGCAATTCCTCCCTTGTCTGCATGAGTAAGATTCCGAGATGGTTGGCACCAACCCCGCCGCACACACCCCAAAACACGTCACCCCATGTATTGCCTTCGATGATCTGCCTGTCGCCGGTCGCCAGCAGCATGGAGCGCAACGGCTCCGCGCTGAACTTCTGACGCACCAGCATTTCCATGACGGCCAGCTTGTTGCCCGACTGCACCACCCGCCCGCGTCCCATCCGCTTGGCCGCTCCCGGCGTACAGGTCAGAAACGGCTCACGATCCTTCCGGTCGAACTTGGACGCCTGATAGGCGTGTTCGGTGCTAGCGTACTCCTGACCGTCCATCTCCACCTTGCACGGCCAGAAATTGCTCAGGAAACGGTACTCCCCTTGGAATGAATCAATCGGCCCTTCAGTTTCCACGCTTCCCTCCCTGTCCCTTCGCACGAAGGGGACGCCAACCTTTCAGGACGCGAACGCTTACTCGCTCCATCCCGTGTTCCTCTGCGAGGTCTTCATCGCTCAATCCGACAGTCGCATCCGCTAGCCAGTCAACTGGATATAGCCACCCGTCGCTATCCCGAAACATCTCTTCCCAGCGTCCCCGGCGCTCCCGACGGCGCGGGGTACTCATACGGTCACCGTGGATAGACGCGACTTGAGATGCGACCGCACGACCGCCTCCGCATAGATCATCGCTTGATAGTCGTGCCGTCCTTTCCTCTCTGTGGGAAACTTTATCTCTTTCATCTGCATCATCCGTGAGCGATCCGGGTTGAACCCCGTCAGCCGACCTCCATCCCAGTAGCCGTAGCGCATCAAGAGGTTGAACCCCTCTAGGCGCATCTTCCACCACCCCAGATTCCCCGCGACCCACCGCACGATGGACCTCATGGCTTTTCTCCTGTCGGGCGCACAGGCCCGGTGTATTCCCCGCCATGGTGTTCCTTGAACAGCGGCACAATCAGCGTGCCAAACTCGTAATCGCACCGTCCACAATGTTCTTTGATGTACGAATTGCCAGCCATGTGGCCCTGTGAATATCGCAGCTTCAAGTAGTTGCGGTATCCACACGCTGGGCAATCATCAACCCGACACTGAATCTCCGGTTTCGACTTCACCTTGCTCATCCCCGCCGTCCCTCCTGTGTCGCGTTCATTGCGGCTTCACTTCCAACACGTCCCGATACCAAAGATGCCCCTGAGAGCAGACGTAGCCGACCTGATTCTTGGTGCCGCCGTACCGTAGAACTCTGGCATCCTTGCTGGATACCACCATCCAGACCCCATTACTTCTCGGCTTAAAGTCCGGCTTTCCCTTCCACGCTTCAAGCCACCAAGGACTCATCAGCAGGGAATAATTCATCGTCTTGTCCCTGAAGAATCCCCACTCGTTGATCTTGCACGTCTGACCCGTGTCGCAATGGGCAACATTGATAATCCTGTAGGGCATTTCGCACTCCGTCGCCCCGACACCACAATCCTCCACCGTCCTGAGCGCCACCGGGAAGGCGCACCCGTGACAGATCGTGCAGCTTTGCTGACCGGAGAGGCACGGGCAACAGTAGGCTTCAACGACGGTCGTTCCGCCCATCGTGTACGCCATCCCCCTGCCCGCCAGCAGCACCAAGGACAGCACCAGCGTTCTCATCGGGCCTCCTTATTCCAGCTTATAATCCACTGGAAATACAATGGATTGATTCCGCAATTCAATGATTTGCGCGGCAGATAGAAAGCTAAATTCTTCTAATTGCTTTCTCCATCCGCGCCAATCTGTTGATTGCAATTCATAGGCTTTCCGGCGCATCAATTCTCCGCGCCCAATCGTGCCGTCAGACTTGCCAGCAATGAAGTATTTGTAGATCACTTTACCATGTAAATCCTTTGTCTGTTGTTTTTGGCGCTGCACGGTATAGAAGATCACTCAATTTCTCCGTTTCCATATTTTGCAATTTGCTCCCTCAACCATGAAGTAGAGTCATTTCCATGATAACCGAAAATACCATGACCGGAGTATGCTCCATGAATAACTAAATCATTTTCGGTTGCCCCAATCAGATTTCTTATCTTTTTGCTTCTTTCCGGCTCAAGCGGATCGCCCCCGTAAGCCCACGGCATAGAACAGTGGGGATCGTTAACCCAATGGCAGCAGTATCTAAACGTCATTGTTCTTAAAAATGCAGGATGCGCCAACACGAAAGCTGCGGCAGTAAGATCGAGCGGCGAGGTTTCGATTCTTATGACTGGAATTGTCTGAATATCGTATCCGTTTCCCCATTCCGCGTGAACAAATAATTCAACGGGTCTGACCGAAGATAGGGCTACCGCCAAGGCGGCGCAGGCTATCCCTTTTTCTTCAATTTGGGATTTCTCGAAAGAGGCCGACGCGGCGATTCCGCAAAATATTTTCAGCGGAGAAAGTGTAGACGATTTTTTTGATACCCTAAACATATTTTCCGGCTCACCAGATAGAACGGCAGGGACGCACGGGAAATATCCAGATGGGGACAATTCCCAAATGCGCTCAGGGAGCGCTATTGTATTGCTATCCAAGAACGAGTCAATGAGGATTTCGGTTCGCTTACGCAGATCATGGTCGCCGGATGTAACTTTTTCTATGGCTTGGTCCCCGGTGATTCCACCCTGAAAACTGCGAGTCGAATCCCATTCAGAATTTTTTCTGTATTTTTTAATCTCTTCCGCAAAATGAACCGCGCTATCGAATGTATGTGTAATCTCTTTCATTTGATCTGGTCCCATTCAGTTTTTCCGAGGCCCTTCTTGAGTGTCATATTTTTCACTGTGTCCAGGTCGATTCCCGCGTCAAGCAGGGCTGACCCGAATACGCTTGCGCGGGGCGTTACCATGTGACCCTTGATCGAACGACTGGCGACATTCCTCCTAGTATTTTGCACGGTGGCAATCCACTCTTTATTGTCAACAATGCTTTTTTCAAGCACTTCATCAATCGGCCACTCAATTTCAACGAACCGATCAAGGAATGCCTTGTCCTGCTTCATGCGGCCGACATACTCATGTGTCGCGCCATTACCCGAAGTGTTTGCGCCAGCGATCACGCAACAATCAGCATGGCGTGTCACCATGCCATCGGGGAACGCAAAGTGCCCGTTGGACAGCGCAGCATTAAACGCCGTCACGGCATTGGGACTTGAGGCGTCCACTTCATCAAA
>Ga0134123_10002681_pt1 | contig 11623 bp, 12 predicted proteins | sample KB303_FD_96460 | JGI IMG/M metagenome (GOLD analysis project Ga0134123, IMG submission 96460) | Terrestrial soil microbial communities without Nitrogen fertilizer from Kellogg Biological Station, Michigan, USA - KB3-0-3 | ecosystem: Environmental > Terrestrial > Soil > Unclassified ...
AGCGTGTGCAGCGTGTAGTCGCCCTTGTAGTAGCTGACGAACGCGATGCGGCTGTTCTGGCCCTCGTTCAGCACGACCGCCGACCAGTTGCCGCCGACGGCGTCGGTGTACTGGCGCAGCTCGCCGTTGCGCATGTCGAGCGTCCAGATGTTGTAGATGTTGCCGTTGCGCGCGACATCCGGTTCGAGCGGCACGTTCGGGTCCGTCGCCGTCGACGCGAACACGATCGTGTGGTCGTCGATGAACTGCGCCGCCGTCTCGTCCACGGTGCCGAACGTGATCTGCGTCTTCTTCTTCGTGTCGAGATCGAGGCGGAACAGCTTCTCGTTGCCGCTGACGCGCGCGACGTAGAGCAGGTACTTCCCGTCGGGCGAGAACGTCGGGCCGGCATCGGAGAAGTTGTCGTCGGTGAGGTTCGTCACTTTCTCCGTCGCGAGATCAACCGTGTAGATGTCGCCGACCGCGCCGCGCAGCGCCGCGAAGGCAATCGTCTTGCCGTCGGGCGAGAACGCGGGCGACTCCGGCTCGTCGACCGACTTCATGTCGATGCGCTGCTCGACCTTGCGCGTCAGCACGTTCTGGATGACGAGCGTGCGCTCCTTGCGCGTGCGGACGAAGTAGGCGAGGCGGTCGCCGCGCGGCGACCACGTCATCCACGGCATCTCGAAGCGCTCGCCGTTCTGGATGATGTGGTCGAAGCCCATGTCCTTGTCGAAGCCCTTGGTCAGGTCGCGGACGATCGATCCGTCCTTGCTCGAGATGAGGATGATGTCGATCTCGCCGTCCTTCCGGTTGAACGTGACGGCGGCAATCAGGTCGCCCGACGGTGACGGCGCGATCGAAATGGCTTCGACAAACGACGTCTTCTCGCGATTGGGCGCGAGGTCGCGGCCGTAGTCGGCCGGGCGCTCCTTGTCGCGGAACGGCTTGAAGCGATCCTTGAGGTAGCGCTCGAAGGCCTGGTCGAACTCGTCCTTCTTCATCTTCAGCGCTTCTTCGTACGCGTCCTCGCCGCCGCCGATGACGGACTTGCGCAGCGAGAAGACGAACTGCCGCACGCCTTCCTTGCCGTACTTCGCCTCGATGAACTCGAACAGCGCGTGCCCGAGGTTGTAGGGGACGAACCGCGCGCTGCCGGCATTCCCGTACGCCTCGGTCTCCGTCATCTTCGGGACGATGTCGGAGATGGCGGCGTCGCGGACCATCATCAGATCGAGCGGCGTCCACTGGCCGCGCTCGTATTCCGACAGGCCTTCGTTCACCCACAGCGGGACGTTCCGGCGGATCAGGCCCTGCGGGATGATGTCGAACTCGAACTGGTGGGTGAGCTCGTGGACGATCAGGCCGTACAGCTGGTCGGGCGGCGCGTCGATCGGCATCACCATGCGGTGCTGCGTCGGCTCGGCAAACGCGCCGACGCCTTCCTGGCCGGCCTGCGGATCGACGTTTTCCTGCTCGAACTCGCTGTGCGTCTTGAAGAGAATCAGCTGCACCTTCGTCGACAGGTCGTGTTTGAGATCCGCGCTGATCTGCTGATACGCGCTCTCGGCGTAGCCGGCGACGCGCTCGATGTGTTTCTCGAGCTCAGGGTAGTAGAAGATCTCGAAATGGTCCGTCGTGTAGATGTGCCACTCGAACTTGTCGTAGTGAATCTTGTTTTTCCCGTAATACGGCACATAGGGGGTCTGCGCGGCGAGTTGCACCGACCAGGCAGCAACCCCGGCGACAACGACGAGCGCGAAGACGGCAAGCCCTATTGAACGGCGCGGACGCATAGGCAGGTCCCTTCAGACAGAAAGGCGAATCTTACCTGTGACGCGAGAAGCCCTGCAAACGCCGATCCCGGGCTCTTCAGGGCAAAGTCGTCCGCAATGTCCTCGGCGCGGTCCAATCCCCAAGGATTCGCTGACCCCGCCAAGCTACACGTCTTCGCGACTCGCTCCGGCGCGCGGGCGGGAATAATAGAGAGAGTGACGGGGTTTACAGACCTGTGACGACGTCTTTCGAGGCCGAGGCGCTCGGCTCGCTCGACAGCCTGTACCGGACCGCGCTGCGGCTGACGCACAGCCGCGCAGACGCGGAGGATCTGGTGCAGGACACGTATCTGCGGGCATTTCGCTCGGCCGCCCAGTTCACGCCGGGCACGAACCTCCGCGCGTGGCTCTTCACCATCCTCCACAACGCGTGGCGCAACCGCGCCCGCGACCGCGCGCGCGACCACATCGACGTGGACAGCGAGGCCGTCGAACGCGCGGCTGAGACGATATCCACCGGGATCGACCCGGCCGCCACCCCTGAATCGCTGCTGCTCAACGACACGCTGACGCCGGATCTGCAGGCGGCCATCGACGCCCTGCCGCCGGCCTTCCGGGAAGCCGTCTGGTTACGCGACGTGGAAGAGTTTTCGTATGCCGAAATCGCCGACATGCTCCAGGTGCCGGCCGGAACGGTCATGTCGCGCATCTCGCGCGGCCGGCGCCTGTTGTTCGAACGCCTTCACCATTTGAGGCCCGCTCATGTCTGACTGTAAGACCTCTCTTGAATGTAAGACGATTGACCCCCTGATCACGCAGTACGTGGACGGCGACATCGACGCCGCCGGCAGGACGGCCGTGGACACACACGTCGGTGCGTGTCCGCCGTGCCATTCGCGCGTCTCCGCCGAACGCGCGGTGCGCGATCTGGTCCGCACGCGGCGCGCGGACGTCGCCGCGGAGCCGGCGCCTGACGCCTTGCGCGCGCGGTGCAGCGCGCTCGCCGGGCGTTCGCCTGAAGGCTCGCGCTCCTCTTCCGACGAGCGCCGCTTCGCCGGCGCGCGAGCCGTTCCTTCAGCGCGAGGCTTTGCCGGAGCGCGAGGCTTCGCCGGAGCGCGAGGCTTCAGCCGAGTACTCAAGCCGCTTGCCATTGCGGCCGGCGTCGTCCTCGCCGCCGGCGGGGTGTTCGTGTATCAGGCGACCGATCGCTCGACGCGCCTGCTGGCCGCGGAGCTCGCGGCCGATCACGTCAAGTGCTTCGGGGTCGTCAACTCGCTGCTCGGCACCGACGCCAACGCCGCCGCCGTCGAACAGGTGATGTCCGACGTCTTCGGCTGGCAGATGCACGTTCCCGAGCCGACCGGCGAGGGACTCGAGCTCGTCGGCGCGCGTCCGTGTCTCTATGCGCGCGGCAAGGCTGCCCACCTGATGTATCGCCATCACGGCCAGCCGTTATCGGTGTTCATGCTGCCGCAGCTGGCGCGGCCGGGAAAACGCGACGAGACGGTCGAGGTCCTGGGACTTGAGGCCGCGGTCTGGTCGAAGGACGGCCGCACGTTCGTGCTCGTCGCGCGCGAACCGCAGGCCGAGATGCAGCGCGTCGTGTCCGTCGTCCAGCAGTCCCTGCACTAAGATGGAGACGCGCATGAAGATCCGCTGGGCTCTCGCCGCCGTCAGCGCCCTCGCCCTGGCGTTCCTGACGCTGAACGACTCGGACATGTGGGATTTCTCGGCGCATGCCGCGGGCGGCGCGGCGTGTCCGGCCAACGCGAAGCCCGCGAACCTGAATTTCACGCTCAAGGACATGAACGGCAAGGACGTGAGCCTCTCGAGCTTCAAGGGCCGCGTGATCCTGCTCGATTTCTGGGCGACGTGGTGCGAGCCGTGCAAAATGGAGATTCCCTGGTTCGCCGAGTTCCAGACGAAGTACCGCGCGCAGGGTTTCCAGGCGATCGGCGTGTCTGTCGACGACACGGCGGAGAAGCTGAAACCGTACGTCGCGAAGTACAAGATCAACTACCCGGTGCTGCAGGGCCTCAATCACGACGACATCCAGAACGCCTACGGGCCGCTCTGGGGCATTCCGGTGACAGTCATCATCTCGCGCGACGGAAAGATCTGCGCCCGCCACGCCGGCCTCTCGTCAAAGCAGAAGTTCGAGAAAGAAATTCAGGCACTGCTCGGGCCCTTCGATTGATATATGATCGGAGGCAGATGGCCAAGGGGTTCACTCATGCGCGGCTGGCTTGTGGCTGCGTCATCACCTTCCGTGAGGGCGTTGAAGGCAGTCCTGTCACCGTCGTCGTAGACGCGAAGTCGCCCGCGTGCACGCTCTCGCTGCACGTGCGTGACCTTCCGCTGTACGACTACCGTGAAGCGCTGCGCCCCTCCACCCGCCTCGGCCCACCCGAAGAAGAAGAGTTCGAGGAAGAAAGCTAGTCCTCGCCCTCCGGACAATCCCTTATTTGATCACCTTACTCGCGATAGTTGTGTTCTGGAGCGTCCAGGTGTCCGCGCTCCTCGCGTTCTTCGTGCCGTTCACGTGGGCGATGCTCGGCTTGTGGGCCGTCTCGCACTTCCTGCGCGCGATCGGCCTGACGCTGGCGTTCCATCGCTACTTCGCGCACCGCGCGTTTCAGATGAACCGCGCCGCGCGGTTCGTGTGGGCGTTCATCGGCACGGCCGCGATGCAGAAAGGCCCGCTCTGGTGGGCCGGGCATCACGTCAACCATCACAAGTACGCCGATCGCGACGGCGATCCGCACAGCCCGGCCGTCAGCGGTGTGTACTACGCGCACATCGGATGGTTCCTGAACGACGCGCGGCACGATCGCATCGAGGCGAGCAATCCGGTCATCCGCGACTTTTCGAAGGCGCCGGAGATCGTCTGGCTCGAGCGCTGGTACGTCGTCCCGCCGCTCGCGCTGGCCGTGGCGATGTATGCCGTCGGCGGGCTGCAGTGGCTCGTGTGGGGCTTCTGCGTGCCGACGATGACGCTCGCGCACGCGACGTTCGCGATCAACACGGTCAACCACATGTTCGGCACGCGCCGCTTCGTCACCAACGACGACTCGCGCAACAACGCGCTCACGGCGTTGTTCGCGGCGGGTGAGGGCTGGCACAACAACCACCACCGCTACCAGCGCGCCGCGCGCAACGGGTTCTACTGGTGGGAAATCGATTTGACGTGGTACGTCATCCGGGCGATGCAGGCCGTGGGGCTCGCGTGGGACGTGCAGCCGGTGCCGGCGCGCATCTACGCAGAAGCGCGGTTGCAGGAACGCGCCGACAACCGCCGCGCTATCATAGGCCGTGCGCCTAAATCACGCCGCGACCGCGGTGCTTTTGAGCCTCTGCCTGAGCACCATCGCGTGCAGCAAGAGTCCGGAGATTCCGCCGTTTCGGCTTGAGGGCAAGCGCCTCACCGTCAACAACCTCTCGAAAGACACCTGGAAAGACGTCCGCATCCAGATCAACCGGCAGTATCTCGTCCAGGCGCAGGAGCTCCTCCCGGGCCAGCGCTTCGACGTGTCGCTTGACGCGTTCCTCGACGTCTACGGCAATCACTTCTACTATCAGCGGCAGCAGATCAAAGACGTCCATCTGACGGCGAAGACCCAGGGCGGCGCGGACGTGGACACCCACATGGAGTTCACGCGCGGCGGGCTGGCGGGCCTCGCCGACACCGGCGTGTTCAAGAAGAAGGAGCAACAGTAATGGCGCGGCTGAAATCCGAGATCGAAGTCCTGTGCCCGTGCTGCAACTCCACGCTCATCGTCGATCTGAATCTCGGCCGCGTCGTCGGCCACAAGGAAGTGGAGAACCCGAACAAGCCGGAACTCAACGACGCGCACCGCATCATCGCCGAGGAGGCCGCGCGGCGCGAGTCCATTTTCCAGCAGTCGGTGGAGTCGGAGAAGACGCGCGGCGACGCGCTCTCGAAGCGGTTCGATGAAGCGCTCAAGCAGGCGCGGCAGGAACCGATCACGAAGCCGAGGCGGGACTTCGACCTGGATTGATTCATCCGGTGATTTGGTGATTGGTGATTTGGTGATTCGGCGATTTTTAACCGTGGCGTTCGTCATGGCCTCCGCGGCGACGATGGCTGCGCAGCGAGGGCGCGGAGGTCCGCCGGTTCCATCAGGCCCGCGCAACGGCACGCTCGAGCACATCACGGTCAACGGGCGCGCGGTCGACGTCTATCTGCCGCCCAGCTACGCGAGCGACGCGATGCGGCGGTTTCCCGTCGTCTATCTCCTCGCGGAGCGGCCTGCGGACAATCTGAAGCTGCCGGAGGCGGCCGATCGGCTGTCGTCGGCGCAGGGTTTCAGCGAGCCGATTGTCGTGTTGCCCGATGCCTCGGGCACGCGTGCCGACCTCGAGAAGTTCGCCGGCGAGGATCTCGTCGCGTACGTCGACGGCCGTTACCGCACGCTTGCCGTGAGGATCAGCCGCGGCCTGGCGGGCGCGTCCCTCGGCGGCGACGCAGCGCTGCAGCTGGCGATGAAACGGCCGGCCGTGTTCTCGAGTCTGTACCTGCTGAGCCCGTCCCTCGTCGACGCGACGGTCGCGGCCGTCGACGACGGAGCGGCGAACCTGCGGCGCTATTACATGATCGCGTTGACGACGGGCGCCGCCGACGCGGGACTCCCGATGACCCGGCGCCTGCACGACGCGATGCGGCGCCTGCAGATCGCGCACTACTACGAGGAATTCGACGGCGCGTATGCAGACAAGGTGAGCGACCGCATCGCCACCCGCGTGCTGCCGTTCTTCTCGCGCAATCTCACTGCGCCGGCCAACCCCACCTCGCCCGCGGTCAACTGATCGGGCCGCGCTACAATACGCCCGGGACGGTGGACTAGTGCGCATTGGCCGTCGGGCGTTTCCAGGCCCGCTGCTGATTTTCTTCGCGATCACGCCCATAATCGCTCGCTGGCTGCTGTGGTGGATGGTGCACCTCCGTCACCGGATCTGGCGGCGGATCTTCGGTGCAGTGCGGTGGATGCGGCACGTTCGCCATCAGATCTGGGCGCGGGGCTGGGCGTTCAGCGTACGCGTCTATGAGTGGACGATTGTCCATGTCCTCCGGCGGTCGCTATGAGCCTCAACACCCAGGTCAGATCGTTCTGGGAACAGGAACCCTGCGGAACATCACCGCGGGTTGTGGGAGACGAAGTGCTCCACAGCCGGGAGTGGTTCCTGCAAGTGGAGCGCAACCGGTACGAGGTCGAGCCGTTCATTCACGACGTCGCGCAATTCGGGCAGCATCAGGGGAAGGCGATGCTCGAGGTCGGCGTGGGCGCCGGCACCGACCATCTGCAATGGGCGCGCGCGGGTTGCCGCTGTCACGGCGTCGATCTGACCGACGCGGCCATCGAGACCACGCAGAAGCACCTGGCGCTCCACGGCTTCCAGTCCGAGTTGCGACGCCAGGATGCCGAGACGCTGCCGTTCGAGGACGGCAGGTTCGATCTCGTCTACTCGTGGGGCGTCATTCACCACAGCGAGCATCCTGAGCGGATCGTCACGGAGATCCACCGGGTGCTCAAGCCGGGCGGCCTGTTCATCGGCATGATGTACGGGCGGTATTCGATCAGCGTGCTTCGAATGTGGGCGGACTACGCGCTCCTCAAGGGCCATCCGTGGCAAAGCCTCACGAAGGTGATTGCCGCGAACATGGAGAGCGTAGGGACGAAGGCGTACACCATTCCCGAGCTGGAAGACATGTTCGCCGCATTCAGCAGGATCAAGGCAACGCCTATCCTGACCCCGCACGAGCGCGCCGGCTGGCCGGACTGGCTGACCCGGTTCTTTCCTCAGGACTGGGGATTCTTTATCGCGTTGCACGGGCAGAAGTGACGCGACGCTGAACCCCCGGACCGGCGACTCGGACTATTCGTCCAGCGCGAACACGAACAGCGACAGCCCCGACACAATCGACACGTACTGCTTGCCGCCGACGCGGTAGGTAATCGGGCCGCTGTTGATCGACGCGCCGAGCTGCGTCTTCCACAGCAGCTCGCCGGTACGCGCGTTGAGCGCCTGGAAGTAGCCTTCGCGGCCGCCCGTGAACAGCAGATCCGATCCCGTCGTCAGGATGCCGCTGTCGGTCACGTCGGTCATCTTGAACTTCCACTTTTCCTTGCCGCTGCCGGGATCGAGCGCGATGACGGCGCCGTGTCCGGCGGCGTCCGTCCACGTGTTGATCGGCCCGCGGCCGAGGCCGGGCGCGCCCGGCACGGCCGACAGATTCCGCGGCCCGCCGCCCGTGAAGTTCGTCCCGACCTTGTACTCGCTCGGCGCGGGCGAGTAGATGCTCGCGTAGTCTTCCCAGGCGGAAATATAGAAAAGATTCGTCCGCGGGCTGTACGACGGCGAGTACCAGTTGGTCCCGCCCTGGTTGCCGGGATAGGTGGGCTTGCCGTCGCCCTGCGGCGTCTGCTTCGGCCGGCCGCGCTCGTCGAAATCGCTCATCCAGTTCACCTTCACGAACGGCTTGCCGAGGATGAAACGGCCGGTGGCGCGATCGATCACGTAGAAGTTGCCGTTGCGGTTGGCCCACGTGATGACGTTGATGCTGCTGCCGTCCCAGTTGTCGACGAGGACCGGAATCTGCACCGAGTCGTAGTCGTAGACGTCGTGCGGCGTGAACTGATAATGCCAGCGCAGCTTGCCCGTGTCGGCGTCGAGCGCGACGACCGAGTCGGTGTAGAGGTTGTCGCCCGGCCGCTGATCGCCGTTGTAATCGGGACCGACGTTGCCGACGCCCCAGTAGGTGAGGTTCAGCCGCGCATCGTACGAGCCGGTCAGCCAGATCGAGCCGCCGCCGTGTTTCCAGGCGTCGGGATCGCAGAAGCCCTTCGAGTTCGGCGGGCAGCGCTGCCACGTCTCCGACCCGGGTTCTCCGGGCGCGGGAATCGTGTAGAACTTCCACGCTTCCTTGCCGGTCGCCGCGTCGTAGGCCGCGATGAAGCCGCGGATGCCGTACTCGCCTCCGCCGACGCCGACGATCACCTTGTCCTTCACGATGAGCGGCGCGTGGGTGATGGAATAGCCGTCGGTGGTCTTCGCGACGGCGGTCTTCCAGAGCGCCTTGCCGGTCTTCGCGTCGATCGCGATGAGCTGCGCGTCGAGCGTGCCCATGAACAGCGTGTCGCCGAGGATGCCGAGGCCGCGGTTGTTGGCGCCGCAACAGACGATGCGGTCCTGCGCCGGCGTGTACCGGTAGGTCCAGAACGCGCGACCGGTCATCGCATCCAGCGCGACGACGTCGTTCTGCCGCTGCGTGATGTACATGACGCCGTCCACGACGAGCGGCGTCGTCTGCCAGTTGCCCTGGACGGGGGACTGATACACCCACTGCAGCTTCAGGTTCTTCACGTTCGCCGGTTTGATCTGGTCGAGCGGGCTGTAGCGGTTGCTGTAGTAGTTGCCCGAGTACATCAGCCAGTTCTGCGGTTCGTTCGCGGTGGCCGTCAGCCGCTGCGGGGTGATCTGCTGCGCGGCCGCGCGGAAGGGCAGCGCGAAGAACAGCGACGCGAAGACGGCGGCAAGTACGCGTGTTCTGTTCATGGCTACTGTCCTTTCAACGACAGGAGATAGGCGATGACGTCGGCCACTTCGGCCTCGGTCAGGGTGCCCTTGTACGACGGCATCGGTGATGTCGTGGACACGGTGAGCTCGCGAAGGTCTGACTTCAGCAGCGAATGCAGGCGCTCGCCGTCGTCGATGATCTGCACGCTGTAGGTGTCTTCGTTGAGCCGGCGGCCGGCGATCGTCGTGCCGTCTTTCCTGACGGCGCGGACCGGCCGGTTGATCGGCATCATCTGGCTGGACGGATCGAGCAGCGATCGCTCGAGCGCTCCGGCGCTCCTGGCCGAACCGATCTCACTGAGGTTCGGCGCGACGCGCGATCCGGTGAGACCGACGCGGTGGCACTTCGCGCACGCCCCCTTGCCGTCGAAGACGCTCCGGCCGCGCGCGGCGTCGCCGGCCTTCACCGTCGCCGCGTCGAACGCGTTCATGTTGCGCAGGTAGGCGATGATGCCGTCCATCTCGGCGGTGTCGAGATTGAAGGCCGGCATGCCGGCTGGCGATCCCGCCCTGATGAAGCGCTGGAGGTCGCGGTCGATGACGGCGTTCCGGAACTTGCCGCTGCGCAGGTTCACGCCGCCGATGGCGTCGCCGGTCGAGCCGTGGCACGTGACGCACTTCTCGGTATACAGCTTCGCGCCGTAGGCAATGTCGGCGTCGGGATACTGGGCGTCATGCAGCGGCGCTTGGGCCGTCGCCAGTACGAGAATCGCGGCAGAGATGCTCCACATGGATGCTTAATCTACACCTACTTGCTTCGGTGGTGTCCGCCTTCAGGCGGACCGCTATAATTCTCGAAATGAATTGCTCAGGGCGGGAACTCAACTCGCTCCTGTGTGTTGCCCTGCTGTCGGTCACTCTCTCGCCCAGTCATCCGAACCCAAAACGGTATGGAGCTTGACGACTGATGAAGACGGGCCGATGCGCCAATCGTGGGCCACTGGCGGCAAGTGCTTGACCTATTCGACGGCCGCGGCGGTGCACGTGATCGCGCGAGATGGGAAGCCCCTCTGGCAGTGGAATTTCCACCGAACAAACCGACTGATCAGCATCGAGACTCTGGCAGTCTCGCCGTCATGTGATGCGATTGCCGTTGGCGGCCGCTCCAACTACCGATACGTGTGGATCGTGAAGCAGGGTGGGGCAGCGAGGTTCTTTCGAACCCCCGGCACACCCGCATGAGTTCAATTCAGCAATGACGGGACAGTCGTCGCTGTTACTACGGCGGCCCAAGGCTCGGAGAACGCATACGTCTTATCGTTGAACGCCGAGCCGTCCTGGCGCGGCAACGTACGATCTGCTCCCATTCGGTTTCCCTCTCCGCTCTGGCAGGAAGGCAAAGCAAAGGGTCCGATGTTCGCTTTGGCAGATCTTGTTCGGGTCGGTGAATGGCCGTGGTTGAGCCATGGAGGGGCGTCCTACTCGGCGGATGGGGGATCGCTGGTGTCCTGGGGTGTGGCGAGCCATGGGGCTGAACAAGGCTGGGTCGCATTCTCGACCTCTCGGAAAGAGCGCTGGTTCAAAGCAGTTGCGTGCCCGGGTGCCATCATCGTGCCCAATGGCAAATTCATCATCGTGAGTGGCGAGCTAAAGGCGAGCGAATTCGCTGAGGACAGGGATCTCTGCGAAAAGTTTGCGATCTCGATTCTCGACCGGGATGGCAACGTCACAGGGTCATGGCCGGGTCCGCAGGGACAATTCGAGGGTGTCCTTGATGATCGAGCGTTCCTATACCGAGCGTTCCTGGACCAGCAGCGAGGCGACTTACGTCGCTACGATTTGGAAGGCCACGAAGAGTGGGCCCTGTCGTTGGTCGCGCAAGCGACGATTTCCTTGAGCCCGGATCGACGTCTGCTCTTCGTGCGCGAGGGAACGCGCCTGCGTCTGCTAGTCCCTTAGGGGCCAGGTCACCATTGAAGACGTCGACTCGCATCGAATTCTGACGGCAGAGGCGACCAGCGTTTGCGGCCGTCGTAGAGCACTGGTTTCAGCTTGCCGTGCTTCTTCCTGAACGCGCGATAGCGTTTCCGGAGCCAACGCGTGCGCGCATCCGACGTCTTGATCGGGTGATGCGGGTAGTCGAGCAGCATGCGCTCGACTTTCCAGACGTTGGTGTCCGCGAAGCGCCAGTCGTAGCCGCCCATCTCTTTCGCGACGTCGACGACGGCGTAGCCGGTGACCCGGCCGGTGAAGTCGACGTACGGATCCGCATAGCTGAGCGCGAGCGCCCGCGGCGTCTTGAACACCGGCTTGCGGCCGTGCAGGCCGGGATC
>Ga0134123_10002682_pt1 | contig 11620 bp, 8 predicted proteins | sample KB303_FD_96460 | JGI IMG/M metagenome (GOLD analysis project Ga0134123, IMG submission 96460) | Terrestrial soil microbial communities without Nitrogen fertilizer from Kellogg Biological Station, Michigan, USA - KB3-0-3 | ecosystem: Environmental > Terrestrial > Soil > Unclassified ...
CGGCCAGAAGGTCTCGACGACGTTGAGGCCGAGGTCACCGTTGCCGATGCCGACCGGATGTGGCGGAGGAGAGGGAGGAGGGGGGAGGGTGGCGTTGTCGAAGATCAGCGTGTTGCTGCAGTCGAAGCCCTGGATCTGCGTCACCGTGGCGCTGTTCGGCCCGGTGGTGGTGTCCACCGTGGTGACGACCTTCTGGTTGTAGCCCTGGAAGCCGGAGGCCAGGTCGTTGCACCCGGTCGTCGCGTCGTTGTCGAAATCGAGGAAGATCGTCAGGTCGGACTGCACGGCGGCCGCGGGAACGGCGGCGGCAACCAGCGTGACGACCGCGACGAGCAGGGCAGGGACGAACGGGATGCGTCGCATCGAACACCCTCCAGGTCCGCCGGGCCAGGACCTGCCATCGAACGAGTTGGTGCGCCCATCTCGCAGGTCCGACCGGCGCGCGCGCTTGGGGCCTCCGCGGCCCGACTGGCTGCCCGGTGGTCTGCGAGCTCTGTTGTGATCCGGCGCTTACCCTAGCATGTCTCGGGCGCAACGGAAGCATCCCGATCACCGGAAGGGGCCGTAGGCCGCCCTCCGACCGGCCGCGGGGGGTCTCGGGAGGGCACTCCTTCAGGCAATTGCCAGCCTGGTCGCGCGAGTTCTCGACTAACATTTGGGTGTGGGGCGTCGCCGCCGGTCCGCCGGGCTCGGGTTGTTGGTCGCCGCGGCGCTGCTCACCGGCTGCGCCGCGCACCGCCAGCCGAAGGTGGTGGATGCCGGCATCACCGCCGTGCCGCCAAGCGAGAGCGCGGAGGCACCGGCGCCGGCCGTGTCCCCGACACCCGCCGTGGCCCCGGCACCGACGCCGCTGCCCCCGGGCGCCAGCGCAGAGACGCTGCCCGTCGACGTCGAGGTGCCCGCGACGCCGGGAGAAGCGAGAGAAGAGCGCGCGAAGCCTTCGCTGCGTGAGCTCTGTCGCCAGGATGCGACGACGGAAGGCTTCCTCGACGAGAGCCGGCGCCGTCTCGCCGAGACCTTCTGCGGCGCCACGCTCTGGTTCGACGGTCTCTTCGGCGGTACGCCTGACGTGGAGAACGCGCGCGCCGTCTCGGGACGCATCGAGCTGTCGGGGCTGCACACCGACTTCGAGGGGTTCGACGGCAAGGCGCGGCTGCGCCTCAACTACGACCTGCCCAACCTCCAGCGCCGCGTGCGCTTCTTCCTCGGCCGCGAGGAGCGCGGCTTCGTCTCCGACCGCCAGGAAGGCTTCGCCATCCGCTCCGCGGTGTTCGGCCTCGACGAGCGCGACGAGTGGCTGGCGGGTTTGGGTTATCGCCCACCGGGGCGGTACCTGGAGCGCGTCGACGTCCGCGTCGGCGCCCGCGTCAAGACCTCGCCCGAAGTGTTCGTGCAGACGCGCTATCGGCGCAACGTCTTCCTCGGCCCGAACGACGTGTGGCGCTTCCGCGAGACGGCGTTCTACGAGAACCGCGACGGCTTCGGCCTCACCAGCAGCATGGACTGGGACCGCGTGCTTCGCCGCGACCTGTTGGTTCGTTGGGGCAACGTCGGCACCTACTCGGAAGCGACGCAGGGTCTGGAGTGGCGATCAGCGCTGGTGCTCTACAAGAACCTGCGTGACCTGCGCGCGGTGGCGGCCGAGGGCTTCACGCGCGGCGCCACCGACGCCGAGGTGTCGTTCCGCGAGATCGGCGTACGCGGCATCTACCGCCAGCCGCTCCACGCGCCGTACTTCTTCGGCGATGTCATCGTCGGCTACACCTGGCCGCGCGTGCGCCGCGACGAGCCCCGCGAAGGGTCGGCGATGATCGGCGTCGGCGTCGAGCTGCTGTTCGGCAACGAGCCATATTGAGCGCGGCGGGCTCCGGCGCGCGAAGGGTGCGCTGATAGGGTAGGCACCCCCGCGGGGCCGCCCCGGCCGCCGCTCGACACACCCCGGAGACAACCATGGCCGAGCTGGTGAGGATCGAGAGCTACGTCGAGGACCGCTGGGTTCCCGGCGAGGGCGAGGGCAGCACGCTGGTCAACCCGGCGACGGGCGAGGCGCTGGCCACCGCCTCCACCGCCGGCATCGATCTCGGCGCGGCGTTGAGCCACGCGCGCGCGGTGGGCGGGCCTGCCCTGCGCGCGCTCACCTTCTCGCAGCGCGCGGCGATCCTCAAGGCACTCGCCGGCATCGTGCGCGAGCAGCGCGACGAGCTGTTCGACCTCGCGATGAGGAACGGCGGCAACACCAAGGGCGACGCCAAGTTCGACGTCGACGGCGCGAGCGGCACGCTGGCCTTCTACGCCAACCTTGGGCGCGGGCTCGGCGAGGGGCGCTATCTGCTCGACGGCGAGGTTGTGCCGCTGGGCCGCGCCACGCCTCTCGCGGGGCGGCACGTGTGGGTGCCCCGGCGTGGTGCCGCCGTGCTGGTCAACGCGTACAACTTTCCGGCCTGGGGTTTCGCGGAGAAGGTGGCGTGCGCGCTGCTCGCCGGCATGCCGGTGGTGGTCAAGCCGGCCACGCAAACGGCGCTCGTCGCGTGGCGCATCGCACAGCTCTTCGTCGCCGCCGGTGTGCTGCCGGCGGGGAGTTGGACTTTTCTCGCCGGACCGGCGGGGGACCTCCTCGACCACCTCGAGGCGCAGGACGTGCTCGCCTTCACCGGCTCGGCGGCGACGGGCGCGAAGATGCGCTCGCATCCGCGGGTGCTCGCGAAAGGTGTGCGCGTCAACGTCGAAGCCGACTCCCTCAACGCCGCCGTGCTCGGCCCCGACGTCGAGCCGGGCTCGCCGACCTGGGAGCTCTTCGTCAAGGAAGTGGTGCACGAGATGACGCAGAAGGCGGGGCAGAAGTGCACGGCGACGCGGCGGGTGTTCGTGCCGCGTCCGCGCCTCGATGCAGCGCGCGCTTCGCTGGTGGAGAAGCTGGCGCAGGTGCGCGTCGGCGATCCAGCTGGCGAGGGCATCGGCATGGGCCCGGTGGTGAGCGCCGGCCAGCGCCGCGACGTCGAGGAGGGCGTGGCCACGCTCGCGCGCGGCGCGGAAGTGGCGTGGAAGGGAGAAGCACCCGCCGAGCACGGCTTCGTGCCGCTGACGCTGCTTGTCGCCCAAGAGCCGCGAGCGGCGGCGGACGTCCATCGCCGCGAGGTCTTTGGCCCGGTCGCCACACTGATGCCCTACGACGGCACCGCGGAAGACGCGGGCGAGCTGGTCGGGCTAGGCGAGGGATCGCTGGTCTCGAGCGTCTACTCGGACGACACGGAGTTCGTCGCCGCCGCCGTGCTGGCGATGGCGCCCTACAACGGCCGCGTCCACGTCGGCGCGGCGGAGGTGGCCGCCGAGTCGTGGGGTCCGGGCACGGTGCTGCCAGGTCTCGTGCACGGCGGGCCCGGCCGCGCCGGCAGCGGCGAGGAGCTCGGCGGCATTCGCGGTCTCCACCACTTCATGCAGCGCACTGCGGTGCAGGGGCCGCAGTCGGCGCTGGAGCGCATCGCGGTCGAGGCGGTCGCGGGCTAGCCCCGAGTGAGCGTTCGACGCTGCCCGTCGGCGAGCTACGATTCGCTCGAGATCGTCTCTTACGGACCGTAGTTCTGTTGATCGGGGTGGTATCGGCAGGACTGGTTGGAACCATCGGCCTGCTCGGCACACTCGTCCGTACCACCGGTGTTACACGTGTATATGCACTCGTAGCAATCGCCACCATAGCCGCCGGTGCAATAACCCTGATAAGCCGGCACTCCGCCGATGCGGCTGCATCCAACAGAGCTCGAATTGCACTCGGCCATCGCTACGGGGGCCATGACAATGCCGACGAACAAAGCCGTCAACGTGATGCCGATCCCGATCAGGAGCCGTCTGACCTTCGCGTTCCGCATCCTTCCCTCCTTTAGTGTTCCGAAGCTGACGACGATCACTATGGGAGTTGGAGAACGATGATGTCGCCTGAGCCTGGCGCCGTCGGGGCCCGCTCCACAGCCGCGAGCACGATCCGTCCCTTGGTATCTGCGTCACCACGCAGCCACGCCATTGCATTCACCTCGCCGACCGGGATCTCGTACCACTGGATCTCCGCGCCGAGGACGCCGAGCCGATACCGAACCTGGTTGCCTCTGGGCTCGCGGACAACGATCGCCGGCCCTTCCCGTAGTGCAAGCACGTCCTCTATGGTGCTCTGAGCCGTGAGGAACCGGCGCAGGTCCTTGAGGGGGACTCTCTCTGCCTCGGTCTTGCTATCGCCTTGCCATTCCTTTACCGAGGCCCCGAGCTCCTCAGGGCTCCAGCGCTCCTTGACCGCTCCGGAGGAGGAGAACCTCAGGACGCCAGGGACGAAATTGGGAGCAACGACGAAGCCGCCGCCCTGTAGGAAGCGCAAAGATCCGAGGGCCGCCTCCAGCCGGACCACGTCGAGGTCATGGGCGACTTCTTTGCTCTCGTAGAGCACGTCCCAGTGGTCGAGGCCCTTCGAAAGGTCCGATTGCCAGACGATTCCTCCCGGTGCGCGCTCGTACGTCTCGATATCGGGAAATCCGAGAATAACTAGATCGTCGCCACGAATGTCGAGCTCGTGGATGTAGCCGCGCTTCTCTCTGAGGCGCCAGCTTCCCCCTGCGACGGGTTTCCAGGCGATCTTCGCGAGGTGGGCAACCACGATCCACTTGTCTGAGATCGCCATGTTGCGGATCACCGGCAGACCTACCCTCAGCGCGGGGGGCGCCACGCGCCGAATTTCCGGCAGCCCGTCCGCAAGCCGCGCCTCAGCGACTCCGCCTGTGAGGTCGGCGAGATAGACAGAATCTTTGCCGGCCCAGCGAAGGTCGACGAGCCTTCGATCCGCACGCTCGGGCAGGGTGAAACGGCCGACCACCTTCAGGGTGGGTAGCTTTCCTGCCCTCGGCTCAGTGGCGGGCGTTGGCCGGACCGACACAGCTATAACGATGCTAGCGAGAATCACTCGCCGAATCGTCCGACGCATCGTCATGGGTTCACCCGTTCCCCCAAATAGCGTTGACGGGAGTCTATTTGCGAATAGAAACCAACGCCAGCACATTTTAGATCCGGTGGTGGGAACGCGGCATCTCCCGGCGTTGCGCGGGATCTTCGCTGCGATCCAATACGTGGCCGAAGCCGCCGACGCCGTCCTTCGCTAGGCGCGTCACCCGGTATGCGAGCCCAGCCGATGCCAGGGCTGGCTGGGGTGTGTGAAGCGGTAGGCGGCGTTCAGCCGACGATCCGCTCGGCGCCGCAGTAGACATTGCAGCGACCGTCGCGCACGAAGCCGACGACGGTCATCCCGGCGCGCGCGGCGAGCCGCAGCGCCAGAGTGCTCGGTGCGCCGACGGCGGCGAGAATCGGGATGCCGGCGCGCAGCGCTTTCTGCACGATCTCGAATCCGATGCGCCCCGAGACCGCGAGAATTGTCTCGCCGGCCGGTAGGCGGCCCGCGAGCAGCAACGCGCCGACTACCTTGTCGACCGCGTTGTGGCGGCCGACGTCCTCGCGTGACAGCAGCATTTCGCCGTCAGCGGCGAAGAGCGCCGCGGCGTGGATGCCACCGGTGGCGGCGAAGAGCTCCTGCGCCGGCGCCATGCGGCGCGGGAGGTCGAGCAGCAGCGGCAGCGTTAGGCGCGGACCGGCTGGCAGCGTAGGGAAGCCGCTCGCGAATACGGCATCGACCGAAGCCTTGCCGCAAAGGCCGCAGGCGGCGGTGGAAAGAAACGGTCGTGGGTTCGCAGCGGCCGCGTTGCCGCGCCGAGTGTGCAGGCGTGCGACGACGCGGCTGCCGGGAGCCTCACCGGCTGCCACTTCGTCGACTGCGGCGAGATCCGCAGCGTCTTCGACGATGCCCTCCGCGTAGAGCAGCCCTGCTGCCAGCTCGCGATCATGCCCCGGCGTGCGCAGCGTCACCGCGAGCTGCGTCGGCGTTGCCTCGCCGAAAGCGAGCTGGATCTCCAGCGGATCCTCGATCGCTACCGGGTCGGCGAGCTCGCCGCGCGTGCCGTCGACGAAGAAGGTGGTCGGCCACGGCTGCGCGCCGGCGGGCATGACGCGCGACCGTAGCACGCGCTGCATCGAGGTTCGGTGAAATGAAGGGCCGGGCGGGAGTCCCCGCCCGGCACCGACCGTGGTGCCGGGCCGACGGCGCCACCGACGGAAGCGAACCTCAGCCCGCCGCGGCGAGTGCCGCGGCGACCTCGCCAGTGCTGGCTTCGTAGAGCTGCGAGGCACGCTCGCAGAGCATCCCGAAGTAGTTGAACGAAATGAGTAGGCGGGTAAACCCCACGATGATGGTGGCCACCGGGCGCGAAACGCCGTGCAGCGCTGGGCCCAGCTCGGCCGGTGGGAGACCGCGCAAGCTCTCGACCTCGCCAGCGAAGGTGCGCAGGTCGCTCTGCAACTCGCGCAAGTGCCGATCGAGCAAACGCAAACCCGCGCGTGCGCCGCCGTCGCGTACGCGGGCAACGAGGTCTTCCCAATACAACCGCTGCGGCAGCGCCGCCCCGTGCGCGAGGAGCTCGCGGTACATCGCTTCGGTGTCGATCACGGCGAAGAAGGGCTCACGCGCGATCAGCGGGTCGGTGGCGTCGACTCCCTCGCGCTCGAAGAGCTCGGCACGAGTTCGCACCAGCGCCTCGCCAATGGCGGTGAGGTGGTCGTTGCACGAGCCGAGCAAACCCAGGCCCTCCTCGAGCCCAGAGCCGGTGCCGCCGGTATCGCAGACCAGTGCCGCTTCCACCGCGTCGTGCAGCCGGTTGAGGGCCAGCTGGACGTCGAGGTTGGCTTCGCGGTAATGCCGCTCGAGGTCGCGGCTGCGGTGCTCGAGATGCTCGCTGAAAGCATTGCTGTAGGAAACCGAAAAGCCGAGCATGCATCGGGGTCCGAAAGTGCATCCCATGGTCGTCATCTCCTTAGGGTTGTTCGTAGCGGCGGGCACAATGGTGAGTACATGTGCGAGTGCAAATCGGCGCGGTGGACCGCGCACGAGATGGATCCGGTCGGCGCCGAGCTGACGGCGGCACGCTGCCCACGCCTGCTCTTGGCAGGGCGCGGCCGCGGTCAAGCCGGGTTAGCCTCCGAGGGCCTGGAACAGTGCCCAGGTGGCGGGAGAGCGTAGCCGCGGATCGCGGCTTTCGAGAAGGCGGACCTGCGCGCGCCGGAGCGCCAAGGCGGGGTCGTCGCCGGCTCGCAGTCTCGTGTGGAGACCAGCCAACAGCTCCACGCTGCGCTGGTCGCTCACCGGCCACAGCGAAGCGACCACCGTCGGCACGTTCGCGGACAGGAACGCGCGCGGAAGGCTCAGCCTGCCTTCCGGAACGGCCAGAGGACTAGCCATCCCTCCGCAGGATGCGAGCACCAGGGTTCGCGTGCGCCCGAGTGGAAGGCCCGCGATCTCGTCGGCGAATAGCGCACCGGTGCCGTCGCCGGGCCGTCGAGCCGCCAGCGCCAGGGCCGAACGGGACGGCGAAGTGTCGTCGACCAGCGCGTGCGTGGCGAGGTGAACGATCGAATGCTTGCCGAGACCCTGGACCAACGCCTCGCGCGTCGCTTGCCCTTGGGTCATCAGCAGGCTCCCCGGATAGAGCCGAGCCACGCGTCGGGCCTCGTCGGCGGCGCCCGGCAGCGGCGTCAGACCGGGGAAGAGCTTCTCGTCGACGCGCGGATCGCCGAGCACGAGCGCGGTGGGTTGATCGCCGGCCAGCAAACGCCAGCGATCGCGTGCATGGAGGTAGAAGGCGGCGCTCGGGGCGATCTCGACGGTGTAACGCTCGATCAGGAAGGAACCGGCGTCGTCGAGCAGCGCCGAGAAGGGCAAGGTCGCCAGGCTCTTGTCCGGAACGATGACCACGCGCTTGGTGCCATCAGAGAGGAGGGCGGGCGCGATGAGGGCGTCATGCAGCCGGCGCGCAGCTTTCTCACTCTCGGTCGTCCACTCGCCGGCTGCAAGATCGGCGTCGAGCTTTCCCACCCAGGTCGAGACTTCGTGCGCAGTCGTCGGGAGTCGGACGAGCTGGGAGCCGCGCGCACCGACTCGCCAGAGCAACACGTCGTCGCCGACCTGTGAGTACGAAAGCAGCGTGGTCGTCGCGTCGAGCTCGCGGCTGACGCGCGCCAGCGTGACCGGCTCCGGAGAACCGGCGGTGCCGGCGTACGGCGCCAAGGCGCGGCGCCGGGCCCGTTCGCTCCAGAGGAAGGCTCGATCGTCGCGGCTGCGGCCCAGCTCGACGGCCATCATCTGGTCGTAGAGCGTCTGCGCGCCGTCGAGGCGGGTGAGCCAGACTTCGTCGGCGTTGGCGAGCCGCGGTTGGCGCTCGAGCAGCGCGATGCCTTCCCGTAAGTCGCGCTCGGCGGCAGCGCCGTCGCCCGCTGTGCGGTGAGCGAGCGATCGCTGCAGCAAGAGACCGGGAAGGCGCATCGCGGTTCCGAAATCGCGGAAGCCAGCGAACGCTCGCGACAACGCGTTGACTGCGATGGCGGGGGACACTGCGTTGGTGCCCCGCGTCGCGGCGAGCTCGGCCGCGAGCCAATCGCGGACGCCGGACTGACCGAGAGCCTTGGTGGCGAGAGCTGCCTGAGCGAGCTCGCTCGTGCCGCGGTCGCGCTCGCCGAGCTGCAAGCTCACACGGGCGTGCCAAAGAAGCAGGAACGCCTGGTCGTCGGGCAGGCTGGCGTAGTCACGAGCGGTCAGCTCGTCGAGGAAGGCATCGGCGAGCCAAGGCCGTCCACCCAACACGCACCACGTCGCGGTCCCGAGCAGGATGCCGAAGCTGCGACGACGATCCTCGATCACCGGCGCCGCGGCCACGGCGGCGACCCGATGTTGCCACGTGCTGCGTTCGTCTCCGGCGAGTGTGTAAGCCTCGCTGAGCAGGAAGTGGATCCAGGCTCCCGGCTCGGCTTCCCCGAGGCGCTCGAAAGCCGCGAGCGCTGCGAGGTAGTGGCCGATCGCCTTGCCGGTCTCGGCGCGGTTGGCGGCGAGGAGACCTTGGAACCAGGCCAGTCTTCCGCTGGTGTAGAGATCGTCGCCGCCCCTCGCCGCCCGTTCGGCGACCCGTTCCGGCAACCCACCCTGCAAACCGCTGGTGATGAAATCCGTCACCAGCAGCTCGGCCGTGGCGCGCCGCCAACCGACGCCGTCGATGGCGAACAACGAAGCTGCCCGTGTCAGCTCCTGACGCGCCACCTTCGAATCCATTCGCTCGACCGCGGCCTCACCGCTGGCGAGCGCTCGGTGCGCGGCGGCCAAGCGCCTCGCGGCTGCGCCGCTGGAGGCCTTGGCCTCGGTGACCTCCTTCGCGAGCCGATCGTCCCTGGTCTGGTCGCGATAGAGATTGGCGATCGACGACGCAAGGGCGAGGGCACGTGCCGCTCGGCCGCGATCGCCGGCAGCAACCGCCGCACCCCATTCCGGCAACAGCTCCCACTCGACGAGCCGGCGGGCGCGGAAACGATGCGCTGCCACCACGGAAGCTAGCGCCGGATCGTTCTCCTCTGCCGTGCGCCGCAGCTGGAGTGCCGAGGAATCTGGCGCTGCCGGAGTCGGGGCGAGCTCGCGCAAATGACGGTCGGCCTCCGCGGCCCATTGCGGATCGCGCTCCTCGGCAAGGTAGCTCTGCCATGCCCGCCGTGCCTCGGCGGTTAGGTGCAGCTCTTCCAGTGCCAGCGCCCGATTGAACCACGCTTCGGTCAGCGTGGGGTCGGCGGCGAGCGCCGACGAAGACATCTCGACCGCCCGCGCGATGTCCGCCGCCGTGCCCTGCTGCTGGCCGCGCGCCAGGTAGGCAGCGCCGATGTCATTGCGCAGTCGCGGATTGTCGGGGTCGTCGGCCAGCGCCCGCGCCAGCGTCACCAAGGCGCGGTCGAGGTCGCCCGCCAGCAGATGGGCATCCGCCAGCGCTCCCAGGCGGTCGGCGCTCGGCGTCGCGATCGCCGCCTTCCGCACTTTTTCGGCGGCTGCGTAGTAGCTCCATGACGTGTCCGCGCGCACCGACGAGACGCTGCGCCACGTGTCTCGCGTCGGCGCCCAGCGGAAACCAGTGAGCCTCGGCGCGAGGGGGCGCACATCGGTGGTGGCGGCGATCAGCGGCGCCCGCGGATCCCTGTGCCACGGCGGCCGCTCGCTGCGAAGCGACAGCCACGCGACCGTGGGCGCCACGACGAGCGCCAATGCAGCAGCGGCTACCCAGCGCCCACGCGGCGTCTGCGCCTGCGCCGGCGACATGAGCGCCTCGAAGCGCATCGACTCGGCGATGGCATTGGCGCACGAATCGCAACCCGCGAGGTGCTCTTCGAGCCGTTCGCGCTGTTCGGGGAAGAGCTGGCCGTCGAGGTAGGCGGCCAGGCGCTCCGGCTCAGGGCAATGGGCCAACGGCCGCCTCGGCTGGCTCAGCTCTCTTGCTGGCGATCCCCGTCTCCATCGCCCTGCTTAGACGGACGCGAGAGGTCAGTTTCCCCCTCTCCGGAGAGGCCAAAGTCCAAAGTTGGCCCCCGCTGGAGCAGTCGGGCGACGTCGTGGGCGTCGACGCCGGCCTCGCGGAGGTCGCGGCGAATCGTTTTAAGCACTCCCGTGAGCCGCTTGTAGAGCGCCTTCTGGGGCACCTTCATGCCGCGCGAGGCCTCGGCCACCGACAGGCCGTCCCCGAAGTGGAGACGGAGGAGCAGGCGATCCTGGGCGCGCAGGCGGCGCAGGCTGGCGGCCACCGCACGGCTGACTTCTTCCTCGTCGGCGCGCTGGAGGGCGGCCTCCTCGGGGCTGGGCGAAGGCGCTGGCTCGGCCACCTCGTCGGCGCCGATGGGCTGGGTGCGCGGCCGCCCGGGACGCGGTGGCAGCTGCGCGTAGAGGCGGGTGAGCTCGCCGGCGCCGACGCCGCCGCGCGCGCCGAGCACCTGGCAGGCCTCGGCGAAGGTGAGGCCTTCGCGGTAGAGCAGCTCTTCGAGCGCCTCGGCCACCGGTCCCAGCCGCAGCGCCGCGGCCGACGCCCGCCACTTGCCCCACAGCTGGTTGCAGTAATCGTGGAAGAGGCGCTGCACGACAACGGTGAGATAAGTGCGCAGCGTGCTGTGCTGGCGCCAGCGGCGGAGGATCGCGTAGTCGTCCTCGACCAGCCGCAGGCGCACGAAGGACTCGAGCTCTTCCGACTGCTCGGCGTTGAGCCGGTAGCGGCGCGCGAGGAAGCCCACCAGGTCGCGCAGCAACGACAGGTTGGCGAGCAACAGCTCGCGCGGGCTCAAGTCCGACGACGCGGCACTCATCCCGGGCCCCTGGAGTTCGTCGGCGCCGGGCGCCGAACGAACAATTCGATGCAGTGAGCGCTCATTGTATGCGAGAAATGTCGCTTCGCAGCGGTGGAATTTCGCGCTTCGCGGCCGTCTAAGCGGGGGAGCGCGATGCAGACCGAGACCAGCCCCTCGCCCGTCCGTTCCTCCCCCGACCGCGGCAGCACTCCTCCGGAGGCGATTCGCCAGCGCCAGGAGACGGCCGAGGCGCTGGTGCGCAGCAGCGTCGACGGCATCGTGAGCATCGACCGCACGGGCCGCGTGCAGGTGTGGAACCCGGCGATGGAGCAGCTCACCGGCTTCGCCGCGGCGCGCTGCGTGGGATCGCCGGTCGAGAAGGTGCTCGACGAGCTGGGCGCCG
>Ga0134123_10002683_pt1 | contig 11620 bp, 7 predicted proteins | sample KB303_FD_96460 | JGI IMG/M metagenome (GOLD analysis project Ga0134123, IMG submission 96460) | Terrestrial soil microbial communities without Nitrogen fertilizer from Kellogg Biological Station, Michigan, USA - KB3-0-3 | ecosystem: Environmental > Terrestrial > Soil > Unclassified ...
CATCGGCACGCCTTGCGACAGCAGCAGCGTCGTCAGAAAGTTTCTGCGCTGCCGCTGGCGGAGACGGTTTACGGCGGGATCGTCGGCAGGGCCTTCCGCGCCGCAGTTCCAGGAGCGGTTGTGCGATTCACCGTCCTGGTTCTGTTCGCCGTTCGCCTCGTTGTGTTTTTCGTTGTACGAGACGAGATCGCGAAGCGTGAAGCCGTCGTGAGAGGTGATGAAGTTGATGCTGGCCTCGGGGCATCGGCCGTTGCCATAGAGATCTGAGCTGCCGGTCAATCTGGAGGCGAATTCTCCGAGGGTCCCCTCGCCACGCCAATAGTCGCGCACCGCATCACGATACTGCCCGTTCCACTCGCTCCAGGTCGGAGGAAACTTCCCGAGCTGATATCCGCCTTCGCCGATGTCCCATGGCTCCGCGATGAGCTTCACGCGGCTCAGGATCGGCTCCTGCTGGATCACGTCGAAAAACCCGGACCACGGATCCACCTCGTGAGCCTCACGAGCGAGCGTGGGGGCGAGGTCGAAGCGGAAGCCGTCGACGTGCATCTCGAGCACCCAGTACCGCAGCGAATCCATCAGCATCTGGAGGACCGAGGGGTGCCGCGTGTTCAGGCTGTTGCCGGTTCCCGTGTAGTCGGTGTAATACGCGGGACAATCGGCCTGCAGGCGGTAATACGCGCGGTTGTCGAGGCCGCGGAAAGAAATCGTCGGCCCCATGTGATTCCCCTCCGCCGTGTGGTTGTACACCACGTCGAGGATCACTTCGATGCCTTCCCGGTGGAGCGCCTTCACCATCTCGCGAAACTCTGTGATCCGCGCAGCCGGATTGGGCTGGCTCGCATACTCCGCATGCGGCGAGAAGAACCCGATGGAGTTGTAGCCCCAGTAATTGCGAAGCCCGCGGGCGACGAGCGTGCCGTCGTGCAGGAAGTGATGAATCGGCATCAGCTCGACGGCGGTGATGCCGAGACGTTTGAGATACCCAAGGATCGCGGGATGGGCGAACGCTGCGTAGGTGCCGCGAATCTCGGGCGGGAGATCGTGCCGCATCTTCGTGAAGCCCTTGACGTGGACTTCGTAGATGACGCTCCGGTGACGCGGATGATCCGGCGCTGCGTCGTTTCCCCAGTCGTAGCTCGGATCGACGACGATAGATCGGGGTACGAATGGTGCGCTGTCTTCGGTGTTCTGATCGTCGGTGGGATTCCCGTCGGATCCGATCACGTGGCCAAAGACGGCAGGCTCGCTGCGCACGTCTCCGTCAATCGCGCGGGCGTAAGGATCGAGCAGCAGTTTGGCGGCGTTGCAGCGCAATCCGCCTGGCGGATCCCACGGGCCGAAGACGCGAAAGCCGTAGCGCTGGCCCGGCTGAATCCCCGGCACGTAGCCATGCCAGCGGAACCCGCTTTTTTCCGGTAATCGAATCGCGTGCTCCCGCCCTTCTGCATCGAACAGGCAGAGATCGATCCGCTCTGCGACTTCGGAAAACACGGAGAAATTCACGCCCGCCCCGTCGAACGTGGCGCCGAGCGGCAACGGGTTGCCGGGCCTGACCCCGAAATTCATTGTCCCTGCTGCACCCCGATCGTCAACAGCCACGCGCAGTGCGCCTGAAGCAGCCATCGCCCGTCCTCCGTGAGATTCCTGACCCCGGTCCCGCCGTATTCAGCGCGCTCGCTGCACCACTCGACGTTCCAGCGGTACCCGCGCGGCGGCGCGAGCAGCGGGTCGTTCATTCGCAGCAGAACCTCGCGGTCGAGATTGACGAGCACGATCCGTTCGCCGGCATCGCCGCTGTACCGCAAGAGGACGACGCCCTCAGCCGGAGCGGAACTGGCGATTCTCACAGAGGAGGTGCCAATCTCCGACAGCACCGGGTCGGATTGCCGCCGGGTCAGCAGGTCACCGTGCAGTCGTCGCGCCTGGTCGGCGGCCACTGAGGGGGCCCAGTCGATTTTGCAGGCGCAAAAGGTGGCGGCGTCGGCCGGATCGGGAATCACGTCGCGGATGTCCGGATCGGTGAGCGATGGAAACTGCGACAGGAACTCGAGACGGCCGTTGCGAACAATCTGAGCCAGCTCCGTTTCGTGGTCTGCGAAGTAGAAGAACGGCGAAGAAGTGCCGCACTCTTGTCCCTGAAAGAGCATCGGGAGCGATGGCCCGAGCAGCAGGAGTGCGACCATCGCCCGCCAGTGCGCCCGGTTGACGACCTGATGAAGCCTCTGGCCGCGACCCGTGTTCGCGACCTGGTCGTGATTCTCGAGAAACGACACGAACGCCGAACCAGGAAAGTCGCTGGACGGGGTTCCGCGCGGCTGCTTCTGCCACGAATACCACTGCCCCTGGTACAGAAAGTTCCAGCGGGCCATCGACGCGAACTCGCGAGCATTGCCTTCGTAATCGGTGAAATACGCCTGACGATTTCCCGCGAGCGAGACCACGGCCGCGTGGTGCCAGTCTTCGTTCCAGAGCGCATCGATCCCCCCTTGCGCCTGGTCGTCTCCGCGTAGAAACGCGACGTCCTGCGACTCGTTCTCGGCGACAACGAACAGCCGCCGGGGCCCGGCATCCAGACGGATGCATCGCGTCAGCTCGTTGACGATGTGCTCTGGTGAGCGGTCGGGGATGGACTGTGTCGCGTCGAAGCGCAGGCCGTCGAAGTGATACTCGCGCACCCAGTGTCGGGCGTTGGCGAGCATGAATTGGCGGACCGGGGCGGAGTGGTCCCCGTCGACGTTGAACCCGCGGCCCCATTCAGTCTCGTGCTCGGCGAAGTACCAGTCGCTGAAGCGAGTGAGCACGTTGCCGACCGGTCCGAGGTGGTTATAGACGACATCCAGGATCACGGCCAGGCCGAGGCGGTGCGCCTCGTTGATGAATGCGCGCGCATCATCGGGCGTTCCGTAAGCGTGAAACGGCGCGAACAGAAACACGCCGTCGTAGCCCCAGCCGAACCGGCCGGCAAATTCCGCAATCGGCATCACTTCGAGCGTCGTCACGCCAAGCGCGGCGAGCTCGGGAAGCCGTTCGATCGCAGACGACCACGTTCCTCCGCGAGTGAACGTCCCGATGTGCATCTCGTACACGGCTTGTCGATGCCGTGGCGGAGCGCCGGGCCAGCCCTCGTCGGTCCACTGGAAGGACGATGGGTCCACGATCATCGAAGGACCTGCCGGACCGTCCGGCTGAAACCGCGAGATCGGATCCGGCGTAAAACCCTCGTCGAGCGCGAATCCGTACCGGTCCCCCGCTTTCGCGCCTTCCACCCGAAGCGAGAAGTAGCCATCGGGGCCGGGGACCATTTCCATGTCGCCGCGCCCCTCGATCGTGAGCGTCAGCGATGTCAGCCGCGGTGCCCAGATCAGAAACCGGGTACCTCCCTCTTCGACGTGTGCACCCAGCGACTCAGTAGATGGAGGAGTCATGGGACGTGATGCGAGGGAGCTGCGGCCAGCTTGACCAGGCATCGCAGGACTTCGGCGACGCTCCAGGCCTGCGCGATGCAGCCGCGGGGTGCGTATGGCTCCGTCGCATCGAATATCTCGCTGACGCTGCCGACGCCCGCGTCGCTCAAGTGCGCGTCGAACGCGTTCAGAAACGCGCGCGCTTCCTCGTAGCGGCCCGGATGGACGCGCAGCCACGCGTCGATGAAGGGACCGATGAGCCACGCCCATACGGTCCCCTGGTGATATGCGGCGTCTCTCGCCCGCAGATCGCCGAAGTATTGAGCCTTGAAGTCGGGATTTTGCTCGTCGAGCGTTCGAAGGCCGTACGGCGTGAGCAGACGCTCGGTCACCACGTCCAGGACGCTGGCCCACCTCGATTCGTCGAGGACGGGATGGCGGAGCGAGAACGAGAGAACCTGATTGGGCCGGCACGAGGAATCGTCTCCTCCTGATCCGTCCACGATGTCGTAGAGGTAGCCGCCGCCTTCGAACCAGAACCGGCGGTTGAACGACCGCTTCGTCAACTGCGCCAGCTCGTCGAGCTCGTGCCCGCCGGTTTCGAGCTCCCGATGCCAGTCCGACAGCAATCGCAGCGCGTTGAACCAGAGCGCATTGATCTCGACGGCCTTGCCGCGACGCGGCGTGACGATCCACTCCTGCACCTTCGCGTCCATCCAGGTGAGCGCCACGGCGGGATCGCCTTGAGTGAGCAGACCGTCCTCGTCCACCCGGATGCCGAAATGGGTGCCGGCCCGATGACACTTCACGATCTGATCGAGCGCCGGCAGCAGGTGCCGAAGCGTTTCGAGATCGCGGCTGATCGTGACGTAACGATCGATCGCGTGAAAGAACCACAGCGTGGCATCGGCCGTGTTGTAGAGCCCTTCCTGGTCTCCTTCGGGAAACAGATTCGGGATCAGGCCGTCGCGAAGGTGCTGCGCGAAGGTCAGCAATGTGTCTCGAGCCTCGGCGGTGCGGCCTGTCGCGAGCGTCAGACCCTCGAGGCTGATCATCGTGTCGCGGCCCCAGTCGGTGAACCAGTGGTAGCCGGCGATGATGCTTCGCGCGTTTTCTCCAGCCGCGCGCGCTCGCATGGTGTCGGTCGTTCGCGTAGCGGGCCGGATGATGAACTGATCCGCGGCCAGGACGAGTTCTGCCGTCAGCACATTCGGCGGCAGGCTGCCGGCCGCGTTGACGAGGCGGGTCCGCCGATCGAGTTCGACATCCCACGCCGCATCGGGCGTAAGCGCGTCGACCGTTTCCGGCGCCTCGATCGAGGCGACGAAGGTCGCCTGTTCATGTTCTGCGAGGTCCAGCTTGAAGTAACCGGGGCTCCACGCACTTCCGTAGCACGGATACCCGCGCTGCTGCTCGAGCTCGTAATGAAGATCGGTGATCGCTTCGCCGTCGATCGTGAAGGTCGCGGCGTGATCCCGGATCGCCAGCCGCACCAGCGGGAGGTTGTCGCCGACCGTCAGCTCCAGCCATCCCTTGTGAGCGCACACAACCGATTCGTGAGGGACGACGCGTGTGACCGGCGCTTCGTGCATGCGCGCGCCGATAAGTGGCCGCAGGTTCAACCGGATGCGCTCTGACGAGCGAATCACTTTGTAGCTGACGAGAATCGTGTTCTGCTCGTTGGGCATGAACAGCCGCTTCTCGAGCACGACGCCGTCAAACGCGTAACGCCATACCGGCAGTCCGCCGACGAGACGGAAATCGCTCAGGATCGACGGCGGGCCTTCCCACGCGCGGCTAAGCAGCGTGATCCGCTGGCCCGACAGGCGGACGCGTTCGTCGATCTGGTTGACGAGCACGATCCGTCCGAGCGGTGCTGGGAGCGCTGCGACGAGGAGCGCGTGATACCGGCGCGTGGCCGGGCCGGCGAGCGTGCCGGATGCATAGCCTCCAAGCCCGTTGGTCACGAGCCACTCTCTCGCCGTCAAATGATCGCGCTTCCAATCGGCAGTCGGCAGCGCGCGCTCCACGCTTGAAGCAGAGTAACGGGCAGTTTCGAAGTGACTCATCGGTCGGCTCATCGTTTCGCAAGGATGATGCCGTCATGGCACAAGCAATGCGTTCCGAACACCGGTGTCATCCGGGTCTGACATAACCGTTCCGTCGAGCACGTATCGCATTCAGCTCTCGAAGAGTTTCACGTTCGATCAGGCCGCTTGCTGCGTGCCGTTTTTAGCGCGGCTCGGAATCAGTCATCTGTATTTGTCCCCGATTTACCGATCGCGCCCCGAGAGTCCACACGGCTATGACATCGTTGACCACTCCTGCATCGACGACGAGCTTGGCGGACGCGCCGGCTGGCAGAGGTTGAGGACAGTTCTGCAGACCTATGGAATGGGTGTCGTCCTGGATGTCGTGCCGAACCACATGGCAGCCGATCCGGTGCACAACCGGCTGTGGCGTGAAGTCCTCCGGAACGGCCAGTCCAGCTTCGCAGCGCCGTTCTTCGACATCGACTGGCGTCCGTTGACAGGACTCGTCCGCGACAGAGTCCTGCTGCCGCTCCTTGAAGTTCCCTACGGCGAAGCGTTGATCAGGGGGCAGGTGACTCTCGAGCAGAGCGAGTTGGAGCTCCACGTGCGATGCGGCGCTCTCACGCTTCCCCTTTCACCGAAATCGATCGAGGCGATTGCCGCAGCCCCGGACGTGGATGCGGCCATCGACCACATCAACAGCGATCCGGCGAAGCTCCACGAGTTGCTCGAACAGCAGAACTACCGTCTCGCTTACTGGCGAGCGGCCAACGACGACATCAATTACCGCAGGTTCTTCGGGGTCAATGAGCTCATCGCGATTCGCGCAGAAGACGCCGAGGTCTTCGCACGAAGCCATCGTCTCGTCTTCAACCTGGTGCAGGACGGGATCGTCCATGGGTTGCGGATCGATCATGTGGACGGCCTCCTCGACCCGTTCGAATACCTCCAGCGCCTTCAGGCCGCATTCGACGGCCATGCCGCAAATCGCCGTCCGTGGGTCGTCGTCGAGAAAGTGCTGGCCGCCGGCGAACAGCTGAACCCGCACTGGCCTGTCGCCGGGACTACCGGGTACGACGCGCTCGATGTGCTCAACGGCCTCTTCATCAACCGGCGGGGCGTGCGGATACTTCGCAGGTACTTTGAGCGTTTGACCGGCGAATGCCGCGGTTTCCGCGAGGAAGCCTACCAGTCGAAGCGCCAGATCATGGAAGGCGCACTCAGAAGCGGCATGACCATCCTCGTGCACGAGCTGAAGCGGCTCGCCGATGCGTCGTGGACCACTCGGGATATTTCGCTTCACGCGCTCGATGAGGCTCTGAGCGCGTTCATGGCATCGCTGCCGATCTATCGCACTTACCTCAACGACGGTCAGGGGAGGGCGTTCGAGCGCGAGATCGTCTGCGACAGTCTGGAGCTTGCGGCGCGTCGCGCACCCGCGGTTGATCGGTCGGCGTTCGCTTTTCTGCGATCACTGTTTCTGGACGAGACCCTGCCTGAAGAGAGTCTCTCGGCGCGCCGCGCCCTGATCCTCGCGCGCCTGCAGCAATACACGAGCGGCGTACACGCAAAAGGCGTCGAGGACACGGCCTTCTATCGCGATCACACGCTCCTCGCACTGAATGAAGTCGGCAGCGATCCGGCCGCGCCGCCTGCGGCGCCGGAAGACTTTCATCGCTTCAACCTGGAGAGGGTGCAGCACTGGCCGCATGCGATGACGGCCACCTCGACACACGACACGAAGTTCAGCGAGGACGTCCGTCTGCGGATCGGAGCGCTGAGTCTCTTTCCACACGATTGGATTCGAGCCGTCAGCCGCTGGCGGCGGCTGAACGCGGCGTTCAAAACACCGACGCGCCGCGGACCGGCGCCGGACGTTCGAGACGAGTACCGGCTGTACCAGGTGATCGCCGGCATGTGGCGCGAAGAGGATTACGACGAACACGGCCACGCCAGGCCGGAGCTCGTCGAGCGCCTGACGGCGCACATGCAAAAGGCCGCACGTGAAGGTCAGCTGCATTCGAGCTGGATGTCGCCCAACGAGGAATACGAACGCGCACTCGATCGCTTCGCGAAAGGAATTCTCTGCGAGGACGAAGCCCTCGAGTTCCGGACCACACTTGCCACCTTCGTGCGTCTGATTCTCCCGGCCAGCACCTGCCACTCCATCTCACAACTCGTCCTCAAGTGCCTGATGCCCGGTGTGCCCGATTTCTATCAGGGCTGCGACGATTGGGCGTTCACGCTGACCGATCCCGACAACCGTCGGCCGCTCGAGCTGTCCCTGGCCGCCGATCGATTCGATGCGCTCAGGCTCACTCACCCCGCGATAGATTCGATGCTCGCGGATCTGAAACTTCGGGTGACCGCGAATCTGCTTCGGTTCCGCCGCAAGCACGAAGCGCTCTTGCGCAGCGCTTCGTATCGTCCGCTGCGCATCCGCGGACTCGGGACGACATCGGCGGTGGCTTTCGAACGTGACACCGCCGACGCGCACATTGTCGTGGCTGTTCCGAGAGTGAGCGCGCAGCCGACCGCGGCCGGTCGCGCCTGGCCTGCGGGTTCGACCTTCTGGTCCAACACGGAAATCCGGCTTCCCCGCGTCGCGCATTCATGGTTCGAGCTGCTGACCGAGCGCGAGGTCCGTGTCGAGCCCGGCTGGTCGCGAATGGCGGAGATCACGGCCGAGTGCCCCTGGGTTGTGCTCGTAGCGGGTCCGACCTTTGCACCTTTCGACGTCTGAATCACGGGTGCCAAGGAGGATTGAATGAGTCGAACATCAGTAACGTCAGCATTCACTGCGCTCGCGGTGGTGCTGGCGATGAACGCCGCACAGGCCCAGCAGACGCAGCAGCAACCACCGCGGCAAACCCAGCCCCGGCCGACCGAGCAACCGCCGGTGCAACCGCCGGGCAGCCCGACGAGTCATCCGCAAGGCGCGCCCGCCCATAAGGGCATGCCGTCGGATGCCGCGGCCTTCGTCAACCAGATGACCATCGCCAATCTCGCCGAAGTGGAGCTCGGAAAGATGGCGTCGGAACGCGCGAGCAATGCCGACGTCAAGGCCTTCGGGCAGATGATGGTCAAGGATCATTCGCAGGCGAACCAGGACCTCGCGCAGGTGGCTGCGCAGCTCAAGGTGAAACCGACGACCGCGATCGACCAAAAGCACAAGGATCTCGCCGCTCGGTTGTCGAAGCTGCAGGGCGCCGAATTCGATCGCGAGTACATCAGCGCCATGGTGCAGGGCCATCAGGAAGTCGCGGGCCAGCTCGAAGCCCGCTCCGGGGCCAACATGTCGTCGTCGACTCCTGGTGAAGGCCGCGCGACGACGACGGAGCCGATGCCGCGTACGCCGACGCAGGCGGGCGGCCAGATCCAGGGCAGCACTCGCATGGACGGCGATCAGCACGCCCTGACCGAATGGGCGAAACGCACGTTGCCGGCCGTGCAGAAACACCTGGAACGGGCACGCGAACTTCAAACGCAGGTTTCCAAGTAACCAGACGGTTTTGAGCGGGACTCGCTAGCCGGGTCCCGCTCGTTCGAAAGAGGTGTCCAGGGCGAGGCAGAGCGACACCTCAGATGAGCTCGACGCCGGCGGGACGATCGGGTGATTTGGCTGGTGCGACACTTGCACTGATACGCAGCATGACTCAACTGCTGCGACACCCTTTGAGCCGGTCCGGTCTTGCCGTAACCGTTGCTCTTTCATTGGTTTTGTCGGCGTCGGCCCAGACCAGGATCGAACCCGACAAGAACAGCTATTCACCCGCCGATGACGTCAAGCTCGGTCAGCAGGCGGCAGCCGAGGCCAGGAAGCAGCTGCCGATGCTGAACGACGAGCGCGTCGATAGCTTCGTCGAAGACATTGGCCGCAGCCTCGTGAGCGCCATTCCCTCCGACTTGAGACATCCTGAATTCCGCTACACCTTCGATGTCGTCAATCAGAAGGAGATCAACGCGTTCGCGCTGCCGGGCGGTCCGATGTTCGTCAACCGCGGGATGATCCAGGCTGCCAAGACCGAAGGCGAAGTCGCCGGCGTCATGGCCCACGAGATCTCGCACGTCGCGCTGCGGCACGGCACGGCGCAGGCCACCAAGGGTCAGAAATTCCAAATCGGCGCGATTGCCGGTCAGATCCTCGGCGCCATCGTCGGCGGCACGACTGGCAGCGTGATCGCGCAGGGATCGCAGTTCGGGCTCGGCGCGTACTTCCTGAAATACGGACGGGAATACGAACGCCAGGCCGACCTGCTCGGCGCACAGATCATGGCCCGCGCCGGCTACGACCCGCGTGAGATGGCCAACATGTTCAAGACCATCGAGGCCGAAGGCGGCGGCAACGGCCCCGAGTGGCTGAGTGATCACCCCAACCCGGGCAATCGCTACGAGGCCATCGTCAAGGAAGCAGCCTCGCTGCATGTCGAAGGCCGATCGGAAACAGGCGAATTTCGGTCAGTCAAGACTCGGCTGGATGGCATGCCGCCAGCGCCGACCGCAGAACAGATTGCTCGCGGGCGGACCCGCAACGGCAACGGCGGATCGCCGACGAGGCGGAACGTGCAAGTCCCTCCGCCGTCTTCCCAGTTCCGCACCTACGACGCAGGCAATTCTCTCCGCGTGAGTGTGCCGTCGAACTGGCGTGCGTTCGAAGGAAACAACAGCGTCACTTATGCTCCTGACGGTGCCTACTACGAAGACAGCGGCCAGACGGCGTTCACACACGGCCTCGAAGTCGGCATCACCCAGGGGACTGGTGATCTTCAGCGAGACACCAGACAGCTGCTCCAGAGTTTCGAACGCTCGAATCAGGACCTGCGTGCGGCGGGAAATACGCGGCGGGACAACGTCGGGGGCCAGGACGGACTGACAACACCGCTGCGAAACGTCTCGGACATCACGGGAGAGCCAGAGTACGTTGCCCTGTCGACGACTCAAATCGGCGATGGCAACGTGCTCTGGCTGATTGGCGTGGCGCCGCAGGCCGACGCCAACACCTACGAGAACGTCTTCCGGAAAGTCCGGCGGAACGTTCGAATCGGCCGCTAGCGCGACGACACATCCATCGGGGCGTTGCGGCCGATGCTGTAATCGGCCGCATGACGCTCCACTCGCTGATAGTGATCGTTGAATCCCGGCAGCAGGCTATCGATGTAGTCCTTGAGCCTCGCCGCCGCGAGTCCCACGACGGCTGACTGCACGTTGCGCCAGAAATCCGAGACCTGGCGTGTCGGCGCATCGTATCGGCTGTCGTAGGCGGATCGTGCCGGCTCGCTCCAATTCCCGCGGCTCTGTCGCGAGTTGAGTGCGTGAAGCGCCACGGCCGCAACCGCGCCGCCGACGGCCGCCGCTCCCAGAAACGCGTACGGCTTCGACCGGTAGTACTCCTGCCAATCGGTCGCCGCATCGACGCGGCGTGACAGCTCGTGGAGATTCGATCCGAGCTGTTCACGCGTGCGATCGATCTGCGCCTCTATTTGATGGATTGTTGTTTGACCCATGCCACGTTCTCCTTGATCGTCTCAACGGTTCGTTCGGGGGTTGGACTGACATGTTTCATCCGCTGGATTCCACTACTGAGCATCACCGCGCCTGCGATACCCAGGACCGCGGCGACGACGAGTGTTGCGGCCCACATTGGCCACACGAGTCCGACGGCGTACACGACTGTCCACAGCAAGAAGGTCAGGGCAAAGGCCGCGCACACTGCGCCGACCATCACCCAGACCATCGACGAGAACGCTTTCGATGCTTCCTCTCGAATCTCGGCTTTGGCGAGGCGCACCTCCGCGCGGATGATCTCCTGGACATTTCTCATGATGTCCTGGAGCACGACGGTAAACGATCGTTCGGTGGCCACCTGAAACCTCCCAGAGCCTCAATCGCGGGTCAGCGCGCGACCTACGAGGAAGCCGAATGCCGCCGCGATCAGGAGTGACGGCCCCGGATTTTTCGAAACGACCGACTCCACGTCCGACATCATTCGCCGCACGTCGTTGTCGCGCACGTAATCGGCGGCCTTTCCGAGCCGGTCTGCCGCCGCGTGCGCGAACTCCGTTACGCGTTCGCCGCCGGGCAGGTTTCGCGCCCGGTCTTTCAGTGACTCTGCGGCCGAGTCGAGGCCCTCAGCTGCCCTGGATCGTCCCTCGTCGATGGCATCGGCGGCGTTGCGTGCCA
>Ga0134123_10002686_pt1 | contig 11613 bp, 14 predicted proteins | sample KB303_FD_96460 | JGI IMG/M metagenome (GOLD analysis project Ga0134123, IMG submission 96460) | Terrestrial soil microbial communities without Nitrogen fertilizer from Kellogg Biological Station, Michigan, USA - KB3-0-3 | ecosystem: Environmental > Terrestrial > Soil > Unclassified ...
ATACGACACGATTCTTCTCGCGGCGGGCGACGGTGATTTCGAGGACGCGGTTCGCTATGTGAAGGAGGAGCTCCACAAGGAAGTGTGGCTGGCCGGTTTCGAGGGGAGGGTCTCGGCCGATCTTCAGTCGTATGCGGACGAGGTGATCTGGCTGAACGATCTGTGGCCCCGGATCCGGAAGCCCGCCCCCGCTCCCGTCCGCGGCGGCAGCGTCCTCACGTTCCCGATGCCGCCGATCCGCCCGCAGGCGCCGGCCGCTGCCCCGCCGGCCGACGAAACCCCTTCTACCTGATGGAGACCCGCCGGTGTGGCTGCGCCTCCGGTAACCGCGCAACCCTCTAATTTGCAAAAGTAAACGTTATCAATCCAGCGCTGAAGTCCGTCTATACCATGTCCGACTGCGAAGTTCGACATACGGTTGGCGTCGACACGAGCGACCTGTTCGTAGCGCGCTCGGGTATTCGTGGATCGAACTATTTGGTATGGATCGGTCGAGCAGCAATTACGCCGCGAAACTGACCGATGTGCCGGCAGATTGGCCGACGCGAGTCCCCGGTGATGTGTACGGTCAAATGAATTAGAGCATCAAGACGTGGAACGAGTGAGCGGTATGGGAAGAGCGAATTTGGACCGACATGAATAAGATGCGCATCTATCGGTCAAGCTGGAGATGGCAATTATAGAGCAGAGCGCGCTAACTGGTGGATGTCAGAAGGTTGCGCCTATCCAGGCGACTGATCGTCGTGTCTTAAGATCGCGCAATCTCAACACGCGGAGCGAAGCCAGGCAGGCTATACTGAGTGGATGCCAGCGACCCTCGGTGGCCACGACTCTTGCTGTTACACTACAGCTGCACGTCATCAACGCGCCGCATGCCATGTACGAGTCTGCTAGGGCCAAGTCGCTGGTTAGGACGATACAGCGTGCCAACAAGTACGCGCTATCGAAGAAGTATCAGTGTCTTTACCCACAGTGCGCAAAGACTGCGAGCCGATGTCATTCCATTCAACGCGCTGCCTGCGTCGAGGCGCTCGCTAAGGATGGACATGTTTATACGCTCGCGCCGACGTTCACCTCCGTGATCGGGCGAAAATCATTGGTAGAATCGATGCAGGTGGTTCGCGTTGGTGTAAACGAGGCCGGTACCTTCTATGGCTTCTGCGGCCAGCACGACTACGAGCTTTTCGATCGAGCAGAGACGATCAGGTACTCGAAAAAGCGTGGAATGTTTATCTCTCTTCATTTTCGCTCGGTCGCGCTTGAGCTATGCAGGAAACGCAGAACCGCTGACTTTCTAGAGAAAGCGGCGGAGTTGGTTGATGACCCGGAGTCAGCCGACTTGTTTTCAGCACACGCTGCCTTCTATCGGGCGTGCGTTGGTCTGTGTCGCGATCTATACCTGGACAGCCTTTTTGGATTGATATTCGGACAGACCGACGACGCAATTGAATGGTATTGCTTGCCGTTCGTGCGAAATCTGCAGGTATCCTGCTGTGGTATGTTCAGCGTAACAGAGTCCATCGATTCTGCGATCGGGTTCAACCTCATCTCGTACTCAGACTTCACGACCCTCTTGCTTACGACATTTGGAGCGGCATCCGAGTATCTTGATCGCGTTCTGGCGGCTTATCCGATCCCACAGAGCGCAAGACAGCTTGTGAACGACGTTGCCTTTCGATTCTGTGAGGAACCACTGATTGCTCCGGCGCTATGGGAGCGACTGAACGACGATCAGCGGTTCAGCATACGGATGAACCTCCGGCCGCCGGATGAAAGATTCGTAGAAGTTGAAAGCGATATAATCGGAGTAGGGCCGGAAGACATCGTACATCCGAGTCCCAGCCATTTGAAGAAGCTGTACGATCGCATCTACTTCAAACCTGGCGAAATTGACTTCCACTGAATTGTTCGTGCGCCATACATTCGATACATGAGACAGCGCCTGAAGTTCGCGTGGCCCCCAAAACGGGTTGCCCAAAACTTCACGTAGGTGTGGTGTGCCAAGACGTTGTTCCTGGAAACGGGTTGTCGATCCATGCGATTTCGTCGCCTCGCGGCAAGGTCATATCAGCTGGACAACCGTTGTGTGTCCTCGGCAGCACTAGATTAGACTGCTCGGCCATGCCCGACGATGATGAGCCGCTGGACTCCTTCACTATAAAGTGCCTCGGCTGTGGAAAGTCGCTCACGGTCAGCGGCGAGTCGGAGGATGAGCTTCGCGCACGTCTGGGCACGTCTGAATGGCGGATGGGTCGCATCGGAGGCGATGGCTGATCCGATCAACGACGGCGTAGACTTCTTGCCCTGCGTGTCCGGTCAATTATCTCTAGCTGTCGGTGATCGAGCTCGTCCTGTCCGAAGTTTTGCCTTCTACCTGACGGATCGGATTGCGGCGTTGGCCTGACGAAACTCAGAGACGTCGGGTCTTCAACCTTGTGATGCGAGCGAGATGCGTGAAGTCCCGGTCTACATGGAGCACAGTCGCGTCATGCCGAAGCGCGCATACAGCGATCAGGCAGTCCACGCTGGAACGCACGGTGATCGCGACGCGCCGGGCGTCGCGGTAAAGACGGATCGCGTCGTCGAAAACGCTTCTCGTCAGCGGGCTCTCGAGCATCGGAATATCCGCGAACGCCGCTGCGGCGACATGAAATGCCGTGTCGTCATCGATTCCCTGAAGGACCTCCTGCATGACAGGGAGGCACGTGACGACCTCGTCGCCGGCAACGGCCTGTGCGTAGCGGTCCGCGGCACGGCCTCGAAGCACCTCGATCCAGGCGCTCGTGTCAACGAGAATCATCGACCGCTATTACCCACGGCGGCGTGTTCGCGCTCGGATACCCATTCAGGCACCATCGTCTCGTCCTGTGCCGTGGATTTCAACGAATCGTAAATCTCGAGCAACCGTTTCTCGCAGTTCGTCAGGATCGGTTGCGTGGCCGCTGGAGAACCAGCGGCTTTGCGCTCTGCATAAACGGCGGAAAGCGTGGCGCGACAGTCCGGCTGAAGGAGCTCGATGGCCCGGGCCAGAACGAGGGTGTCAAGAAAGGCCCGCATCTCCGGGCGCGCAACCGGTGGCTCATCCTCAGTTGTGTGCGGGCGCGGGTTGTCGCCGCGCATCGTTGCCAGATCGCCTCGCCACACCTGGAAATCCCCGAGACGTGCGAGCAGGTCCGCGCCACGCGCGCTGGAGAGCGCGAACGCCTCGGCTACGATCTGATCGGGCAGAGTCGTCATCGAAAGGATTTTACCTCGCATCCCAGGCGCCGGCCAGGGCAGGTCGTTCGTTTCGCTGGGAGTTGACGGCAAGCGGGTCGTACTCCACCTGTTGTAGACCTGTGATCTCCGCGGATATGTGGAGTAAGGTGAATTGTTTTTCGAAGGAAATCGGCACGCGAAGACGCAGTGTCGATGTCTGCAACGAGGAGCCGGAGTGTGAGTGGCCGTCCCCTTGTTCTCACGCAACATGGCCAATCCACGGCAGTCGTTCTCGACGTCGCTGACTACCAGCAGATGGTCGAAAGTAGAACTGTTGCGCGACGTCCGCATGGCGGTCGAGCAAATCGGGACCGGAAACGGAGTCTCGAACCGCGAAGCAAAAGCGGAGCTGCGGAGACGCTTCAACCGTTGAAATCATCTGGTCCCGGGGTAGGTGTAACGAACCGTGCCGGAGGGCGTAACATCAGCAGGAGGGCAATGATGGCAGGCCGTAAGAAACGCGAACCGCAGCGAGAAGAACCGGATCAGCCTGCGAAACAGCGGCGGCGCCCCCCGCCGACGACGGACGTCCCTCCCACGAAGGCCGATGAACGCCGTGCCCAGGAGTTGATCGAGAAGTACGGGTGGCGTCGCCAGAGCGACGAACCCTGAAAACGAGAGGTGTCCGTCGACAGGGGGTAGGTAAACACCGGGTTCCGACACTCCTTGAGTGATGGGAGACCGCGAGAAACGCCAATCGCTGCTGCGCCGGCTGGCCCGGTTCCTCCTGCTCCGGACTGGCGTGATCTGGAATGACATGCCGTCCACGGAGGACGATGCTCGCCGGGCCCGGGAGCTTGCCGAGAAGGCGGAATTGCAACACCTGATTGACAAGCCCTGAAATCGGCGGTGGTATAGAGAGAGTCGCCGGCCTGCGCGGTGTTGTGGACTGGAACGCTGGCGGCGCGCGAGGAGGCCGAGCCGGCCCTTCATGAGTTGCTGGCATTGCCCGAAGCCGCCTGAGATCCGAAAGAAGTATGTCGCGAATCAGTCAGGTCAGCCCAGGGACTCACGCAGCTGGCCCGTGCTGCCAAAGAATTGCTGTCCGGCAAATACGACCAACAACAGAACATCCGTCATAGATATCCGATTCTAGTGGCGGAAGATCCGGTTTTGCAGACATTCGTAATGAATAGCTACCTTGACGACATCTTCTGCCGCGAATGTGCCCCCGGCGAAAAAATCAAGCCTCTTACTGTCCTTCTGGTGGACGAACTTGAGGAAATACTCCCGTGCATCTACGCCGGCGACACTTCATGGCAGGAGCTGTTGGAATACCGCTTCATCAACGGTAGCGTTGTCGTCGACCCCATGCACACGTCACTGGCTTACTTAGCCAGGGAGCGAAAGTTTCGAAGGCGAGTACGCGGAGCGGGTCTCTCGCGGTTGGCCGCGCTACACTCTTCCCATCGCGGTCCACGACATGGTTCTCCACGCGTCAGCGGATGTCGGCACCGGCCACGATGTCGGTGCGATCTACGAGGAGCACTACGATCTTCTCGTCGGCATCGCCGTGTCGCGTTTTCGCATCCCGCAGGCGGATGCGGAGACGCTGGCGCATGAGGTCTTTCTCGACTTCCTCCTCAGGGCGCCGGGTGTCAACGACCAGCGCGCGTGGCTGATCGCCTGCATCTGCAACGCCAGCAAGCATTACCTCCGCACCGCGCAGCGCACGGAGCCGCTGCCGGAAGCCGGTCCGGACCCGGCGGACCCGCGGTCGGCGCGCGCGGTGGATACCTGGCCGGACGAACTGGCCGCGCGGGAAGCGTTCGAGCGGCCGACGCCGCGATGCCAGCTTGCGCTTCGCCTGCGATATCTCGACGGTCACACCGTTCCGGAGATCGCGGACATTCTCGGGACGACGAAGCGATATGCGACGAAGCTGATCGGACGCTGTCTCGATCAGGCGCAACGCCGCTACGTTGGGGGAGGCGGGAAGTGATCGGCGATCCCAAAGCCTTCGCCCGTCTCGCAGCGCAACTCGAAGCGGAGCGCGCCGCCGCTGCGCCGATGATCGCGAAGATCGTCTCGGAGCCGGAACGCCATCTGGACGCGCCGATGCCGCCGGCCTGGCGGACGCTGGGGATGGCGAACGCGCTTTGCGATGCCGCGCGGGAACAGCTCTTTCACTCTCCCGAGCGAAGTCTCTACGTTGCGCAACTGGCGGCGGCCATCGCGGAAGCGCTCCCGGACTCTTATCCGCGTCTTCTTCGCGCGCAGGCCCAGGCCCACGCATGGAAGGCGGTGGCGACCGCGCATCGATTCCAAAGCCGGCATGAGTCCGCGCTTCGTGCTCTTGATGTTGCGGACCGCCGGATTGCGAACGAGGCGGCGCTCGGGATCGACCGCGCAACTCTCGGACTCGCACGGGCGACGACGCTGCGCGAGATGAACCGTCTGGCTGAAGCGTTGCTGCTGGTCGACGAGGCACGTGAGGTCTTTCGCCATCACCGCGACCGGAAGCAAGTCGCGCAGTGGGAGCTGCTGACCGGGATGATCCATCACCGCCTTGGCGATGTTGTGGCGGCACGACAGGCGTACATGCGCGTCATCGGTCCCGCCCGCGACGCCGGCGATCTGCACACCGTGGCGGCGGCGTACAACAACCTCGGGCGCGCGGCGGCGGATGCAGGGGACATGAATACATCCGTCGCCGCGCTGCGGCAGGCGAGGGCGATTTTCCGCGAGCTCGAGATGACCACGGAGAGCACGCGCGTCGCATGGAGCGTCGCCGCCACGCAGCTCGCCGCAGGCCGTTTCGATATGGCGATCCAGCTTCTGCAGGACGTCCGCCGCGACTTTCTGCAACTCGGGATGTCCGAGGAGGCAGGGCTTGCCGGCGTCGACATGATCGAGGCGCTTCTCGCGACGAATGCTCGGACCGCCGCGCGCGAGCTCGCGGGGGAGGTCGTCGAGGAATTTCGCCGTGCCGCGCTCAATGAACGCGCGCTGCAGGCACTCTCCTTTCTGCAGGAGATGTAGTACTTCGCCTCTGCGGCTCCAAAGCCCTGAAACGGCGGTGGTATCGTATTCGGCGTGGGCGAAGAGAGCGTTTCGCCGCTTCGTGATGCCATCGACTGGTTGCTGGAGCAACGCGTTCAGGCGGAGCCACTCCTCGAGACGATCCTGGCGTTGCCGGCTCGGAGTATGACGCGTGGCTGTCCGCTCATAACCATGGGAAGCATGTGGTGTGGTCGCCCGTGATCGATATCGCGAGCCGGCGGTGGGGGACCCGATGGAAGTTCCTCGATATGCAAAGACGACGCTGCTGATTGCCGTCGTCATCGTTTCTGCAGCTCTCGCTCAACCGGCATGCGCCTGCTCATGCGCCAGGCCAATGCCGCGGATGATGCTCGATGACATGCAGTTCGTTGCTGAGGTGATTGCGCACGACGGCGGCCGGTTTGAGGTGACGCGCGTGATCCGTGGATCGAAGGCGGTAGTCGGTAAGGAGTTGCGGTCACGACGGGTTGTCACTCTGGAGCGGTTGGACTGCTGCGATATTTTCCCGCGGGGCGTGGTCGTGGGCGAAAAGTACTGGGCGACTCTTCCTCGCCAGCCGCACGGAATTGGCCGGCGGCTCGATGCACGCGACTTTCAGCTTCTCGCACATCGTGATGAAAGGGCGCGATACCTGGCAACCGTCCGGGATGTCACGGTGGATGAGCTTCGCCGTATTCTGGAAAAGTGGGCCGAAGGGGTGTTCACACCGGACGAGTTCGCGAATCTCGCAGGCAGTCTCGACATCCGTGATGCGCAGGCGTGTGCGCGCGGTTACTATCGAGGAATCCTGATGTACCTGACGAGCATGGCTGCGGGCAACATCGATCATTTCAAGTGCGATCCCGCGGCTGCGACGATCGTCCGGCATGATTCTGCTCTCGCGGCCCTGCGTGTGGTCGACGCGGTTGCCGCGAGGCGAGTCCCGCTGCCGTGTGCCGAACGAACGACCGAATTTCCATTTGGGCAGAAGATGTTCGACCGGCAAATCGAACAAACGAAATTTCTATACCCCTGCACGGATTCGCGCGCGCGTCGGCCCGGTAACCAACGATGATGCGAGGATCGGCGAAGGTGGCGCTCCTGTTCGTCCTGCTCGGCGGCTGCGCTTCCGCTCGCATGGATCCGGATGCGGGATCGCATGCGCCGGAAGGCTTGTCTCTCGAGGTCATTGGATTTCATGAGACGGCCCGAGGGATCGATGTGGAACTGCTGCTCCGCAATGAATCCTCCGTGCGCTTCGAGTATCTCGGCTACGCCGTGTCACGACCGTCCGTCGTCCATCAATACCTGACCGATGTCGCATGGGTGCAGCCGCTCTCCACGATTTGCGGGTTCGACCTTCGGCCGGTCTGGCTCGTCCCCGGCGAGCGTGCTGCGGTCTACGCCACCGTTTTTTCCGGCAATCGACTGAGAAAGCTTCGCGTCGGAATCGCATCGTCCGAGGGGCAGTATGTGGTGTGGTCGCCCCTGATCGATGTCGCCAGCCATCGATGGGCGACGCTCGCGAACGACGCAGCACGTCGATGAACATCACCATCATCGGCGCCGGCGTCTCCGGACTCACGTGCGGCGTCGTGCTGCGCGAGGCGGGGCACGACGTCACGATCGTCGCGAAGGAGATCGAGGACACGGCCTCCGGCGCGGCGGCGGCGATCTGGTTTCCGTATCACATCGCGTCGCCGCATGCGGAGCGGTGGGCGGCGGAGACGCGGGAGGTCTTCGTCACGCTCGCGTCGGAGGCGGAGGCCGGCGTGTCGATGATCGACTTCGACACGCCGCTCGGACGGCTGCACGTTCCGCTCGTCGACACCACGCGCTACCTGCCGTACCTGCGCCGGCGGTTTGGCCGAGCGATCGTGCAGCGGACGGTGGAGGATCTCGCGGCGCTCGAGGGCGACGTGCTGGTCAACTGCGCGGGCTTCGGCGCGCGCGAGCTGTTCGGCGACGGCGAGCTGACGCCGGGCTACGGCATTGCCGTCGTGACCGACAAGCCGCGCTTCGACCGCGCGATCGTCACCGACGAACCTCTGATGTATGTGATCCCGCGGACGGACGACTGCATCCTCGGCGGGTACGACCAGCCGGTGCCGCCGCCGGAGTCGGAGATCGCGGCGATCGTCGAGCGCTGCCGTGCCGCGGTGCCGGAGCTGAGCGGACGGGTCCTCGGCGTGAAGCGGGGGATCCGGCCGGTGCGCCCGAGCGTGCGGCTCGAGCTGGCGTCATTCGCGGGAAGGCCGCTCGTGCACAACTACGGCCATGGAGGGGCGGGGTTTACGGTGTCGTGGGGGTGCGCCGGGGAGGTGGAAAAACTGGTTGCGCAGTTACGCGGTGACTGGTTTCAACCGCGTAACCGCGTAACCTCTTAGCGCGCTGCCTTCCTGATCGCGCCGGAGCGGATGCAGCGGGTGCAGACCTGCATCCGCTTCACCGCCGAGCCCACCAGCACGCGGACCTTCTGGAGGTTCGGCATCCAGCGGCGGCTGGAAACGTTGTGGGCGTGGCTGACCCGGTTTCCAAAAACCGGCGCCTTGCCGCAGACTTCACACATCTTCGCCATCGTTTGACTCCCTCAAATCCTGAAAGGTGTGGATCTTATCTAAATCCTGTAGAGTTGACACGTTAAATTAAACGTTGTAATTTCGCTTCACCTTTCTACATCCCCAGGAGCGCCTGAGAGAACGAAGTGAGTGTGTGAGATGGATGGGGTGAGCGGTGTTCTTCTCAAAGAGCAAAAATGTCGTCGGCCTTGATATCGGCTCCTCAGCGGTAAAGCTCGTCGAGCTGAAGGAGAAGAAAGGCGGCCAGTACGCGCTCGTGAAGCTCGGGACCGAGCGCCTCTCGCCTGAGGCCATCGTCGACGGTTCCATCATGGACTCCTCCATGGTGGTCGAGACGATCCAGCGGCTGAAAATGGAGCGCGCAGTCAAGAATTCCAACTACGCGACCTCCCTCTCCGGCCACTCTGTGATCATCAAGAAGATCACCCTCCCGGCCATGTCGCCGGAGGAGCTCTCGGAGTCGATCCAGTGGGAAGCCGAGCAGTACATCCCCTTCGACATCAACGACGTCAACCTCGACTACGTGCCGCTCACCGCGCCCGGAACCGGCGACAACATCGACGTGATTCTCGTCGCGGTGAAGAAGGAGAAGATCAACGACTACACGTCGGTGATCGGGCAGAGCGGCAAGGTGCCGGTGCTCGTGGACGTGGACGCGTTCGCGATCCAGAACTGCTACGAGGTGAACTACGAGCTCGAGGCCGGCAAGGTGCTGGCGCTGGTGAACGTGGGCGCGTCGGTGACGAACGTGAACGTCCTCTCCGGCGGCACGTCGATGTTCTGGCGCGACATCACGTTCGGCGGCAATCAGTACACGGACGCGATCCAGCGCGAGCTGAGCCTCTCGTTCGAGCAGGCCGAGGAGCTGAAGCGCGGGAAGCCGGTCGCCGACTACACCATCCAGCAGGTGATTCCGATCCTCAACTCGGTGTCGGAAGACTTCGCGGGCGAGCTGCGCAAGACGCTCGACTTTTTCACCGCCACCTCGGGGGCCGAGCGCGTCGACGAGATCGTGCTCGCGGGCGGCGGTTCGGGCGTGCTGAACCTCGACGCGATCCTGCGCGACAAGTTCGGCATCCCCGTCTCGATCATGGATCCCTTCCGGAAAATCAACGTCGACGAGAGTCAGTTCAACCCCGAAGAACTCGCTGAGATCGCGCCGAGCATGGCCATCGCCGTGGGGCTCGCCATCAGGAAGTTGGGGGACGCTTGATCAAAATCAATCTGGTGCGGGAAGGGCGGGCGGTCCGCGGGACCGGCGCGGTGCCGGTGGCTGCGACCTCCACGGTGGTGGTTGCGCCGGGACCGCCGACGAGCGTCAACAACATCATCGTCGTGGTCTTCACGATCCTCGGCGCGCTCGCCGCGGCGGGCTACTGGTTCTGGTACAACCGGGAGCTGAAGCAGCGCAACGAGATCGTCGAGCAGAAGTCGCAGGAAGCGGCGAAGCTCGAGGCCATCATCAAGGAAGTCGAGGACTACCAGCGCCGCAAGGACAACCTCCAGCAGCGCATCGATCTCATCAATCAGCTGAAACAGAATCAGAAAGGACCGGTCCGGATCATGGATCAGGTCAGCCGCGATCTGCCCGATCTCGTCTGGCTCGACTCGATGGACATCGCCGGCGGACGGATCGCGCTGAACGGCCGCGGTCTGAATCCCAACGCGATCGCGCTCTTCATCGAGAACATCAAACGCGATCCGTTCTTCGAGGAACCGTCGGTCGGGACGGTGGCGAAAGTCTCGGACGCGCCGCTGGTCTACGGCTTCGATATGAACTTCGCATTCACGTATGCGCCGAAAGCGACGGCACCGCCGCCCGGCGCACCGACCACCCCCGCGGCCGCACCGGCGGCGCAGTAGCAGGAGACGTCGATGGCGCTGACACTGGACGACAAACCGAAATGGGTGGGGCTGGTGGTCGGCCTCGTCATCGCCGCCGGCCTGGTGTTCGCGGCCGAGTACGTGTGGGTGAAGAACATCAAGGAGGAGATCCGCGCGGCGGATCAGAAGATCGGCGAGCTCGAAGAGAAGATCCAGCAGGGCCGCGCCGCGGAGCGCAAGCTGCCGCAGTTCCGCGAGGAAGTGAAACGCCTCGAGCTGGAGCTCGAGAAGCTGCGCCGCATCCTGCCGTCGACGCGCAACACCGAGGAGATCATCAAGAAGATCAAGTCGCTCGTCGACCAGGGCGAGTTCACGCTGCGCCGGCTCTCGTTCCCGCAGCTGAATCTGAACTCGACCGATCCGTACACCGAGTGGCCGATCTCGATCGCGGTCGACGGCCGTTATCACGACCTGGCGATCCTGTTCAACCGCCTCGGCAACTTCTCGCGCATCATGAACGTCGAGAACATCGCCATTCGCGCGATGGGGAATCAGGAGTCGAAGACGATCTCGTCCGACTTCATCGCGAAAACATTCGTCTACATCGAGCCGAAGGCGCCGGAAGCGGCGCCGGCGAGCAAACCGGGCGGAGCAGGGTAGGGGGCGACGTGAAGGTCTCGAATCTCGTTTACTCGCTGCTCATCGTGGTCGCCGCCGTGGCGTCGGTCGTGGCGCAGACGCCGGCCCCGGCGGCGAGCACCACGTCGTCCGACACGGCCGCCACCGGCACCGCGACCGAGGTCCAGAAGACGCTCGAGGAGATCCTCGAGGAACCGACCACCACCGACACGTATCGCTACGACCCGCAGGGACGCCGCGATCCGTTCCGCTCGCTCATCGGCCCCACGCCGAAGCTCGAGCCGGGACAGCGTCCGCCGGGAGTGCCGGGGTTCCTCATCGATGAAATGAA
>Ga0134123_10002687_pt1 | contig 11612 bp, 13 predicted proteins | sample KB303_FD_96460 | JGI IMG/M metagenome (GOLD analysis project Ga0134123, IMG submission 96460) | Terrestrial soil microbial communities without Nitrogen fertilizer from Kellogg Biological Station, Michigan, USA - KB3-0-3 | ecosystem: Environmental > Terrestrial > Soil > Unclassified ...
CGCTCCCGCGAATCCCAAGATCGCCGGCCAGTTCGTCGAGTACCTCGACAAGCAGCTGCACGATTTCAAAGGGCAGGGCGGCAAGAAGGCGGCGCGCGAAAGCGCCATCATGGCCGGCATGGTGGCCAACCTCTCGGACGCCGACATGAAAGGCCTTGCCTCCTACTACGCTTCGCAGAAGCTCAAGCCGGCCGCGGCGGCCGACAAGGGCCTCGCCGCGCAGGGGCAGAAGGTCTGGCGCGGTGGCAATGCGGCCTCGGGCGTGCCGGCGTGCGCCGGCTGCCATGGCCCCGCGGGGGCGGGCCTGCCTGGCCAGTACCCGAGGCTCGCTGGCCAGTACGCCGAGTACATCGCCGCCCAGCTCAAGGCGTTCAAGGAGGGCGGGCGCGGCAACGACCCCAACGGGGCGATGCGCGGCGTGGCGGCCCGCCTGACGGAGCGGGAGATCCGGGCGGTTTCCGAGTACGCTGCGGGGCTGCGCTAGGGGAAATAAAAGACTTTGGCGAGTGTTTGCAGATGTCCAACCCAATGGAGAACCCGATGAAGAAGAGCCTCTTGGCGGCCGGTTTGGCCGTCGCTTTGGTCAGCGGCAGCGCGCTGGCACAGATGAAGCCGGAAGTCATGGTGAAGCAGCGCCAGGCGGTGATGACGCTGATGGGCAAGTACTGGGGTCCCATGGCGGGCATGATGCAGGGTCGCGTTCCCTACGACGCCAAGATCGTGCAGCGCAACGCCGGGTTTCTGGACAACCTGAGCCGCATGCCCTGGGATGGCTTCGACGCCGCGACCAAGGACGTGAAGAGCGCAGCGCTGCCGGTGATCTATAGCGATACGGCCAAATTCGCCGAGGCGGCCGACCGCCTGCAAAACGAAGCCTCCAAGCTCTATGCGGTGAGCCGCAGCGGTGACGAGGCGGCGGTGAAAGCGCAGATGGGCGCGGTCGGCAAGTCCTGCGGCGGCTGCCACGAAAGCTTCCGTCAAAAGCAGTAGCCATTTGGCGCTCCTGAGAAGCCCCGCCGCGGCGGGGCTTTTTATTCTGCTGCTCGCCTTCGGCGCCGCCGCGCAGGACGCGAAGCGCGGCGAATACGTCTCGAAGGCCGCGGGCTGCCTCGGCTGCCACACCGAGGAGAAGAAGGACGCCACGCCCTACGCCGGCGGCCGGGCGTTGAAGACGCCCTTCGGGACCTTTTTCGGGCCGAACATCACGCCGCATCGCGAAGCGGGGATCGGCGCCTGGAGCGAGGCCGACTTCTTGCGCGCGATGCGCGAAGGCCGGCGTCCTGACGGCGCGAATCTCTTTCCGGCATTCCCCTATCCGTCGTTCACGCGCATGAACGACGCGGACCTGAAGGATCTGTGGGCGTATCTGCGCTCGCTGCCGGCGAATGCGACGCCGAGCAAACCGCATGAGCTCGGCTTCTTCTACCGCTGGCGCTTCCTGGTCTCGATCTGGAAGTGGTTCTTCTTCACCCCGGGGCCGATGGTCGCGGACGCGGCGAAGAGCGCGGTGCTGAATCGCGGCGCATATCTCGTGCAGGCGATGGGGCATTGCGGCGAGTGCCACACGCCGCGCAACTTCCTCGGTGGACCGAAGGAGAGCCGCTTCCTGGGCGGCGCCAAGCTGGGCGAGACCGCGGTGCCGAACATCACGCCGACTCGGTTAAAGAAAGTCAGCGACGCCGAGCTGAAGGAGCTGCTGCGCACGGCGACGACCTCGGATGGCGACGTCCTCGCTGAATCGATGTCGGAGGTGGTGCGCAACACCACCAGCCAGCTCACCGAGCAGGACCTCGACGCCATGCTCGCCTACCTGCGCAGCCTGCCGGCATTGCCCGACGAGGGCAAATAGCGTGGAATAGCGGCGTTCGTATTCCTGTTCATAGCGATGAACGAAGCCGAGCGCCTGGTTGAGCTGATCCCGCGGCTGCGGCGTTATGCCCGCGCGCTGGTGGGTGATCGCGCCACCGCCGACGACTTGGTCCAGGACACGCTGGAGCGGGCCTGGGCGAAGCTGCATCTTTATCGCCGCGGCACCGACCTGCGCGCCTGGCTCTTCACTGTCATGCACAACGTCCACGTCAACCGCGTGCGAGCAGCGCGCGCCACCGACCAGCTCGAGGAGGACATGCCCGAGCTCGCGCAACGCGCCTCGCAAGGCGATGCGTTGCTGGTGCGCGACCTCGATCGCGCGATTTCGCGCCTGCCGGACGAGCAGCGCGCGGTGCTGCTGCTGGTGACGCTCGAGGAAATGAGCTACGACACCGTAGCGCGCACGCTCGAGATTCCGATCGGCACCGTCATGTCGCGCCTCTCCCGCGCCCGCGAGAAGCTGCGCGCGATGATGCTCGGCCAGGGCGCGACCCGCCTGAAGGTCGTGAAATGAGCGAAGCCCGCCAGCCTACCGAGGCCGAGCTCCAGGCCTATGCCGATGGCCGTGTCGACCCCGATCAGAAGGCCGCGATCGATGCCTGGCTCGCGGAGCATCCCGACGAGGCGGAGCGAATCGAGGCCTACCGCCGCTTCGACGAGGGGCTGCGCAAGCTCTATGACCCGGTGCTCGCTGAAGCCGTGCCGGGCCGCCTGATGCGTTCCGCGGGCGTCAGCCGATCCTGGCTGCCGATGGCGAAGGCCGCCGGCTGGCTGGTGATTGGTCTTGCGATCGGCGTCCTTGCCGGCTGGCAGCTGCACGAGTGGCGGACGCCGCCCCCGGTTGCAGCGGATCCCGCCGCCGTGATGGCGCGGCGCGCCGCCATGGCGCACGCGACCTATTCCCCCGAGGTGAGGCACCCGGTGGAGGTCGGCGCGGACCAGGAGCAGCACCTCGTTACGTGGCTCTCGAAGCGCGTAGGCGCGAAGGTCCGCGCGCCGCGCCTGGACGAGGCCGGGATGTCGCTCGTCGGCGGGCGGTTGCTGCCCGGCGAGAGCGGTCCGGTCGCGCAGTTCATGTATCAGACGCCGGCCGGCCGCCGCATCACGCTTTATGTCCGCGCCGAAGCGCGCGGTCATCGCGATACCGCGTTCCGCTACGCGCGGGAGAACAACGTCGGCGTCTTCTACTGGATCGACGGCGAGTGCGGCTACGCACTCGCTTCCGCCGATCTGGCCAAAGACGAGCTGCAGCGCGTCGCCACGCTGATCTACAAGCAGCTCGACTAGCTCGCCTTCCTTATTGCTTCGGCGATCCTTCGCCGAGCGAAGCATTGAGCGCCGTGGCAAGCGCGGTGTCGCCGCTCACCAGGGCTTTCCACGCGAGCTCCATGCCGTTGCGCTTGCCCTTCACGACCAGCTTCAAGCCTTCCGGCGAGATGGTGAGCATGTAGGCCTGCTCGCCGATCATCACTTCGCGCTTCAGGGGTTTCTCGAGCTTTGTCGCCATTCTCAGCCTTTCAGCGCGGAGCGTATCTCGCGCAGTTCGTTTTCAGGGGAAATGCCTTTGCGCAGCTTTCTGCCGCAACGAGCGTACCAGTAACGCGCGTTCGGCAGGTCGCCCTCCTGGTGGTGGAGCACGGCATGAATCCAGCAGGCGAGCTCGCTCTCCTCGTCCTGCTGGACGATCTCGTGCGCGTCCCGCCATTTTCCCGAGAGCGCATGGTCGATTGCCTTGATCAGGCGGGTCTTGGCCATCATCGCAGCTGACGAAAGAGCTTCACCAGGTCCGGAAGTTGATAGTTTGCATTGAGGCCGCTCGGATTGGGCAAGACCCAGACCTCCGCGCCCTCGAACCGCTCCCCCTGCTTGCCGATGACTGCACTCTTGATGCCGAAGGCCTGGCAGTAGGCACCGACACCGAGAAACGCCACTGCCTGCGGCCGGTACCGCCTGACCTTCGCCGCGAGCCGCTTGCGTCCGGCGGCGAATTCGGCGGGTGCGACCTCCTCTGCAGTGGCCGTCGCACGGTTGACGAGATTGGTAATGCCGTACCCGTCGCGGAGCAGCTCGCCCTGCTCGCACGGATGCAGCAGGCGCGCGCTGAAGCCCGCGCCATGCAGCGCCGGCCAGAAGCGGTTGCCAGGGCGGGCGAAATGGTGGCCGGTGAAGGCGGTGTAGAGGCCCGGATTGATGCCGACGAACAGCACGCGCAGGCCCGGCGCGATGACATCGCGGATGCTCTTGTTCTTCGAGGCGAGAAGCTGCGCCTTGCTCGGCCGCCGGGAGGAGACCCTAAGCGGGTCTGATGACGTAGCCGCCCGATTTCTCGTCCGGGTCGAGCTTGATGAGGCCTTTCTTTTCTGCTTCCTCGAGAAGGTCGGAGAAGGCACGGAAGCCATAGTAGGACTCGTTGAAACCCGGGTTGCGGCGCTTGAGCGCCTGCTTGACCATCGAGCCCCAGATCTTTTCCTCGGCGCCGCGCTCGGCCATCAGCGCCTCCAGCGTGCCGAGCATCAGATCGAAGCCCTCCTGCTTCTTGTCCTCGCCCGAGCCGGCGGGCGCGGTTTCCCGCCGCTTGCGGGTGGCGCGGCGCGTCTGCTCGTCCTGGCGCACCAGATCGTCGTAGTAGATGAACTCGTCGCAGTTGGCGATCAGCAGGTCGGAGCTGGAATTCTTGACGCCGACGCCGATCACGGTCTTCGCGTTCTCGCGCAGCTTGGAGACGAGCGGCGAGAAGTCCGAGTCGCCGCTGACGATGACGAAGGTGTCGACGTGCGCCTTGGTGTAGCAGAGGTCGAGGGCGTCGACCACCATGCGGATGTCGGCCGAGTTCTTGCCCGACTGGCGCACGTGCGGGATCTCGATCAGCTCGAACGACGCGCCGTGCATCGCCGCCTTGAATTCCTTGTAGCGCTCCCAGTCGCAATAGGCCTTCTTCACCACGATCGAGCCCTTGGCGAGCAGCCGCTCGAGCACCTTCTGCATGTCGAACTGCGCGTACTTCGCCTCGCGCACGCCGAGCGCGACGTTCTCGAAGTCGCAGAACACCGCGAGGCTACGCGCTTCGGGGTTCGCCGGCAGGAGGCACCTCGGGTTGCTTGTCCTTGTTGAGCCAGGCTTGCAGGCGCTCGAAATAGAGATAGATCACCGGCGTGATGTAGAGCGTGAGGGCCTGCGACAGGAGCAGGCCGCCGACCACCGCCAGGCCAAGGGGCATGCGCGCGCCGCCGCCGGCGCCGAAGCCGATGGCGATCGGCAGGCTGCCCATCAGCGCCGCCATGGTGGTCATCATGATCGGTCGGAAGCGCACCAGGCCCGCCTGGTGGATCGCCCGCTCGGGCGCCATGCCGTCCTTTCTCTGCGCTTCGATGGCGAAGTCGATCATCATGATCGCGTTCTTCTTGACGATGCCGACCAGCATGATGATGCCGACGAAGGCGTACATGTTGAGCTCGACGCCGAACGCCATCAGCGTCAGCAGCGCGCCCAGGCCGGCCGTCGGCAGGCCCGAGAGGATGGTGAGCGGATGGATGAAGCTCTCGTAGAGGATGCCGAGCACGAGATAGATGACGAAAATCGACAGCAGGATCAGGATGCCCATGCCCTGCAGCGAGCTCTGGAACGCCTGCGCGGTACCGGCGAACGAGCCCGTGAGCGTGGCGGGGACCTGCATCTCGTTGGTCGCGTGCTGGATCTGCGCGATCGCCTCCGACAACGCCACGCCGGGGCGCAGGTCAAACGAGTAGGTCACCGAGGTGAGCTGGCCGAGGTGGGTGACCTGCAGCGGCCCCAGGCCGAAGTTCAGCGTCGCCACCGCGTTCAGCGGCACCAACGCGCCGGTGTTGGAGCGCACGTACAGCATCTGCAGCACGGTCGGATCGGTCTGGTAGCGCTGCGCCAGCTCGAGGATCACCCAGAACTGGTTGGTCGCGGTGTAGATGGTGGAGACCTGGCGCGCGCCATAGGCGTTGTTGAGCGCCATCTCGATGGTCTGCGCCGAGACCCCGAGGGCGGACGCCTTCTCGCGCTCGATCTTGACCGTGACCTCCGGCCGGGCGATCTGCAGGTCGCTGGTCACGTCGATCAGGCCGGGCAGCGAGCGCAGTTTCTGCTCGATGGCGGGCGCCCAGTGGTAGAGCTCCTCGATGCTGGCGCTGCGCATCACGTACTGGTAGGGGCTCTTGGTGATCTGGCCGCCGATGCGGATCGACGGGATGTTCTGGATGAACACCTTGGCGCCGAGCAGGTTGGCCACCTTCGGGCGCAGCTCGCGCACGATCTGGTCGGCCGGCTTGCGCTGATTGAACGGCTTCAGGTTGACGGTGATGCGCGCGACGTTGAGCAGCGGCGAGCCGGCGTTCGCGCCGACGAAGGCCATGGTCGCATCGACGTTCGGGTCCTTGCGGATGATCTCGGTCACCTGCGACGCCAGGTCGGTCATCGCTTCATAGGACGTGTCCTGCGGGCCCTCGATGAAGCACAGCAGCTGCCCGGCATCCTCGCTCGGCAGAAAGCCTTTCGGCGCGCGCACGAACAGCACGCAGGTCGCGACGCAGACACCGAGGAAGGCGATGAGCACCAGGCGCTGGTGGCGCAGAGTCCAGCGCAGCGACGCGTCGTAGCCGTCGCGCCACGCGTCGAAGGCCCGTTCGAAGGCCATGTACAGGCGCCCGTGGCGCTCGTCCTTGCGGTGAGGCTTGAGGATGCGGCTGCACATCATCGGCGTGAGCGTGAGCGAGACGAAGCCCGACAGCAGCACCGCCGTGATGATGGTGACCGCGAACTCGTGCAGCAGGCGGCCGAGGATGCCGCCCATGAACATGACCGGGATGAACACCGCGGCGAGCGAGATGGTCATCGAGATGATGGTGAAGACGATTTCCCTCGAACCGTCGAGCGTGGCCTGCATCACGCTCTTGCCCTGCTCGATGTGGCGCGTGATGTTCTCCAGCATGACGATGGCGTCGTCGACCACGAAGCCGACGCAGAGGGTCAGCGCCATCAACGAGATGTTGTCCAGGCTGTAACCGAACACGTACATCACCGCGAAGGTGCCGATGATGCAAAGCGGCAGCGCAATCGCGGGGATCACGGTCGCGGCGATGTTGCGCAGGAACAGGAAGATCACCATGACGACCAGGGAGAGCGCCAGGTACAGGGTGAACTGCACCTCCCGCACCGAGGCGCGGATGGTCTGCGAGCGGTCGTACAGGATATCGATGTTGATCGCCGGCGGTACCTCGGCGCGGAAGGTCGGCAGCAGCCGCTTGATGTTGTCGACGACCTCGATGGTGTTGGTACCTGGCTGGCGCTGGATCGCGAGCACGATGCCGCGCTTGCCCTTGAACCAGGCGCCGAGCTTGTCGTTCTGCACGCTGTCGATGACGCGGCCGAGCTCCTGCAGGCGGATCGGCGAGCCGTTGCGGTAGGTGACGATGACCGGGCGGAAGGCGGCGGCGTCGTTGAGCTGCCCGGTCGCCTGCACCGCGAAAACGCGGTCCTTGCCGTACAGGGTGCCGGTGGGCAGGTTGACGTTCGCCTGCGACACCGCCTGCTCCACTTCGTTGATGCCGACGCCGCGCGCGGCGAGCGCGTTGGGATCGATCTGGATGCGCACCGCGTACTTCTGCTGGCCGAACACCTGGACCTGCGCGACGCCGTTGATGGTCGAGATGCGCTGCGCGAGGTTGGTCTCGGCGTACTCGTTCACCACCGAGATCGGCAATGCTTCCGAGCTGAGCGCGAGGAAGAACACCGGAAAATCCGCCGGATTGACCTTGCGGAACGACGGCGGCGCCGACATCGTCGCCGGCAGCTGGCGCGAAGCCGAGGCGATCGCCGAATTCACGTCCTGCGCGGCCGCGTCGATGTCGCGGTCGAGGCTGAACTGGATGGTGACGCGCGTGACCCCCTGCCCGCTCACCGAGGTCATCTCGTCGATGCCGGCGATGGTCGAGAACTGCCGCTCGAGCACCGTCGCGACGGCGGAGGCCATGGTTTCCGGGCTGGCGCCGGGCAGCTCTGCGGTCACCTGGATGGTGGGAAAGTCGACGTTGGGCAGCGTCGAGACCGGCAGCAGCCGGTAAGCGGTGATGCCGAAGATCAGCAGGCCCGTCATCAGCAGCACGGTCATCACCGGGCGGCGGACGAACGGCTCGCAGAAGTTCAAGAAGGCTCCGCCGCCGGCTTGGCGATCTGTACGCGCGTCTTCGGCCCGAGGCGCAGCTGGCCGCGCGTCACCACGCGCTCGCCCCTGGCGAGCCCGTCGGCGATGATGGTCAGCTCTCCATCGGCGCGCTGCACCTTGACCTTGCGGATCTCGGCGAGCGAATCGGCGCCGATCACGTACACGTACTGTCCTTCGGGCCCGGTCTGCACCGCCGTTGACGGAATGGTGATCGCGTCGGCCTGCTCATAGAGCCGCAGGCTGATGTTGACGAACTGGCCCGGCCACAGCGCGGCCTCGACGTTGTCGAACTGCGCCCGCAGCCGGATGGTGCCGGTGCTCGGGTCGACCGCGTTGTCGACGAAGATCAGGCGCCCGCCGACCCGCGGCGCGGCAGGGTCGGGCGCAATGACGTCGACGCTGAGCGGTCCGGTCGCCATGTGCTTTCGCACTTCCGGCAGGCTTTGCTCGGGCACCGCGAAGTTGACGTAGATCGGCCGCACCTGATTGATGATCGCCAGCGGAGCGGCGTCGTTCGCCTTCACCAGGTTGCCCGAATTCAGCAGGATCTTGCCGACGTAGCCGTCGAGCGGAGAAGTGATGGTGCAGTAGTCGAGGTTGAGTCGCGCGTTCTCAAGCGCCGCCCGGCTCGCGCTGGCGGTGGCCTCCGCGGTCTCGGCGTTGGTGCGGATCTGTGCGTACGCTTCCTTCGAGATGAAGTTCTTGTCGAGCAGCTCCTGGTAACGCGTCGCCTGCGAGCGGGCCTGGTCGCGCGCCGCGCTGTCGCGCAAAGCGTTCGCTTGCGCCTGGCGCAGCGCCGCCTGGTACGGGCGCGGATCGATCCGGAACAGGACCTCGCCCCTTGTGACCGGATCGCCTTCGCGGAACTTCACTTCCATGATCTGGCCGTCAACCCGCGCTTTGATCGAGACGGTCGCGGAAGCCTCGACGTTGCCGATCGCAGTCAGGCGGATCGGGACAGTCTGCTGCTGCGCGGCGGCTACCGTGACCGGGACCGGCGGCGGACCTTTGCCGCCCTTGCCTTCGCGCGCCCGGCCATCGGAAACGAAATAGGTGCCCAAGCCGGCGGCCGCGAGGACTGCGACGAGGATCGTTCCGAGCACCAGCCGCTTGCTCATAAGCCTCTGATTGTCAGCCCGGAATGCGTTCCAGGGCAAACAGCTGCTCGACCGTCTCGCGACCGCGGATCAGGTGGCATTCGGCTGCCGAAACCAGCACTTCGGCCGGCCGCGGCCGCGAGTTGTAGTTCGAGCTCATCACCATCCCGTAGGCGCCGGCGGACATGAGCGCCAGCAGGTCCCCCTCCCGCGGCGCCAGCCTGCGGTCCTTGGCGAGGAAGTCGCCACTCTCGCAGACCGGCCCGACGACATCGTAAACAGCGCCGGCCTGCGCGGATTCCGCGGCGCGCACTGGCCGCACCTCGTGCCAGGCGCTGTACAGGGCCGGCCGGATGAGGTCGTTCATCGCCGCGTCGACGATGACAAAGTTTTTCGCGGCACCGGGCTTCACGTGCTCGACGCGCGCGAGCAGGAGGCCGGCGTTGCCGACGAGCGAGCGGCCCGGATCGATCACCAGCCGCTCTTTGCGCCCGGCCAGCATGCCGAGCGCGCCGTCCAGGAAGGCGCCGATCGGCTCGGGCGTCTCGTCGCGGTAGCGGATGCCGATCCCGCCGCCGATGTCGATGTGCCTGAGCGCGATGCCCGCGCGCGCCAGGCGATCGGCGAGCGCGGCGACGCGTCCGGCGGCGTCGACATAGGGCGCGGCGCTGGTCAACTGCGAGCCGATATGGCAGCCGACGCCGACGACTTCGATCTCGTTCATCGCGGCCGCCCGCCGGTACATGGACTCGGCCTCCTCGTAGGCGATGCCGAACTTGGTCTCACGCAAGCCGGTCGAGATGTACGGATGCGTCTTCGCGTCGATGTCGGGATTGACGCGCAGGGCGATCGGCGCGCGCTTGCCGAGCCGGCGCGCGACGGCGGCGACGCGCGCGAGCTCCGCCTCCGACTCGACGTTGAGGCAGGCGATGCCGCTCTTCAGCGCGAGCTCGATCTCGTCTTCGCGCTTGCCGACCCCGGAGAACAGCGTCTTGCGCGGATCGCCGCCCGCGGCGATGACGCGCGAGAGCTCGCCGCCGGAGACGATGTCGAAGCCCGCGCCGAGCTTCGCGAGCAGCGCCAGCACCGCGAGGTTCGAGTTCGCCTTGACCGAGTAGCAAACCAGCGCGTCGCGCCCCCGCAGGGCGGCGGCGAACTCGCCGTAGGCCGCCTCGATCGCGGCGCGCGAGTAGACGTAGCAGGGCGTGCCGAAACGCCGCGCGATTTCGTCGAGCGACACCTGCTCGGCATGCAGCATGCCGTCGCGGTAGGCGAACCCCATGGTCTATTTTCCGTCGCGCGAATCGTCCGGCGGGTAGGGCACCGGCTTGTACGGCGCCGGCCGTTCCGGCTTGACGCCCGGCGGCGGCTGGTCGCGCAGATACAGTGGTCCCCGCTGTCCGCAGGCGCAAACCGGCAGCGTCACCACTAGGGCGAGCGCGAGATGCCGGCCGAAATGCTTGAAGAAGCGCATAAAATCCGCATGTTAACCCATGCTCAGCGACAGCCAATTCGAAGCCCTCGCGACCCGCGCTCTGGAGCGAGTGGAAGCGGCGCTGGAGGCGAGCGGCAGCGACGCCGATTTCGAACTGAAAGAGGGCGGCGTGCTGGAGATCGAGTTCGCCGACGGCTCGAAGATCATCGTCAACCGGCATGCCGCGGCGCGCGAAATCTGGGTCGCGGCGCGCGCCGGCGGCTTCCATTTTCGCTGGGACGGCGCCGCCTGGCGCGATACGCGCGAGGGCGGCGAGCTGTTCGCCGCGCTCTCCAAGCTGGTCTCCGCGCAGGGCGGCGAAGCGGTACTGCTGCGCCCTTAGGCTAGGTGCCCGGGACGGGCGGTGCTTCGGGCTGCGGCAGGGGCGCGACCGGGCGCGGCGGCTGCAGCACTTCCGGCGGCGGGATCGCTTCCCGGTAGAAAAACTCCGGCAACAGCCGGTTGTCCCCCGGTAGCGGCGGATAGGGCCCGGTCGGCACCATGACCACACCGTCGGGCACGTCGCGCGGCATCTCGGGCGCGTCGTGCAGCGCTTTTTCCATGTAGCCGACCCAGATCGGCAGCGCGATCACGCCGCCCGTCTGGTTCCTGCCGAGCGTCTTCGGCTGATCGAAGCCGACCCACGCGATGGCGACCAGGCTCGGGTTGTAGCCCGCGAACCAGGCGTCGACGAATTCGTTCGTGGTGCCGGTCTTGCCGGCGAGGTCGCTGCGGCCGAGCCGCGCCGCGCGCGCGCCGGTGCCGACGCGGGTCACGTCCTGCATCATGTTGTCCATCACGAACGCGTTGCGCGCGTCGATGACGCGCAGGGACTCGTCGCCGGCGCGCTTGGGCTGGGCGAGCGCGAGCGGGTTGCCGCGGTCGTCGACGATCTTGTGGATGAAGTACGGCTGCACGAGAAAGCCGCCGTTGGCGAACACCGCGTCGGCGCGCGCCATTTGCCAGGCCGTGACCGAACCCGCGC
>Ga0134123_10002689_pt1 | contig 11609 bp, 9 predicted proteins | sample KB303_FD_96460 | JGI IMG/M metagenome (GOLD analysis project Ga0134123, IMG submission 96460) | Terrestrial soil microbial communities without Nitrogen fertilizer from Kellogg Biological Station, Michigan, USA - KB3-0-3 | ecosystem: Environmental > Terrestrial > Soil > Unclassified ...
GGTCAGGGTACTTCGGCAAATGGATGGAAGACGAGTTTGGCCTGCCGGCATTTCATTACACTTGCGATCAGACTACCGATCCCAAGGCGGTGACCGCGGTCAATCCCGGCGTTCTTAGTTCAACGGAACACGTTTTCCAAATTGGTAACGATCGCGTCGTTGCCGTTGCCTCCAACTATGGCCAGGTGCGCCTCCGGCAGGATGAAGGAGCGCCGAAATTCTTGAACGACTATGCACCCGATCGCGGGTGGTTCGCGGGGGGCTTCGGTTACCTCACCGACGGCAAGATAACGCTCAGCACCTACTATCCCGGAAATGCCAAGAACTTCGATCGAGTTTTCGGTGCGGGATATCTTCGAAAGCGAGTCCAGGACGAACATTACTTGATCGATCAAGCCATCTTTGCCCCGTTTGGCGAAGATCCCGTCTTGATTTCGCAGATTACGATTACAAATTCGGGAGGGAATGAAGCGAGCCTTCGCTGGATTGAATACTGGGGATGCCAGCTGTATCAGTTTTCCTTCCGCGCGTTCATGGAGGGTTTTAACGGCAAGAGCATGCACGATCGGCGTCGCGATTTTGGCATGCGCTTCTCGCATTCCTTCAAGCCAATCGCGGGTGGAGCAGGCTTGAGCGAGCAGAAGGAGTTTCTCGGCCGCGACCCGGCTGAAGAACGCCAATTTCAAGACATGGTCGCCCACCTCGAGAAGAATCCGAATCCATTCTTAGCTGCGCCGGAAAAAGACCTGCCTAACGGCGCCAGTTTCGACGATCTCAACCCGCCATCGACATTTCTGGTCTCTCTTGATGCCGCTATAGACGGATTCTCGACGAGCGGGAAAGAGTTCTTCGGAACCGGCGGAGTGTTGCGGCCAGACGGGTTAAAGGCCAGCCTCAATGGTAGCCTTGCCTCGAGCGGACCCGACAGCGCCCTCCTTCTTGAACGCAAGTTCTCGTTAAAGTCCGGTGAAAACAAAACCCTCACTTTTTTGTACGGCTACCTGACTTCCGGCTTCGATATTGACACGCTGGTAAGCAAGTACCGCGAGAGCAGGGCGACCGCACTTCGCGACTCGAGCGCGCAATGGAAGAAAAAGTCTTTGCGCCTGGTTGTACCCGAAGAGCCTTGGGTCGAGCGGGAAACGACCTGGAACTACTACTCCCTGCGTAGCGGTTTCAGCTATGACGACTTCTTCCACCAGCACATCCTCTCGCAGGCCAGCATTTATCAGTACATCATGGGATTTCAGGGTGCGGCGCGCGATCCCCTGCAGCATGCATTACCGTTTCTGTTCACCGAACCCGGCCTGGTGCGGGAGGTATTGCGCTATACGTTGAAAGAAGTACGCCCCAACGGCTCACTCCCTTACGGTATTGTCGGCCACGGCGTTCCCATGCCGACGGTCAGCGACAACTCGAGCGATATGCCCATGTGGCTGCTATGGGCGGTGAGCGAGTACGTGCTGGCCACCCGCGATGTCCGCTTTCTCGATTCCGATGTGGTTACCGTTTTCGGCGGCGCCGCCAAAGCCGCGCACTATCAGGGTGCCAATCGCGCTTCCGTTCGTGCTCTGTTGGCGCGCTGTTACAAGCACTTAGTGGAAGACGTTAACGTCGGCGAACACGGACTGATGCGCATGCTCCAAGACGACTGGAATGACGCTCTGGTACAGGGATGGGTGCCTGCCAACGATGTCAAAGAAAGCCTGGAGAAGGGGGAGAGCGTCCTCAATTCTGCTATGGCGGCGTATGTCTTCGACTATTACGCAAGGCTGTTGGCTTATGCGGGAGACGATGAACGGATCACGACTCCGATTCGCCGCAAAGCCGAAGAGCATCGTGCGGCCGTGCGGGCGCAATGGACAGGAAACTGGTTCAAGCGTTGCTGGTTAGGACCGACCAACGGGTGGCTCGGTGAAAAAGGACTATGGATCGAGCCCCAGCCCTGGACCATCATCGGAGCCACAGCGAGCCCGGAGCAGACCCGAACCCTGATTCAGAACATGGATCAGCAGCTGCGGCGGGTGTCGCCGATTGGCGCCGTGCAGATCAATGACAGCCCGGATCGCATCACTCGCGGGACGTGGCCGAGCGAACCGGGCACGTCGATTGCCGGGGGGGTGTGGCCCTCGCTCAATCAAACGCTGGTTTGGGCATTGGCCAAAGTCGATCCGGCGATGGCCTGGGAGGAATGGAAGAAGAACTCTTTCGCACGGCACGCCGAGGTTTATCCGCAGGTTTGGTACGGAACCTGGAGCGGCCCTGACGTGCTGAACTCGGCCAGCAGCAAGCATCCGGGAGAGACGACGGGAGGGAAGCCTTTTGGCTGGACTGATTTCCCTGTACTCAACATGCATACCCATGCATGTCCGCTCTACTCGGCGACGAAGTTATTGGGCCTGGAATTTACCGAGACCGGAATTGTACTGGCTCCGGCTTTGCCGGTGCCCGCATTCCGCTTTGAATCGCCATTAATTGGAGTCATCAAGACAGCCAAAGGATACGAGGGCTGGTATGAACCTCAGATGCAAAACACATACAGCATCCGCGTCAAACTCTCTCCCGAGGAGTTGAAGCAGATGGGGCGGGCTGAGGTGAACGGCAATCGCTATCGCTCCAAGGTAGCGGACGGTGCGATCGAACTGCGGGGCCTCGGCGGAGCAGGCACTCCGGTGAAGTGGTCGCTTTCGCGAGGGTAGACTGAAAGACAGCTCATGGGCTTTTCCGAATTTCACGGTAACGACGAAGTTGTACACCAATTGCGCGAAATGCTCGCTCGCGAGCGGTTTCCTCACGGCGTGATCCTTTCCGGTCCCGCCGGATCCGGCAAGTACACCCTGACCACCATGCTGGCGCGTGCCATGAATTGCGAGGTGCGTCCCCTAACCGATGGTCTCCCGGATTTTTGCGGCCGCTGCTCCCACTGCCTACGAATCGCCGAAGCGGAAAACCTAGAGGCTCGCTGTCTAGAAGCCGTGGAAGCCCGCGATGCGCTGAAAGATGCCGAGAAGAAGGAAACGCGGCTTTTCGTGCAGACGCATCCGGATGTTCTGGTCATTCCGCCTGATCCGCCGCAAATGATGATCAAGGTCGATCAGGTTCGGAGGGTGATTGAACATATCTATTTCCGCCCCCTCGAGGGACGAGAACGAGTGTTCATTTTCACCGACTCGGCTTTTATGAAGGAGGCGGCGAACTCGCTTCTCAAAGTGTTAGAGGAGCCCCCCGAGTTCGCGACCATCTTCTTGCTTGCGGAAAATTCCGGAGAGTTGCTCCCGACTATCCGCTCGCGCTGCATGGTGTTACAGCTGAAGTGCCTCTCAACCGAAGAGATTGTCGAATATCTCGGGAAGCATCGACCAGAGTGGAGGCCCGCCGAACGTGCTCTGGTGGCGCGCCTTTCAGAGGGCGCGGTCGGCATGGCTCGCAACTTCGATCTTGCCGCCTATCATCAGGCGCGCGAACATGCGCTTACGATCTTGCGAACCGCCCTTGGTTCGACTGAGCACAGCGACCTTTTTAGAATAACGGAAACTTATCGTGCCGGTGCTGAAGGGCGGGAGAAGACGGAAGTGCTGTTGAGGTGCACCTACTCGCTCTTAAAGGATTTGATGTTTCTTGATTCCGGTTCTCCGCAACTAGTCCGCAACACTGACATTGCGGGCGAACTGCAGAAGCTCGCGCAATCGGTGAATTTCGAATGGCTCACACGAGCTGCAGATCGTCTGGCGGAGGTTGAGCGGGGCATGCGGCGCAATCTGCTGCGGTCTTTGTCGCTCGACGCCTTCGAAGTCGCCTTGGAGAGGAGTTAGCCCTTGCAGGAACCGAAGCTTGGCGGCAAAGTGGCAGTGATCACCGGTGCGTCGATGGGAATTGGCGAGGCGATCGCCAAGGTCTTCGCTGAAAACGACGCGCGCGTCGTTTTGCTGTCCCGTGATTCGGGGCGTGCCGAAGCCGCCCGCGAGCGCATCGGATTTGCGGGGCAAACAATGGCGCTCGCCTGTGACGTGCGCAATCGCGAAGAAATTGATCGAGTGATCGGATTGACCCTCCATCATTTCCAGCGAATCGATATCTGGGTGAATAATGCGGGCCGTGGAATCTGGACTTCTCTCGCCGGGGTCAACATGGCGGATGCGCGGGAAGCGTTTGAGACAAACCTGTTTGGAACGTTGGAAGCTATGAAGGCGGTGGTCCCGATTATGAAGCAGCAGGGTGGGGGAGCGGTGATTAACATCTCCAGTGTCGCGGGACACATTCCGCTGCCGTTTCACTCGATTTATAGCGGCACGAAATTCGCCATGACTGCAATCGGCAAAGCTGCGCGTCTTGAACTGGCGGGCTCCGGGATCAACGTACTTACCGTCTGCCCGGGCTACGTGCGCACTGATTTTGGGGTAAATGCGATCAAGGGCGAGGATTACACGCCGGTCCGGCCGAGGTCCGTTCGCGGGATCACCGCGGATCAGGTTGCCAGGGCCACGCTTGAGGGATATTTGAAGAACAAACGGGAAGTCGTGGTGCCGTGGTCCATGCATCCGGTGATCAAGTTGTACCAGTTGTTTCCGGGAATAGTTGAATTTGGCATGAAACGCAGCCTGAAAAACCGAACCTAACATCGGTACCGAGGGGACCGCATGTTGAACAACCGGATCTACGCGCGGTATCCAAGCCTGCAAGGCAAGGTGACTCTGATCACGGGTGGTGCTTCCGGTATTGGCGCATCCATGGTGGAGCATTTCGCGGCACAAGGCTCGCGTGTGGCTTTTGTGGACCGGGATGAATCGAGCGCCACAAAGTTGTTGGACACCCTTCCCCGGGACGAAACCGTTCCTCCGCTTTTTCTCAAGTGCGACCTTACCGACATAGACGCCTTGCGCTCCGCCATTCGCGACATCGAAGGAAAGCTGGGCACGGTGAACGTGCTGGTAAATAACGCGGCGCGCGACGACCGCCACAAGACCTCTGAAGTGACGCCCGAGTACTGGGACGAGCGTATGGCAGTGAACCTGCGGCACCAGTTCTTCGCAACGCAGGCGGTTGTGCCCGGGATGACTCGCGCTGGGGGCGGCTCGATCATCAACATGAGTTCCATTTCGTGGATTATTCCTTCCACGGGGTTGCCGGCATACGTCACCGCGAAGGCGGGGATCGTGGGTTTGACCCGAACTCTTTCCCGCGAACTCGGCGGCGCCAACATCCGAGTGAACTGCGTATTGCCCGGGGCAATCATGACCGAGCGTCAGCGCCGCTTATGGATGACTCGGGAGTATCTTGCCGAAATCATGAAGGTGCAAGCTCTGAAGCGCGAGCTCGTACCGGAGGATGTCGCGCGATTCGTGCTGTTCCTCGCATCAGACGATAGTTCGATGATCACAGGTCAGAACTTCATTATCGATGGCGGCTGGGTGTAAGCCGATACCGGCGGGGGCGAGCGCGAGAACCGTGGCCATACCCGGCCGATGAGCGATGCCGGAGGCCTATTCGAGGTCGGCCAGCATGCCCTGCATTTCTGAGGCAGCATGCGAATCTCGATTGCGCCCGGCGGCAGCAATTCCATTTACCAGCATCTTCCTTGCTTCGTCCAGACGATTGGCTTTCACCAGGGTTTGGGCGGACATGAAATACGCGGCGGGATAGTCGGGATTACTCGATAGTAGCGCGCCGAATTCTTCAAGAGCACGATCTGTCTGGCCAGAGTTCGCGTACTCCATGGCCAAACCATAGCGAGCAAGAACATTGGTTGGATCCTGAGCAAGGATCTCTGCGAGAGCTTGAGTGCGGTCCATGAAAGGAGTTTAGCAACCCAGGACTCCCCAGTTTTCCTCAGCCCGGCAATAGAACCGAGTAGCGGTTGCCGCGCGGCATGCGTAGAATCGGGCAAGGAAAACAACGTGGCCTGCCCTTTCTTCTCCCCCAGCGAGCGCGCTCGAGACATTGCGTTACCCCATCCCGCGCGCCTACCGCTCGGTGCCGCGTGGCGGGGCGGCTGTAGCGCGCCTGGAGGCGAACTGGTTCAACTCGGGGCGACGGAACTAGAGTCCTGCAACCTTGGATACGCCCACGCCTGCCCCCGACTTCCCAACGAGCGCCTTGCCGATGCAGTGCGTTTCGCGGTGAACAAGGAATCGACAGACCGGCTACAAATCCAGTTCGTCCTCGAGTCAAAACATCTGCCCATTGCGTATGGGACGTTGCAGTATGACCGCATCCGGCAAATGTGGGCATCCGAGCACAGCGATTCCAACATTCAGAAGTTAGCGGATTGTTTTCTGCAGGCTTATCTGGAGAGAAGTGCGTCCTGATTTTGTTTCGCGCAGCCATCAAGGGAGCTCAGACATGCGATACAAAACGAAGCGGTTCTTACTCTGGGCGTTCGCCCTGTCCATGTGTATGCATCGATGGGCAGAGGCGCAGTCCACCCCCCCGCGGACTTTATTGGCACTCTCCAAGCATGAACACACACTCGCGATCGTCGATCCGGTCGCGCTGAAGGTGATTACGCGGCTTCCCGTGGGTCAGGACCCGCACGAGGTGATCGCGTCCGCTGATGGCGCCACGGCCTACGTCTCCATTTACGGCTTCGGCCGCTATCACGCCCTGTCTGTTCTCGACCTCGTCGCGCAAAAGGCACTCCCCGATATCGATACGGGAGCGCTGAACGGACCCCACGGACTCGCGGCTGCAGGTGGAAATATCTGGTTCACTGCCGAAGGGGCCAAGGCGGTTTCTCGATTCAACCCTTCGACCAAGAGCATCGATCGCATTCTGGGTACCGGCCAGAATCGAACGCACATGCTTTATGTTACGAACGACGAAAAGAAGATCTACACCACCAATGTCACTTCAGGGACGGTGAGTGTTCTAGAGGCGGGAGCCGTGTCTCCCATGGGACCTCCGCCAGGTGCCCAGCCCGGCACCCAACCAGGCTCTCCGCCGGCGGTGCCACAGGGTATGGATTGGAATCAGACTTTGATCCAAGTCGGCAAAGGAGACGAGGGTTTTGACGTTTCCCCGGATGGACGAGAGTTGTGGACGGCAAATGCACAAGACGGCACGCTGTCGGTTCTCGATCTCGAACGCAAGGAAGTGACGGTTACCATCGACGCGAAGATTCTCGCGTCCAACCGCCTGAAGTTCACGCCCGACGGGAAACTGGTGTTCATCACAAGTTTGCGGGGCGGGGACGTAGTCGTCTATGACGCGGCTTCGCGGAAGGAGTTCAAACGCGTTCCGGTCGGACACGGCGCTGCCGGCCTTCTGATGGATCCTGTCGGCGGACGGGTGTTCGTGGCCTGTACGCCGGACAACTACGTCGCCGTCATTGATCTCAAGACGATGGGGGTCACTGGCCATCTTGACGTTGGCGGTCAGCCCGATGGCCTAGCCTGGGCAGTGCGGCAGTAGGTACGTCCCGCGACTCCTCTGCTGGTTTCCTCTATTTCCTTCTGTGTGCTCTGTGATGAAATTGTCTTGACTTCAACCTACAGAGGCACCCCATGAACGATAAGTCCGAGACCCTCATCCCGCGGCCGGTCAGCGACTCGCAGTCTGAGATGAACGAGATTGTTCTGCCAAACGACGCGAATCCTCTCGGGGCTTTACTCGGTGGGCGGCTGATGCACTGGATTGATATGGCGGGGGCCCTTGCTGCACACCGGCACTCCCGCAACTATGTGGTGACGGCGTCCATCGACCACTTGGACTTCCACACTCCCGTTCACGTCGGCGACATCGTGATCTTGCGATCGTCGGTCAACCGGGTCTTCAATACCTCGATGGAAGTCGGGGTGAAGGCATGGGTAGAGAACTACCTGTCGGATGAGTCCCGCCTGGTGAGTTCAGCGTACTTGACCTTCGTTGCGGTCGATGCCGCTGGACGTCATCTGAAGGTTGCGCCCGTCATTCCTGAGACGGATACTCAGAAACGTCGCTACGAGGATGCAGGGCACCGCCGCGAAATGCGCAAAGCCGAGCGGGAGCGAAAAAACCGGAATAAGTAGCATTTCATTTCGTAAGCCGGGCCAACAGCGGGCCGGCCAACGCGAGCAACAGAACGTACGCAGCCGAGAGTGGGCCGAGACGTGGCTCGGTTGCGACCCCAAGTCCTGCGATCACGATAGAAAATTCTCCGCGCGGAATCAATTCGACACCGGCACGCAACCGAGCTTGCTTTGGAAGGCCGGCTCGGCGAGCCGCCCAGTATCCTGTCAAAACCTTCGTGATTGCGGTGATGACCGCCAGGCCAAGAGCGAGCGGTAGATTCGGTAGCAAGGCTGCGGGGTCGATTTCAAGACCAAAGAAAAAGAAAAACGTGGCGGCAAAAAGATCTCGCAGCGGCTCGAGTAGGCGATGGGACTGTTCTGCGGCAGGACCTGACAACGCGATGCCGACTAGGAAGGCTCCAATGCCAGCCGATACACGGAAGTGCTGCGCCGCCCCGGAAATCAAGAGAATAGCGCCAAATACGGTAAGCACGAGAATCTCGTCGGATTGATGATGGGTGAAACGGCTGATCCGCTCGCTGTAGCGGAGAGCGGCGGCCAGGGCAATGGCCACGGCGGCTAGGGCGATCCCCACCGACACGGCGATTTTTATCAATCCGCCGCCGGAAATCACAACTACCACCAGGGGCAGGTAGATGGCCATCGCGAGGTCTTCAAGGACCAATGTGGATAGGACGATCGACGTCTCGGAGCTGTCTCCACGCTTAAGTTCGGCAATGACCTTCGCAATCACACCGGATGATGAGATGTAAGTAACTCCGCCGAGCAGGACGCTCGCCAACATCGACCAGCCGAGCAGAAGGCCGGCCAGGAGTCCCGGAATGAAATTGAGAAGCATGTCAGCGACGCCGGCCGGAAGCCCGGAGCGAAGATTTGCCCTGAGCTCATCGCCTCCATATTCCAACCCCAGCATGAACAGGAGCAGCAAGACGCCAATTTCTGCGCCAATGTGAATAAAGTTGGACGTGAGATTGAGGGGCGCCAGTCCGCCTTTGCCAAAGGCAAGCCCAGCCAGCAAGTAGAGCGGGATTGCAGAAAAACCCCATCGACTGGCGAGTCGCGCAAGGAGGGCAAGGCCGACGACTGCCAGGCCTAATTCGATCAGCACTCCGGCGGGATCGGGGGCATTGGGCATAAACTTCGGAGGAAGAATATCAAGGGAGCGATGGCGGTGCCCACTCCTGCCACGACCGAAGGGGCGAGCGGGACCGTTTTCCGCCAATCGCCGAGCTAGGGATGGGGGCCGGCGAGAGTATTTTGCGCTTCGATTTATTGTGCCTGTATCGGCTGCGGTTCGAGCTGCGCCTTCAGCACGCTGGGGACCTCGTCGCCGCGGAAGTACTGACCCTTTCCGGACTTCATTTCTGGCATGGCGGCGTAGGGCTTGCTGTAGTCGTTATTGGCATTCCAGAAGAGGAATCCTACTCCGCCCTTGTTCTTGGCGGTGAGCACCTGGACTTCGATGTACTTGGGCGAGTAGGTCTTGGTACGCCAGGCAAATGCCTGCAGCCATGGACGAAGCACCGCCCCAGTGCCCTTGGTGATCAGCTGGAAGCGGTCCATCGACTCACCAATAAAGTGCTCGGGAGCGTCTCCCGGCTTGTCGTAGCCATCCATGCCAAAGAAGTGGGAGGGGTAGATCATAGGGGAGAGCACGTCGCAGAACCTTGCCATGCGTACGATGTCCTGCCCAGTGTGGGAGAGGTCGACCTGGCGCTGCCATGCCATCACGCCAAAAACGTCGAGCGAGAGCAGCACACCTTTCGGGTGGATGGAAGTGTAGGCGCGCTGCAGGAAATCTGCGATGACGTCGGCCCGCTGCCACTCCGGATGTGACTTCTGGAAGGCAAAGCTGGCGTCCTTCTGGTCACCTTCGGCAGGGAAGCGGACATAGTCGAACTGAATTTCATCGGCCCCACCGGCAATCGCGGTCTGAGCGAGAGCAATGTCATATTCCTGGACGTCAATCCGAGAGGGGTCGGTCCAGACCAGCTTGCCGTTCTCACGCCAGGGCTGGCCCGTCTTCTTCGACTTGATGGCCAATTCGGGATGAGAAACCACCAAACGCTCGTCCCGGAACATCGCGATGCGAGCTATCGCGTGCATACCTTGCGAGTGCAGGAAATTCGTGTACTTGGGTAAGTTGTGAATGAAGGTCTTGTGGGCTCCCAGCAACGGGTGGTCGAAGGGAATATTTACCGTGCCATCACTGTCTTTGATATCGAAGACCACGGCATTGCCGCCCGTTTCGCGCCAGTGCTTCACGATCTGGATTCCATGATCGCTCGCGGCCATGAGACCCGTTAGGTAAATGGCGCGAACTTCGAAGTCCCTAGCTACGGGAACGGATTTTCCAACCATCGGGGCGTCCAGAATTCCAGGAATGGTAAGTTCCTGGCCGGATTTTACAAAGGGTCCTTTCAGCTCAGGGTTCGAGGCACGCATTGCCGTCGTCAATTCGCTGGAGGTCAGATAAGAAGTTTGTGGCAAGTACTTCCGAGCTACAGAAATTACCGTATCGCCCGGTTTCGCCTGATACAATGCCGTCCCTGGGCTAGGGATCTTTGGCGTTGTGGCTGCCGAGGCGGTGATGGGCGCACTAGCGGGAACTACTTTCGCGTCCCTCGGTTGCGCTGCATCTACCGTGCGAAAACCTATGACCGCAACCACAACCGCCAAAATCGCTGCAAAGAAAATCGTTTTCGAACGCTTATTACCCACGTTCCTCTCCAGTGACATCGTTTTTATCGATGCTACTGATGCGGAATTCTGCTCGCCAGTTACGGGTGGTCACGGACGCCGGGGAGTTTATGGACCGGAGAAGGGGAATTTGGCTGCCCTCGCGCTGGTCGCATGCGCAAAACATTTCCGTTTACACGATCTCACTGGTGAATGTAAGTGACTCCCGAGATACAGCAGCGGCATCTAAGTCTTGTAGAAAGAAGGTTGAAGGGACTGGCCGGAGATGGCGAAGTGCTTGCTCACTCAACTGGCGAAAGCTGCACTGGCAACAAGTGACAGAATTTGTCACTCCGGAAACCGAGGCTAGAGCCTCTGGCGCTGGCCCGACAACCTGTAGAACAGGTGCCAAGAGACTATGAAGACGACAGCCAGTATGGTTCTCGACCCCAACCGCCGCAGCGCCGATGCCCGTGACTTCGAGGGTGGACTTCACCGCAAGATTGTTGGCCAGGACGCCGCAGTCGAGAAAGTGGTCGAGATTTACCAGATGTTCCTCGCCGGTCTGAATCCCCCCGGACGCCCAGTCGGAAACCTTCTATTTTTAGGGCCCACCGGATCGGGGAAGACCCGCGTCGTTGAAGCTCTCGCGGAATCGCTGTTCGGCGATACCCGCGCCTGCATCAAGATCGATTGTGCTGAGTTCCAGCACTCGCACGAAATCGCGAAACTGATCGGATCGCCCCCAGGCTATCTCGGGCACCGTGAAACCCATCCCCTGCTCACGCAGGAGGCACTCAACCAGTGGCACACGGACAAGCTCAAGCTATCGATCCTGCTATTCGACGAGATCGAAAAGGCATCTGATGCCTTGTGGCAGCTATTGCTCGGAATCCTGGACAAGGCGACGCTCACGCTCGGCGA
>Ga0134123_10002690_pt1 | contig 11607 bp, 13 predicted proteins | sample KB303_FD_96460 | JGI IMG/M metagenome (GOLD analysis project Ga0134123, IMG submission 96460) | Terrestrial soil microbial communities without Nitrogen fertilizer from Kellogg Biological Station, Michigan, USA - KB3-0-3 | ecosystem: Environmental > Terrestrial > Soil > Unclassified ...
CAAGCGGGCGCGCATAACCCGGCGAAACTTCCACCGGCTGCTGTCAAAATACTCTATTAACTCCAAGGTTTACAAGACTGAGAATCATAAGACTCAATAGTGAGTCGTCAGAGACTCTTTCAGTTTGGCAGTTTGGATTCAATCAAATCAAGCGCTTTGAGTTTCAATGAAATAATTGCGCCCGAATAAGTGGGACGCGTACAACTCACTCCGTGTCGCTCAGCGTAGCCCGCGTAGCTCGATAGCCCCGATCTTCTGGTCACTTACCCGTCCCGCTCGCGGTCTGGAACAGGCCTTGCTCTGTTGGGGATCAAGCTCAACGAGGAGGGCCATATGGGGGCGCGCTGCCGCTGCGGTTCCGAGATCCAGTTCCACTTCGATCACCTGGGCTGCATCCAGTGTGGGGAGCCGTGCTGCCCCACCTGTTCGTATCAGCTCGAGTCCGCCAGCTATTGCGGGATCTGCGCCGAGCGCATCCTCGAGCTGCCGTGGGCGCCCGAAACCCGTCCCAACGCGCTCCTCGCGGGATAGGAGTTCAACGGCATGGAAAGCAAGGGGAAGGCGTTCCGGCGCCTGCTGCAAGACGAGCCATACCTCTTCACCGGCGGGATCTACTCGCCCCTGGACGCGCAGATCGCCGAGCGCGCGGGAATGAAGTCGATCTATCTCTCCGGCTATTCGGTGGCCATGCTCAACGGCTGGCCCGACATGGGCTTCCTCACCCAGACCGAGGTCACCAAGATCGCCTCCATGGTGGCGAGCGCGGTCGAGGTCCCCATCATCGCCGACGCCGATGACGGGTACGGCAATGCGCTTTCCACCATGCGCACGGTGCAGGAGTTCGTGAAGACCGGCGTCGCCGGCATTCACCTGGAAGACCAGCGCTTCCCGAAGCGGTGCGGGCACATCGCCGGCAAGACCATCGTGAGCCGCGAGGAGGCCATCGGGAAGTACCGGGCCGCGCTCGACGAGCGGAATCGGCTGGACCGGGACTTCGTCGTCATCGCCCGCACCGACGCGTTCGGGGCGGTGGGCGGCAGCATGGAAGAGGCGATCTGGCGGGGCCGCGCCTATGCCGACGCCGGCGTGGACCTCGTCTGGGCGGAGCTGTCTTCTTCCGACCGCGAGCCCGCCATCGAGTTTGCCCGCGCCATGCGCCAGTCGCATCCGAAGCTGCCGCTGGCCTTCAACTACTCCTCGTCATTCAAGTGGAACCGGGACTCCAACCCGCTCACCTTCCGCGAGCTCGGGGAGCTCGGCTACAAGTTCATCTTCATCACGCTCTTCGGCGCCCACGCCGCCATGTACTCGGTGTGGAATCACATGCACGAGCTGGTGAAGAACGAGGAGCAGGCGCAGTGGAACCTGGAGCGGCTCAAGGCCGGTCATCCCACCGAGAGCCACCACGTCATGGCCCGCGTCGCGCACTTCCAGGAGCTGGAGCGCCGGTACATCCCGGGCACGGAGGAGCGCCTGCGAGGCTCCGACGGGTTCGGCGAGGGGGCCGGGCACTAGATTCCGCGACCGTCCGGCGCCGACGTCGGCGGCGGAGGCCCCGTGCCTCCGCCGTCGCGCCGGGACGCCCGCACGATCCGCCAGGTGAGTATCGCCGCGAAGGCCACGAGGGCGATCAGGAGCACCAGGCCCTCGAGATCGGTGCCCAGCTCCCGGAGCTGCTCGAGATAGGCGCCCAGCCCGTAGCCGAGCCCGTAGTAGCCCACGCTCACCACGATGGGCACGTACACCACCGCGCCCAGGAGATTCGCCAGCAGGAAGGTGGAGAAGGGCAGTCCCAGCGCGCCCGCGAGAGGCCCGGCCATGAAGCGAAGGCCGGGAACGAAGCGGGCCACGAAGACGGCCAGGGATCCGCGCCGGGCCACGAAGTCCTGCATCATGGCGAGGCGGCGCGGATGGCCGAGGAGCCAGCGGGAGTGGCGCTCCAGGGTCGCGCGCCCGTACCGGTGCCCGAGCCAGTAGCCGATATTGTCGCCGCCCGCCGCGCTCACGATCCCGATGGCGAGGACGATGGGCAGCCGGAGCTCGCCGCGCCATGCCATGTAGCCGGCGAGGACCAGGATGGTCTCCTCCGGCAGGGGCAGCCCCATGTTCCCCAGGATGACGAGGAGGAAGAGGGCGCCGTAGCCCCAGTGGTTGATCAGCTCGCCGGGATCCACGATCAGGCGGGCCGTCGAGGGATGACGCTCACGTGTCCGTCCTCTTCGAGAATGGCGTAGCGGACGTCGCGGAACGAGACCACCCCTTCACGCCGGAGGGCGGCGCGCAATTCCGGCAGGGTCATGCACTCGCGCCGCAGACTGTCCGCGAGCACGCGGCCGTGCCGCACCAGAATGGTGGGCGTGTTCTCGACGATGCGCTCGAAGCGGCGGGAACGCGCGGAGACCCAGGCCACCACGCCGTTGATCACGAGGAGGGTGGCGGCGCCGAGGAGACCACCCCCCAGCGAGTTGTCGTCGCCGATGAGGGCATTCTGCACGGCATTGCTGATGACGAGCAGGACGATGAGATCGAAGGGAGACATCTGGCCGAGCTGCCGCTTGCCCGCGAGCCGGAACGCGACCAGCAGGAAGCCGTAGATGACGGCGGTGCGCACCAGCTTCTCGATCACCGGAATATCCGGGATCAGAATTTCCATGGATCCTCCTCGCGGCGCGGCCGTGAACCCCACTGCGGGTCCGGGCGCCCGCGGGCCTAGTTTGACACGCCTCGGCCTCCCGGATAACCTCCGGACATGCTGAGGCGCCGGTCCGGGCTCGGGTTGCTCCTGCTCCTCGCGCTGCTGGCGACCTTCGGGTCGGCCACCTTCGGCTCGCCCGACTCCGCCTTCACGCCCAGCTACTTCGACGGGCAGGACGGCGACGGCGCGCTGTGGGCGGTGCTCGAGGGCATGCCCGCGGTTCTCATCGCGGTGTCAGCGGCGGTGGCGGCTCCGCGCGTTCGCGCCGCCGCCTCGGTCCTCGCCGTGTGCGCGCACTCGCTCGCCTCGCCTCGCGCCGCCCGCCTTCGCGCGCCGCCTCTCGCCTAGCTCCCTCTCGCCCGCGGCACGAATCATCACCTGAGAGGAGACCACCATGTTCGGACTAGGCGCGCAGGAGCTGATGCTGATCCTCGTCATCGTCCTCGTCCTCTTCGGGGGCGCAAAGATCCCGGAGCTGGGCCGCTCGCTCGGTCAGGCGATTCGCGAGTTCAAGCGGGGCGTCGAAACCCCCGATCCCAAGGAGGCGCCGCCGGCGGATCCCGCCGTGAAGGACAAGCCCCCCTCCGGCGGGTGACGGCACGCGGGACGGTCGGGCGCGCCTGACCGTCCCGATTCTTCTGCCCTCTCCGGCGCCTTGGTTGCCAGGGGGCGGCGCGGAGGAGTAGCATCCAGCTGCTGCGCCGAATCTCCCCGCGAGGGGAAACGGGGGACCCGTGTCATCGGGGTGAATCCGCGCTGGACGGCGGAAGGGCGTCCCAGGCCCGAACCCGGCAGCTAACCTCGTAGGCGCCGCTGGGGGAAATCATGAGGATGAGTCCGCTCAAGCGCCTGCTCGTCGGGGCTCCCATCCCGACCGCGCAGGCGCGCCACGAGCGCCTGTCCCGGCGCGCCGCCCTCGCCGTCTTCGCCTCGGACGCCTTGTCCTCGGTGGCCTATGCCACCGAGGAGATCCTGCTCATCCTGGTCCTCGCCGGCACCGCCGCGCTCGTCTATTCCATTCCCATCGGGATCGCCATCTCGCTGCTGATCGCGATCGTGGTGAGCTCCTATCGGCAGACCATCCAGTCCTATCCCCTGGGCGGCGGCGCCTACATCGTGGCCAAGGACAATCTCGGCACCTACGCCGGGCTGATCGCGGGCGCGGCGCTCCTCATCGACTATGTCCTGACGGTGGCGGTGAGCGTGGCGGCCGGCGTGGCCGCCATCACCTCGGCCTTTCCCGCGCTGTTCGACCACCGGATCGCGCTGGGAGTGGCCTTCATCGCGATGATCACCACCGCCAATCTCCGCGGGATCCGCGAATCCGGCGCGCTCTTCGCGGCGCCGACCTATATCTTCATCGCCAGCTTCGGCGGCATGCTCGCCTACGGCTTCACCCGCTGGATATTCGGCTGGGAGATGAGCATGCCGCCCCGCTCCGAGATGGCGGGCGAAGGCCTGGAGGCCGCGTCCCTCTTCCTCATCCTGCGCGCCTTCGCCTCCGGGTGCACCGCGCTCACCGGCGTGGAGGCGGTCTCCGACGGCGTGCCCGCCTTCAGGGCTCCCGAGTCGCGCAATGCGCGGACGGTGCTGGTCTGGCTGGGCGCCATCCTCATCGTGCTGTTCATGGGCATCACCTTTCTCGCGCACCACTACCACGTGGTGCCCCGCGTGGAGGAAACGGTGGTGTCCCAGCTCGCCCGCCTGATCTTCGGGCAGGGTCTCCTCTACTACGAGATCCAGGTCGTCACCATGCTCATCCTGATCCTCGCCGCCAACACCTCCTTCGCCGACTTTCCGCGGCTCGCCTACTTCCTGGCCCGCGACGGCTTCATCCCGCGCCAGTTCGGCACCCGGGGCGACCGGCTCGTCTTCTCGAACGGCATCATCATCCTGGGAGCCACCGCGGCGGCGCTCATCGCGCTGTTCCGCGGCGACACCCACGCCCTGATTCCGCTCTACGCGGTGGGCGTATTCATCTCCTTCACCCTGTCCCAGGCGAGCATGGTGCGCCGCTGGCTCACCCGCCGGGAGGAAGGCTGGTGGTGGCGCTGGTGGCTGAACGCGGCCGGCGCCACCATCACCGGCCTCGTCATGCTGGTGATCGCCGGCACCAAGTTCACGCACGGCGCGTGGATCGTGGTGCTGCTCATCCCGCTGCTGGTGCTGCTGTTTCTCGGCGTGCATCGTCACTACGCGGACGTGGCGGGCCAGCTGTCCATGGAGCGCTACGACCCGCCCCCGCCCATTCGCAACACGGTGCTGGTCCTGGTGGGCGATCTCCATCAAGGCGTCTCGGCCGCGCTCCGCTATGCCCAGTCGCTGTCTCCGTCGGTGAAGGCGGTCTTCGTGGAGACGGATCCGGAGCGGACGCAGCGGCTGGAGGAGAAGTGGGGGAAGTGGGGACTGGGCATCCCCCTGGTGGTGCTGAGCTCACCCTACCGCTCCATCCTCGCCCCCTTTCTCAACTATGTCGATCACCATCTGGCCCTCGGCGAGGACCACATGGTCACCATCGTCATTCCGGAGTTCATTCCGCGCCGCTGGTGGCAGCACCTGCTTCACAACCAGACCGCTCTCCTCATCAAGGGCTCCCTCCTCTTTCGCAAGCGCGTGGTGGTGGTGGACGTACCCTTCCATCTCCGCTGACGTGGTAGTCTCGCTCCCGACCGATGAAGATCAGCCGCCTCAAGCAGCGGATCGTGGGGCGTCCCATCGCCACCGCGCAGGCGCGCCACGAGCGCCTCGGCAGGGTCACCGGTCTCGCCGTCTTCGCCTCCGACAATCTCTCCTCGGTCGCGTATGCCACCGAGGAGATCCTGCGCGTGCTCCTGCTGGCGGGAGTGGGCGCGCTGTCCTTCTCGGTGCCCATCGGAGCCGCCATCGGCCTCGTGATCGCCATCGTCATCACCTCCTACCGCCAGACCATCGCGGAGTACCCGCAGGGCGCCAGCGACTATCTCGTCACCAAGGACAACCTGGGCGTCTATCCCGGCCTGGTGGCCGGCGCCGCGCTCCTGATCGACTACACGCTCACGGTGGCGGTGAGCGTGAGCGCGGGTGTGGCCGCGCTCACCTCCGCGGTCCCCGGGCTCTATGCCCACCGGGTCCTGCTCGGGGTGGGGATGGTCGCGCTCATCGGGGTGGCCAATCTGCGCGGTCTGCGGGAATCCGGCCGGATCTTCGCGGTGTGGAGCTATCTCTTCATCGCCGGCTATCTCGCGCTCATCGGGTACGGGGTCGTCTCCTACCTGTTCGGCGGTCCCGGCGCCCCCCCGCCGCCGCGGGCGACCGGCGCCGAGCACATGGGCGAGATCGGCCTCTTCTTGCTCTTGCGCGCGTTCGCCTCCGGGGCCGTCGCCCTCACCGGCATCGAGGCGGTGTCGGACGGGGTGACCGCCTTCAAGCCGCCCGAGGTGCGTAACGCCCAGTCGGTGCTGGTGGTGCTGGGCATCGTCATGGTGGCCCTCTTCATCGGCATCACCGCCCTCGCCGATCTCTACCAGATCGTTCCTCGCGACGAGGAAACCGTGATCTCCCAGCTCTCGCGGCAGGTGTTCGGGGGCGGGCTCTTCTACTACTTCATCCAGACCGTTTCCATGGTCATCCTCGTGCTCGCCGCCAACACCGCCTTCGCCGATTTTCCCCGGCTCGCCTATTTCATGGCGCGCGACGGCTACCTGCCTCGCCAGTTCATCAGCCGTGGGGACCGACTGGTGTACTCCAACGGCGTCATCATCCTGGCGGTGGCGTCGGGGGTCCTCATCCTCATCTTCCACGGCAGCACCCATGCGCTCATCCCGCTCTATGCGGTGGGCGTCTTCACCTCGTTCACCCTGTCGCAGCTGAGCATGGTGCGCCGGTGGCTGGTGAAGCGGCCGCCGGGCTGGTGGTGGCGGCTGACCATCAGCGCGCTGGGCGCCCTGACCACGGGCCTGGTGATGACCATCACCGGGGTGGCGAAGTTTCACGACGGGGCCTGGATCGTGGTCATCCTGGCGGTGGCCCTGGTGGCGCACTTCCTCAGCATCAACCGCCACTACCGGGAGGTGGCCCGCCAGCTCTCGCTGGACGACTACGACGGCCCGCCGGCCATCCAGCACACCGTGCTGGTGCTGGTGGGCGACCTCCACAAGGGGGTGGTGCAGGCGCTCCAGTACGCGCGCACCCTGTCTCCGGTCGCGAAGGCGGTGTACGTGGAGACGGACCCCGAGAAGACGCGGCGGCTGGAGGAGAAGTGGGGGAAATGGGGCTGCGGGCTCCCGCTCGTCGTCCTCTCGTCGCCCTACCGCATGCTGCTGAACCCACTCCTCGACTACCTCGACCATCTGCTCGCCCAGGGCGAGCATCACATGGTCACCATCATCATCCCGGAGTTCATCCCCGCGAAGTGGTGGCAGCACCTCCTCCACAACCAGACCGCCCTCGTCATCAAGGGCGCGCTGCTCTTCCGGAAGAACGTCGTCGTCACCGACGTCCCCTATCACCTGAGCCGCTAGGCGAGCGGCGGGGGGCCCCGCTCTGGTACACTGAACCGCCGCGATGGAAGCAATCCTCGACGTTCCCCCTCCGCTGGATCTGACGCGCACGCTCTCCCGCTTCCGCACGTGGGGCGAGGATCCGGTCAACCGTCTCGGCGAGGGCGTGCTCCGCCGCGCGGTGCGCGTGGGCGGAGGCTGGCACGGCTACGAGCTCCGCTGGACCGGCGAGCCGGACGACCCCCGCATCAGCGTGCGCGTCCCCGGCGCGCGGCGCCCCGCCGTTCTCGCCGCCGCGGTGGCGGAGGCCCGGCGCCTCTGTGGCGCCGACCTGGACCTCGCCGGCTTCTACATCGCCGCCAAGGCGGATCCGGTGCTGGGGGATCTGGTGGCGCGGCTCCACGGGCTGCGGCCCACTCTCATGCCCGAGCCCTTCGAGATGCTGGTGGGCGCGATCTGCGCGCAGCAGGTGAACCTCACCTTCGCCTTCTCGCTGCGCGCGGCGCTGGTGCGCCGCTTCGGCTCGTCCCTGCGAGTGGGCGGGGAGACGGTGTACGTGTTCCCCGAGCCCGCCGTGCTGGCGCGCGCCCGCGTCTCCCAGCTCCGGGCCATGAAGTTCAGCGGGCGAAAGGCGGAATACATCATCGGCCTTGCGCGCGCCATCGCGTCCGGCGCCCTGGACCTGGCGGCGCTGGCCGAGCGGCCCAACGAGGAGGTCATCGAGGCGCTCACCGCCCTCCGCGGGCTCGGACGCTGGACGGCGGAGTGGTATCTGGCGCGCGGCCTGGGTCGCGGGGACGTCTGCCCCGCCGGCGACCTCGCGGTGCGAAAGGCGTTCGAGCACTTCTACAATCGAGGGCGGGCGCTCAGCGACCGGGCCATCCGCCGCCGCGCCCGGACCTGGGGTCCGCATCAGAACCTCGCCGTGCACTATCTGCTGGCCGGGCAGCGGCTCGCGCGCGCGACGGCCGGGGGCGGGACATGACGATCAAGGGCATCCTCCCCATCCTGGGGCAAGGCAACCCCGGCGAGCCCAAGGACATTCACCTCGTGGGCCGCTACGCGCTGGGCGTGTCGTGGGCTGACGGCCACTCGAGCATCTACCCCTTCGACCGCCTGCGGCTCGACGATCCGGCCCGGGCGCCCGATGCGCCGGCGCCGCTCACCGAGGCCATGGCCTGGCCGCGCGAGATCAAGCGCCAGCCCGAAGGGTTGCGCGTCGAGTGGTCCGACGACCATCAGAGCCTCTATCCCTATCCGGCGCTCCGCGCGCTCTGCCGGTGCGCCGGCTGCACCGGCGGCCATTAGGGGGGGCGACCGGTGACCACGGTGAGCGGTGACTCCCCCCTGCTCGAGCGTCTGGCCGGGCTGCCCCCGGTTCCGGTGTCCGAGCTCATCGCGCTGCTCCAGCGTCCCGCCGTGCTGACCAACGACCCCCTCCTGGCCGGCTTCGTCGGCGTGGATGATGAGGGCCAGCCGGCGGTGCATCCGCTCGTCGCCGCCGTGCTCGAGCACCTGGGGCAGAAGCCCGACGCCACCTGCTATGCCGCTCTGCTCGAGGCCCTCACCGGCATCTGGAATGCCGCCGTCCGGGGCGCGGTGGTGTCCCGCCTGCGCGCGGCGGGATTGCCGCCGGACGATCTCCTGCTCCGGCTGCAGGCGCTGTCCCCCACGCTGGGGTTCCAGGCCGACAATCGCGACTCGGCGCGGGCCTGGATGGCGGATCCCACCGCCCAGGACGCGGGACTGGTCCAGCAATGTCTCATGCGGCTGCTTCTCGCGGTGCGCGGGATGGCGGAAGCGCGCGCGCGATCCCTCATGGACTCCCGGAGTCCGGGCGCACCGGATTCCGCCCCCGCCAAGGAGGAAAGCTGATGTTCCACCTGCACGAGAGGACCGAGGAACGGAAGCGTCTCAACGGGCTCATGGCCGGCAGCTCCATGAAGGTGCCGGGCGCCTTCGGCGATCTGGGCAAGCGCGTATTCGCCGACGGGGCCCTGTCGAAGAAGCACAAGGAGCTCACCGCGCTGGCGGTGGCGATTTCCCAGAACTGCTTCGACTGAATCGAGCACCGCGTGGAGGAGGTCCTCCACCTGGGCGCCAGCGAGGCCGAGATCGCGGAGACCATGGATGTGGGAGTGTTGATGGGCGGCACGCTCGCCATCAAGTCGGTGCGGCATGCGTTCAACGTGATGGACGGAATCAAGAAAGGAGCCAAGTGATGGCCACCATTCCCGATGGATTCAAGGACGTGCTCACGCAGAAGAAGGCCTTTGCCAGCCTCGCCACCGTGGGCGCCGACGGCGCGCCGCAGGTGACGCCGGTGTGGTTCGACTGGGACGGGACCCACCTGCGCTTCAACAGCGCCAAGGGGCGCGTGAAGGACAAGAACGTGCGGCGCACGCCCAAGGTGGCGCTGGCCATCCTGGACCCGGAGAACCCGTACCGGTACCTGCAGATCAAGGGCCGGGTGGCGGAGATGACGGAGACGGGAGCGGACGCCCATATCGATTCGCTCGCCAAGAAGTACATGGGCGTGGACAAGTATCCGTATCGCAAGCCCGGCGAGGTGCGAGTGATCTACAAGGTCCTCCCCGAGCGGGTGCAGACCAACGGCTAGGTCGTGATCGCGCTCGAAGCGGTCTCCAAGGGCTACGGCGGGCAGGAGATCCTGCGCGGGTGCTCCTGGCGCGTGGGCCGCGGCGAGCGCATCGGGCTCGTCGGGCCCAATGGGGCGGGAAAGACCACGCTCTGCCGCATCCTGGCCGCCGCCGAGGAGCCCGACGAGGGACGCGTGCACCTCGACAGCGGAGTCACGGTGGGGTATCTGCCCCAGGAAGTGGCGGGGGGGATCGATCGCACCGTGCTCGCGGAGGCGCTCTCCGGCTTCGACGAGGTCTGGGAGCTGGAGGCCGAGCTGGAGCGGCTGGCCGAGGCCATGTCCCGCCCCGACGCGGATTCCGGGCTCACCGACCGCTACGGCGAGGTGCAGCATCGCTTCGAGGCGCTCGGCGGCTATCGACTCGAGGCCGAGGCCAAGATGATCCTGGGCGGCCTCGGCTTCGCCCCCACCGGGCTTCATCGGCCGCTCGGCGAGTTCTCGGGCGGCTGGCGGATGCGGGCGGCCCTGGCGCGGCTCCTCCTGCTGCGCCCCGACCTCCTGCTCCTCGACGAGCCCACCAACCATCTCGACCTGGAGTCTCTGGGCTGGCTCGAGAACTTCCTCGCGTCCTACGACGGGAGCGTGGTGATCGTGTCGCACGATCGCTACTTCCTGAACCGGATGGTCACTTCCATCGCCGAGCTCGCGGCCGGCGAGGTGGTGGTGTATCCGGGCGACTACGACGATTTCCTCGTGGAGCGCGAGGCGCGGCGGGCGCTCATCGAGGCCCGGGCCCGCAACCAGGCCAAGCGCATCGAGGAGATCGAGCGCTTCATCGACCGGTTCCGCTACAAGTCCAGCAAGGCGCGGCAGGTGCAGAGCCGGATCAAGATGCTCGAGAAGGTGGAGCGGATCGAGGTGGACGGCGACGCCCGGAAGATCCACTTCCGGTTTCCGCAGCCTCCCCGCACCGGCCGGATCGTCATGCGGCTGGAGGGAGTGCGCAAGGCGTACGGCGACAACGTGGTCTACGCGGGGGTGAACTTCACCGCCGAGCGCGCGGAGCGCATCTCGCTGGTGGGCATCAACGGCGCCGGCAAGTCCACCCTGCTCAAGATGCTGGCCGGCGTGCTGCCGCCCGACGCGGGCGAGCGCGTGCTGGGCGCCCACGTCGAGGTGCACTACTACGCGCAGCATCAGCTCGATGCCCTCGATCCCGCGCATACCGTGCTGGAGGAGATCGAGCAGGCGGCGCCCGACGCCACCCACACCCGTCTCCGGACCATCCTGGGCTCGTTCCTCTTCGGCGGGGATTCGGTGGACAAGCGCGTGGCGGTGCTCTCCGGCGGAGAGAAGGCGCGGCTCGCCCTGGCCAAGATGCTGGTGCGCCCGGCCGCGCTCCTCTGCATGGATGAGCCGACCAACCACCTCGATCTCGCGTCCAAGGAGGTGCTCGAGGAGGCTCTGGCGGGCTTCACCGGGACCATCGTCTTCATCTCCCACGACCGCTACTTCATCAACCGGATCGCGACCCGGGTGGTGGAAGTGCAGGGCGGGAGGCTCACCGACTACCTCGGGAACTACGACGACTATCTCGCCGCCAGCGCGGCGCAGACGGGTGCGGTGGCCGCGCCCGTGCCGTCCCGCGCCGGCCTGGGCGCAAAGGCGCCTGCGCCGGCGGCCCGAATCCGCCCGCCCTCGGCGCCCGTCCCGTCCTCGCCCGCTCCCGCGCCGGCGCTCCCTCGCGCCGCGCCCCCGCGCGAGCCGTCGGCGCCCCGGCGAGAAGGCGTGCCCGAGAAATCGGGACGGCGGGCGCTGGAGCGAGAGGTCAA
>Ga0134123_10002692_pt1 | contig 11596 bp, 10 predicted proteins | sample KB303_FD_96460 | JGI IMG/M metagenome (GOLD analysis project Ga0134123, IMG submission 96460) | Terrestrial soil microbial communities without Nitrogen fertilizer from Kellogg Biological Station, Michigan, USA - KB3-0-3 | ecosystem: Environmental > Terrestrial > Soil > Unclassified ...
GTCGACAGGGTCTTGCCCACTTCGACCAGCGATGCGGCCATTCGGGAGGACACCTGCGACGCGTCTGCCACGCGAAGGGCGTAGGGCAGCTTGTCCTCGTTGCTCAGATTCGCGAGTCGGGCGGTATTCACGTCGCCGAGCAGACCGTGCATGATCGGGCGGGACGGATCGATGTCGAACCGCTCCACGTCCATCAGACCCCGGTCGCTGGTCGCCATGAGGACCGGCACGTGTCGTGCTCTCGCGACCTCGCGGATGAGCACTTTCGCGTCGAGCGAGTCACATTCCTCGATGACGATGTCGAGGCCGTCCACGAACTCGTCGACCGTCTGAGGAGTGATCCCAGCCGGCATGACCGTCACAGGAAGGTACGGGTCGAGCTCGGCGATCCTCCTGGCGCAGACGGCTGCCTTGTTCACACCGAGGTCGAAGACCGATGCGGGCACCCGATTCAGATTGGATAGTTCCAAGTCGTCGAAGTCGGTGAGCCGCAACTCACCGCATAAACCCTGAGCCGCAAGAGTGTAGGCAATGGCGTGTCCCACACTCAGACCGACGACGCCAATGCGGAGCCGAGCGAGGCGGTCGAGTTCGGCGGCGGTGATGAGGTTCTTGTTGCGGTCGAGTCGGACCAGTCGGAATGCGCGCGGACCCAGAATTCTGACGGCCGCCCGACGCCAGGGATAGTAAGCCCACCGAGTGGGCTCGGCCGTCACTTCAGACGGGGGAGGGGGTCGAAGCTCCTGTAACCCCGCCTGCTGTTGGTGGACGTTGTCGACGAACTCGATCCCGGCGTCCGCGCGCAGGTCCGCTAGAAATGAAGCATCGGCGGGATTGTCGGGGTTGAAGACTGTGCCATTACACGGGGCCGCATCAGGGATGCCTGAGGTCATCGCAAGGGTCCGGCGGCGGCCACGAGCCCATCGACTTCATCGATTCGTGACGCCAGTTCTTTCTTTTCGGCGAGATATGTTGAAAGCTGTTTCGGGTCAGCATGATTGGCGAATGTGGCGCGGTCCCACCACGCCAGCCTCGTCTCGTAGCGGTGGTCTGGATAGGGAGTCGCAGGAATTTTCATTGCCAGCTGTCCACCCGACGAGAGCCAGCGTTTGAGAACATATGAAGCCGCGGTCGCCATAATGAACTGAATATTGAGCAGATTCATGGCATGTAGCGGCGCGCGTGAAATAGCATTCGTGAGTTGTCGACTACGCTCGGAATCGTCGGTCACCCATGCGGTTTTCATTTCCACCACACCAAATGGCAAGCGGTCGCTGACCATTTTGCGCAAGGCGTCCTGACCGGGTTGCCCACTCCATTCGAGAAGTGCGTGGCATTCGTCAGCGGACTGATACGGGCCGCGCCCGCGCAGACCGGCGACGACCCTGCCCGCATCATTTACGCAAGCCGCGAAAATGATCGTGTCGGCTCCCTTTTGCAGCGCGTCCATGTCGAGCGCCCTTTCGACTCCGTGTTTGCGGTAGCTGCGACGCGCACCGCGAACGTAGTCTATCCACAGATCGCGCTCGACCTCCGGTCGTGCGAATACGATCGTGCACTCGGTTTCGGGATCCCAACAGCTTGGAGTCGTCTCCAGGCTGACAAAGTTGCGGCGCACGGCCGTGGTGTGGGGAGCGGTCATTCTTGTGCCTTCCTCGGGCAGTCGGCCAACAGCGTCGATGGCCGCTGTCGGAGATTAGTATCTCGCCGCGGGTTGCTCGGATTCCAGCTAGCCGTGAAATCTTATCCAGCCATTTCGCGATGTGGATAGCGCTACATTAGCTGTAGCAAGGATATGGTCCATCGTGGAAATCATCCAGGGCGTGCTTTATCTGCTGGTCACCTCGCCTGCTCGTCTGGTCACGTCGCCTGCCTGCGCAGATATGGCAAACAAATGGGAGAATGTTGTAACTTTTACTGATGCGCACGTCAAGCAATCGTGAGGCGTTTCGCTAGGTGTCGAATAAGCCAGCGAAATTCGGGTATCCGTGCATCAGACCTTTGCGAGCCCGACGCGTACTTCTATTGCCTGGATACTGGCAAGCGAGGTTGGGCGGGCCGGATGACGTGGTTACGGGGGCAGCGCAATATGTGCAGATCTGCAACCGGAGTGACCCGATGGGTGACACTCTTTAGCAGGTGGAGGAGGAGTACCCGATCGCAGGTCACGGGGGGTTGCCGGTCAAGGATGTGGGCCGGCTGCTGCTGCACTGCTCCGATCGACCGGGACTTGTCGCGGCCGTGAGTGCATTCCTCGCAGGCGCGGGCGCCAACATCGTGTCGCTGGATCAGCACTCCACCGAGCAATCGGGCGGCACGTTCATGCAGCGGACGATATTTCACCTGCCCGGGCTGACGGCCGCGCGCGACGCTCTCGAACGGGATTTTCGTGAGCAGGTCGCCACGCGGTTCGATATGAATTTCCGGTTGACCGAGGCTGCGAAGCCGAAACGCATCGCAATCATGGCGTCAAAGGAAGATCACTGTCTGCTCGATCTGTTGTGGCGCAATCGTCGCGGCGAGCTCGATATGTCGGTCGTGATGGTGATTTCCAACCATCCCGACCTCGCCGATCAGGTGCGCCCGTTTTCGGTGCCATTCCTGCATGTGCCGGCGACCAAGGATATTCGGGTGGAAGCAGAGCGCCGCCAACTCGACTTGTTACGCGGGAACGTCGATTTGGTGGTACTGGCGCGGTACATGCAGATCCTCACTCCGCAGTTTCTCGCCGAAGTGGGTTGTCCGATGATCAACATTCATCATTCATTTCTGCCCGCCTTCATCGGGGCGGCGCCGTATAGGAGGGCGAAGGAGCGAGGCGTCAAACTCGTCGGCGCCACCGCCCATTACGTGACCGAGGACCTTGACGACGGCCCGATCATCGAGCAGGACGTGGTGCGCGTCGACCACCGCCACGGCGTCGACGATCTGGTGCGTCTCGGCGCCGATGTCGAGCGCCTTGTGCTGTCCCGGGCGGTGCTATGGCACTGTGAGGACCGCATCATCCGATATGGCAATCAGACGGTCGTGTTCTGAGCGGTTTAGGAGAGAAGAGAAGTGGTGAAGAAGTTCAGCGGGCTGGATGAGTTCGTCGCTGCCCAGGGCAGCCAGCTCGGTCCCACCGATTGGCTGGAGGTCACACAGGAGCGTGTCAATCTCTTCGCCGACGCCACCGACGACCATCAGTGGATCCACGTCGATCCCGAGCGTGCGGCGAACGGGCCGTTCGGCGGGACGATCGCACATGGCCTGCTGACGCTGTCACTGCTGCCCCACTTCACACACCAGCTATACACCGTCGACAACATCGCGATGGCCGTCAATTACGGGTACAACAAGGTGCGCTTTATCACCCCGGTGCGGGTGGGGTCGAAGATCCGGGCACGCGCGGAGATCGCCAAGGTCGATCAATTGGACGGCGCGGTGCAGGCGACGGTGCCGGTCACGGTCGAGATCGAGGGTTCGGACAAGCCGGCGGCCGTTGCGGAGTCGATCGTCCGGTTTATCGGCTGAGACTCTCTGATCGCGTCAGGTCAGTACTGCGTCGAGCCCTGGTCGACCGAGAGGGCTTCCGCCGTGATGAATTTCGATTCGTCGCCTGCGAGCCAGCACACCGCATCCGCGATGTCCTCGGGCTGGGCCGCCCAGTCCGGTAGGAACGGCGTGAGCATGTGGGCCAGCTGCGGATAGGACTCCATGGTCTTCGCGACGGAGGCAACCATGTCGCCCGACCCCATCGCCGTGTTGACCGGACCGGGATGCACGCTGTTGACGCGGATCCTGTGCTTGCCGAGTTCGGCCGCGAACGCCCGCGCCATGCCAGTGACGGCGTGCTTGCTGGCCGTGTAGTGGATCATGAACGGCTGCATCTTTTTTCCGGCCGCGGAGCTGATCAGGATGATTGAGCCGCCCCGGCCGCCGTCGATGATCTTCTGCGCCCCGGCCATCACGGTGTTCCAGGTGCCGGTCACGTTGATGTCCATGACGTCGCGAAAGTCCTCTGCCGTGATGGCATCCCAGGTCTGCGGGGCGGCGACGCCGGCGTTGGCGACGATGATGTCGAGCCGCCCCAGTTCCGCCACCCCGTCGTCGACTGCCTTGCGCAGACCCTCGAGATCGCGAGTGTCGACGACCGACGCGAGGATGCGGCCGCCCGTAGCCTTCACCAGCCGCGTGGTTTCGGCGAGATCCTCGGGAGTCGCAGGGTCGTAGCGCACACAGGACGGCAGCTTTCCCGCGATGTCCACGGCGATGATGTCGGCGCCCTCATTGGCCATCCGGACGGCATGGGCGCGGCCCTGGCCGCGCGCCGCTCCGGTGATGAAAGAGACCTTGCCCTCGAGCCGCCCGGTCATTTGCGCGCCGCCTTCTGTGCGGCCTTGACCAGATTCGATCCGATGATCAGCCGCTGGATTTCGCTGGTGCCCTCGTACAAGCGCAGCAGCCGCACGTCTCGGTAGATCCGTTCGACTGGCACCTCGCGCATGTAGCCGCTGCCGCCATGCACCTGCACGGCGAGATCGGCTACCCTGCCTGCCATTTCGGTGCAGTACAGCTTGGACGCCGACGGCGCGATCCGTCTGTCCTCACCAGTCACCCAGAGCCGCGCGGTATCGCGGACCAGTGCCCTCCCGGCTAGCACGCCGGTCTGCTGATCGGCGATCATCGCTTGCACCAGTTGGAAATTCCCGATTGGAGTGCCGCCTTGTGTCGCGGTGGCGGCGTAGGCGACGGATTCGTCGAGGGCGCGCTGCGCGATTCCGACGGCCAGCGCTGCGATGTGCACACGGCCGCGGGCGAGTGAGGTCATCGCAGCCCGGTACCCGATGTCTTCGCTTCCGCCGATCAGTGCCCCGTCGGGCACCCGGACGTCGTCGAAACTGACGTCGGCGGTCCAGGCGCCTTCCTGGCCCATCTTGGCGTCCTTGGCGCCGACGGCGACGCCCGCTGTGTCTGCGGGCACCAGGAAGACCGCGATGCCGGCGCCGTCGTCGTCGGCAGGTCGGGTGCGGGCGAAGACAACGAACAGATCGGCCATCGGCGCATTGGTGATGAACCGCTTCTGCCCGTTGATGATCCAATCTCCGCCATCGCGAACGGCCTTCGTGCGCAGCCCCGACGGATTAGACCCCGCGCCGGGCTCGGTCAGCGCGAAGGAGGCCACGAGCCCCGACGCCATCGGCTCCAGCCAGCGGGCCTTCTGTTCGTCGGTGCCGAACCCGACCAGCACCTGCCCGGCGATGCCGTTGTTCGTGCCGAACATCGAGCGCAGCGCCAGCGACGTGTAGCCCAACTCCATCGCGAGCTCGACATCCTGGGCGAGGTTGAGCCCGAGGCCGCCCCACTCCTGTGGGATCGCGTAGCCGAAGAGCCCCATCTTCGCGGCCTGCTCGCGGAGGTCGTCAGGGACCCGATCCTCGGCCAGAATCTCCTGCTCACGTGGGACCACTGCGGTGCGGACGAAGTGACGAGTCTGGGCCAGGATCTCCTGGAAATCGTCGTCGCTGACTTCGGTGGTCATCGCGCTCCTCTGCGGCGAGTGGGGCCAAGGACTCCGGAAATCATATATGAAATATGATGTTCCATTGACGGAGCCCTGCTTAGGGCCTGACCAGCGAAAAGGGGTGATCAGGTGTCGTTGCTGACCGATCAGACCGCGGTAATCACCGGCGGTGCGCAGGGTCTCGGGTACGCCATCGCCGAGCGGTTCATCGCAGAGGGCGCGCGAGTGGTGCTTGGCGATCTGGACCTCGGCGCGACCGAGGCGGCGGCCAAGCAACTCGGCGGCCAAGATGTCGCGCTGGCGGTGCAGTGTGACGTGACGCAGGCCGCGGAGGTCGATGCGCTCGTCGCCGCCGCCGTTGACCGGTTCGGCGGCCTGGACATCATGATCAACAACGCCGGCATCACCCGCGACGCGACGCTCCGCAAGATGACGGAGGAGCAGTTTGACCAGGTCATCGCCGTCCACCTGAAGGGCACGTGGAACGGAACCAAGGCGGCGGCAGCGATCATGCGCGAGAACAAGCGCGGGGCGATCGTGAACATGTCCTCGATCTCAGGCAACGTCGGCCTTGTCGGACAGACCAACTACTCGGCGGCCAAGGCCGGCATCGTCGGCATGACCAAGGCCGCCGCCAAGGAGCTCGCCCATCTTGGGGTGCGGGTCAACGCGATCCAACCGGGACTGATCCGCTCGGCGATGACAGAGGCCATGCCCCAACACGTTTGGGATCAGAAACTGGCAGAGGTGCCGATGGGTAGAGCCGGCGAGCCTGTCGAAGTGGCCAAAGTCGCCCTGTTCCTCGCCAGCAATCTGTCGTCGTACATGACCGGAACCGTCCTCGAAGTCACGGGTGGGAGGCACATTTGAGCGAGTCGCTGACTCGTCGAGATCGACGAAATGGCGAGATCCACTCGCACTTTTCCGCCCGTTTGGCCGTTTCGGCGAAGGAGAGATGAAGCATGCGTGAGGCCGTTATCTGTGAACCAGTTCGGACGCCGATCGGCCGTTACGGCGGCATGTTCAAAGCGCTGACCGCCGTCGACCTCGGTGTCGCCGCGCTGAAGGGTCTGCTGGAGCGCTCCGGAATCGATCCGGCCGCCGTGGAGGACGTCGTCCTCGGTCATTGCTATCCCAGCAGCGAGGCGCCCGCGATCGGGCGCGTGGTGGCGCTGGACTCCGGACTGCCGGTGAATGTTCCCGGCATGCAGGTCGACCGCCGCTGCGGGTCGGGCCTGCAGGCCGTCATCCAGGCGGCCCTGCAAGTTGCCAACGGCGACAACGACGTTGTGATCGCAGGCGGGGCTGAGAGCATGAGCAACGTCACGTTCTACTCGACCGACATGCGCTGGGGTGGCGCCCGAGGTGGAGTGAAGGTACACGACAGCCTCGCCCGTGGCCGGACCACGGCAGGCGGTCGTCACTATCCGGTGCCGGGCGGCATGCTGGAGACCGCGGAAAACCTGCGTCGGCAGTACGGAATCCCACGCCAGGAACAGGACGAACTGGCCGTGGCTTCACATCAGCGGGCGGTTGCCGCTCAGAAGGACGGCATCCTGGCCGAGGAGATCATTCCGGTCGCGGTGCCGACTCGCCAGGGCGAGGAACTGATCGACACCGACGAGCATCCCAGGGCGGATACGTCGGTCGAGGCGTTGAGCGAGCTGAAACCCGTTCTGCTGGCTAATGATCCAGAGGCGACCGTGACCGCGGGCAATTCCAGCGGCCAGAACGACGCGGCGTCGATGTGCATCGTCACGACCGAACAGAAGGCAGCCGAACTCGGGCTGACCCCGTTGGTCCGGCTGGTCTCATGGGGGTCGGCGGGCGTCGCGCCGAACATCATGGGCATCGGGCCGGTGCCCGCGACCGAAGCCGCACTCGGTAAGGCGGGGCTGAAGCTGTCCGATATCGACCTGATCGAACTCAACGAGGCGTTCGCCGCCCAGGCGCTGGCGGTGATGCGCGAATGGAAGTTCGGCCCGGCCGACCTCGAACGGACGAATGTGCACGGTTCGGGGATCTCGCTCGGACACCCGGTCGGCGCGACCGGCGCCCGGATGCTCGCGACGCTGGCGCGCGAACTGAATCGCCGCGGCGCCCGCTACGGCCTGGAGACGATGTGCGTCGGTGGCGGGCAGGGCCTCTCGGCCGTGTTCGAGAGGATCGGCGAATGACACGGCTCGCTCAGACGCTCGGCCTGACCGAGTTTCAGACCGAAATCGTCACGACGGTACGGCAATTCGTCGACAAGGAAGTGATTCCGACCGCGCAGGAACTCGAGCACACCGACACCTACCCCCAGGCGATCGTCGATCAGATGAAAGAAATGGGTCTGTTCGGCCTGATGGTCCCGGAGGAGTACGGCGGTCTCGGCGAGTCCCTTCTCACCTATGCGCTGTGCGTCGAGGAGCTTGCGCGCGGCTGGATGAGCATCTCGGGCGTGATCAACACCCACTTCATCGTCGCTTACATGATCCGCCAGCACGGCACCGACCGCCAGAAGCAGCATCACCTGCCGCGGATGGCGACAGGTGAGACGCGCGGCGCGTTTTCGATGTCCGAGCCCGAATTGGGCTCCGACGTCGCCGCCATCCGCACGCGGGCCAAGCGCAACGCCGACGACACCTACACCATCGACGGTCAGAAGATGTGGCTGACCAACGGCGGCAGCTCGACCTTGGTCGCGGCGCTGGTGCGCACCGACGAGGGAGCCGACAAGCCACACCGCAACCTGACCGCATTCCTGATCGAGAAGCCCACCGGTTTCGGTGAAGTCGCGCCGGGGCTGACAATTCCTGGCAAGATCGACAAGCTCGGCTACAAGGGCATCGACACCACCGAACTGATCTTCGACGGCTATGTCACGAGCGCCGGCGACATCCTCGGCGAGGCGCCGGGCCAGGGCTTCTTCCAGATGATGGACGGCATCGAAGTCGGCAGGGTCAATGTCTCGGCCAGGGCGTGCGGCGTCGGCATCCGCGCCTTCGAACTGGCGGTGCGATATGCACAGCAGCGCCACACGTTCGGCAAGCCGATCGCTGACCATCAGGCGATCGCGTTCCAATTGGCCGAGATGGCAACGAAAATCGAGGCGGCACACCTGATGATGGTCAACGCCGCGCGGCTGAAGGACTCCGGCGAACGCAACGATGTCGCCGCGGGAATGGCCAAATACCTGGCAAGCGAGTTCTGCTCCGAGGTCACCCAGCAGAGCTTCCGGATTCACGGCGGCTACGGCTATTCCAAGGAGTACGAGATCGAACGGCTGATGCGCGATGCCCCCTTCCTGCTGATCGGTGAGGGCACCAGCGAGATCCAGAAGAACATCATCAGCAAGCGACTGCTCGCCGACTACCGGATCTGACCATGACCGCACCCGATTTCGCCTTCCGGCCCCAGCTGGCCGAGGACGTCGCGCGTCACGTGCGCAAGCGAATCTTCGACGGCACCTACGCCGCGGGGCAGTACATCCGCCTGGATCAGTTGGCTGCGGAATTGGGTGTCAGTGTCACTCCGGTGCGTGAGGCGCTCTTCGTCCTGAGCGCCGAGGGTCTGCTGTCGCAGCAGCCGCGGCGCGGTTTCGTCGTCGTAGAGGTGACGGGTCGAGATCTCACGGACGTGGCGAATGTGCAGGCCCACATCGGTGGTGAGCTCGCAGCGCGGGCGGCGGTCAACATCACCGACGAGCAGTTGCGGGAGTTGGAGAAGATCCAGACCGAGCTGGAAGACGCCTACGCCAGCGATGACGACGACCGCGCGGTTCGGCTCAACCACGAGTTTCACAAGTCGATCAACGTGGCCGCCGATTCGCCCAAGCTCGCCCAGCTGATGTCGCAGATCACCCGCTACGCACCGGAATCGGTGTTCCCGACGATCACGGGTTGGCCGGAGCAGTCGACCGAATATCATCGGAAGTTGTTGGCGGCGCTGGAGCGGCGCGACGAAGATCTTGCCCGCTCCGCGATGTCAGAGCACCTTGCCGCCGGGGCGGTGCCGTTGATAGAACACCTCACGCAACGAGGCGTCGTCGATTAACTGCTCGGCGCAGGTGATCTCAGCGGTCGGCGTCGGTGAAGCGGATGATGCCTCGGATGTTGCGGCCGTCGAGCATGTCGAGATAGCCGTCGTTGATCTCTTCGAGCCGGTAATCGCGCGTCACCATGTCGTCGAGGTTCAACTTGCCCGCCTGATAGAGCGAGAGCAGGATCGGGATGTCGTGCTGTGGGTTGCCGTGGCCGAAGATGCTGCCCTGCAGGTTCTTCTGCGACAAGGTCAGGGCGGCCACGTTGAGCGTCACATCGGTCTCCATCACGGCGCCCATCGCCGTCAACACACACGTTCCGCCTTTGGCGGTGATCGACAGGTATCTTTCGATGTCCGCGCCGTTGATTCTGCCGACGGTGACGATGACCTTGTGCGCCATGCGGCCCGCGGTCAGCTCGGCGATCTGCGCGAGCGCCGTTTCGATGTCCGAAGATGCCTTGGTGGCGCCGAATTTGAGCGCCAGATCGTGCTTCCATTCGGCTGGCTCGACGGCGAACACGTGACGCGCGCCCGCGTTCACCGCGCCCTGCAGCGCCGACATCCCGACGCCGCCGAGGCCGACGATGACTACATCCTCGCCCGGCCGGAGCGACCGACCACGGCTGGTGGAAGTCCCAGACGAGCGCACCTTTGGTTTTCATTGCGGAGCCTCCAGTTGATTGGTCAGCATCTGTCTCAACTCATGAACGTCGACCTTGCCGGTGCTGCCGCGGGGAATGGCGTCATCGGAGTCGACCAGCAGCCACACCGTCGGAATCTTGAAGGAACTCAGCCGCTTTCGCGCTGCCGCATGCAACTGTTCGACGGTGGTGTCGCCTATCACGACGGCGCCCATGGCGCCAGAGACATCGGTGACGAACGCGTTGTCGACCCCGTCGATGGTGCGCAGCGCCTGCTCGACCTCGCCGGGATAGACCGTCGCACCGCTGACCTTGAACATGTCGTCGGAGCGGCCGTGGTAGAACATGAAGGCGTTGTCGTCGAGGTGCCCGAGGTCGCCGGTCGGGTAGTAGCCGTCCGGCGTGAACAACTCTTCACGGCCACGCCGGCAGACGCCCCGCAACGTGTGCGGGCCGCGGATCTGGATGATGCCGATCGTGCCTGCGGGAAGCGGTTCGCCGGAGTCGGGATCGACGATCCGTACCTCCATCCCGTCAAAGGGCTTACCGCAGCTTCCCCATGCGGATCGCGGCATATCGGTGTCGGCGGGATAGCCGCAGTACGGCCCGAAGGACTCGGTCATTCCGAACAACCTCGCGCGTGCCCCCCGCTCCGAGCGTTGCTCAGGCGGGAGCAGCGCCTCCAGGCTGCCCGGCCGCAACGCGGACAAATCCGCTCCGACAGAGGCGGATTGGCGTGCCAAAGCCTCGGCCTGGTCGGGCCAACCGCGGAACAGCGTGACTCGTTCGCGCTCCAGCAGGTGCAGCGTCGTCTCCGGCCGGGGAATCTCCTCGGTGACGAGGGTGGCGCCCGCCAGCAGCGCGGACAGCACGCCGCTGCCGAAACCGCCCACCCAGAAGAACGGCATCGGCAGGTACAGCCGAGCATCTGCGTCGATGCAGCGGGCGGCCAGGCCGGATCGCACCGCGACCAATGCGTTGCCGTGCGAGTGGATGACTCCCTTCGGCGGTCCGCTGCTTCCCGAGGTGAACATGATGACAAGCGTGTCGCTGGGCGTGACCGCCGCTGCCATGGCGTCGACCATCTGATCGCCGCCCGCATTCGGCAGTTGCTCAGGCGTCCAAACCTTGTGCAGCGCAGGAACTTCGGGGACTTTCAATACGTCGGCAAGATCGTCGTGATAGCGATGGCCGCGGAACTCTTCGACCGCGATCAGTACCTGCACGGAGGCCGCCCGCAGTTGAGCCACCAACTCGGGGGGCTGCAGCAGGGTGCTCAACGGCACCAGCACCGCGCCGATGCGTGTCAGCGCCACGGCGATCTGCACCCACTGCACGCGATTCGGCATGATCAGACCGACCCGGGTCCCCTTGCCGATGCCGGCTCCGATGAATGCGGCCGCCATGGCGCGGGTGGTGTCGTCGA
>Ga0134123_10002693_pt1 | contig 11594 bp, 12 predicted proteins | sample KB303_FD_96460 | JGI IMG/M metagenome (GOLD analysis project Ga0134123, IMG submission 96460) | Terrestrial soil microbial communities without Nitrogen fertilizer from Kellogg Biological Station, Michigan, USA - KB3-0-3 | ecosystem: Environmental > Terrestrial > Soil > Unclassified ...
CTTCCGTCATTGTCATTGCCCCAGGGTCTCAGCCGCAGCTTGCGCAGGCCGCCCGAGTGTTCCTCGACGGCGAGAAAGCGCCGTGCGACCTCATAACCGTCGACGAAGGCATCCACGCGATGCGCGACGATGTCCTGCCATTTCGCGCGGTCTCCCTCGGCGCCCGGTGCCACTCCGACGATGCGGAAATTCTTCGCCTGCCAGTTGGTACGTACGATCCAGCGCCCATTGGCGTGCTCGACCTGGTATTCGTGATCGCGCTCGCGCGGCAGGAACACCCTGAAATCGAGCTTCGCCGCTGCGGCCTCGGCGTACCACACCTCGCTCGATACCGTGCTTTGTGTGTGGATGAGCAGGTACTTGTCGTCCTTGGTGCGCGAGACGCCGGTGTAGAAACTGTCGTCGGTCTGCTCCCAGACCAGCGGATCGGCCGCGACGTCGGTGTGATTGGCGCCGAGGATGTCGTGACTGCGCACCTTGTAACCGAGCAGGGTCTCCGGGTTCTTCTCGATGTAGAGCAAGGTGCGGTTGTCGCCGGCCCAGACGAGATTGTTCTCGACATTGGGCAACGCGATGGGAAGCACCCTGCGCGTGGTGAGATCCATCACCTTCACGACGAATTGCCGGCGGCCGACGGTGTCTTCCGCCCAGGCCATGAGCATGGAATTCGGGCTGATGGCGATCTCGCCCACCTGGAAGAAGTCGTGTCCCTTCGCCATCTCGTTGACGTCGAGCAGCAGCTCCTCGGCGGCCTGCTGCGATCCCTTGCGACGCGCGTATACCGGATACTCCTTGCCGGTTTCGAAGCGGCGGTAGTACCAGTAGCCGTTCATCAGGTAGGGAACCGTGGCGTCGTCCTGCTTGATGCGTCCGATGATCTCGTCGTACAGCCGGGTCTCGAGCGCCTGGGTGTGCGCCAGCATCGCATCCGTATAGGCGTTCTCTGCCCTGACGTACGCCAGCATCTCGGGGTTCTCGCGCTTGTCGTCGCGCAGCCAGTAGTACTCATCCTCGCGACTGCCATTGGGCGAGGGCACCTGGTAAGGCTTCTTCGCCGCGACCGGCGGAAGTGGCATCCCGGAGTCGGCGCGAGTCGCAGCGGTGGCGGTTGCGGTTGTTTGCGTCATGTTTGAATGGCAGGCGGTCAGGAAAACGACGAGGGTGAAAGCGGCGTATGTGGCTTTTGCCATGCGGCGATTCTAGCCATCCTCTGGCATCATCGCGCGATGCCGGAGATTGGCCATCCCCTGAATTTCGCCACCTTGCGCGATTTATCGCGTGGCGGAGCCCCGCTCACCGTGGCACCCGCGGCCTACGCGGCCATCGACCGCGGAGCGGCGGCGGTCGCGGAGATCGTCAGGCGCGGGCAGCCAGCCTACGGCGTCAACACCGGCTTCGGGCGGCTGGCGCAGACACATATCCCCACCGATCAGCTCGAGCTCCTGCAACGCAACCTGGTGTTGTCGCACGCGGTCGGTGTCGGCGATCCGCTGCCGGCCGGCGTCGTGAGGCTGATGCTGGCCCTGAAGATCGCCACGCTGGCGCGCGGATTTTCCGGCGTGCGGCGCGGCCTGGTCGATGCGCTGCTGCGCCTCTACAACGCCGACGTGCTGCCGCGCGTGCCGAGCAAGGGATCGGTGGGTGCGAGCGGCGACCTGGCGCCGCTCGCGCACCTGTCCGCCGTGTTGTTAGGCATTGGCGAGGTCGAGTGCGGCGGCAAGATCCTGACGGCGCACGAGGGGCTGAAGCGCGCGGGGATCGCGCCGCTGACCCTGGCCGCCAAGGAGGGACTGGCGCTGCTCAACGGCACCCAGACCTCGACGGCGCTCGCGCTCTGGAACCTGTTTGCCATCGACAATCTCTACGCCACCGCGCTGGTCGCCGGCGCCCTGTCGGTGGATGCCGCCGAAGGTTCGGCCAGCCCGTTCGATGCGCGCATCCACGAGCTGCGCGGACATCCCGGGCAGATCGCCGCCGCCGCTGCGTATCGCGAGCTGCTCGCCGACAGTCCCATCAATTCCAGCCACCGCGAGTGCGGCAAGGTGCAGGATCCCTACAGCCTGCGGTGCCAGCCGCAGGTCATGGGCGCCTGCCTCGACCAGATCGAAGCCGCACGCGTGGTGCTGGTCCGCGAAGCGAACGGCGTCTCCGACAATCCGCTGGTCTTTCCGAACGAGGGCGCCGGGCCCGCCGAAGTGCTCTCGGGCGGCAATTTCCACGCCGAACCCGTGGCCTTCGCGGCCGACAACCTGGCGCTTGCCGTGGCGGAGATCGGTGCGCTCTCCGAGCGGCGTATCGCGCTGCTGATCGATGCGACGCTTTCGGGACTGCCACCCTTCCTCGTCAGGGATGGCGGTGTGAATTCCGGCTTCATGATCGCGCACGTGACCGCCGCGGCGCTCGCCTCGGAGAACAAACTACTTGCACATCCCGCGAGCGTGGACTCGCTGCCGACCTCCGCCAACCAGGAGGACCACGTGTCGATGTCCACCTTCGCCGCGCGCAAGCTCGGCGACCTGGCTGCCAACACCGCGATCATCCTCGCGATCGAGTTGCTGGCCGCGGCGCAGGGTGTGGACCTGCGCGCGCCCATCGTCACTTCGGAGAGGCTGCAGCGCGTGATGCGCGAGATCCGCGCCCGCGTTCCGCATTACGACATCGATCGTTACCTCGCGCCCGACATTGCCTCGATGACCGAAGCGGTCAGGGCCGGCGTCATCGCCGCGCACGTGCCCGTGGTTGCATGAACCGGCCGAGATGATCCCGGTCGAGTTCCTGATCTTCGGCGTCACCCTGCTGGGAGTCGCGATTTTCCAGCGCCACACCCTGGTGGTGTCGCTGGCCGGTCTCGCGGCGGTGGTCATCTTCAAGGTGCTGTTCGCCGACTTCGACGGTGCGCCCGGGCTGGTGGGCCTGCTGTTCCACCTGCACGCCGAGTGGGTGATTCTCGTCAACCTGTTCGCGCTGCTGGTCGGCTTCGCGCTGTTGTCGCGACACGTCCAGCAGAGTCACCTGCCGCACCTGCTGCCGCGCGTATTGCCGGACGACTGGCAGGGCGGGTTCACGCTGCTCGCACTGGTTTTCGTGTTGTCCGCGTTCCTCGACAACATCGCGGCCGCGATGATCGGCGCCACGGTCGCCGGCACGGTCTATCGCGGCAAGGTGCACATCGGTTTTCTCGCGGCGATCGTCGCTGCCTCGAACGCCGGCGGCTCGGGCAGCGTGATCGGCGACACCACCACGACCATGATGTGGCTCGCGGGTGTCCCGGCGCTCGAGGTGCTGCATGCCTACGTCGCGGCGATCGCGGCATTCTTCGTGTTCGCGATTCCCGCGGCGCGGCAGCAGCATCGGTACTCGCCGATCCAGCGCGATGCCGATCCCGGCGTGGTGCTCGATGCATCGCGGCTCATCGTCGTCGTGCTGGTGCTGGCCGGCGCCATCGCTGCCAATGTTTATGCCAACAACCTGCCGGAGGAGCGGGTCGGTGCGTTTCCGTACATCGGCGCGACCGTCATCGGCATCCTGTTCTTGCTGACGCCCTGGCGCCGCCCGGACTGGAGCGTGCTGCCCGCGGCCATCAAGGGCAGCGTTTTCCTGCTGGCCCTGGTGTTGTCGGCGTCGATGATGCCGGTCGAAAGCCTGCCGGACGCATCGGTTGCAACCGCCTTCGGTCTCGGTCTCGTCTCATCGGTATTCGACAACATTCCGTTGACGAAACTCGCGCTGGTGCAGGGCGGCTACGACTGGGGAATGCTGGCCTACGCGGTCGGCTTCGGCGGCTCGATGATCTGGTTCGGCTCGTCCGCGGGCGTCGCCGTCTCGAACCTCTTTCCCGAGGCGAAGTCCGTCGGCCAGTGGCTGCGCCACGGCTGGTTCGTCGCCGTGGCGTATGTCGTGGGGTTCCTCGCGCTGTTCGCGATGCTGGGCTGGCGCCCGGTTCAATAACGCTTCTGAATGTAGTGAGGGTCGGGGCAGCCCTCGATTTCCTGCGCGCCAGACTGAAGGATCGTCTGGCGGAAGCTCTGCACGTAGCCGCTGATGCCCGGTCCCACGCCATGTGTGAATACCGAGCCGTTGACGATTTCTTCGTATTCGATCACCCGGACCATCTTGCCCGAGCGCGCCAGGCGCAGACGCGCGCTACCGTTGCGATCGCCGGAGGCATGGATGGGCACGGTGTATTCCCAGGTGTTCTCGTCGAGTTTCTTCCACTCCCAGCCCGACTCGATACCGGTGATGTGGAACACCAGTTGCTGGGTGCGGAAACAGATGGAAGTGTCGTCGAGATCGCCGAACGAGATGGGCGCCTCGAGAAAATCCTCGGGAGGCAGATGCGACGGATCGCCGGCAATGCCGCCGGTTCCGGACCTTCCGCTGCAGGCGCCCAGCAGCACCGCACCCAAACCCAGCAAGACCGCGCCAATGCAGCGCATATCGATCTCCCGCGCGTCAGTACTTCAGCGGCATCGTTGAAGGATCCGGGCAGTCCGGAATGAGCTCGGCGTTCGTATTCCTCAGTTTCACGACTTCACTTTTCACGTAACTCGCGCCTTTTTCCTTCATGAACAACTGGCCCGCCTGGGTTTCGAGGAAGTAGACCACGCGGACCATGCTGCCACTGTTGGCCAGCTTGAGCGTGGTCGTGCCCTTCTTGGTGCCGTCGGCCGAGACGCTGGGAAATTCATAGTCCCAGGTGCCATCGTCCTGCTTGGTCCATTTCCAGCCTCCCTTCTCGCCGGTGACCTGCACGATCAGCTGCCGGGTGCGAAAGCAGGAGGAGGTGTCGGCGATATCGCCCAGTGAAAGGGGCGCCTCGAGAAAATCTTTCGGGGGCAGCTTCTTCGGATTGCCCTTGACGCCGCCATCGCCGGCACGACCGCCGCCACAGGCGCTCAGCAGGACCGCACCCAATCCCAGAAAAATCACGGTGAAAACACGCATTTCGACCTCCCGCGCAACAGTTTGCGCAGGCCGCGCGGCCGCGCAAGCACGGGCGTCACACTTTGCTGGCGATGCTTCCCGGCCGGGCGGTAGTTTGAGACACCGCGGGCCACTGTCAACAGAGTCTTCGACGCTTCATGCCAGCAGCTCCCGCATTTTCCGGTACCAGTCGCTCTGGAATCGTTCCGCCGGGTCGAGCCGCAGTTTGGCCGCGAGGAACTCCGGCATGAGCGGGTGCGCGGCCAGCACCTGCGCGCGGTGCGCATAACCGTGATAGGTGAGGAAATAACTTCCCTGGTGGCGCAGGGCGTGATCGATGAGCCGGCGGAAATGCGTGGCAGCGCGGCCGATGTCTTCGGGCCGGTGATCGATGTGCAGGTTGAAGATCACGCAAGCCCAGTCGTCGCGCGCCCAGGGCAGGGCGGTATCGCTCTCCCGCTCGATGAGCCGCACGGTGCCGTAGATGAAATCGACGCCGTTCAAGCGGAAGTCGCCCCGCACGTCGTCCATGAAGGCGGCGAGCCGCGATCGCGGCACGTACAGCTCGGTGATCATCTCGCCGCCGCGCACCGCGGCACCCAGGCGGTGATCGAGCGCGCCGTGATAGTCCTCGAGATAAAGATTGAGCTGGTGCGTGTCGCTCCAGTAGAGCTGGCCGTGGGTGGCAAGATAGAAATCGGTGAATCTCCGGAACGCCGCCTGCTTGTCGCGATGGGACAGCGTGAGCAGCTCGCTCCAGTCGCGTTGCGACAGACGCAGCTGGTCCTGCGGAATCGGCTGTCCGACGTCGACCGGCTGATAACTCGACAACACGCCGGTACGCAGGAAATCGGCACTGTCGGGCGCGGTCGCGAACTGGAAGTCGCCGTACAGGTGTCCCGCGGCGATGCGCGCGTCGAAGGCGTCGATGAGCTCGTCGATCGACAGGCGCGCGACCTGGCGCTGCACTTTCAGGCGCGGCACCAGCCGCAGCGTGACGGCGGTGACCACCCCGAAGAGTCCATAACCACCCACCACGTGCCGGAACAGGTCGCCGTTCTCTTCGCGGCTGCAGCGTACGATCTCGCCGCCGGCGGTCACGACCTCCAGGCCTTCGATGTCATCGACGAAGGGCCGCGCGGTCAGGCCGCGGCCGTGGATGTTGGCGGCCACCGCGCCGCCCAGCGTGAGCCGGTCCGCACCGGTCTGCTTCTGGCGGATTCCATAGGCATGGCCGGGTCCGCGCTGCAGGGCCAGGTAGCCGCGGATCACGTCCGGCCAGGTGATGCCGGCCTCCACTTCGAACAGGGCGCTGCTGCGATCGAACCAGCGCACCTGGTTCAGGCGGCGCGTGTCGAGCAGGGTGCCGCCGGACAGGAACTGCTGCCCGCCCATCGCATGCCGCGCGCCGCAGACCGCCAGCGGCTCGCCGCGGCGCGTGGCCGCGGCCACCGCGTCGGCCACCTCGGCGGCGCGCGCCGGTTCGACGATGCGATCCACGGGTGTGCGATTCAACGCGGAGTGCGTGTCGTTGACCCAAAGGGGGCCCGCGGCCTTCCGGACCGGTTGCAGTCGCGCGTGCATGGCGCCGAAGCTCCTCCAGTCCGGGGGCGGTCGGCAATACCCTGAAAACCGGTATCGCAATACGATACTCACGGTACGGGCGCGCACCCGGGGTTTTTCCGGCAGAATGCCCCGCGCATGGGAGAAACAAACCGGATCATTTTTGCGCTGAAGCGCGGACTGCGTGCGCGTGGCATCACCTACGCGATGCTCGCCAAGCGCATCGGCCTCAGCGAACCCTCGGTGAAACGCATCCTCTCGCGGGGCAGCCTGAGCCTGCCGCGCCTCGAGCGCATGTGCGAAGCCGCGGGCCTGTCGATGGAAGAGCTGGTGCGGCCGGTGGCCGCGGCGCCCTCGGAAACTTCCAGCACCCTGTCCGCCGCCCAGGAGTCCGCGCTGGCCGCCGATCCGCAGCTGCTGGCCTGCTTCTATCTCCTGACCAACGGCCACACCCCGAAGGAAGTCGCCGCCGAGCTCAATGCCGACGAGAAGCTCCTGCGCCGCTGGCTCGTGAAACTCGACAACCTGCACCTCGTGGAATTGCGCGCGCGTCTCGGTGCGCGGTTGCGGGTGCACGCGCCCATCTCGTGGCGGGAAGACGGGCCGATCCGCCGCACCTACGAGCAGCAGGTGCGCGACGAGTTCATGCGTTCGAGTTTCCTCGCCGAAGACGAGACCCTGCTGTTCCGTTCGGCGGAGTTGTCGGAGGCTTCGCGCATCGTCCTGCAACGCAAGCTCGCGCGCCTCTCGGCGGACTTCAACGAGCTCGCCGAGCTCGACCGTCACCTGCCGAAGCGCGAGAAACGCAGCGTCGCGCTCATGCTGGCGTGCCGGCCGTGGGTGTTCTCGATGTTCGACGGATTGAAGCGACGCTGAGCGGCGCCGCTACTGGAGGCGCGACTTGCGCGCGCGCAGCACTCGCAGCGTGCCGACCACGTTCAACAGCAGGAACGCCACCAGCCACACGTAGTAGCCGGACAGCAGCCCCGACGCCTCGCCGGCGCGCAGCATCTGCACCAGCCAGTAGCAGTCGAGCACCAGGCAGGCGATGGCGATCTTGAGAAAGAGCACCGGCCGGGTGAGCCGGTCGCGCCACCACACGGTGAACAACACGGCGAAGACGATGTTGGTCAGTGCGCTCAGGATCTGCGGCACGGCTTCCTCGCCGCCCACCGGGAACGGATCGCGGAAAGGTCCGGTGATGGCGGAGCGGAATGCCGCCCACCCCGGATAGTCCTCGATCACCGGCAGGAACCATGCTGCCAGCCAGCAGACCAGCGCTGCCCAGGCGAGCGGCGGCTCCGCCGGATGTTTCGTCGAGTCCGCGGTATCCATGGTTATATAGCGTAAGGCATCACCAGGAATCCCACATGCAGCTCATCCGGTTTCGCGTCGACCTGGCGCCACGCTGTTCACTCGGCCCCGGCAAGATCGCCCTGCTCGAGGCGATTGCGGATAAAGGTTCGCTGACACACGCAGCCGCGAAACTCGGCATGAGTTACCGTTACGCCTGGCTGCTGCTCGAAGATCTGCGGCGCTCGTTCAGCGAACCCGTGACACGCGCGACGGTCGGCGGCCGCCGCGGCGGCGGCGTCGAGCTCACCGATTTCGGCGCGGATCTGGTGAGGCGTTATCACCTCGCGAGCCGGCGCATCGAGGCTGCGGCCCGCACCGCGCTCGCACCGCTGGTCCGCAAGTCCGTGTCGCGGCCGGCGCGCGGCGGGCGCCGCGCGCGCGGCCGGACACGTTCGATCAAGCCGGCGGCGTGATACCGCGCAGCGCGACTACGACTGTCGCGGGAAGTCGGCGTTGATTTCGCGCTCGGATTCCGAGAGCTGGCAACGGCCTTCACCGCCACCCGCCATGCCGCGTTGCGGACTGGTCAGGTTGAAGCGGCAGCGCATGTACTCGCCGTCGTCTGCCTTCAGGTTCGCCACCACCCGGCCGCTGTACGTTTTCACGAACTCGCGGTTCGAGGTGTCATCGTCCCAGTAGCGCCAGTCGCCGCTGTGATGCGAATGACCCCAGCCATCCCACAGCGGATCGAGGCGATCGACGCGCGTATCGTGGCTGATCTCGAAGTACGAGCCCTTGAACACGCGCCCGTTGGCGAACGTTGCGGTGATGTCACCGGAATTGCTGTCGTCGCTCTGCCAGGTGAACGCCACCGGCTTTTGCGTGCCACGCACGTTGCCGGAGCCCGTGCCCGCGGACTGGGTCTCGCAGGCGGCCAGCGCCAGTGTTCCCAGCGCAATACCGATTGAGATGTAGATTGATTTTTTCATGCCCCTAGGTTGGCGCCACGGCCGGGGCGGTTAAGCCGGACGATCCAGTCGCGGCCTGTCGGCGCAATCCTAGGTTTTGTCAGCGCCGGTTTTGTCGGACGCGGGGGCGCGATCGCGCGCCGGCAGCGCGTCCTTGAAAACATCGAAGGTCTTCCACGCCGGCACCGGCGGCGTGTACTCGGGCCGCGGCGCGTACACCGAATCCTCGACCATCTGCATCTTGTGGATGTAGCGCGGGCAATTGGGAAAGATCCGCTGCGCGGTCACCCGGATCACGAACACCGCGCCGGGCAGGGTGCCGAGCAGCGCGTCATCCTTGCTAACTACCGCGGTGCCGTTCACACGCAGCCGCTTCGGGGACTCGAAATCGATGAACAGCAGTCCGATCTTCGGATTGGCGAGCACGTTGCCCCAGCTGCGGTACTGCCCGTTGCCGTCGTAGTCGGGGATGGCCAGTGTGTTCTGGTCGATCACCTGCACGAACCCCGGCAGCCCACCCTTGTACGAACAATCCGGCTGGCCGGCCGGGTCGGCGGTGGCGATGAAGAACATGCGGCAACGGCGGATGAAGGCCTGGTCCTCGTCGGTGAAGGCTGTGCGCATGGTCACCTTCTCCAGCCGGTCGGCGAGCGCGCGTGTTTCGCGCACGTCCTGGAGCTCACGCATGCCATCGTGATAAGCCGTCATGGATCCTCGCCGATCAATCGCCCGTCGGTGACAGGCGGAACTCGAGCACAGTATCGTTTTCTTCGAGCCAGCGGGCGAGGCGCGAGGCCGCGCCGCGGTCGGTGGTCTGCAGCGTCATCTTGTGGCGCAGGCTGCGTTCGTGCCCGACTCCGTCGAGCCGGTAACTGAAATTGGCGACGCTGAACCCGAGTTTGCCCACCAGCTCGCGCGTGGCCTCCTCGGAAAGGTTTCCCTCGCGCGCGTACTTCACGTCGAAGTAGTAATAGGCCTGCGTGGGGACGCGCATCTCGATCCAGCGGAATACACCGAGCACCAGCACCGTGAGCACGGCGGCGAACAGCATGGGCAGGTAGAGCCCGACACCGGCCAGCACGCCGATCGCCGCGGTGATCCAGATGGACGCGGCGGTAGTCAGGCCGCGCACATTGAGCCCTTCCTTGACGATGACGCCGGCACCGAGGAAACCGATGCCGGTCATGATGCCCTGTGCCATGCGTGTCGGGTCGAGACGCGCTTCGCCGGCGACGCGCACCCAGTGGTCTTCGTAGACAGTCACGAGCATGAGCACCGCGGACGCCAGGCACACCAGCACATGGGTGCGCAGGCCCGCGGGGCGGCCGTGGAAGGATCGTTCATAGCCGATGACCGCGCCCACGCCGACCGCCGCCAGCATCCGGAGCAGCATTTCGAGGTAATCGGCGTGTAGTACCACGCCGCAGAGGGTCTCGCGGCGCTTGTTTGACGTCAATCGGGTCTATTATCCGCGTGCCATGACCGGGCAAGCCGTTCACGCCAGCATGCTCATCCGCCGCCCGCCGGGCGAAGTGTTCGCGGCCTTCGTGAATCCGCAGGTCCTGCGCAAATTCTGGCTGCGTGATGCCAGCGGACCGCTCGCCCCCGGCGCACGTGTCGAGTGGCATTTCCTGGTGGCCGGTGCGTCCGCCAGGGTGGTGGTGACGGGTTTCGAGTCGCCACGGCGCATCGCCTTCACCTGGGATGGCGAGATGCAGGTGGAGTTGACCTTCGAGCCGTTCGAAGGGGGCGGCACCCGGCTCGCGGTCGCCGTGAGCGGATTCGACCCGAAGGAACTGCTCGTGCAGGCGACCAACGTGATCGAAGGATTCACGATTGTCTTCTGCGACCTCAAGACGCTGCTCGAGAGCGGGTCATCCGCGAACCTGGTGCGGGACAAGGCAGCGTTGATCGAGGCTTCTCGTTAGTCTGGAACCGGCGGTGACATCGGCTCGTTCTCAAATAATCAGGGACTTAGATATCCAGTAAGAAGTCCTGGCGGGAACTGGATGGACCCCATCGGTGCCTCTATATAAGGTGCCGCCATGCCGCTTCCCCAGTTTCACCCCGCCGTGCAGGCGTGGTTCGCCAGCACGTTTCCCAACGGCGCGACGCCCGCGCAGCTCGAGGCCTGGCCAGCGATCGCGACCGGCGGTCATGCGCTGATCGCCGCGCCCACCGGCTCGGGCAAGACGCTCGCCGCTTTCCTGGCCGCCATCGATTCGCTGGTGCGCGAAGGTGCCGCTGGCGGACTGCAGAACGTGACGCGCGTGGTGTACGTGTCGCCGCTCAAGGCACTGTCGAACGACATCCAGCGCAACCTCGAAGCGCCGCTCGCCGGGATTTCCGCGGAGGTGATCCGGCAGGGATTGCAGGCGCCGGAGATCCGCGCGCAGGTGCGTACCGGAGATACCTCGCAGACCGAGCGCGCCATGATGCGCCGCATGCCGCCGCACATCCTGGTGACCACGCCGGAGTCGCTCTATCTACTGCTCACCAGCGCGTCCGGGCGCGAGATGCTCACCACGGTGCGCACCGTGATCGTGGACGAGATTCACGCCGTCGCGCAGACCAAGCGCGGGTCGCACCTGTCGCTGACCCTGGAACGGCTGGCCGCCAACGCCGCACAGCCCATCCAGCGCATCGGCCTGTCCGCTACGCAGAAGCCCATCGAAGAAGTCGCGAAATTCCTGACCGGGGCGGTGTCAGGCGGGGAAAACAGGGAAAACGCCTCTCGCCCGACCGCCGAACAAGCTCGGCTCGCACTCGACGAACCGGCGTTTTCCCTGTTTTCCCCGCCTGACACCGCCATCGTCAATTCGGGGCACGTGCGCGAGCGCGACC
>Ga0134123_10002697_pt1 | contig 11587 bp, 11 predicted proteins | sample KB303_FD_96460 | JGI IMG/M metagenome (GOLD analysis project Ga0134123, IMG submission 96460) | Terrestrial soil microbial communities without Nitrogen fertilizer from Kellogg Biological Station, Michigan, USA - KB3-0-3 | ecosystem: Environmental > Terrestrial > Soil > Unclassified ...
AGGCCCTGAGTTGCGTGCGCAGGTACTCGTATTGCTGACCGGCGATGCGCGGAATGTGCTGCTGGCCGAGCATCCGCGGCCCATGGCACTGGCTGCAGTTGTACTTCTTGGCGAGCCCGGCGCCCGCCTCGACGCTCTCCGGCTTGCTCTTGTGGCTCGGCGCCGCCGCCTTCTGCTTCGAAAAATAGGCGGCCAGCTCGTTCATCTCCGGGTTCTTCAGCGGCTTCGCCATCGGCGTCATCTGGTCGTCCTTGCGGTTTCCCTCGCGAAACATGAAGAGCGACGTGGCGATGAACTGCGCCGGCTGCTGCGCGAGCGACGGCACCGCGGGGTTGGCCGAGTTGCCGTTCTCGCCGTGGCACGCGGCGCAGAGGTTCGGGTCGGCCGCGAAAGCGGCCGCTGAAAAGAAAAACGCGACGGCGAGCGCCGTCGCGTTTCCAGCCCGCCTCAAGCTACTTCTTCTTCCCGGCGGGCGCTGCGTAGCTGACGCGATAGATGATGCCGTTGTAGTCATCCGACACCAGCATCGAGCCGTCGCGCATCACCAGGATGTCGACCGGCCGGCCCCACATCGGCGGATCCGCCTTCTCGTCGGTCATGAAGCCGGTGAGGAAGGGCATCGGCTTGCTCGCCTTGCCGTTCTCGTCGACCTTCACCCGCATCACGTTATAGCCCTGCTTGACCGTGCGGTTCCACGAACCGTGCATGGCGATGAAGATGTTGCCCTGGTACTCGGCCGGGAACATCTTGCCGTTGTAGAACTTCATGCCCAGGGGCGCGATGTGCGTGCCGAGCAGCTGGGAGGGCTTGGCGAACTCGCCGCACGAGCGGTTCTTGCCGTACTCCGGATCGAGCGTGTTGCCCTGATGGCAGAAGGGGTAGCCGAAGTGCGGCACCGGGGACTTCGCGGCCACGCGGTGCAACGTGTCGTTCGGCGAGTCGTCGCCGAGCCAGTCACGGGCGTGGTTGGTGAACCACAGGTCCTTGGTCTTCGGGTCGAAGTCCATGCCGACCGAGTTGCGCACGCCGATCGCGACGGTCTCGAGCGTCCCCTTGTTCGGGTCGACGCGCATGATCGAGGCTTCCATGTAGCTCGGCAGCACGATATTGCCCGGCGCGCCGATGTTGAAGTAGAGCTTCCCGTCAGGCCCCATCGCCAGGTACTTCCAGAAATGGCCGGCGGCGCGGTGCGGATCGAGGTTTTCGATCACCACCTTGCCCGGGCCGGGGCTGTCGAGCTTGCCCTCAATGCCGTCGTAGCGCGTGATCTTGCCGCGCTCGGCGACATAGAGGGTGCCCTTCCTGAAGACGATGCCGTTGGGCGAATCCTGTCCGGTGAGGACGGTCTTCACCTCGCGCTTGCCGCCGCTGCTGAGCACCGCGTAGACGTTCTTGGCGTTGCGGTTGCTGACGAACAGCGTGCCCTTGTCGCCCAGCGCCATCGAGCGGGCCTCGGGGATGCCCTCGGCCCACACCTCGACCTTGAAGCCAGCCGGGACCTTGAGGCTGCTGACCGGCAAATCCTTGGCCGAGCGCCCTGTCATATGCGGCGCGAAGGGATGCAGGGTCGACTCCGACTGCGCGGCGGGCTTGCCCTGCTGCCACGAGGGCGCTGGCGTCTGCTGGGCCTGTGCTGGTAGTGCGAGCGCGGCGGTCACCGCGACGGCAATCAGGGTCTTCATGGAGTACCTCCTCTGGGACGGCTATTAAAACGTAAGCGCTGCCTGAACGCCAACGGTCATGTTGCGGCGCGGCGAGGGCTCATAGTAGCGGCGATTGGTCTCGTTGACGATCACCGAACCGACGTAGTTGCGATCGCCGACGTTGTCGACACGGGTGAATTCGGTGACCCGCCAGCCCGCGGCGCGCTGCGTCAAGCCGGCGACTACGTTGAACACGGCATAGGCGTCCGCGAACTCGTCGTTCGGGTCGTTGGTCGCGACGCGCGTGCGGTACAGCCCCTCCACCTTGGCGAACCAGGCCTCCTGCTTGTAGCGGAATTCGCCGTAGAGCTGGTTTTTCGCCGTGCCCGGAAGCGTTGCACCGGCGGGGACCGCCACCACGGCGTTGGTCGTGGTGATGACCGTATTGAACCCTTCCTCGAACACCGCCTTCAAGTACGTCCAGGCGATGCGCGCATCGAAGCCGCCGCCGAGCGCCTTGTCGGCGCCGACCTCGAATCCGGTGCGCTTCGTATGGCCGACGTTCTTGAACGTCGCGCGGCCGCCGGTGTTCTGGTCGACGACGATCTCGTTCTCGGTGATCACGTTGAACACGGCTGCGCTGTAGCGCACGCCCGGCGCGACATGCTTGATCCCCAGCTCGGCGTGCCGGCTGCGGCTCGCCTCGAGGTCGAAGTTCAGGCCGCTGCCGTTGTTCGTGTACGCGATCTCGAGAAAGGTCGGCGTCTCGAAGCCGCGCCCGTAGTTCGCATACACGCTGGTCGTCTCGCTGGCGCGGAATAGCAGGCCCGCAACAGGGGTCGTGGCGTGGTAGGTCTTCGCGCCGCTGTCGTTGGGGTTGCCGGCGGCGATGAAGTGGTCGTCGGAGCTGAAGCGCACGCTGCTGCGGCGCAGGCCGCCGTGCAGCGCCCAGCTCGACGCGAACCGCCACTCGGCCTGGCCGTAGAAATCGGTGCTGTCGACCTTGTTGTCCTCGTCGCGCTTCAGCGCGCCGCCGACGCCGTTGTTGTTGATGAAGCCCTGGCGCTTTTCGTTCATCAGGTCGTACTCGAAACCGGCCGCGAGCCGCAGGGAGCCGAAGGTGCCGAAGTAGCGCAGCGCGGTGCCGCCGTAGTTGCGGTCGAGGTCGACGATGCCGCCGGAATGCGTCGCCGTGTTCTGGTTGACGAGCGGGATGGCGAGGAATTGCTCGATCGAACGATAGCCGCCGTAGACCATCACCTCGGTGCGATGCGCGCCGAACTTCTGCTGGTAAGTGCCGCCGACCTGGTTCTGCAGGATCGTCTTCTTGGTGTTGAACACGAGCGCGTTCGGCGTCGCCTGCCGCGGGTTCGCATCCTTCTCCGCCTTCGTCAGGCCGAGGGGATCCTGCGTGTCGGGCTGGTGCAGGCTGTTGGCGACGACGGTGAACGTCGTGTCGTCAGACGGAGTCGCCTTCAGCTTCGCGTTCATCTGCTCGCGCCGCGCCCAGCTGTGGTCGCGATAGCCGTTGGTCTGGAAGAGCGACGCGGCGCCGATCGCGTTCACGTCGCCGTACTGGTCGCCGAAGCGCAGCGCGCCGCGCTTTGTCTGATAGCTGCCGAGCAGGAACTCGGTCTCCAGCGTCGGCTGCGCAGGGCCATCGCGGGTGTCGACCGCGATCACGCCGCCGGAGGCGTTGCCGTAGAGCGCCGAGAAGGGGCCGCGCAGCACCTCGATGCGCTCGGCGGAGCCGAGATCGAAGGTCGAGGCCTGGCCCTGGCCATCCGGCATGGTGGCGGGAATGCCGTCCGCGACGAGCCGGATGCCGCGCACGCCGAAGGTGGAGCGCGCACCGAAGCCTCGCGACTGGATCTGCAGGTCCTGCGCGTAGTTCTGGCGGTTCTGCACCGAGATGCCCGGCACGCGCCCCAGGCTCTCCGACAGGTTCACCTGCGCCTTGCCCTCGGCGATGTCGTCGGCGTAGATGCGATCGACCGAAGCCGGAACCTCCAGCGTCGGCTGCGCCGTGCGGGTGGCGGTGACGACCACCGCGTCCTCCTGCGCCAGCGCAGGCGCAGCGAACAACAGCAGCGCGAGTCCTCCCCTCCTCGTCATGGGCTGCTAGGCTACATGGATGAAGACCTTCTTCCTAGCGCTTGCCTTCTGGATCGCGCTTCCCTGCCATGCCGATGCGGACCTGCGCAGTCTGCGCGAGGGCGGGTACGTCTTCTACCTGCGCCACGCTTCGACCGACTTCAGCCAGAACGACGCCGGCATGAAGAGCTACGAGGATTGCGCCGGCCAGCGCAACCTGACCGACAAGGGCCGCGGCGAAGCGCGAGCGATCGGCGAGCATGTGAAGCGGCTCGGCATTCCCGTCGGCTCGGTGCTTGCCAGCCCCTTCTGCCGGACGATGGAGACCGCGCGCCTCGCGTTCGGCAAGGCGCAGGCGATGAACGAGGTGCGCGGCGGGCCGGCGCGGCCGGACGATCCGGCGCGCTACGACCCGCTGCGGAAGCTTCTCGGAACGCCGGTGCCGAAGGGCTCGAACGCCGTGATCGTCAGCCACGGCAATCCGTTCTACGCCGTCGCCGGCGCGCCCTACCTCGCCGAGGGCGAGATCGCGGTGATCAAGGCGGCAGGCGACTCACGCTTCACCGTCGTCGGCCGGATCCGCCTCGAGGACTGGCAGGCCTTCAAGTAAGCGGCGGTCGCGCTTCGTCGGCCGGCCCTTCAGGGCGCGGGCCGGTTCTGCACCCCAGCGGCGCAGATCGACGCGACGTTCGCGTTCCGCGCGGCTGGCGTCGCTTTCAACGTAAAGTTTTTTCGCCTCCGTGGCCGGGCCTCGCTTGTCCGAGAGGCCTTTGACCTTCACTTGCCATTCGAAATCCGAAACTCGAACAACGACAGCGTCGTCGACCTTCAGCTCGTGCGCGGGCTTCACCCGAGCGTCGTTGAGCTTCACCCTTCCGGCGGCGATCGCGTGCTGCGCGAGGCTGCGCGTCTTGAAGAAGCGCGCCGCCCAGAGCCATTTGTCGAGCCTCACTCGACTACACCATCGGCCCGCTGCAGGAAATCCCGCGGAATCCGAGCATCCAGCGCCTTGGCGGCCTTGAGGTTCACGATCAGCTCGAATCGCGTCGGCTGCTCGATCGCCAGCTCACTCGCCTTCTCCCCTTTCAGGATGCGATCGACGAAGGCAGCGGAACGATTGTGGAAGCCCGGAATGCTGAAGCCGTACGACATGAGCCCGCCAGCCTCGACGCAGAACCGCCACCAGTACATCGACGGCACGCGAAGCCTGGTCGCCTGCGCCGCGATCTCCGCGCGCCGGGAATCGAGCACTTCCGGGTCACCGCGCACGAGCAATGCGTCAACACGAGCCCGGCCGATCGCGGCGAGCGCATCCGAAAGCTCTTGCGGTCGCCCGATTTCGAAGAACTGCAGCTGCAGCTTCATGGCGCCCGCGGCCTCGCTCAGCTTCACCTTGCGCTCGGGCCACTTCCCGCCGTCGATAGCTGGATTCAACAGCAGTGCGACACGCCGAATGCGCGGGAACGCATCTCTGAGCAGTTCGAGCCGTTTCGGGTCCAGGTCGATGAAGAGCCCAATGCCGGTCACGTTCACGCCCGGCCGGGACACGTTCCTCACCACGCCGTCGGCCGCCGGGTCACCGCCGTATGCCGCCATGACGATCGGAATCGTCGACGTCGCCTTGCGCGCTGCGTTGATCGCAGCATTGTTTCGGGCAACGATGACATCGACGCCCGAGCGGACCAGCTCGTCCGCCAGCGGCGCAAACCTGGTGCGATCTCCCTCTGCATACCGGTAGTCGATGATGATGGTCGACCCAGGGACCCATCCCAGGTCCCGCAGACCGCGCTCGAATGGCTCGCGCTGCACCGCTGTCGGCTCCTTCGAGCTCCCCGCATGCAGAACGCCGACTCGCGGAACCCTGCGCGCCTGTCCAAACGCTGCAGGCGAGGCCAGCCCAATCGCAGCCGCAACAAGAACCTGGCGCCGGGAGGTCATGTCACGAGGCGCGATGCGCGTGCAAGAACGGACGAAGGAATCCTGATGCCGAGGGCCTGCGCGGACTTCGCGTTGAGCACCAGCTCGAACTCGTCCGCCTGCTCGACGGGAATGTCTCCGGGCTTGGCGCCGGCGAGGATGCGGGCGCCGAGCTCGGCCGCGCGCAGACTGAATTTCGCCACGTTGACCGTGTAGGAGAGCAGGAAGCCAGCTTCGGCTTGGCTCGCCGAGGTGCCGATCGCTGCGAGCCTATGCTTTTCCAGCAAGCGCGCGAGGTCGGCGCGCTCGACCGCGAAAACGGGCGACGCGAGACAGGTAAAGGACTCCGCCCGGGCCTTGCGCGCAGCGGCAAAGGCCGCTCCGTAGTCGTACGGCCTCTTGTCGAACTCGACGACGGTGAGCTCGAAGCGGGTACGCTCCGCCGCCTCGCGCACATCCGGGATGTAGTCGCGCGAAAACACATCGGCGAAGACCAGCATCCGCCGCGCGGAGGGGAGCACTTCGCGCATGATCTCGAGCCTCTTCGCCACCAGCGCGCCCTGCGGGATGTACACGCCGGTGGCGTTGCCCTCCGGGCTGCGCAGATTGCCGACGACGCCCTTGGCAACCGGGTCATAGCTCACCGCCAGGAATACGATCGGCGCCTTTGCGCCCGCCTCGCGCAACGAACGCGCTGGCGCCTCGGTGCCGACGGCGAAAAAGAGGTCGCAGTTCATTGCGACAAGCTCCCGGGCCTGCTTCGCGTAAAGCTCGACCGACCCTTCAGCCGACCGGTACTCGAGGTCCCGGTATCCGAGCTCGCGCAATCGCCGTACGAGGTCTGGCGAATAGACGGACCGCGCAAGCGGGACCGGCCCAAGCACGCCGATCCTCGCGGCACGCGGTTGCGCCAGCACTCGCGCGGGCGAGAGCGCACCCAGTGCGCCGATCTGGATGAAGCGCCGCCGGCTCGTCATGACCCCTCCCCGGCGGAAATCTACTCCGACTTAGCTGCTGACCGCTACTCCTACCGGGCACGAAACGCCGGTGCCGCCGAGTCCGCAGTAACCGTTGGGGTTCTTGCCGAGGTACTGCTGGTGATAGTCCTCGGCGTAGAAGAACTCGGGCGCTTCGCGGATCTCGGTCGTGATGGTTCCGTGGCCTTTCGCCGTCAGGGCCTTCTGGAACATCTCTTTTGATTTCTGAGCGGCCGCAAGCTGCTCCTTGCCATAGGCATAGATCGTCGAGCGGTATTGCGTGCCGGCGTCGTTGCCCTGGCGCATGCCCTGCGTCGGGTCGTGGCCCTCCCAGAACGTCTTGAGCAGCTCTTCGTAGCTGATCTTCGCCGGGTCGAATACCGCCAGCACTACTTCAGCATGGTTGGTGAGGCCGCTGCACACTTCCTCGTAGCTCGGGTTCTTCGTCTGTCCGCCGGCGTAGCCGACGGCGGTCGAATACACGCCCGGCAGCTTCCAGAACAGGCGCTCCGCGCCCCAGAAGCAGCCCATGCCGAACACCGCCTGCTGCAGGCCGGCGGGAAACGGCGCCTGGAGCGGATGGCCGTTGATGAAATGCTTGTCCGGCACCGTCACCGCGTTCGCGCGGCCCGGGAGCGCGCTCTCCGCCGGCAGCAGCTTGCTCAGCTTCTTCATGAAGGAAAACATGGCAAACCTCCTACCCTAGAATAACACCATGAAAATCTGCGTTTACGGCGCGGGCGCGATCGGTGGTTTGATCGCCGCCTGGCTGTCGCGTTCCGGGCACGACGTTTCGGTCGTCGCGCGGGGCGCGCAACTCGACGCGATCCGCAAGCAGGGCTTACGCGTCCGCGACCGCGCGAGCGGCAAGGTCGAATCTTTCGAGGTCGGCACTTCGGCGTCCGGCCCGCAGGACTACGTGATAGTCGCGGTGAAGGCGCAAAACCTTACGGAAGTCCGCATCGAGGAATACCTCGGCAACGAAACCTCGATCGTCACGGCGCTGAACGGCGTTCCCTGGTGGTTCTTCGACCGCCTGAAGTTCGGCAACGGCAAGCACCGGCTCGAGAGCCTCGATCCGGGCGGCCGGCTGTCGCGCGCCATGCCGACCGAGCGGATCGTCGGCTGCGTCGTGCACCTCGCCGCTTCGACGCCCGAGCCCGGCCTGATCAGCCACAACATGGGCAAGCGGCTCATCATCGGCGAACCCGGCGGGAAGAACACGCAGCGCACCAAGCGCCTCGAGGAAGCCCTCGCCGGCGCGGGTTTCGAGACCGTCGCCACCGACGCGATCGAGAAGGAGTTCTGGGTCAAGCTGCTCGGCAACGTCAGCTTCAACCCGGTCTCGGCGCTGACCGTCAGCACCGCCGACCGCCTGATCGAGGATCCGCTGATCAAGGCCTACATGGTCGGCATCATGCGCGAGGTACTGGCGATCGGCCGCGCGGTCGGCGTAGACGCCGCCATCGACCCCGAGGCGCGCATCGACATGGCGCGCGTGCTCGGCAAGTTCAAGACCTCGACGCTGCAGGACCTCGAGGCGGGCAAGCCGCTGGAAGTCGACGGCTTGCTCGCGGGCACGCTCGAGATCGCCGAAAAAGCCGGCGTGCAGGCGCCGCTCACGCAAAGTTTGTTCGGGCTGATCCGCACTCGCGCTCAATCGACGGGGCAATACAAGAAGACGGCATGAAAATCCTCCTCCTTCTGTTGTTTCCGGCGATGGCCTTCGCGCAGTACGACGGCCCGGGCGTCGAGGTCTGCCGGCTATACGCGCAGCGGCAGCTGATGCGCGACGCCAGCACGGCGAGAGCCGTCGTCATCGAGCGCGACCAGAGCCTGGTCATCGAGCGCTACACGCGCAAGGTCGGCAACCAGTTCGTCTCCTCGATCCTCACCGGCAACGGCGCGGTGGTCTTCGCCAACGCACCGAGCGCCGAGCTCGCGTTCATCTGCCTGCTCGCCGACGACAAGCGCGCCGTGTTCTTCGAATGGCTGCCGCGACGCGACGCCTCGGCGATGGCGCAGTGCACACGCGACGACACCACGCGCGCCAACCCGCGCTCCTGCCTGCAGACGTTGATCGAAGTCAGCGAGGCCGACCTCACGCAGGCGTATGCAGACCGCCTGACCGAGGCGCGCCAGCGTGACGCCGCCGCCAGCAACGAGGCCGCAAGCGATCGCTATCGCGCCTCCAACCAGGCCTGGCTGCAGTATCGCGATGCCGAATGCCAGCGCCGCTCGGACCAGGCGCCGGCCGGTGTCGATCCCGGCGACTACCAGCTCGCCTGCACCATCGAGCTCACGCGACGGCGCCTCGTCGACATGAGGTAGCGATGCGTCACCGCCTGTGCGTGGCGCCGATGATGGATGTCACCGACCGGCACTGCCGCTATTTCCTGCGACAGCTCAGCTCCACGGCTTTTCTTTACACCGAGATGATCACCACCGGCGCGCTGATCCACGGCGACGTCGAGCGGCACCTCGCGTTCAGCAAGGAAGAGCATCCGGTGGCCTTGCAGCTCGGCGGCAGCGAGCCCGACGACCTGGCGAAGTGCGCGAAGCTCGGCGAGCAGTACGGCTACGACGAGATCAACCTCAACATCGGCTGCCCGAGCGAGCGCGTGCAGAAGGGCGCGTTCGGTGCATGCCTGATGCGCGAGCCAGACCTGGTCGCGGACTGCGTTTCCGCGATGCAGGGGAATATCCCGGTGACGGTGAAGCACCGCACCGGAGTCGATGCCATCGAGGACTACGACTTTCTGTGCAAGTTCGTCGAGCGGGTAGCGAAGGCCGGATGCAAGACGTTCATCGTCCACGCGCGCAACGCAATCCTGAAAGGCCTCTCGCCCAAGGAGAACCGGGAGATCCCGCCGCTCAAGTACCAGTATGTATACCGCCTGAAGCAGGACTTCCCCGGCCTGGAAATCATCCTCAATGGCGGGCTTACTTCGCTAAAAACCCATCCCGTGGACGGCTTGATGCTCGGCCGGGTCGCAGTGAACGACCCCTGGATCCTCGCCGACCCCGGCAAGAGCCGGGCGCAGGTCGTACGGACGATGGTCGAATACGCGAAAAAGCAGGACTCGCTGCGCCACGTCACCCGTCCGATGCTCGGCCTCTACCACGGCATGCCGCGGGCGCGGCGGTGGCGCCAGATGCTGTCGGATTCACAGGCGCTGAAGAAAAATCGCCCGGATTTGCTGCTGGAAGCCCTCGACGAGGTCGAAGGCGAGGAGAGTAGAATCGTCGCATGAGCGCAAATCTGAAATCCGTCCAGGGCAAGCCGGTCCGCGAGCGCGTCAGCAAGGAGGAGTGGCAGGCGCGAGTCGACCTCGCCGCCGCCTACCAGCTCGGCGCGATCTACAAGTGGACCGACCTGATCTACACCCACTTCTCGGCGCGCGTGCCGGGGACCGAGGACTTTCTCATCAACCCGTACGGCATGATGTTCGACGAGATCACCGCGTCGAACCTGGTGAAGATCGACCTCGACGGCAAGGTTCTCGACGACCCGCTCGGCATGGGCGTGAACGAGGCCGGCTTCGTCATCCACAGCTGCATGCACGCGGCGCGCCACGAGATCAACTGCGTGATCCATACGCACACCCGTGCCGGCGTCGCCGTTTCGGCGATGAAGTGCGGCCTGCTGCCCATCAGCCAGCACGCGATGCGCGTGCAGCCCGAGGTCACCTACCACGACTACGAAGGCGTGGCACTCTACAAGGAAGAGCAAGTCCGCATGGCGCGCGACCTGGGCAAGACCTCCAAGGCGATGATCCTGCGCAACCACGGCCTGCTCTCGCTCGGCACCACGGTGCGCGAAGCCTTCGAGATCATGTATTACCTCGATGCCGCCTGCCAGATCCAGATCGACGCCTGCGCCGGCGGCCTGCACAACGTGCAGATGATGACGGACGACGCGGCGACGAAGTCTTACGAGCGGCTCAGCATGACGGACCACCCGCGCGAGCAGCGCGACTGGCCGGCGCTGCTGCGCATGCTCGAGCGCAAAGGCATCAAGTACGCTGTATAGCGGGTTTCCGCGCCGGAAGCTGTAGCACCGTAAACACCGCCGCCAGGGCAAAGCCGAACACGGCATAGAACACGCCGTGCGCCGTGCCATGGTCCAGCAGCCAGCCGTAGAACACCGGCGTCGCGAACGAGCCGACGTCGAGCCCCGCGTAGACGAAGCCGTACACCCTGCCCGTCGCCCCGGTCGGCGTCGCCGCGCGCACCAGCAGGTCGCGCGACGGATAAGTCAGCCCGACCGCGAACCCCGACAGCGCGAAGGCCGCAGGCAATGCGAGCGCCGGGACGATGCCCGCAGCGAGCGCGAGCATGATGCACGCGGAAGCCGACAGCCCCGCGGCCGGCACCAGGTCGATGCGGGAAGTCCTGGCGGTGAGAAAACCGCCGGCGAGCATGCCGGCCCCCGACCCGACCATGTAGGCTGTGATCGCCCCGGATGCGAGCGTCGTCGCCACGCCGAGCTGCTCTTTCAGGGCAGAGACGCCGAAGCTGAGGATGCCGGTCAGCGCCGCGGCGTGCAGCGCGAAAAAGAGAAAGCAGGCGACGACCTGCCACGAGAACAGGACCGAGACGTCGAAGCCGCCGGACTTCTTTGGCGCAGCAACCTCGATCGAAAACCGGCTCGCGTTCGCCCCGAGCAACAGAAGGACCGCGCCGGAAGCAGCCGCTGCTGCCATCACTGCCGAATGCCAACCCATCCAGGCGCCGATCCCGGCGCTGAAGATCGGCGCGATGGCGAAACCGACCGAGCCCGAGACGCTGTGAATGCTGAAGGCATGCCCCAGCCTCTCGCGCGCCACCCGGCCGTTGAGGATGGCGAAGTCGGCGGGATGGAAAACGCTGTTGCCGATTCCCGAGAGCGCGGCGCCGAGCGCCAGCGTCCACACGCCCTGTGACAGCGCCATGAGCAGCGTGCCGAGCACCATC
>Ga0134123_10002698_pt1 | contig 11586 bp, 8 predicted proteins | sample KB303_FD_96460 | JGI IMG/M metagenome (GOLD analysis project Ga0134123, IMG submission 96460) | Terrestrial soil microbial communities without Nitrogen fertilizer from Kellogg Biological Station, Michigan, USA - KB3-0-3 | ecosystem: Environmental > Terrestrial > Soil > Unclassified ...
ACCGGCCTACTGTGAGCCAGCGAAGCGGCCAAGCCGAAGAAGACCACAACGACGATTCTTCTCGTTGTGAACAGCAGAAGCCCATTTATCCGGTGTCCGTAAGAGGTCAAAGGGGAAAACATGATGCAAACCTCTGCGAATGTCAGTCGCCCCCAATAAATCCGGAACGGATCTGTATAGAAGAACCAGCCGAGAACGGTCAGTAGTTCTCCTTCCCGCACCGCTTGGATCGAGGCGACTGAGTACTCCTTGAGGCCGAGAAAGTTGAACGTGTACCTCGGGTTACTAGCACCCTAACTGGCATTTTCTTAGATCCAAGGTGGATGTAAACTGTCAAAAATGACAGCTTTACGAGAGTGGCTATGGGTTGGCAGCGAACCCCAGCCGATCAGACACGCGTCCCACCAGCCGGAAACTCAAGAAGACATATTGCGGTTGTTGTTAGCAATCCGAGGCATCTCCCTCAGCTGTGATCGCTCCTGTTCAGTCCGAGCGTTTTGGTAATGTTGCTTCAACTCTGCAATGGTCGCTCTCTGGTCCATGACTTCGTCTTTCCGTTTTGCGCGACAGCGTTCGCTGGCGTGTTGGTTTTTACGACTGCTCCACAGCAACACAAAACGCAAATAGATGCCCGGACGGCGCATTAGACAACGCCGTCAAGGTGCTCAATAAATGGTACCTGATCAACTGAGGTTGCTAGTTCTGTGTCGCAATTAACATCTCCAACGTGGCTTTGAAAACGTCGTAAGGAAAGCCTCCTTCAATCATCCTCAGACCTTTCAGTGTGTTGCTTCCGGGTTTTCTGATTCCCAGGATGAACATTGGTGTGCCGTCTATTCCAAGTTCACCTGCTTCGCGCATACGCTGACGAAGTCTTGTGGCAGTATTGTTGTCAGCAAAACAGAGATGAAACTTATCCATGTCGAGCTTCAATGTCTCTGCATCACGGAACAGGTCTTCTGGCGTCAACGCAGACGACTCCGCAAGCAACTTATGGTTCATTTCCCATAGGCGTGCTTGCTCACCGGCACATTGCGCAGCAAGCGCAGCATTGAAAGCATTTGGATGACTGCTCTCAATCGGAAAATCGTAAAAGACAAATCCGATGCGACCGTTATCAATGTACTCGCTTTCAATCTGTTTCATTGTTGTGCTCGCAAATTGACGACAATACGGACATTCGTAGTCGGCAAATTCAACGAGGATGACACTCGCATTCTTGTTGCCGGCAATTTGGTTCTCAGCCACTGTTAGATTGAGGTTGACGTCCTTTGCTGAATAAGGTGGCGGAGCATGAGATGTTTGTGAAGCAAGAAGAAACCATCGTCCTTCCTTGCGAACGTAAGTATTTGTTTCTCGATACTCATCAGAGGTCGAGCTGTTCGCGGATTTCCACACAGCCGTTTTGTTGCTGGTGACAACACCAGCATCGCCAAAAGCAAAAACTTCAACATCCTTTGCGGTGATTGTCAGGGTTCTGCCGGGTTTCTGAGGTTTCACATCCTGGAGAAAGTCTTGCTTTTTGCCTACCGAACCCTCGGGCATGACATTGATCATTTCCTCGGCCAACGTCCGTTGAAAGAACTCCACATCACCTCGTTGTAATGCGTCATCGAGTTCTCGATCAATCTTTTTGAGTTCGTCGATGCTACCTGCTTTGGCTGGCGTCGCGTCTTGACTTCGCTCAGGTGGTTTTTGAGCCACCGTGATCGCCGAGGTTAACGCCAACATAAAACACAATGTGATTGCTCTCATATGTAGTTCCTCAATTCTGCTTTTATGCTCAGTGGCTGGACGCTCGCGTGGAGACTCAAACGAACGTCGTCGAAAAGCTAGGGCTGCACGCATAGACGCGTACATTGTCGAGATACCATCCGGAGTTGCTACCGAAACAATAGTCCGTGCTCAGGTCCCAACGCAGCCTGATTCGATCACCCGAGTGGCTTCTGAACTGGCGACCGCCTTTGCTTTGGCGAAAGTGCAGTATGACAAATCAGAGTTGAAGTGCGCCTTCCGTACGCCAGCGAAAACTGGAACGCCCTGATAAGTCTAAGTGAACGTTAAATGTGCGTTTCCCTCTCGATCTTGTTGTTCGTTTGCGAGTTTCAATTCTTCGCGGGGATTAAGGAGCCCGAAAGCCTCGCGGTGTTCGCTTACAAGCGCAAGAGACTTTTCTTTCCTTCCGCCAGCATTGGTTGGCACGAGACTGCCGGGGGTCGTCCGATTCAGTCGCACAAAGTCTACTAGTCCCGTCGCACGATTGCGCTTGACAGGACCTCGGCCTGATAAGAGGTTTTGGAACTTTTTGGATTGCGTCATCGCGAGTGGTTGCTAAGCTCTGCCCTGCGCTATGCGATAGCAAAGAAATATTTGCCGCAATCAGCAGCATCACAACCACTGCCAAGATACAAATCGACGTAACTCTGTTCATGGGCACCTCCAAATGCGGCTTTGGCTTTGCCCTATTTACGAATGCGCAAACGACCCAACAAACCTCTAACGCTAATGGCGCTGGGTAAAATTAGGTTTTATAGGATCGAGATTGATAGGAATCTGGTTAGCCCAACCAATCCAGTGCGTTCATAACTAGCCCGCGGCGTGAACTTAAGTCACTTATTGTCTTGAGCCAGTCTTACAGTTCCGGGGTTCGGGTGTCGAATCACGGCGCTGCAGTCGGCACAGTTCCCAACATCGTGTAAGTATTACCTCCGAAGCTATACGAGCCTACGATGTCGTGCTTGTCGTTAATGCTGAACGTCTGACCATAGACTTCGTATGGAAAGCCGTTGATGGTCACAAAGCCATCGGCGTATTGGTCTGTGTTAATGAAGACTCCGGTGATGTCTGGCGTGTTATTGATGTCGAATGGGAGGACCTCATTCGCACCGGGAAAGGTAACGTCGGATGTCTTTTTTCCGGCGAGTAGAAACCCAAGGTACGGATACACCGCGCCGCCAAATTGCACCGAATGGTAACCCACAATCTTTCCTGCAGAGTTGATTCCAGTAGCTTGTGTCGTGCGGTTGAATGGAAAGTCAATTGCCGAAAAGCTTCCGCTCCTAAGTAGAAACCCGTGACTGGTGAAATCCGGTGCGTCGTAGACGCCGACGATGTCGCCATTTAGATTCACATCAAAAGCAGCAGTATCTAAGGCTCCTGGGTAATCGATCGATGAGAATTGACCGCTCTGGATTGCAAAACCATGTGGCACACCCACAGCGTCGAAATATAAACCTACGATCGTGCCAGCATCGTTGATCTGGCTGGGTATCGTTTCCAGTGCTCCCGGATAGTCGATCGTTTGAAAGGATGTTGTGGTTGACAGCCAACCATGTCGGAGGCCTGACTGGTCTACGTAAACACCTACAAGTGATTCCAGATTGTTTACACCAAGCGCCTGACTAAAACTCGAACCTTTGATGGCATATAGTTGAAAATCATTTAACTCAACATGACCGGTGCACGGTATAGACGGCGCAGACGGCACTCCATACTGCGCGCCGATATTGAACATGCTGTATTGACCATTGACTGAACGGGAACGACGAGCCCTAGTATAGAAGTCGATAAACATCCCTTCGGTGACGTGATAGGTAAAAGCTCCGCCGTTGAGCGAAACAACGGCTTCAGTTAACACCTCAACGGGATCGCCCGTTTCAAGCAGATCGTTGACGTAGCGACTATCACATTGTGCTTTGTTTGATATGTAGGGAATGTCCCAACCGGGCGTATAGTTGCTGATGAATGGATCGTCAAGCCACTCTATTACTTCGTGACTGAGCGGATAGGTGTCAGGTAAGGAACCAGCTCGAGTTGCTTGCGAGTGATAGCTGGTACCAATATAGGTCTGTCGCTGATTGCCGTTGAGAGTTAGAGTAGCGTGATATCCACTAGCTCTGCCATAGTCGACCTTTCCCCAAACAACAATAGGAAGCTGGGAAGGTGTCACGTTCGCTGCGCTTAGGATAGAAGCGCTCTGATCGGCCAAAAATGCCCGGTCGACGCTTGGTAATTGAAGTCCGGTGCTGAAGTCGACGTCGTACGTCCCTAAACCATCCGGAACTACAATCGTTTGCGTTGGCAACACTGTCGGTTGACCCAACAGCACGTGATAGTCCTTCGCCTTGACTGAAACGGAGTCCCAAAAGTTCGCTCGCTGAAACGCGTCGCCATACTGCGTATTCCCAACGCTCTTTCCTCCTAACACAAAGTTGTAGTTCTTGAAGATGGGAGAGTTGATTATGCCTTGTACTGGAGTTTGACCATCAACGAGATCAGTACTCGCGTCGAAGACTTGGCCATCCGGGAAAACAAAACGAAGCGGGATGATCACTGTTGGGATTACGGTGGTCTTCGAACCTAGCTTAGGATCAGTGCCGACCATCGTGTACTTATAAGTGAGCCCTTGATAGGTGAAGCTGTCGAACCACGTCGGTAGCGGTTGCGCCGTGGACGACACGGGCGTCGTCAGTTCTTTTACACTGCGGGGGTGGAGTAGCGCGTGTGTTCCGTCCATTACATCCGGTCCTGAAGCGCTCGCTTGGTAGATGTCTTGAGATGATCTCGTTCCGTTCGCATTTGGAGTGAGCACATCTGCGAGTCGAACATGTGACTTCGGTCCATCATCAGCTGATGGTCCTGAATCTCGCCTGGGTATCTCCGGTCGTAGGACTTTGGGAATTCCCTGTTGTGTGTGCCCAGTTTGATTTCCAAAAACCGCGCAGATGGTAATCAAGGCGACGCTAATCGTTATGGACCTTGCTCTCAATGTGGAACCTCCTGTTTTCCTGACGCGATTGAAATATGAGTGCGAGTGCCCGCGGAGTGGACTTTTGCATATGTTTCTCTCGATTCAAGCACAGGCAACCCCTCCGCTTTCTGGGCCAGAACTGGGTGGTTGTCGTGCGGAAATTGGCCCTTAATCGCAGTATTGTCCTTAAGCGGGGCAGATTTGATATCCTCGCCCTACTTACTAATGCGCAAATTGCCCAGGTAACCTCTAATGACTGCGCCGCCACATCAGGTCACACAACTTCTACGGCAATGGAGTGAGGGCGATGAGAATGCGCTGGCCCGGCTAATGCCTTTGGTTCATGACGAGCTCCACCGTCTTGCTCATCAACACATGAGACGTGAAAGTGCAGGACATGTTCTTCAGACGTCAGCGCTAATTAACGAAGCGTACCTCCGATTGGTTGACCAGCCTCAAATTCGTTGGCAGGGACGTGCACACTTCTTTGGTATCTCTGCGCGATTGATGAGACACATTCTCGTGGACGAAGCGCGTAAGCGAAACGCGGCCAAACGAGGCGGCAGCTTCATTCAAGTTCCACTCGAGGAAGCGAATACGATAGTGCAAGAGCAATCAGCAAATGTGGCCGCACTCGATGATGCCCTGCAGCGGCTTGAGGCGATAGACGAGCGTCAGGGCAAAATCGTCGAGTTGAGGTTTTTTGGCGGACTCAGCATCGAAGAAACTGCCGAGGTTCTCAAGATATCGCCAGGGACAGTGATGCGCGATTGGACCTTCGCGCGAGCGTGGTTGCGAAATGAAATGACGGCTGCGTGAGGTCCACACGCTCTAGTCTTCGCGGGCTGTAGCTACATCATTGAAGAACCACGAGGCTGAAGCTGCTGTGTCGAACTCGAGTTTGTTCTTGCGCCTTCGTTGGTGTTAGTTCGTGTGATGCGCGTGGATCGTTTACTCCGGAACCTGGCAGACGATCCACGCGCATCACACCAACTAACACGAATAAAGACCGGCCGTAATCCGATTCTCCGCAATAAGGCCCATGCCCGACTCCCATTGGGAAAACCTGAAAGAACTCTTCCACGCTGCCCTGGCGCTGCCGCAGCGGGAACGAGCGGCCTACCTCGAACAAGCTTGCAACGGCGACATCGCTTTGCGTCAGGCAGTTGAGTCGCTTCTAAAATCACATGAAGAAACAAATAACTTTGTTGACGCGCCGGCCTATCAGGCGGCGGCAGATATGCTGGTTGACGAAGCTGAGTTAAAGCCTGGGCAAACTGTCACTCATTACAGAATTGTTTCGCGGTTGGGAGAAGGCGGCATGGGCACGGTATACCTGGCTGAAGACGCGAGGCTCCGTCGCAAAGTTGCGCTCAAGGTGCTGCCTCCTGACCTCGCAGCAGACAAAGATCGGATCCGTCGGTTCGAACAAGAGGCGCAGGCCGCCGCTGTTCTCAATCATCCGAACATTGCTCACATCTACGAAGTCGGCGAGGAGAATGCCACGCACTTCATCGCGATGGAGTTCGTCGACGGCGTCACGCTGCGCGAGAAGATCGCTGATGAGAATCCGGGACTCGGAGAACTGCTGAAATTCTTGCAGCACGCGGGCGAAGGGCTCGCGAAGGCTCATGCCGCCGGTATTGTTCACCGCGACCTCAAACCGGACAACATCATGATCACGCGCGATGGTCACACGAAGCTGCTCGACTTTGGGCTAGCGAAGCTACTCGACGCAGCGACACTGTCAGGCTTAGACATCACGTGCCAACACTCACGACCGGGTACCGTGCTCGGAACGGTTGGGTATATGTCACCCGAACAAGCTCAGGGACGTGTTAACGAAATCGATCATCGGTCAGATATTTTTTCGTTTGGCTGCATTTTGTTTGAAGTGGCCACGCGTCGCAGGCCTTTCGAAGGCAGGGATGCGCTCGATTCGCTTCACAATATCGTTCATGCACTTTCCCCACCGATTAAGGAACTGAATCCCAACGCCCCCGAAGGACTGCAAAGGATCGTGAGTGGTTGTTTGGAGAAAGATCCTGATAGGCGATATCAATCGATCAAAGAAGTCGCTGTCGAGATCGAAGAGCTGCGTGAGGTCAACGCAGCGTCAACAAGGACTAATGATCCGTTTTATCGACAATCGACAGCGACATGGACCACGTCAATCTCGGCACCTCCAACCTCCAGTACTGAGATTCTGATTTCAGAAATCAAACGTCACAAGACGGGGTTTGCGTTGATCACATTCTCTGTAGTGCTTTTGATCCTCGCTGCCGGCTATGGGGTGTACAAACTAAATGGAGCGCACGCCGCGCGAGTTAAACCATCGCAAATGAGAATTTCGCGACTAACTACGGGTGGCAGAATCGGCAATGCCGTAATCAGTGACAATGTAGCGATCTCTCCGGATGGTAAGTATGTCGTCTTCGTAACCGCTGAATCCGGCAAGCAAGCTTTGTGGGTCCGTCAGGTAGCTGCTAGCAGTCTTGTACAGATTGCGACGCCAATCGCATCAACTTACTTGGGAACTACCTTTTCACCTGACGGCGAATTTGTCTATTTCACTCGGGTGGACGATCAGGATCCGTTGGGCGCGCTTTATCAGGTGCCTGTCTTAGGCGGAACACCCCGCAAAATACTAGTGAATGTAACTAGTGTTGTGACGTTTTCTCCGGACGGCAGTAGGATCGCTTTCACACGATATCCGAAAGCAGGTGAGAGCTTCCTGGCGTCGGCAAACATTGATGGAACTGGCGAACAAACGCTGGCGACACGCAAGCAACCTCAGTTCTTTTCGTCTTACGGTCTCTCATGGTCGCCCGACGGAGAGTTGATTGCTTGTGGCGTCCTCATGAATAGCATCAATAGTCCCGCACAATTAATCGGTGTACCGACCCACGGAGGACCTGAGCGAATACTCACTTCACAAAGTTTTAGGGATATCTTCCACGTCGCGTGGCTGGGTGACGGTAATGGGCTCGTGCTCACCGCAGCACCGCAAGGGTCCACCAGAGGTGTACAACTCTTTCTCGTTTCATATCCATCCGGAAATGTGAGCCGAATCACGAATGACTTGGATAGTTATGGCCAGTCGAGCCTCGGTCTAACCACGGATGGAAGAACCATCGTGACGACACAAAAAGAATCATCATTGCAGATATTCGTGGTGGACAAAAGCAAGGAATCAAGTCAGGCACTGCAAGTCTCCAACGGCAAATATGACGGCGAGACCGGTGTTACCTGGACACCCGATGGCAAAATTGTTTATGAGACTCAAAGCGGAGAAAACATTGATATCTGGTCGATGAATTCAGACGGCTCCGATTTGAGGCAACTAACCGTTGACGGTGAGCCCAAGAGCTATCCGTCAGTGTCGCCGGATGGCCGCTACGTTGTCTTCGCTGGTACACAATCCACTGTATCGAATCTTTGCCGCATGGATATCGATGGCAGCAATCTCAAACAACTTCTACCAACAAACACTCCGGCTTTCTTTCCTATCGTGTCGCCGGATAGTTCCTCAGTAGTCTTTAATTCTGGGCACTCGGGCAACCTGGTCCTATGGAAGGTGGGAATTGATGGAGGTCAAGCTAAACAACTAACAGACACCATGTCAGTGTTTCCAGCAATATCACCCGACGGGAAATGGGTCGCTTTCTTCGCTTATGCTCGGTCAGCTGATGGCAAGCCAAGGATCGAGATCGTACCGTTTAGCGGTGGGCCAGTAACCAGGTCGTTTGACATTTCACCTGGTTTTGTTCCCGACAATCATCCAATCCTAAGATGGACACCAGACGGCGGTGCATTGACTTATGTTGATGAATCGAATGGCGCTGACAACATCTGGAGTCAGCCGGTTAACGGTGGACTCCGCAAGCCGATCACCAATTTCAATTCCGATAGCATTTCATCTTTTGATTGGTCGCGTGATGGGAAGCGACTCGCGATCTCGCGCGGTCCAGTTACAACTGACGTTGTTCTACTCAGAGACTTCAGATGATTCCCAACGTTGGCGAGGCTTGTGCTCGAGTCAAAGAGCAAGCAGCGAAGAGACTGCTGCAGTTCTGAACCTATCGTCCGCCGCAGCGATGCGCAATTGGACATTCGCTTGTGCCCTTTGCGAAACGAGATGAGCGGTTGAAAATTGTGCCTGATACCTACTGAGAATACTTAAACGAGATATTCCATGCTGCGCCGGCGTTGTCTCCGCAGGAACGGGCAGCCTTGTTGTCAGTTGAGATCGTGAAAATGCTGAAGGTTTTGGCGTCCCGTACGGGAGTCGAACCCGTGTCGCCGCCGTGAAAGGGCGGTGTCCTAGGCCACTAGACGAACGGGACGCATAAGGTGAGCAGTTCGCGGCTGACGGAAGTCACGTAACTTAGCGAATCATTTGAGGGCTGTCAAACGTGCACCTCCTGAGCAATGAACTCGGGAAGTTTTAGTACTTTGTCACCACCAGAGCCTTCGGATCAGGCTAATCTAAAAAGTCCCAGTTTCCTATCAATGTTCAGGTTTCCTGTAAGAGTGTTACGCACTATAATGCCTTCGAGATAGCTTCCCTATTCAGTCTTCGCGAACTTTGTAGCAGGAGAAATTCAATGTTCACCAGACCCCGCTTCAGCCCTCTTTGTCTCTCGGCCGTCCTGATCATGTTTTTGAGTTTCGGCGTCGCTCGCGCTCAACATGAGACGACCGGAGGCGGAGTAATGGGAGGCGGGCCAGTCGGCGGGAGTACCGGGCGAACATCCAACAAGCCTGTAACCAAGCCCTCGACTCGTACGACTACTCGGAAACCGGTCACAACCTCATCGACCACCACTCGAAAGCCAACAGCAACGACGAAGCCTCCGGTAACCAGTTCGACAGTTAACAGCGGCCCGGATGCCAATTCCTTTATTGCGGCGGGGGACGCTCAATACGACGCAAAGAATTACGAAGCGGCTTTGGAGGCCTACCAGAAGGCGGTAGCGCTCAATCCATCGCTGACGCGCGGACATTATCGAATCGGTTGGATCTACAACGACCAGAAAAACTACGACGACGCGGTTGCGAGTCTTAAACGGGCACTAAAACTAACTCCGAACGATGCAGTCATTCACAACGAGATTGCTTATTCGTTGGACAATCTTGGCCGCACTACCGAAGCGATCGAGGAATACCAGGAAGCGATTCGATTGGATCCACAGATGGGTCTTGCCTATATTGGGCTTGGTGACGTTTACAAAGAAAAGACGAAGCAGATTCCGGAAGCAATCAAATCATATGTACAGGGGATCAAATTTCGCCCCAATAGTACGACGGCCATGTATAACCTGGGTTGGTGCTACAACGATGTCGAACGCTATAACGATGCCGTCCAGGTCTTGCTAGAGGCTGTTCGTATCGACTCCGACTATCCTGCCGCTCACAACGAATTAGGATATTCCTATCATCAGTTGCGCCGCTACCCGGAAGCGATTCAGGAATATCAAACTGCGATCCGTCAAAGTTCTGACTACGCGTTGGCTCACTACAATCTGGGCTTGACCTACAAGGCGATTGGAAATCGAAATCTGGCGATGGAGCAGTACCGAGTATTGCAGCGGCTCGACAAAGATCGAGCGCAGAAGTTGTTGAATCAGATTAACAACTAAGTGAGCTCAGATTGCAGATCTCAGATCGCAAATCTCAGATTGAAGATTGCAGATTTCAAATTTGATTATCTGAGATCTGAAATTTGAGATCTGAAATCCTCACCGTAACTTTTCACTATCTCACGGTAATAAATCTCCAGAGGCCTACTTAAGAAGCTTTTCTGCATCAAACAGGCTGTTGCTTTGCAACGTGGTCCTCAACCTGTCTCCCTATCCTTAATTCCAATTCAGTTTCGCACTGCCGCAGGTTACGTGTGCCTGCACCAGCCAGAATTGCAAACGAGGTATCCAGATGAGAACCAATCTCGCGAAAGACTTCGTCCCCACGATCATCGACTCTCGACCACTGCTTCCCAGGCTCGCATCTGAACTCAACGCACTTGAGCACGAGTTGAAGTTAGCGTGGCCCGAATTCAAAAGACATCCGCTCCACGCTGGTGTCCGCATTGCTCAGACGGCTGTTCGACGAGGACGCCAGATTCTGTTGGCGCCCCATGTACTGGCGGCACTAACGACAGTTGCTTTGGTTGTCGTAATAGTTCTGCTTGCCGAACGAACTTTGCCACGCACAATCGCATCGGCAGAGCCATCCGAACTCGAACACGCTTCAGTGATGACAATCATCAATCTGAAAGACCGTGACGATGATGGAATCGGAAAAGGTGGCAACGGTCGCGTGGGATTTCAACAAAATCGCGGCGAGGGATCCGGTGAAGTCAGACAACGTTCTCAAGGTGGCGGTGGCGGGGGCAATCATTATCACCTTCCTTCACAAACAGGGAAGCTGCCTCCTCCTTCCAACATCCAGGCGTCAATTCCGACGAGTCCACCGATCCATACGCCGAGTCTTCCAGTCGCAGGTATCGATATCGATCCAGCGCTCTGGAAAGACATTAAGGCACCCGTCTTTGGTGATCCGCGTTCCACTTCCACTGCTCAATCAAAAGGACCGGGTGATGGTGGCGGAATCGGCAGTAACCAAGGCCTTGGTATCGGCGAAGGCAATGGACCCGGAGTTGGTCTTGGCAACAATGGAAACATGGGCGACGGTAACAAGCAGACAGGTTGTTGCGGTGGTTCTGGCGCCGATCGAAACAATGCGTCTTTGGAACGGCGCATTCGTCGCGGCAGTGAAGTGGAGCAGAGAGCCCGACTGTTATGGAAGCCTGAACCGCAGTACACGGAAGAAGCACG
>Ga0134123_10002699_pt1 | contig 11583 bp, 1 predicted proteins | sample KB303_FD_96460 | JGI IMG/M metagenome (GOLD analysis project Ga0134123, IMG submission 96460) | Terrestrial soil microbial communities without Nitrogen fertilizer from Kellogg Biological Station, Michigan, USA - KB3-0-3 | ecosystem: Environmental > Terrestrial > Soil > Unclassified ...
CATCGCGTCTCTCCTCCTTGACCAGATGCGTTGGGCGGAACCAGCAGGGCGGAACGGACACGGCGCCGCACTGCGGAAAGGCGCTTCAGGTAGGGTGAACCCTGGGATCAGACCCTGGGTCGGAGCGTCAGCTCACCTTCGAGGCCGCTCGACTTCTTACACGTGCCTCTAAAAGATCTGGTGCGTCAAGCAGGCCAGCCGTGACATCGTGCTGCCCCTGCTCGCCAGTTAACATAGTAGGACGCGGGAAGGAGGTCGGGATGCGAAGGCTGGCTGCAACGGTCGGTATCGCCGGAAACCTGGTTTTTGCGATGGGAGCCGCCGCGCAAGGCGAAGCGCCGCTTCTCGGATTCTCCCGGGAGAGCGCTGCCCGCGAGCGGCGTATCGAAGCCGAGCTCGATCCTCTGATCAAGGGCGAGAACCAGCGCCTCTGGATGGAGCGGCTGGCGGCAGGACCTCACCATGCCGGCTCGCCTCGTGGCAAGGCCAACGCGGAGTACATGGCCGGCCTGTTCCGCTCCTGGGGTTATGACACGAGGATCGATCAGTTCCAGATCCTCTTTCCAACGCCCCGGGAACGGCGCCTGGAGCTCCTCGCGCCGCATCCATATACCGCCCGGCTGGAGGAGCCGCCGCTGGGACTGCCCTGGCCGGAGCGCGAGCAGCTGCCTCCGTACAGCGCCTATTCCATCGATGGGGACGTCACCGGCGAGCTCGTGTACGTCAACTATGGGCTGCCGGACGACTACGAGGAACTGCGGCGGCGCGGCATCAGTGTCGAAGGGCGGATCGTCATCGCCCGCTATGGCCAGTCGTGGCGCGGCATCAAGCCCAAGCTGGCCGCGGAGCATGGCGCCATCGGCTGCATCCTCTATTCCGATCCCCAACTCGACGGCTACTTCCAGGGCGACGTCTATCCGCAGGGCGCCTACCGGCCCGATCAGGGCGTGCAGCGCGGCTCGGTGCTTGATTTATCCACGTATCCGGGCGATCCGCTGACACCATTCGTTGGAGCGACGGAGGGTGCGCAGCGGCTGCGGCGGGAGGAGGCGCGCTCGCTCACCCGCATTCCCGTGCTGCCCATCTCATACGGCGATGCCCTGCCGCTCCTCCAGGCCCTCGCGGGACCCGTGGCGCCGGAGCCCTGGCGTGGAGCGCTGCCAGTGACCTATCACCTCGGCCCGGGCCCGGCACGGGTCCGCCTCCAGGTGGCGTCCGACTGGAAGCAGGTGCCGGTGTACGACGTCATCGCGGTGCTTCCGGGAGCCGAGCGGCCGGATCAATGGATCCTGCGCGGCGACCACCACGACGCCTGGGTCGCCGGAGCCACCGATCCGGTGGCCGGTCTGGTGGCGATGCTGGAAGAGGCGCGCGGGATCGGCGAGTTGGCCCGGAAGGGCCACCGGCCGCGGCGCACCGTGATCTATGCCGCCTGGGACGCCGAAGAGCCAGGTTTCATCGGCTCGACGGAGTGGGCGGAAACCAACGCCGAGGAGCTGCGCCAGAAGGCCGCGGTCTACATCAACAGCGACAGCAACGCCCGTGGCTTCCTCACCGCTGGCGGATCTTTCACGCTCACCCGGCTGATCAATGAAGTCGCACGCGATGTGGTCGATCCCCAGGCCGGGGTCAGCGTGCTGGCGCGAGGATTGGCCAAGATCCGCGTCGAGGGCGCGCCACCCGGAGAGCCGACCATCTCGCGCGACCTGGGCCGGAAAGCGGAGGACGCGACGGCCCTGCCCCTGGGGCCTCTCGGCTCGGGCTCGGACTTCACGGCCTTTCTGGACCACCTGGGCATCGCATCGCTCGATTTCAGCTACTGTTGCGAATCCGATTACGGCGTCTACCATTCGGCCTACGATTCGGTCGAGCACTTCCAGCGCTTCGTGGACCCGACGTACGAATATGGGATCACCCAGAGCCAGACGGCCGTCCGGGTCGTTCTCCGCCTCGCCAACGCCGACGTCCTGCCGTTCGATTTCACCGCCTTTGCCCAGAAGATCGATGGAAGCGTCGACGAGATCGCGCAGCTCACCGATCAGATGCGGCAAGAGACGGAGCAGCAGAACGCATGGATCGCGGAAAACCTTTATACGATCATCGCGGACAAGCGGCACCCGTTCGTGCCGCCGGAACCGAAAAAGCCCGTCCCCCCTCTGGACTTCGCGCCGCTCCGCAAGGCCGTCGAGCGCCTGAAGAGCGCCGCCGCCCGCTACGAGAGCGCCACGGCCCGGCTTGTACAGCGCAACACGCCGCTCCCGCCGGAGGTGGCCGGCCGGGTGGACCAGGCGCTGATCCAGACGGAGAGAAACCTCACCCGTCCCGAAGGGCTGCCGGGAAGGCCCTGGTATCGCCACTTCATCTACGCCCCGGGCCTCGACACAGGCTACGGCGGAAAGGTCCTGCCCGGCGTCCGCGAGGAGGTGGAGCAGAGGCAGTTCGAGACCGCGGCAGCTCAGATCACCGTGGCCGCCGAGGTTCTCGTCCGCTTCGCCGGGCAGGTCGAGCGGGCGGCCGGGCTGCTGGAGGGGGCCGTCGCGGAGTGAGGCTCCACCTCACAGGGTCACCTTCAGTCGCAACGCTACGATCAGGTCCTCGACCTCCGCCGGATTCAGGCGGCGGTGTCCGCCCTGGACCACGACGGCTGGCGCGGCGGCTCCGGTATTGTCGGCCTCTTTGAAGGTGATCGTCCAGGTTCCCAGCGAGGCGGCACTGCTGTAGACATGATTGCCGTTCGGGAGCCCTCGGAAAGGATCGCCGGCGTCAGAAATCAGTTCCACAGAGGCAGCGCCCGGCGGATCGAGCGCGAGCTTCACGGCGGCGGCTTGGTTCGCTCGGTAGGCGGCGGTGTCGCGGACTTGCAAGAAGAGGTGGATGCTCGAGATTTTCACCGAGGACCCCTTCAAGGTATACGGCAGCAGCGCCTCGTCGAGCGCCAGAGACAGGGACGCATTGGTCTGCGCCGGCGGCGGGTTGAGGAAGCGGTGCCACTCCTGTGAAAAGTCCTGGCGCAGCGAGATCAGGTGGAGCAAACCCGGCGCGCTTTCCTCCTGAGAGGACAGGACCAGGTGTTCCAAGGCGTCGTTGATCTTCGCCTCTGCCGCCGACCGCAGCTCGCCTCCGCCGTCCCGCGCGGTGTAGCGGACGTGCAGGACGACATCCGAGATCGTGTCATAATCGAATTGACGGATCGTCTTCGGCAACTCCAGGCACCACTCGCTGATCGCTCCGGCCCCTTCGAAGGGGAGATAGCGCTCGTCGCGCAGGTTGGTCTCGAAGAGGCCGCTGTCCTCCTGCGCGCGGCTGGTGACGATCGACTCATTCCCCGCATTGATGTCCCGGAAACGCGCGTCGTCCGCTCCGGAACGGATGTACGACGAGCCCGGAGTCTTAGCGATCCGGATGGAGCTTTTCAGGAGCGTCAGGGTGCAGCGCACCGGCACGTAGGGGCCGGTCACCGAGGGCAGGCTCACGGCCACGGACTTGATCCTCCGCAGATAGTGGCCCGGCGTGTCCAGGTCGTACCACACCTCGGGGATGCGCACCATGCATTCGCCGCTGGCGCGCAACTCGACCAGCGACACGGGATCGAGCTGGCGCAGTGAGACGTGGCGCGTCAGCTCGTACTCGCGGCGGTTCTGGTCCAGGTAGGCGATTTCCAGGCGGCGCAGGTCGTACTGGAGCTTTTCGCCCGCGAGCAGTCCCTTTTTCAGGCTGTCCCAGTAACCGAACTGGATGTAGCTGCTGTCCTCCAGGCCGAGCTCGAAGCGGAAGCAGCGCTCCGCCCGCTTCGCCAGATCGTAGGCGAGCTGGTAGCTCTGGAAGTGGAGCGACGAGAGCTGGCCGACCATCCATTGGTAGAGCTGGGCATTGGTGTACTTCTCGCGCAGGAAGGTCTCGTCCTCCCGGGAATTGGCGATCTGCAGCTCCAGGGTGGCCAGCTCGCGCTCGGCGATGGCGCGGCGGATCTCGGCGGCCACGATCTGCTTCTCCAGGGCCTCGATCTCCTTGGCCGCCAGGTCGCCCTGCAGCCCCCAGTCTTCGGCGCGGCGGATGTAGCCGCCGATCATCCCGGCCATCTGGCCGCGGCGGTCCAGCAAGGAGGCCGCGGCACGGAGCCCTTCGGCGATGCTGCGGGCCGCGCTTCCGAACTGGGAACCGCCAATGCTGAGCGTGACTACCGGGGAGCCGCCGAATCCCGAAGCACCAATGGAGGAATCCGGAAGCGCGCTGACCGTGCCTGCCAGGAGGGAGATGAGGTTCGCGGCCAACTCCACGATTCCCGCAGCATTCAGGAGTGCGATCTGGGTCGTCTCGGCAGGGTTCATGAACTGGCGGCTGCGGTAGTACCTCAGACGGATCTCGGCGTTTTCCCGGCTCCGTTGCAGTCCTTCGACCGTGGCTCCGGCTTCCTCGATCTGGCGCTTGCGCACGTCGAGGAGAGCGGTCTGGACCTTGACCTCGTGGCCGGCGCGCAGCAGGGCCAGGGTCTCGGCGTCTTTCTTCTCCAGGGCCGCGAGGAGGGCCGCGCCGAGAGCGCGGACGTCGCCGGTGAGCTCCACCGCCCTGGGCAGCAGAACCTGGAAGCGCTGGAGCGGAGTCGTGTCGAGATCGGCCAGGGCGCTCCCGAGATCGATCCCGGCGGCCGCGGCGCGCACGAGGAGCGCCGGATCGATCGGCGGCTCGAACAGGGCAAGCTGGCGCACGACGCCTTCGATGTTCATGCAGTGGCGGATCTTGAACAGGCGGTCGGCCACCCGGTCCCAATATCCGGTGATCAGCTTGTCATTGGGCGGAATGCAGAAGAAGAGCGTCGGCCCGAGGACCGGCACGTCGTCCTCGCGCTCGTCGGGGCTCCGCAGGTCGGGAGAGACCGGCGGCAGGTAACCTTCCACCTCTTCGACCAGGGCGTTGCCGAGCTCGTCCAAACCGGCGGCGAGGAGCTGGTTGAACGTCCGCGGCTGCGGCGGGTCCACCTCCACCCGTCGCGGCCGCCGGCCGAGGAGCTGCGCCGCCAGGACGTAGAGCTGGGTGGCTTCATTGATCGATTCGAGCGTATCGCGGCGGAAGAGCTGATCGCCCCATTCGATCAGGTTGTCGATGTAGCGCATGACCACCGCTTTCTGGTAGGCGGTCAGGCGCAGGCGGGCGATCGCGTGGGGATTGAAGGGTTTCCGTCGCCATTCCTGGATTTGCGCCAGGAGACCCTGGCGGGCCTCGGCGCGTTCCGGATCGCCGCTCGTGTCGTGGAGCAGCAGCAGGAGCTCATGGATCGGGCCGGCCTCGACGTCCTCGCCGTGGAAGAGTTTGAAGAACGGCCCCAGCTTCCAGAAGCGCTGCGGCGCCGGCAGGTCAGGGCTCGACTCGGTGGGATCGAAGATGAAATGGAACCAGCGCATCGCCTCTTCGAACCGCTGATTCCTGCTCAGGTGGACCGCCAGCAGGAAGGGGACGTGGAAGAACAGCTCCCAGTTGTAGAGGGAGTAGGCTCCGCCGAAGGAGAAGTCGAACTCGTCGCTCGGGGAGCTCGCCACCGCAGAGGTCGGCTGGTAGGGGCTGAAGGTGTCTTTGTGGAGGCACTGCCGCCGCAACTTGGCGAGCTCATCGTTGGCGGGCGGATCGAACAACCCGTCGAGCCCGAGCCGGTTGATCTGCCGCCGCATCGCGCAGACGAACGGGTGGTCGAAGGCGAAGAAGCGGAAGCGCTTGGGGTCCCATTTCCTGAAGAGTGCGGCCGGCGTGTAGGGGAGCTGGAACGCCTCCGTGGAGAAATCATCGAACCGGGAGTTGAGGGTCAGGGTGTTGAGGCTCTGCGCATCGCCCGGCAGGGTGGGCGGCAGGAAGCGCATCAGCTCCTGCCCGCCGCCGTTTTGTGTCACCTGGTAGGTCGCGGTGGCTTGAATCGAGAGCTGCCGTGACCGCGCCGTCACGGCCACGCCGTTGATGAAGGCCACGCGGGAGTCGAGGGTTGCGGCAAGGTCGCTTGCGGCGCGTCCAAGGACATCGCCTGGGACCTGCCCATCCACGGCCACCAGGGCCGGACGGGTGACCAGGTCGACCTGGTTGGGAAGGGCGACCCGGCTGGCGGGGTCCTCGAGCCAGGGATCGGGCCACCGCGGCAGCGGCAGCCTCACCAGATCGGGGATCATGTCGCGGGGATCGAGCGCGATGCGGAAAAAGAGGGTCCAGGCCGGCTGGGACCACCCTGGCGGGACGAAAGCGTCGTAGGGCTCGACGAAGTACGTCTTCTTCCTGTCCTGGAAAAAGAACGGTGACTGACTCAGAAACGTGGGCTCCTGATGCAGGGGCACGATCTCGAAAGGGGAGATGGTGCTGTCGAGAGTGCGGGCTGTCGCGTAGGCCCCGTTTTGCAGATTTGGGACCGGCAGGACGAGGGCGCCTCCGGAGCTGGTCGCGGCGAACGTCTGCGCCCTGATCTCGGTTTGATCCGGCAGGCGCACGACCGGCTTGTCCGTCGCCGGATTGGGCTCCAGGGTGAGCATGCCGTCGCAGCCGCTCAGGCGGAAGCGGTCGAGACGGTGATAGCTCACTTCAGGGATGCACTCGGTTTGTGCAGGTTGTGCAGGTTGTGCAGGTATGTCATCAATGGTCCCGGGGAGCCGTGCGCGCGGGTAGAAGGTATATTCTTGATCGTTGGATTTGACTTGACAGGTGACCACGCGGCGGATCGGTTCGACGATCAGGTCGCCGCTCTCTTCGAACGCCCGGAAGAAGAAGTCGGTCAGCCGCGAGTCCGGCAAGTTGCCCTCACCCTTCCGCTTGGTCAGACCGTTCCGCGTGGCATCCCCCGGCGTGCTGCCGATCTGCTCCGGTGACAAACGCTTGGAGGCCCACTTGCCATCGCGGAGCTCGCTCCAGGCAAGCCGGATCTGGTAGTAGCGCTGCGGCCGGTTGGCGGTGTTGTTGGGTTCCGCGGAGGAGGCCGCCAATGGGGCGGCCTGGCTGCCCGCGGAAGGCGTCTGCGGAACGGTCTCCTCCGCGGCCTCGGTGAACAGCGCCCAGAATAGATAGAGCTGGCGGTTGTAGATCACCGGCAGCACGTGATCGCTTTCGATGTCGAGGTTGACCTCTTCCCAGGGTGTCCAGGAGGCGGCGTCGACCCGGCTCCGGTAGAACCACTTTTGTGGGGTTCCCTGGGTGCAGGCGACCACGTGAAGAATGTCGGTGGTGGCGTCCTTCTGGTGGTAGAGACCCATGACTTTGAGGCGCGCCACGGTGTCGAGCCTCTCGAGATAAGCGCGCACCGCCTTTTCGGCCGCATCGTCGGTCACCTCGCCCTGCAGGAGCTGGTCCTCCAGCTCCTTGAAGAACGGGCTCTTGTCATCCCGCAGCTCGGGCTCGATCCAGTTCTCCGGGTAGAGGAAGACTTTGCGGTTGGCCTCCCAGACGCGATAGCTCTTCCGCCACTTCCACTCGCGGGCGTCGCCGGGCTCGAAGCGGACCGCGGGCTCCAGGCTCAAAAAGGCGCGACCGATGAAGAGCTGGACCGAGGAGATCGCCTGTTTGATCCGCGAGGTGAGCTGGCAGGGGCTCATCTCCACGTCGATCAACAGATGGCCGAACAGGTCGTTGACGTCCGAAAAACGGGCGTCGTGGGCGACCAGCCACGACACCAGCGCGTCGCGCTGGAGCTCGCGCAGACGATCACGCAGGGGGCGGGCCACCGTCGACCACTGGTCGCCGGGACGGCGGGCGCGCACGGCCTGCTTGATCTCCTGCGCCTGGGTCTTCTCGAGAGGGTCGTTGAAGAGGGGTGGAAGGGACCGCCAGGAGAAGACCAGGCTGGCTGACTGCCCCACGCGGCGCACCATGGTCAGGGCCTCCTCCAGCCGCCGGACTTGCCGCTCGTCGAGGAAGTCGGCGGGATAGGCCAGATCGAACCCGTCCGGACCGGCGAGGAAATCCAGATCGTCGGAATTCCAGCGCGTGCGCAGCGCCAGCTCGGTCAGGAACGCCTCACGACCGCCGGCCGGAGCGGTGGCCGCCACCTCGAACAGGTCGAACAGCCGGCCGCCGGCAGCCCGGTCGCGCAGCGCGAAAGCGTCGCGCAGGCGGGCCCATTCCGCATAGGGCGGGATGTCCACGGGATCCGGAGGCGCTATGGGAAGGGTGTCGAAATCGAGCGTGCCGCCGGCCGGGCCGTGCTCGAAAAGCCAGGGGATCTCCTCCGGCGTGCTGCGGAAGCGCTGGAGGATCAGGGCGACCTTGTGCAGCCGCCGCCAGGCCATGAAGGCAATGGGCAGGTCGGCCGGCGAGGGCAGGGGACCCGCATCCTCCTCCGGCTCGAAATCGATGAGCGTACGGTGGACGAACACGTCGAGCATGGGCCTGGCAGGGCTCGGAGCGGAGATGAGGGGCTTAGGGGCGGTCAGGGTGCGCAGCACGGGGTCGGCAACGGCCCGTGGCAGGCTGAACGCCTCGGCGAGCTTCTGGATGGCCGACTCTTCCAGCCGTGCGTCGTCCGGCGTCGGGGTGGCCGCCTCGACCGTGCGCAAGGTGTCGCGCAGCTCGCGCAGGAAGACGCCGATGGTCTTGTCGTCCGGGGCGAGAGCAGGCGGTGTGGTGTCCTGGTCTCGCAGCAGATAGTCCAGCTCGTCGAGCGAGAAGCCCGACTCCCGGATCGCCCGGGCCTCTGCGATGAGGCGCACAGTGTCCTCTGGATGCGTCGGATTGAATGGGTCGATCCGGGTCAGATCCAGGAGAGAAACCAGTTGCGCCGCGGTCAGCCCCAGGGTGCGGGCCAGGGAGACGTGGCGGTAGAGGGCTGAGAGATTGGCCAGGCTCAGCGTCGGTCCCTCGTGCTGATCTTCAACGATCGGCAGCCGGGGTATAAGCCGTCCCAGATCCTGCGCCGTGATCGAGAGCGCGGCGGCCACGGCCGGCAGGTGGTCCACCAGTTCCTTCGTCTCGTTGGCCAGGGCGGTGCCCGCCGCATCGATGCCGAAGGCCGGGTCCGGCGCCGCGGAGACCGACTTCGCCTGGAACAGCCGGTCGTAGAACGACTGGTCGTCCGCATCGGCGGGCTGCGGATCGAGCCCGACATCGCGGTACACGAAGCCGAAGCCTTCGCGGCCGGCCGGGATGGCCGCCGGCCGCCCGCTCACCAGCCGGCCCTTCCAGCGCCGGGTGTCGAGCGGTCCCCACCAGGCCAGGATCTGGGCGAGGGGCACGGACAGTTGGGAGACCAAGGATTGGACCAGAGCGAGCTTGATCAGAAACGGCTGGTCGAGTGCCCCCGCGCCGAGCACCTCGACGGCGCGGTCGAGGTCGGCCACGCTCCAGCCGAGGCGCCGCCGGAGGCGCACGAAGCGGTGGCAGCGGTCGAGGAATTCCTCGGACAGGTTGGTCAGCTCGGCCTGGCTCGTGTCGCAGGTGGCGCTGTCGAACCAGACCTCGACCAGGCCTGTCTCGGTGGTTTGGAGGAAGCGCGCGCGCAGCAGATCGGTCAGGTCCGCGAAGTCCCGGCCATGCTCCTCCACCGGCGGCGCGAGCCGCTCCAGGAAGGACGAGACCTTGGTGAGCTGGGCCACCGCGTTGCCGGTGAGCCCCCAGGAACGGTCTATCGAGAGCAACACGTCGCCGCTCACGATTTGCTCCTCCCACGGCGAGAGACCGAGGGACTCGCGGGCCACCTTCAAGTCGGTCAGCGCCGCGTCGCGCCCTTCAGCATGGAACGCGGCCATCAGCTGGTGCCGCGGCACGCCCAGGTGCCCGAGATAGGTCCTCGCCTCCTCAAGCCACAGATCGAAGGGGAGATTGAACGGGTAGACGTCGCCGAGCAGCGTCTCGTAGGCCGGATCGTGCAGGTGCTCGGGATGCGCGGCGAGGTCGGTCGCGCTCCCCTGGGTCTGATAGGAGACGGCGGCGTCCGGCGGCGCCACCAGCAGCTCCAGCACCTCGTTGACCAGGTCGATATAAGGCAGCGGCGTGTTGGTGTTCTTGCAGGAGAGCTCGATGCCGCCGATGTCGCCGCGGCGGTTCTCGAACAGCACGTCCAGAGGGCTCTTGTCTGCGGTCTTCGGCCCGTGGTGCAGCCAGTAGAGCAGGTCGACCAGATAGGCCGCCGGGCTGTACACGGACTGGCAATCGCCGCAGGAGCAGAAGTCGAGCGAGCCGAAGAGGGTCTGATAATCCGGGAACTGGTCCAGGTTCGACGGTCCCTCCGACTGCACATAGAAGCGCGTCGGATCAGAGACATGGCGAAGCAGGAGGGTCTCGGCTACGGCCACGGCCGTGTCGGCGCGGGCAAAGACGTCACGGGCCAGCTCGAGCCCCCGTTGCAGCTCCTCGGGAGATCCACCCGACGCAAGCTGCGGGGCGTAGCGGTTTTCAAAGGTATGACGACCCATCCTGCGGATCTTCTGGGCCGAATCCACGCCGTCGTTCACCAGCACCGAAATGGTTTCGATTCTCTGCCCTGGCGGAGCGATGTGATAGGTGCGCTCGATTCCTTTCAGGCGCTGGACCACGCGCGTCTTTTCGTCGTCGGAGAATCCATCGAGCGCATCGGAATGCTCGTTCAGATAGGACGCTACGGGCGTGGTGCGCATCTCGAAGAGCTGGTTGCGATCGAAGAATTGCCCGAGCAGGCCGGGGTCCGGGAGCTGCTGGACGCGGTGCGCCACGATGGCGGTGGGAAAAGCGTCTTCGACGACGCGATACATGACGTCCGCGTAGTCCTCCTCCCCGAGGTCCGCCGCCGCGAGCTCGGGCGGCACTCCGGTCTCGTCGTCACGGATCATCCCGAGCCAGTCCTGGCGATCGAAGCGGGCGAGCTCCCGCGGGGCTTGGATCCCTTCGCCCAGCAGCCGGGAGACCAGCGGAGCATGGTTGAGAGTGACGGTGCCGAGCTGCAAGGTGAGCTGGGTGCGGGAGATCTCTTCCGGGCTCAGCACTCCCTCGTCGCGCACGCCGTTCCAGAACTCCGCGGGTGTTCCCTGGTGCGCGGCGTAGAGACGGACCAGGGTCTCTCGTTGCTTCGACTCCAGCTCGGCGGCTGCCAGCAGGGTGCCCACGGTGGTGGCGTCGCCAGGGGAGGATATCCTCAAGGCGTCGACAATCGAGAGCTCGTCCAGTTGATCGAGGGCCTCCTCCACCTCGGTCGCGAGCCCGGCGGGAATTTGGTTGTTTGCGAGGGCCTCGTGCGCGGCTTCGCGCAAGCGGGCCGGGTCCTGGGCCAGGAGCGCTGGGAGTTGGAGAGGGATCTTCTGCCGGCCGAGGCCGTAGAACACCTCGGCGCGCAAGCCGGTCTGATTGGCGAGCTCCTGGCTCCTGCTCAGCAACGTCAGATCGTGCGGTGAGACGCCGCTACGGGCGGCGAGAAGGACCTTTGCGGAAGGGTCGAGAGACGAGACCTCATCGAGCGACATCTCCTCGTCGCGTAACACCGCCAAGAGATCGCTGGCCAGGCGCTCGACGGCGGCAGGAGCCCGCAGAGGTCCCCCGAGGACGAAGTCCACCGTCTCATCGGAGCCGGCGGAGAGGATGACCGGAGCGGAGACGATCCCAAATTCCTGAGACTCCGCCTGGACCAGGAGGTCGGCCCCCTTGTCTGGCCGGCGG
>Ga0134123_10002701_pt1 | contig 11575 bp, 11 predicted proteins | sample KB303_FD_96460 | JGI IMG/M metagenome (GOLD analysis project Ga0134123, IMG submission 96460) | Terrestrial soil microbial communities without Nitrogen fertilizer from Kellogg Biological Station, Michigan, USA - KB3-0-3 | ecosystem: Environmental > Terrestrial > Soil > Unclassified ...
CGATCGAGCGGTACCCGCCGGCGGCGCTGAGCACCTCCTCGATGGTCGAGCCACCGACGTTGTCGACGAACGTCTCGTGTGCGTCCTCGAGCATCGCGCGAGCGAGCGAGTGTTCGACGCCCATATCTGTCGCCGAGTGTAGCGACGAACGTTCGACGAGGTTCCCACGGACGAGATGCGGGTAAGGTCGCGGGCACACACCCACTTGAAGGGGAGACCAGCATGCGCAAGATCAGTCCGTTCCTGTGGTTCAACGACAACGCCGAAGAGGCTGTGCGCCATTACGTGTCGGTGTTCGACGATGCGGAGATCACCGAGACGACCAGGTACGGAGAGGGATCGCCGGGCCCTGTCGGCCAGGTGATGACGATCTCGTTCGAGTTGCACGGCGAGGAGTTCATCGTGCTGAACGGCGGCCCGCAGTTCCAGTTCACGCCGGCGATCTCGTTCGTCGTCTACTGCGACGACCAGGCCGAGGTGGACCGCCTCTGGGATCAGCTGTCCGAGGGCGGCCAGACGAGCCAGTGCGGATGGCTCCAGGATCGGTTCGGCGTCTCATGGCAGATCGTGCCCCGCGTGTTGCAGGAGCTCCTGCGCGGAGGCGGGGACGAGGCGCGCGCGAGGCGAGTGATGACGACGATGCTCGCGATGGAGAAGCTCGAGATCAAGCCCCTCGAAGACGCCTACAACGCGACGCCGTAAGTCCTAGGGTTCGTCGAGGCGTCGAGACGCGCGCTCGGCATCGAGTTCCGCTTCGAGCGCGGCCGACTCGGCCGTCGCGTGTTCGGTTCGGAGCTGCTCGAGGCGCGCGGCGAGATCGTCGACCTGCGCTGCCAGTCGATCGGCCGTGGCGCGTCGCGTGCGCGCGGTCTTGCGTGCCGCGTCACGCTCCCGGCGCAAGCGAGCGACATCGGCACGCGGCGGTTCACCTGCCGGTGCATCGGCGCCGCCGGGCACCGTCGTCATGACCGGGATGTCGCCGAACCCGAGGTCGCCCGTGGCGGCCGGCATGCCCTGGAGGGTTCCCGCGGCGAGGTGCGCTCCGGCCGACGGATCGACGGACGCGACCTCGAGCGCGGATGCGATCGCGTCGGTCTGCGCCGCGCCGCGGTGACCGGCGTCGTCCAGCACGGCGATCGCCGCCGCCGTCAACTGCGTGACCGCGGCCCTGCGGGCCGCTGCCGCCGCGACCAGGTCGTCCCCACTCTTGCCGGTGAGCGCGGCTTGCTGGGCGGCCCGCAGCGCTCGTCCCGCGTCGAACAGCGAGGCGAGATCGGCCGGCGCGCGCGACGCGAGCTGGTTCAACGCCCACACCACGGCCGTCGGCTTGCGCAGCGCCTTCACCACGGCCGCGTCGTCGTCGCGCGCATCGTTCTTCAGCTGCTTCACGAGCGCATCGCGCTCGGCCACGAAGTTGCCCGGTTCGACGCGGAACAGGGCGCTTGCCTCTGCGGGCGGTTCACTCATGCTCGCATTTCATACACCACCGCGTAGGGATGGACCGTCCTGGGTAAGGTGACGCCGGAGAGCCAGGAGCAGGGGCGGATGGGTCACACACAAGCACTCGAGCCGCAACGGACCGGGTTCAGCCATGAAGCGATGCTGTACCGGGGTCCGGCCGATCGCGTCGAGCAACTGACCGCGTTCATCGGCGAGGGGCTGTCGCTCGACGAGACGCCTTGCGTCGTCGTGGATCCCGACACGATCGAAGGCCTGCGCGACAACCTAGGGTCCGACGCGCAACGGGTGCGGTTCGCCGATATGCGTCGCGAAGGCCGCAACCCGGGGCGCCTCATCTCCGTGTGGACGGATCTCGTGCGCGACCTGATGTCGAACGGTGGACGGATCCGCGGGGTGGGCGAGCCGGTCTCGGCCTCCAGGAGCGCCGAGGAGTTGCTCGAATGTTCGCGGCACGAAGCCCTGCTCAACCTGGCGTTCGCGGACGGGCCCGCGTGGCGACTTGCCTGTCCCTACGACGTCTCGGGTCTGTCGTCGGCACTCGTGGAAGAGGCTCGACACAACCATCCAACCGTGACGGTCGCCGGCTCGAGCGACCCGAGCGCCGGCTACCGGTCGCCGGGCGACGCTCCCTCGCAACTCACGGACCGGCTGCCGCCGGCGCCGGCGTCCGCGACGTCCTGGGCGCTGTCGGTGGGCTCCCTCGCGCAGATCCGTCGCGGAGTCGTCCGGCTCGGGACGACCGCCGGCGCCCCGGCCATGCGAGTGGATGACCTCGCCCTCGCCATGGATGAGATCGCCTCGAACAGCATCAAGCACGCCGGCGGTGGTGTGGCTCGCGTCTGGAGCACCGAGACCGCCCTGATCGGCGAGGTAGAGGACGCAGGCACGATCAGCGACCCGCTCGCGGGGCGTCGACGGCCCCCAGCCGGCGCCACCTCTGGTTTCGGTCTCTGGCTCGCGCATCAGGTGTGCGATCTGGTGCAGGTGCGATCCACACCCACCGGCACCGTCGTGCGTGTGCGGGTCGATCGGTAACGGTTCCTTCGTCCGTTTCGAGGGGCCCGACGCCGGGTAGCTCCAACCATCAACTGGAGGGGAGAACGCCGTGCTTGCAGCGATCGGCTTGGGTCTGATCGGGACCATCATCGTGGTAGCGCTGATCATCGCCGTCGTGCTTTGGCTCTTGCGACGGGCGTAGCGTCCCGGCGGTCCGTGTTTCACGGCATGACGAGCACACGCTGCACGGGCGCGAGGCCTCCGGTGACGAGGTCCCAGGTGGCACCCTCGTCGGTCGTGCGGTAGACCTCACCGCCGGCGGTACCGAGCGCGGCGAGCGGCCCTTCAGGCGGAGCGTCGAGACAGTGGCTGTCGATGTTGTCATCGAACCACGCGGGGAGCCCCGCGCGGCAGCGCTCGAAGGTGCCGCCGGCGATGGGCGCTCGGTAGATGGCTGCCTCGCCGCCTCGTGGTCCGCGGGAGGTCGACAGCAGCACCGTGTCGCCCCACACCGTGGCGGCACGCGCGTAGCGGTGCTCGAGGCCGTCGGTACGCCAGAACCAGGTCGCGCCGTGATCTTGGCTCGTGGCGAGCCCGCCGGCACAGGCAGCCAGGACCATCCCTTCCGTCGTCGTGACCTGATGGACATCCGCCTCGATGTCGATCGTGGGTGACCACGTGGCACCCGCATCGTCGGTGTGGACGATCCCGCCGACGTGCACGTTCACGTAGACATGCTCGTCCCATTCCGAGCACGAGCGTGTGTCTGGGGGTCCGCCCCACGGCGTGTACCAGGTCTCCCTCCCCTCGATGCGATCGAAGGCGTCGACCCGCGTGAGGGTTCCCTCGGTCAGCTCGAAGAGATGCGCCTCGGAGGTGCCGATGAGCCAGCGGTCGGTGTAGGCGAGGCACGTCGCCCGAAGGTCCTGCATCGCGGTGACCTGCGTCCACGCCCCGTCTGCCCGGCGCCAGATCTCGGTCCCGTCGACGATCGCCCACACCTCGGACCCGGCCGTCGCCAGGAAGGTGACGGACCGGTCGGCGAGCTCGACACTCTCCGATGCGCTCCCGAGGGTGTGGAGCCCTTCCCGGGTCGCCGCCAGGATCGTCGCCATCGTTCGATGTTCGCACGGGTCCCCCGCGAGGGGGACTGACGGGACTCGAACACCTGTTCTATCGTGTCCCATCCATGGCCAAAGAGCAGCTCTTCGAGCTCGCCCGGCGGACGTTCGACACCCCGGAGTTCCGGGGGATCGAGTGCATCGAGGTCGAGGCGAAGTCCGTCATCAATCGCGTGACGGGCAGCTACCTCCCGTTCGACTGGACGATCAACCCGTACCGGGGCTGCATGCACGCGTGCGTCTACTGCTTCGCGCGACCGACCCACACGTACCTGGACATGAACGCCGGCCGTGACTTCGAGACGAAGGTCGTCGTCAAGGTGAACGCGCCTGCCGTGCTTCGGCGCGAGCTCGCGGCGAAACGGTGGAACGGCGAGCACATCGCGATGGGAACGGGTACCGACCCCTACCAGCGCGTCGAGGGGCGCTACCGATTGATGCGCGGCATCATCGAGGCCCTGATCGATCATCGGAACCCGTTCTCGATCCTGACGAAGGGCACCTTGATCACCCGCGACCTCGATCTGCTGGTGCGCGCGGCCGAGCACGCGCCGGTATCGGCGGCGTTCTCGATCGGCACGCTCGATGAAGCGGTCTGGCGCGAGACCGAGCCCGGCACCCCGAGCCCCAAGGCCAGGATCGAAGCCGTCCGCACGTTGGTCGACGCCGGCATCCCGACCGGCGTGCTGATGGCGCCGATCCTTCCCGGCATCTCAGACGCCCCGTCGCAGATGCGCGCGGTGGTCGAAGCGGCGCTGGACGCCGGCGCCTCGCACGTGTCACCGATCATGTTGCACCTGCGGCCAGGCGTCCGCGAAGAGTTCATGCCGTGGCTCCAGGCGCAGCATCCCGACCTGGTCGATCGGTACGAGCACCTCTACCGAACCCCGTACGGTCCGAAGGCTCTGCGCAACGCGCTGTCGAAGCGGGTCTATTCCTCTGTGGACGCGCACCCGGGGCCGCGGCCGACCGGGTCGCACCGATTCCGGTCGTCTCCTCCGAAGGAACGCGAGGCCCGGCCGGTGCAGCAACCACTGTGGTGAGGTCACCGAACGTTCACCTTCGATGGGGTAGACCGGCGCGCGCAGCGTGCGGCATGCTCTCCCGAGGAACGTGAGGGGTATGCCGAACAAGCTCTGCCGTGTGATGGCCGTCGCCGCCTGTGTGCTGTCCACGATCGGTGCGGCCTCGAGTGCGCAAGCCGCAGCGCCGACGTGTTTGGGTCGACCCGCGACGATCGTCGGGACGTCAGCCGCGGAACGCATCGAGGGCACCGACGGCGACGATGTGATCGTCGGTCGCTCCGGGGGAGACATCATCGACGCACGTGCCGGCAACGACGTCGTGTGCGGCGACGGCGGGGGCGACACGATCAACGGCGGCCCGGGCAACGATCTGCTCGACGGCGCACGGGGTCAAGATTTCATGACCGGTGAAGACGGCGACGACATCCTGTTGGGCCGCCGCGGGCCCGACCTGCTGAACTTCGGCGACGCCGAAGACGGCGATGACTCGGTCGTGGGCGGACCGGGGAACGACAGTCTCAGCGCGGGTGTCGGTGCGGATGTGCTCCTCGGTGGGCAGGGGGATGATCGGTTGACCGAGGGCGAAGTGGATGCACCGACGGTCGATCTCTTCGCCGCTGGCCTCGGGACGGACACGTGCGCGCCGGGTGACGAGGACGTTGCTCTCAGCTGCGAGCTCCCCCTCTAGCCGACCGCCTCAGCTCCGATCGCCGAACGTGACATCGACGGACTCCGGGGGCACGCGCTCTTCCTGCTCGGCCGAGCGGCGCAACGCGACGCGGTCGGCCGCTGTGAGATCTCCGCGGAGGGACCGCGGCCACAGCCGGTGCGCGAGGACGACGTTGGTGACGGCGCCGACCAACGCGATCTGCGCGCCGAGATAGATCCAGCCCAGCAGGCCGATCACCACCGCGAAGGTGCCGTAGACGTGCGTGGAGGACGAGATCCGGCTCGAGACGAGCCATCCGCCGAGCGCCAGCAACGCGGTCCATCCGACCCCGGCAAGGATCGCGCCGGGCATGACCTGCCGCCAGGTCACGTTGGCGGTCGTGAGCACGCGGTAGCCCAACGCGAAGAAGCAGATGTTGAGCGCGAGCGAGGCCACGACCCCCACCGTCGCCCCAGCGACCCCGCCGGTACGCCCCGCGAGCCACGTGACCGCCGCGGCCGTCACGATGAACGCCGCGAGCACGACCAACGAGAGCAGCGCGATGCCGGTCGACCTCGGGAATCGCGGCCGTTGCTTCCGCGGCACGTCCCAGACGGTGTCCATCGCTCCCTGCGCAGCGCGCACGCCGCCGAGTCCCGCCCAGATCGCGAGCACGAGCCCGACCGCGACCGCCATCCCGGATCCTTGGATCGAGGTGACGTTCTGACGGATCTGCGGACCGACGACCGGGAACTGCGCGACGGCTGACCCGAGCAGCTGATCCTGCAGCTCGGGGCGATCGTGTAAGACGTAGCCGCCGATCGATGACAAGACGAGGAGCAGCGGGAACAGGGAGAAGAACCCGTAGTACGCGATCGTCGCCGCAAGGTTCCCGGTGTTGCTTTCGCCGTATCGCTTCACGACCGCGAAGGGGATCGCCGCCCAGGAGCGCTCGCGTTGGAAGCGGTCGATCCCGTCGAGCACAGCGGCAACGTTCACGGGTGAACCATCTCCGCGCACGAGACCGTGCAAACCGTCGAGCAAGATCCGTACCGGCGGCCGCTGGGTCGTGATGCGCCCGTCGAGGCGTTGTCCAAACATACGTGACGTCGCCGGGGATGTACGGGCCGGTCCCCAGCGAGGTATGAATAGCCCGTTCGGGCCGGACACCCGTCCGGGCGATGTCCAGACGCACAACTCGAGAGGGGCGGACATGAGAGACCGGCGTCGTCGTGCGGTGATCGCGATCCTGGCGACCGCGGTGATCTTGGGCGGGTGCACCTCGAACACCGGCGGCGGGGCCGGTGGCGGACAAGAGGGCGGGGTGCTGCGGATCGGCACCAGCTCGGGGATCAGCTCGCTGAACCCCTTCGTCGGTTTCAACCAGGACGACTACTCGACCTGGATGTACATCTATCCCACGCTCGTGCAGTACGACACGACGACCCCGACCTACGACTACGCGCCCAACTTCGCCCAGAGCTGGGACCGTTCGCCAGACGGCCTCGAGGTGACGTTCCATACGACGACCGGCGCAACGTGGTCGGACGGGCAGCCGCTCGATGCCGAAGACGTCGTCTGGACGATCGAGATGATCAAGAAGTTCGCGCACGGACCGACGGGCGCGTGGGCGAACAGCGTGAAGACGATCGACACCATCGAGGCGACGGACCCGAACACCGTCGTCGTCACGTACCAGACGCCGGCTGCGACCGCGCTGTCGGACGTGGGGATGACGCCCATCCTGCCCCAGCAGGTGTGGGAGCAGTCCGCATCGGGTGACGGCAAGGGACTTCGCACCTACTCGAACGAGCCCGAGAACGGGCAACCGCTCGTCGGGGGCGGACCCTTCGTCCTGACCGAGTACCGCAAGAACGACATCGCCCTGTTCGAGCGCAACCCCAACTGGTACGGCGCTGCGCCGCACATCGACGGGTTCGGGCTCCAGTTCTACCGTGACGAGGACGCGATGGTGACGGCGTTGAAGACCGGCCAGCTCGACGCGATCAACGAGATCCCGCCGACCAGCGTCGATACCTTGAAGTCCGCGGGCCTGGAGGTCTATGTGGGCCAGGCACTGGCGATGCGTGACTTCATCTTCAACCTGAACCCGGACAAGCCCGCGCACCCCGAGCTGCTGGATCCGAAGGTCCGCGAAGCCTTCGAGTACGCGATCGACCGCAACGCGATCGTGCAGACCGCGTGGCTCGGGTACGCGAGTCCGGGGTCGACGTTGATCCCCGAGGGGAACGCGACGGGCGGCGTCGAGTGGCACGACCCCAACGTGCAGCCGTTGCCGTTCGACATCGACAAGGCGAACCAGATGCTCGACGACCTCGGCTACCAGCGCGGAGCCGACGGCGTCCGTGTCGCGAACGGTGTGCCGATGTCCTACGAGGTCATCTTTCCCCTCGACGAGGCCGGCGCGGGCGACCGCGCCTTCCGCATCATCCAGCAGGGGCTGGAACAGATCGGCGTACAGGTCGCCCAGAAGCGCCTCGACACCAACGCGGCCTGGGATGCGATGTACCAGAACGGGCAATACGTCTATGACCTCGCGATGTGGGATTGGTTCCCTGCCGCCGATCCGGACTTCATCCTGTCGGTGATCACCTGCGACGAGTGGGGGAACTGGAGCGACGGCGGGTACTGCAACAAGCAGTACGACCAGCTCTACGCCGAGCAGAAGACCGCCGTCGACCCGGATCAGCGTCAGCAGATCGTGTTCCAGATGCAGCAGATGGCGTTCGACGATCGCCCCTACATCATCCTCACGTACGACAAGCGCCTGGACGCGTGGTCGAAGAGCTGGCCCGGCCTGATGGAGTCCGTGCAGGGGATCTACAACAACTTCTCGACGCAGAGCCTGCTCTCGGTGCACCACGCGTAGCGGCGCCACCGGGATGCGAGAGAGGCGGGCGGCCTAGGTGCGACGCTCGGACTTCCTGATCAAGCGCGCCGTCTTCGCGATCGTGACGGTCTTCGTCGCGATCACGATCAACTTCTTCCTGTTCCGGGTGTTGCCGGGCAGCGCGGTGCGCAACCTCTCGAGGGTTCCGAACGCGACCCCCGAGCTCCAGCAGTCCCTCGAGGAGCAGTTCGGCCTCGACAAGCCGCTGTGGGAGCAGTACGTGATCTACGTCCGGGAGCTGCTGCACGGCAACATGGGTGTGTCGTTCAGCAATCAGCAGCCCGTCTCGGACAACCTTCGCGAAGCGCTCGCGAACACGATCCCGATGGTCGCGTTGGGCACCGTCGTCGCCATCGTGGTCGGGGTCATCACCGGCGTGCTGTCGGCGTGGCGGCGGGGCACCAAGCTCGATCGCGTGAGCACGAACACCGCCATCGCCTTCTACTCCTTCCCGACGCAGTGGCTCGCGCTGGTGTTGTTGATCTATCTGTCCGCGTGGTTCCCGAGCCATGGACGTACCGACGACTTCCTGTTCCACCCCACCTGGTGGGAGCACCAGGTGGATGTGCTGCGGCACATGGCGCTGCCGGCGCTGACCCTCGCGCTGACGCTCTACGGGGAGTACACGCTGATCGTGCGGTCGGCGATGCTGGAGACGCTCGGTGAGGACTACGTCCTCACCGCTCGAGCGAAAGGCCTCACCCAACGCACGATCGTCACGCGCCACGCGCTGCGCAACGCCTTGCTGCCGATCATCACGCTGATCGCGCTGTCGCTGGGCTACGTCGTCGCCGGGACGATCCTGATCGAGAGCGTCTACTCGTGGCCCGGGATCGGCAACGCCGTCTACCAGGCGGTGATCGAACGCGACTATCCGATGCTGCAGGGCGCGTTCCTCGTGCTCACCGTGTCCGTCGTGTTCTTCAACCTCCTGGCCGACATCCTCTACTTCGCGCTCGACCCGAGGATCACGGAGTAGCGAAATGGGCATGCGGTCGGACACGCTGAGCGACTCCCCGGAGGACATCCAGGCCGATCTGGCGAGCGGTCACCGGAATTGGCTGTGGGGCATCATCAAGGAGAGCCGGCAGGCGAAGCTCGGTCTGATCGTGCTCCTCGTCTTCGTCCTGGTCGCGATCTTCGCGCCGCTGCTCGCTCCCTACGACCCGCGGCAGCAGGTGGGCCCGGTCTACGCACCACCCTCGTGGCAGCACCCGCTCGGGCTCGATGACGGTGGCGTCGACATGGTGTCGCTGTTGATCTACGGCGGGCGCGTGTCGCTGATCGTCGGCTTCGCCGCGACGATGGTCGCGATGGTGATCGGCGGTGGCATCGGCATCCTGAGCGGCTACTTCGGAGGACGAACCGACCAGGTGCTGATGCGGATCACCGACTACTTCCTGGTGATCCCCGACCTGCCGCTGGCGATCATCGTCGCGGCGGTGTGGGGACCGAGCCTGTCCCACCTCATCTTCGTGATCGCCCTGCTCCTGTGGACGACGACCGCGCGCATCATCCGGGCCCAGGTCAAGAGCGTGCGCGAGCGCGTCTACGTGAAACGCGCGCGCTCGTTGGGAGCGAGCGATCTGCGGATCATCGCGCGACATGTTTTGCCGCAGATCGGGCCGTTGCTGATCGCGAACACGGTGCTGACGGTCGCGGTCGCGATCTTCGACGAGACGGCTCTGTCGTTCCTGGGGCTCGGGGACCCCACGTCCATCACGTGGGGCACGATCATCGAGTTCTCGTTCCTCCGCACCGCGATCTCCTCGGGCGCTTGGTGGGCGGTCATCCCCGCAGGTCTGTGCGTGGCGATCGTGATCATGGCCTGCTTCTGGCTGGGACAGGCGATCGAGGACGCGCTCAATCCTCGGCTGAAGGTGTCCTACGTGTCGCCGCGTCGGTTCCGGATGCGGTTGCCGACGACCGAGGATGACCGGTGAGCCTGCTCGAGGTCCGCGACCTGCACGTCTGGTTCGACCTGCCGGAAGGCCGGCAACTGCACGCGGTGCAGGGGGTCAACCTGGACCTGGACGCCGGCGAGCGCATCGGGCTCGTGGGGGAGTCGGGGTGCGGCAAGACGACGACGATCCTCGCGATGCTCGGCCTCCTGCCGCCGTCGGCCACGGTGGCGGGTGACGTCCGTCTGGATGGAACGAGCGTCGTGGCCGTCGAGGAAGAGGCCACCCGTCCGCACCGATGGAAGGACATCTCGATGGTCTTCCAGGGCGCGATGAACGCGTTGAACCCCGTGAAGACGATCGAGGCGCAGATCGTGGAGCCGATGACGCTGCACGGCACGGCAGAGGGATCGGCTGCGAAGAAGCTCGCCGGTGAACTGCTGGAGATGGTCGGTATCACGGCAGGTGCGGGCGCGCGGTACCCGCACGAGTTCTCCGGCGGCATGCGGCAGCGCGCCGCGCTCGCGATGGCGCTCGCGTGCGGACCGAAGGTGCTCCTCGCCGACGAACCGACGACGGCGCTCGACGTGATGGTGCAGGCGCAGATCCTCGAGCTGCTCACGGAGCTCACCCGCGACCTCGGGCTCGCGTTGATCCTCGTGACGCACGACCTGCCGGTCGTCGCGCAGGTGTGCGAGCGGGCCGCCGTCATGTACGCGGGGGAGATCGTCGAATCGGCGTCCCTGGACGACCTGTATCACTCGCCGGGACACCCTTACACGCGGTTGCTGTTCGCGGCGACGCCCGACCTCTACGGCGAGGAAGCGGTCCTGTCGATCCCCGGCGCGCCACCGCGATTGGATCGCGACATCGTCGGGTGCCCGTTCCGCGAGCGATGCGACCGTGCCTTCGACCGGTGTCGCGTCGAACGCCCGGTGCTCCGCGAGGTCGGCGACCTCCGTGCCGCAGCGTGCCATCTGAACGACGAGCCGGTGGGATCGCGCACGTGAACACGGTGGTGTCCGAGCGCCGGCCGCTGCTCGAGGTCCGCGACCTCGTCACGCGGTTCCCCGTACGACGCGGGATCCTGGGCACGCTCGCTCGCGCTCCTCGCCGAGCCGTCCACGCCGTCGAAGGGGTGTCCCTGTCGATCGGCGCCGGCGAGATGCTGGCGCTCGTCGGTGAGTCCGGGTGTGGGAAGACGACCGTTGCCCAGTCGATCCTGCGGCTCGTCGACCCGGTCTCCGGCACGATCGACCTCGACGGTCGCCGGCTGACCGGCCTGTCGCAGCGCCAGCTGCGACCGATCCGTCGCACCGTCCAGATGATCTATCAGGACCCCTACGAGTCGCTCGATCCGCGATTCCGCGTCCGGCACGCGATCGAGGAGCCGATGCTGATCCACCGGTTCGGTGGCGATCGCGCGGAGCGCGAACGGCGGGTCGCCGAAGCGCTCAGCCGCGTCGAGCTGACCCCTCCGCAGATGTTCCTGGATCGCTACCCGCACGAGC
>Ga0134123_10002705_pt1 | contig 11564 bp, 19 predicted proteins | sample KB303_FD_96460 | JGI IMG/M metagenome (GOLD analysis project Ga0134123, IMG submission 96460) | Terrestrial soil microbial communities without Nitrogen fertilizer from Kellogg Biological Station, Michigan, USA - KB3-0-3 | ecosystem: Environmental > Terrestrial > Soil > Unclassified ...
ATGGGCACACTCACCGAACCTCACACCTGAAGCCCATAGACAACGAAGTTGAACTCATTGGAATGACTAAAGAAGAAATGGAGCCGGCGATCCGGATTGAACGGACGACCTGCGGTTTACGAATGTGAGCAAGACGTTTTTAAAATGACTCGGTGTTTCAAATGGTTTCCCCGTTTCTTATTTGAATACCGAAGCTTAGAAAGTTTCTCGTGGCTCTACTGATTTCAATGGTTCTTGTCTATTCAGGTTATGTTTAGCACAAATTTAGCACAAGCCAGTGGGGTGAACCCCTCCGGTGAGACACAGAAATACTTTCCAGCGGCACCAGGTCTGACAGGTCGAGTGATTGCCCCCGCCTTGCTTTCCTATAGACCCACGGTGGAATGGGAGCTGGATCAGCCCACAACCCTTTCTTGGCGTCTCTTGCTTCCATTTCGAGCCTCTCAAGCTCGGCATCCAGGGGAACATACTTCCGATACCACCAACACCAGGCGTCTTTGACCAGCGTGTGGTTGACGTGGGTACCATCGGGCAGAAACACGTCGGCCAAGGCACGTCCATACTTGTCCTTGCCGTACGTTTGGAGGGTGACTTCTTTGTCAAAGACCAGCCCTGAGGCGGCATGCTTGGCTTTCTGGCCGTAAGCCTTTACGTTCCTGCACGGGACGGCGCCTATCAAGCATGGCAAGACACAAACGACAACGGCGGCCCCAGTGCTGGAACCGCCGTCTGTGATAACTTGAGACTTGTAGTTTACGTCGATTTCTTCATCCGCCACACCGCAAGACCTACCATGCCGGAGCCCAAAAGCAAGAGAGTGGCGGGTTCCGGGACCTTGGTGCCCCCGCCAGAGCCCCCCGACCCAACATTGCCTTGGTCAAAGCCGCCGCTTTTTTTTGACCCGGTCCCCCCCCCGCAGCCGGTGGAGACACTGTCATGAATCAATGTCACTTGACTTGTGGCCGACAAGAGTCTGCCGCAACCCATTGATAGATTGCCGTCACTGCTAATGAGGGTTTGCGCGAGGACATTTCCTGCGAACGTGTTGCCGTTGAGCGTCGCGGCGCTGCCAACACTCCAATACAGCCCGACACCCTCACCATTACCTACATGTTGCACGGTTACATTCGAGGTGGTCGAGGTGATGAGCGTGGAAGGAAACAGGAAATTCCACACTGCGTTGTTGTTATTCTGCCCGTCGAGAATGAGAGTTCCCACCAAATTCGTTGTCGCAGCGGGAACTGTATAGGTGCCTGGAATGATCACGCCGCCGTGGCTACTCTCCCACGCGTCCAGGTTTCCTCCGGTAATGGTGGTGCCTGGCCCAGAGGCATTCACAGCGAGGATCGCAGCGTCGAGTTGGAGCTGAGCGTTCTGCGCGATTGAGGTATTGGCTTGTAACGATCCGGATGAGAACACGTACCCGCCACCGATCGAACCATTGGGGGCGGAACCCAGATTTCCACCAATGGTACTCGTGGCGACATCGGTCACCCCCGTGGCGCCCAGGACCGCAAAGCTTGCCAAATCCGAACCCAGTATTGGCACGGCCAATCCTGGGGAAGGGCTAAGAAGAAGCGCGCCGAAGGCGGTGAGGGCAAGCATAGACGCGGACAAGTATTTCTGATGATGACAATTCATGATGAGCCTCCATCTTATTTATTACCTGGACTCCGGTCATAATGTGAGGCACATCATGCCTGTTACACAGATCATAGTCTGGTCAGTATCGCTCACTTTAAAAGATTTGACTGGGCCAGCAGGGTTGGTTCGGACCCTCATGAATTGTGGGAGACACTTGTGTGAGCTATGCCAGGCTCGCATCGCCGCTCAGGCGGACACGCTCAGGATGGATGTTGTGCAGGACTTCGAGGGTGTCGCCGTCGAGAACAGAGACAACGAGGCCTGAGAAGTCGGCGAGTGCTCCCGAAGGGTGGAACACGAATAGAAGAAGGCCGACGGCAAGGTATCTCATCGGGGTCTCGCTCACGCCTACTTCTGCTTGGCAATAATCTTATACTTGATCCCCTCATACGTGGCGCGTGGAAGAATCTTCTTCTGCACCAACTCGTCTTTCCTTGCATATGGTCGACCCTTGATGATCTTTTCTGAGTAGACCTCGCCAATGCCAGGGAGGGCTTTGAGTTGGTCCGCCGTCGCAGTGTTGAGATCAAGCAATTCTGTCTTGTCGGCAGCGATCGCGAGAGACGGGCCCACAAGGATGGACGGCATGAGGCTCCAGGAGCAGAGCCAACACAGAGTAAGGATAACGAGACTGAAATGTTTCATGGGTAACCCCCTCCTGTGCTGAATGGAATGTACCGGTAACGCCTATGTCTGGAAGTGCTGGAATGTAAAAGCAGTTTATCCTTCTGTCAACCGCTGCAGGAAATAAGGCGTTTGCTACACTTGTAGGAGGCACAGAAGTCCACTGTCACCAGGAGGAGCGAGCATGAGGAAATCGTCACAGAGAGTTCTCGAGGTCGTAATACTGGCGGCCATCGTGTGCAGCGGTCCTGCCTATGCCCAGACCAGCTCCCTGGACGGAGGGCCAGGCCAAGGTCTCCAAGACGTGGGACCAGACCGGCGGGATCTCCGCCAGGATCGGCAGGATCGTCAAGGAGATCGCCACGAACTTCGGCAAGACAACCGAGACATGCGCGCCGACCGTCAGGATATGCGACAAGACCAAGGTGAGCTTCGTCATGACCGGCAACAACTGCAGCATGATGGACGTTCTGGGGCGAGCTCCGGACAACTCCAACAGGACCGGCAACAGATGCGGCACGACCGTCAGGATGTCCAGGGCGATCGTCGGGATGTACGGGGTGATCGCCAAGACCATCGAGGCGACCGACAGGACAGACATCAGGATCGGCATGACCTGAGAGCGGACCGTCAGCATTCAAGGGCGAATGGGCAGGGGTTCGGTGGCGGCCATCAACAACGGACGGGCCACCGTCGATAGGGCTCGGTTCGATGTTTGTGAACGGCAGGCGACGCGGGGTGCTTGTGAGAGCATTCCGCGTTTTCCTCTTTCTTACCCACGCTCCATGGAATACAAGAGTGCGTCGTTCCCTTCACCACGAGCTGCCCCCATCTCAATAATCCGCCCCAACAATCCGCATCAACCGTTCGAGCACTCCGCGATCACTTCTTGTCGCAGGCAACTCTCCACAGACGTTTCCCAATACTCCCTGGATCAGCTGGTTCCCACTTTTGTTCGTCTGAGTTGGTAACAATCACCTTGCCGGTTCCCATATTGCCAGACAACTTCGTCAGTGCAAGCGTCCGATGCCGATCTCCAGCACAATCATATTCACGCTGCAACTTTGACGACAAAAATGCGGTACTCGCCACAGTTTGGATACTCCTGTAGTCGATCAATCCCCCCATTGTCACCCGATAGCCTTGGCGGTGAATGGTGGCTGGATCGACATATACAGTCGCTCCTGCTTGATCAATAACAGAAACCATCACCCACTCCGCATACGCGGGTCCACCACTCAGCAGCAGGAGTGCGATCAGAAGCAGTCGTTTCATGCGAATCCCTCGGTAAGGCACGTAGGGCAACCAAGTGAGGCGTACAATCAAACCGTACAAGGCCATTTATCGGATCATGGAGACGGTGCGTGGCTCGTTCCTGACAACTGCATTTGAAGCATTGTGAATCCTTGAGGTGAGCACGCGACCACCCATGCGTCCATCGGACCTCACTTGACCCGCCTAGCAGGATTATTTGCCGAACGGATTGGTCGGCATATCTTTGACGCTATCTTTGAGACCCTGAACATCTTGCTTCACCTGACCAACATCCTGTGTGGCCTTGTTCACATCCATGGCTTTGACGTCATCCTTGGTCTTGCCGGTGTCCGTCTTGAGTTGTCCCGCAGCCTCTTTTAAAGCGGTGGCTGGTGGCAGATACCACTCAATGGCCTACTCCTCGCGCATTGGTTGATTGTAGGGCGAAGCGAACGACGGCGCAAGGCTGGCAGCGAGATTCACCCGCCGGTACTCTCGCCGGTCCTTGGGCGGTCTAGATTGTCTCCCGTCCTTTGAGTCACCGGATATTCGCTGCATGTCACTCTGCCGTTCAACCCACGACATGGCCTATTGTCTAGCTTCGATAGGAAAATCCCAGAAGTGGCGACAGAGCTTTGACCACGGATAGGCTACAGTAAGCGCGCAGCCCGTCGCAAAAAAACTATGAAGGTTTCGCATTCTGGTCAAAATAGCTCAGCTAGCAAGACATCGGGGGCGTACAAGTGGACGTGGTAATTCGTTTCCTTACTGCTAATCGAAGAGGCCTGTATGCCAATCACCAACCAACAACGCCAGCGAAGTAGAGTTACCAACGCTACCTCAAAGAAGAAGGGTCTCAACCCTCAACGTGAGTATGAAGCTACCCGCAACAATCCAAATGCTCTCCGTATTCCCTTGCGTGAATGCCCGCCGCTTTGGATAGCGCCAGAGCTAAACGGCGGGGAGAGCCGTAGGGATGGGATATGGCTGGCACCAAGTAGGAAAAAGGCATGAACACGGATCAGGTTACACTCGGTCGAACCTCACGGAACCTTCACGGAAGGTACCGCATGACCCCATCCCACTCTCTCACCTACGTGATCAATTTCCGCGACAACTCGAACTGCGTAAGGATTCAGAATGCCCAGCCTGGCAAAGAAATCCTGGTTCTTGTTCATCCAGAACAGGAACCCCTGGCTGATCCATTAGGTGCCAAAGGGATGCGCAGTCAGGACGGTGCATTGTTCATTGTCGAAATCACAAAGGCCGATGGCACCTCGCAGTCCTTTGAATGGGAATACCCACTTCTTAAACTCGTAGCCCAACTTCTCCAACCCCTCAGATGATAGAGATGGCCTCTCCAGAAGCTTCCTTCACACCAGACACTAGGACAGTTCCTAAGTCTGTAAACTCTCTGGGGAGCGTGGAGGAATATATATGCGTTTTACATCTAACCAAGGAGCGTGCCGTGGATGATCTCGTTCCGATCTGCTGTTTCTGCTCCAAGGTTCGAGACGATACGAACATGGACGCCAACGAAGGTTCATGGGTCGATCTGAACACCTATGCTATACGTCGGCAGTTGCCGCTCAGTCATCGATTTGTATTCACTCACGGCTACTGCCCCGATTGCATCGCCCATTTTGACGAGCGCTTAGCGGCCTATCGTCAGACAACTGTCTGGGAGTCATCGAGAGAAACAGCCCGCCGTCTCATTGCAGGAGCTGAGGAAGACCGGCGCGTGGGCTGAGGGAACGGTCCAGCACGGTCAGGGGCGAGCGGGGCATAGCCGCCTGAAGCCGCCTTGTACCTCTGTTCTGGTGAATAACCGCTGCGAAGGAGACGCGCCGTCGACGGTGGAGGGATTAGTGGGAATGTTACAGGAATAGCGCCTCTCGCCAATCGGCTTTCTAGGGTCTGCTCTGGGGGAGATTCATGCCGGCACTTGAGACGACGTGAGCGACGCCACCTGGTCTGGCGTCTTGAGTAGGCGCTTCAGCGCATCCCCCAACAGATGCAAGGAGAACTGTTTTTCCACGTACTCGGTTACCCCCAGCTCTCGGACCCGCTGCTCTGAATCAGGGTTTCCGGCCCCTGTGAGAATGATAACCGGTTGCGTGGGATTGAGATGGCGGTTCTGTTGCAGGACCGTGAGGCCATCCATTCCCGGCATTTTCAGATCCAGGACCACGACATCGGGGTGAGCTCGGCGAAAGACCTCCAGGCCCTTCTGACCACTGTCCGCCAGGATCACGTCATAGCCCTTCCGATCGAGCAGCGTGTCGAGGAGGCTCCGAATGCCCGCCTCATCATCGATCACGAGAACTTTGGCCATAGGACCCTTCCCGAGTTCAATGCTATTAGGACAACCTTACCATAGGGACAAGCTCTGTCAGAGTTGGCGAGGGGGCAGGCTCTGAATTACGTAGGATACATAAGCGCCGAGCGGACAATTACGTAGGACGCATAAGCTTCAGGCCGACAGAGACTAGTACCGAGTGTAGGGGAGAGAGACGTCCCTCTCCCTCCCTTGCTCCGGCTCGGTACCCTGGGCCTGCTCGCTGTGCCCTGTGTCAAATTTGCTCTGAAGAAACAACAAAATGTTGAGGGCAGAACCGGCACGAAGACTGTCCGGTAGAGTTATCCATATTCGATGGAGAACAGTGGTAAATTATCAGCATGTTGTATCGAGGGAAGAAAGGGTATTGGACTTGCTGTATCAGTCGAATGGGCACGGGCATCCTTCCGGGAGAAAGGGCAATGAAGGCCGATGGCGACGATCCTCTGTATTGATGACGAAGAACAGGCAAAGAGGCTCTTCAAGGTCGCGCTCGAAGATGCCGGGTATCGTGTTCTGACCGCTGAGAACAGAGCCCATGGCCTGCGTCTCTTGGAGCAGCAGCAAGTGGATCTTATTCTAGTGGATATTTTTATACCGGACTTGGACGGCCTGGAGCTGATCCTCAGGCTTCGACAGGTTCGACCTGGCCACAAGATTACTGCGATCTCAGAGGGAGCAAACTATCTCGACATGACGAAGCATCTGGGGCGAACGACATCCTCCAGAATCCATTCAGTGTGCAAGAGTTGCTGGCTACAGTCTCAGCTCACCTGAACTGAGAATTCTTCCTTCTTCCGTATGCCTTTGCCTTACGGGGTCAAGGTAAAGTCCTGGCTCGTTTTATCCCCCCCTGAAATATCCACAGGAGCGAGAGATGACTTGGTCGCGTAACCATCCGCGGAAACCTGGACGGTATACTGCCCTGCCACTGCCGATGGTTGCCGGGTGAACACGATCGGCAAGGGTGTCGCGTATGGCCCGAGCGAGGGTGCGCCAATGGGCAGCGTCAGACTGTATCCATAGTCACCGACCGGGAGAGCCGTGTCCAACACCATGGCGGGTGCCGATTTCACGGTCACGGTTGGACCAGCGTTCAAGGCTTGCTTTGCGGCGACAAGCACGGTTTCATCATCGGTGGCGGGATTCAACGTGACGGTGCCGCTAATGCTATGGGTCGCGGAGGCTTCCAAGGTCGGAGGTGTGACGACCGGGATGGGCGCACCGCTGGTGCTGACGGCGGTAATACTGGTGTCCGTCGGGACCGGTACTCCGGAAATGACGGCTGTCGCATGATTGTCTGCGGTGATCACCACGTCGTACGTCACACCCACTCCCGCAGGAAGATGGGCGAGGAAGAATTTGCCGGTCTGAGTATTCAGCATCGTCGCTCGAACGATGTCACCGTTGACCTGGGCCGACACGTTGACATTGGGCAGGGTGTTATCGACAAAGCCTTCGATGCCATTCAGCACAAAGGGAATGACGTGGATCACGGGCTTGAGCTTGTACTTACCACTGCCGGTGTGCACGATCGATTTGCAGGCATCAAAGTCCAGCAGCAGATCGACGCGCTGTCCCGAACCCACGGTGAACTGATGAATCAATTTAATGCCGCTGTGTACGGCACTGGGTGTATCGAGTGCGATCTCCCCGGGGGTAGTTGACAGGACAACCGAATTGGCTAACGGTGAACCGCCACTGTTGGGGACCAACACCAGACGAAGTTGGGTGTAATGGCCTGCCGCCAACGGTGACTCGCCCAGGGCTTCGAGCGCAAAGTTGGGTTGCGTGGGATCGTTGAGGTCGAGCAGGTTGATTTTACGTGCAGGGTCGAGAGTGATATCGGTCCAGCCGGCTGCGTTTTCGTCCGCATCGTCGCTTTGATGTATCCGCACTTTGCTGACGGTGACATTCACGGCATCATAGCCGCAAGCCGGTGCATCGGTCATCGATACGCTGACCGTGCCGGGTTGTGCCGTAGCCCCCCCACCCCCGTTACCGCTGCTGCCACACCCTGCGACCACAACAGCCAGCAGGAACCCCATCAACCAGATGACTGGCGTGGCACGGTGTTTAATCTTGTTCATTTTTCACCCTCAGCTCCTTATAGTTTTGACGACACCAGCACTCGGACCATCTGTCAGCGAGACGCTCATTCGTATCGCATTCTTGTATTCGACTTGATCTCTCCGTTTTCCAAATCGACCTGGCCTTGTCCTTGCTCTCTTCCCCTTAGTGCGGAGATTATGGCGAAGAGACTGACCGCGAAGTGGTCAAAACTGCTCAGATGACAAAAACGAGTAAGCCGTTGTCGGACCCCTGGAATATGGTCAACCCTGTCGTGCCAAGCAACTTCCATGCGCTTGAGAGAGTCTCGACAACCCGATCAGTGTCACTCCCATGCAGCATCGCGAAAGCAGTCATTGCTGTTTACAAATGCTCACAAAGCATCACACAGGTCGTCAGCCAGTATATTTTGTACGCTCTCATGGCGCCATGTGGCCCTGCAATCCTACTTTCGCAGGTGTCGCATGTAGGGGTCTGGATACAGGTCTTATCCCAAAAGCCAAGAGGGGATAGGCCAAAGTCCGCGTATGGTCGAATAATTTATGAGACAACGCAGGCCCCTCGATCCCCATGCGTCGATACAAGTTGGTTCGGTGAAACTCCACCGTTTTGGTAGTCACACAGAGCGCGTCGGCGGTCTCCTTCAAGCCCTTGCCTTCCCACAAGCATTGCAAGATGGCCTGCTCGGCCTTGGTCAGCGGCAATCCCGTGCGCGGAGGGAGCTTATGAAAGGCATGGCGGATGTAGGGGGTCATGGCATCACAATCTTCTGCCGTATCAACTCCGTCAGAATCATCAGGTCCGTCTGCTTTTTCAGCTTGCTATAATTCCAGCGCGTCGCACGACCGGCAAACTCATTGATCCTCGGCAACTGGCCCATTGAGGGTCAAGGTTTGCCTCAGCGCTTCGTCTCCACCACGCAGGCCAGCTTGGCCCCAGACTTCTTGGTTTCAAGGGGAATTCCGGGTACCTCATGCGGCTTATACCAGCCATACAGCAAACACCGCGTTTCCCCATACTGCGTGACAACCCATACAGCGCCTTCGCAGAAGGTGTAGGCCCGGCAGGTGCTGAGAAAGGCGACACAGTGTTAGGGAGGAACGGCGTCACCGCAGGTAGTGCAGCGATAGCTGCCCGTCAAATAGCCGTCCTCACTGCGTTCCAAGTCGATTTTGCGATGCTCGCAGACCGGTGGGTACTTCACGTGGCGATTCCACTTCGCTTGTAATTCAACAGCCTGATTCTTTGTCATGCGATTCTTTCAAGTTCCCTCGGCCATTTGTGCAAATAGGTCGAATTCAGACTGTGACCAGTCCCCAGTTGGTAGGCCATCGTTCGAGTTCCTTCACGCCGACACGCCCATCTGTGCGAAGGTACGAGTCTCTGGGGCGGGTGGCCTATACCCCAGCGCACTATGTGGTCGTGCCGTTTAGAGATGAGATCGGGAATGACCTTCTCACATTCCACACAGCGCACCTGGCCGCGATGTGTTCCTCTTCACGGTCGGAGATCATGCGCCTGTGTGTACAGATGCGTGGCGGGCTCATTGGGAGAGTCTGTGTGACTCCTCCTGACTCTTCGTGGCTCACGGTGCACCTCCCGGACAGCAAATAGAGTTGCTAGCGGATCTCGCTCTCGTGATTTTCTTGCCCAGGCTCTGTACTCCACGGTATTGGGTCGATTTTTGACACGCGGACCTTAGCATGTCTCTCTAAACAAGAAGTGAGCACAACTGACCATTTTTTTTAATCCGGAGTTTTTATTGATTTACGAAGTGTACGACCGGCGGCATATCTGAATTGACACTGACCCCATACGCAAGCCACAACATACGGGAAAGTAGGTAGTCCACTTGAGACAGAGCGTGGGACGTTATTGACGTAATTACGTGAGCGTATACGTGCGAGGCAATGGCCGTGGTCACTGGAGAAGGGCGATCACAGGATTGAGGCAGCGTTGATAGGGGGTATGTCTTTCTCTCATATTGCCGGTGGAGGTTCATGACTCGGCGTTCCTTGAACCTGAGACCGCGTCATGTTCTCGTCCCCTTGCAGCTGATACCACCCTACTGCAGTAGCGAAGTGCCGTATCGTGTACGCCCCCGACTCCCTGTCGATCCGTGGAGCTCTTTCCGATTCGCAGTGATCACCGAATCGATCACCTCACTACACATCAGGCATTGCCAGCCGGAAACGCAGAGTGACGAGCCTTTCGTATCCTCCAAGCGGATGGTCACCATCAAACCATGACAACGAAGGCAGTGCATGAGTTGACTCCTAGGCTCGACACAGCTGACCGTGTCGGCACCTCCTACCGGCGTCGATACCCTCCACGAAGCAATGGCAGACGGCTAGGAACCCCGCCCATTTGAGCTCCGTCCTCCGAGAGACAAAAGACGCCGTGCTGCTGTGTGAAAGCGATACAACGAATGCGGAAGGAGCGCTACGAGAACGTCTGGCGTTGGAGCGGCGGAGACTGGGGAATCGGTCGCGCGAGGAAGGACCAGGGAACGCGAGGGCTGGGACAGCCAGCGGAGCTGAAACGTCTGTCATTCATCCTGCGCGTGACGCGCCGCTGAGTCAAGCGGTATTATCGGGCGATGGGTCAACCATTCAGGCCGGTTCGGACTTCTCCCAAGACATGAGTTGGTTCCGGATCGGTAAGCGTGTATCTTCCTCGCCAACCGCCTTCTAACCTCACTACCAAAACACTTCGTTCAATTCCTTCCTCTTCCTTCAATTCCCACGCCGGCACCGGCTGCGGATCGGCCCACACCCCCCTACAACATTTCCCATGTTTTGAAGAAAGTCTCTGGTATAAATTCTGCTCGCCTCGACTTCCGAATCATGGGGATATCTGCCTTGTAGGGGCGGGCACCATGAATCTCCATAAGGAGTGACCCCGTGTCGCGATTGACCAGGGGTTTCTGGTGTACTGAACTTTTGGAGGATTGGTGACGGCAGCATAAAGGCCTTTGGTGAGGCCAGGCACAGGCAACTAGGCCGCGAACCCGTTCTTCTATTCAGCAGGCGTTGGACTCACTCGCGCCATTCGACGGCGCCGAATCCGGTGCTTCCGAGGAAGGTATAGGCGAGGTAGATGGTTTCCACCGACTGATACGTTCTTGACAGATCAGGATAGTGAGCATCCCGTTGCGACGTGACGTACTTGAGGGCGATGGCATGGCGGTCGTATACGCGCACGGTGAACGCGGCCGTCCCGCGGGCGATGTTCTCCGATTCCCGATCCTCGGTGGATCCCCGGCCGCTGACGTAGTACTCTTGCCCTATCACGTTGAGCATGGCCCTGTCGCCGAAAATGAGACGGAGTTCGAGGAGCCCCTGCGGGGTGGCACCGTAGTGATAATCACGTTCACCCGAGCCGTGGATTGTACCAGCTGCGCCGTAGCCGACGCCGCCGAGGGCCGTGCCCTGGAGCGCCACCTCGCGCGAAAGCCACCACTGGCCGGTGGTACCGAGGTTGAGAGCCGTATTCGAAACGCGGAAGACCTGAGGCGCGATGTAGTCGTAAGTCCCGTAGAGGCCCCACACTCCACGATAGGACTCACCTGCTTCGTACGGCGCTCCTACAAGGAGGCCCCGGATGATGATGTTCTCGAAGGTGTTGGCTGTGG
>Ga0134123_10002706_pt1 | contig 11564 bp, 10 predicted proteins | sample KB303_FD_96460 | JGI IMG/M metagenome (GOLD analysis project Ga0134123, IMG submission 96460) | Terrestrial soil microbial communities without Nitrogen fertilizer from Kellogg Biological Station, Michigan, USA - KB3-0-3 | ecosystem: Environmental > Terrestrial > Soil > Unclassified ...
AGGGTCAGCCGGTCGGCCTTCTGCTGGTCGGTCTCCCCCTGGACCGCGGACAGTTCCTTCGTTTGGATGTTCAGGTCAGCCTTGGCCTTCTCCAGACCCGCGGCGGCAAGGTCGTTGAAGGACTTGTCTCCTCGACCACCGACGTCGTACGCCAGGCCGACCTTGACGTTCTTCTTGGCCGCGCTGGTGGCGGAGGTCGCTGCTCCGCTTGCGGCGCCGCCACCGCCGGCACTGTTGCTACTGCTGCTACTACTACAGGCGGCCAACACCATCGCGGCGGCAGCCGCCACTGCCCCCAGTTTTACCCCACGCGATACGCGCAAGATCGTTCTCCCCTCAGCTCAGCAACTCGCGCGCCGATCGGCGGCGAGTGGCACGTGTCGTCACGCTAGCGCGCGCGCATAGTACAGAGCGCGACTCGACGCCTTGTCGTCATCCGATCGTTGCACGCGCGCAGTTTCTGGCCGGTCACTGACGGGCGCCGAGTCCACGCAGACGAGAGGTTCGGGTCCGGACGTCGCCGCCGACCTACTCGCTCCCGACAAACCATGATGCTTCGGACGTACCCCCTGGAACCACCAAATCTCCAAGATCGTTAACCGATCTGGTCCGATCGGTTTACGTCTCAGGCGATGATCGTGGGCTTTACGGTGGCCAGCCGGCTCAAGTCCAGGATCACGATTCGGCCAGGCTGGAAGCGTTATCAAGGCGGTGCCGCATCGGCACGCCGCAGCCAAGTCGGCGGGTGAGAAGGCCGTGCTCCCTTGCGGGTGCGATCGGCGAGCCGGGCCCTGTTTAGGATCGCGGAGTGTCGACCGGGGCCCGAGGCAGCGCCACCACGCCGCCGGCGAGACGGCCGACGCGCCCGGCGGGAACGCTGTACCGGGGCCGGGAAGGCATGTGGTCGTGGGTCGCTCATCGGATCACCGGTGTCTTGACGTTCTTCTTCCTGTTCGTCCACATTCTCGATACCGCCTTGGTCCGAGTGTCGCCGGAGTCGTACGACGTCGTGATCGACACCTACAAGAACCCGTTCATCAACCTGATGGAGGTCGGGCTGGTCGGAGCGGTGCTCTTCCACGGACTGAACGGGTTGCGGATCATGGCCGTTGACTTCTGGGCCAAGGGCCCGCGGTATCAACGCCAGATGCTGTGGACGATCGTCGCGGTGTGGGTGATCGTGATGGTCCCCGCGGCTTACTTCATGTTGAAGCACTCGTTCGAAGTGCTCTTCGGGAGCAAGTGACGAGGTGCGCGAATGAGCTCGATGGACTCCTCGAACCCTCCGCTGATCGAGCCGCCGCGCTCGCCCTATCGTCGATCGCGCGGTGGCACCAACACCGAGCTCTACGCCTGGCTGTTCATGCGGGTGTCGGGCGTCGTCCTAATCGTGCTCGTACTCGGCCACTTGTTCATCATGAACATCCTCGATGGCGGCGTGCAGCGCATCAACTGGGCCTTCGTGGCCGGACGATGGGCATCCCCGTTCTGGCAGGTATGGGACCTCCTCATGCTCTGGCTAGCCCTGCTGCACGGTACGAACGGGATGCGCACGATCATCGACGACTACACCCGTCGGGATGCGACGCGACTCTGGCTCAAAGCCCTGCTCTATGTCGCCGCCACCGTGGTGATCGCGTTGGGCACCCTAGTGATCTTTACCTTCGATCCGACCCTGTAGAGGGAATCGCCAATGCTGCAACACAGGTACGACGTGGTGATCGTCGGCGCCGGCGGTGCTGGCATGCGGGCGGCATTGGAGGCGGGAAATCGGGCTCGCACTGCGGTGCTGACCAAGCTCTACCCCACTCGCTCGCACACGGGTGCCGCCCAGGGCGGTATGTGCGCCGCGCTGGCCAATGTCGAAGAGGACAACTGGGAGTGGCACACATTCGACACCGTCAAGGGCGGGGACTATCTCGTGGACCAGGACGCCGCCGAGATCATGTGCCGTGAAGCCATTGACGCGGTCCTCGACCTGGAGAAGCTGGGCCTGCCTTTCAACCGCACGCCTGACGGCCGCATAGACCAGCGCCGCTTCGGTGGCCACACCCGTAATCACGGCGAAGCGGCGGTCCGCCGATCCTGCTACGCGGCGGACCGGACCGGGCACATGATCTTGCAGACCCTCTACCAGAACTGCGTCAAACAGGGCGTGCAGTTCTTCAATGAGTTTTACGTGCTCGACCTACTGCTGACCGACGAACCACCCGAGCACCAGCGAGCTGCCGGCGTCGTCGCCTACGAGCTGGCTACCGGCGAGATCCACGTATTCGCGGCCAAGGCGATCGTTCTCGCAACGGGTGGCTTCGGAAAGATCTACCAGACGACTTCGAACGCACACACCCTCACCGGCGACGGACTGGCGGTTGTGTGGCGCAAGGGTTTGCCCTTGGAAGACATGGAGTTCTTTCAGTTCCATCCCACCGGACTCGCCGGCCTCGGCATCCTGTTGTCCGAGGCGGCGCGCGGCGAAGGCGCCATCCTGCGCAACGCCGACGGCGAACGGTTCATGGAACGCTACGCCCCGACCATCAAGGATCTCGCCCCGCGCGACATCGTCGCCCGCTCCATGGCGAGCGAGGTCCGCGCGGGTCGCGGTGCCGGTCCGAATCGTGACTACGTGCTCCTCGATCTCACGCACCTACCGCCAGAACAGATCGACGCGAAGCTTCCGGACATCGCTGACTTCGCCCGCACCTACCTGGGGGTCGAGCCCTATCTCGAACCGGTGCCGGTGTACCCCACGGCCCACTACGCCATGGGCGGCGTGCCCACCACCGTTCGGGCCGAGGTACGGCGTAACAACACGGAGATCGTCCCTGGCTTGTACGCAGCCGGCGAGGTGGCGTGCGTGTCTGTTCACGGTGCCAACCGGCTCGGCACCAACTCCCTCCTCGACATCAACGTGTTCGGCCGCCGGGCCGGTCTGGCCGCGGCAGAGTATGCCGCCGGGGCGGCACAGCCCGAGCTGGCACCGCAGCCGGAGTTGTTCGTCACCCAGATGGTCCATGCCCTGCTGACATCGACCGGGTCGGAGCGGGTCGCCGCGATCCGCCGCGAGCTGCAGCACACGATGGATCGGAACGCTCAGGTCTACCGGACCGAGGAGTCGCTCGCGCAGGCGGCCGCGGACATTGCCGGGCTCAAACGGCGCTACCCGCGCGTGGCGATCACGGACAAGGGAACCCGCTTCAACTCCGACCTGCTCGAAGCGATCGAACTGGGTTTCTTGCTGGACCTTGCCGAGGTTCTGGTCATCAGCGCTCGCGCGCGCACGGAGTCACGTGGTGGCCATTTCCGTGAGGATTACCCGCACCGCAACGACGACACGTTCATGCGTCACACCATGGCCTATCTCAATCCGGACAGCATTGTGCGGCTCGAGTACATGCCGGTCGTCCAGACGCGCTACCAACCGACAGATCGGAAGTACTGACGGTGGCTGGAGACGAGGCGTTCGGAGCAGTGCCACCGCCGCGGACGATCACGGTCCGGATCCGACGCTACGACCCCGAGCAAGACGCGGCGCCACACTGGGAGTCCTACGACGTCCCCGCGCAGCCCACTGACCTCGTCCTCGACCTGTTGCACAGCATCAAGTGGGACATCGACGGCTCACTCACATTTCGCAGGTCATGCGGCCATGGGGTGTGCGGATCAGACGCGATGCGCATCAACGGCGTGAATCGTCTGGCCTGCAAGGTTCTCGTGCGAGATCTCCCCGACGAAGTCACCATCGAACCCATCAAGGGCTTGCCCTTGCTGAAGGACCTCGTAGTCGACATGGAGCCGTTCTTTGACGCATATCGCTCGGTGTTGCCGTTCCTGATCACCCATGGGAACCCGCCGACGCGAGAGCGCCTCCAGTCTCCGCGGGATCGGGCTCGCTTCGACGACACGAGCAAATGCATTCTCTGCGCGGCGTGCACGACATCATGTCCCGTCTACTGGACCGACGGCTCGTACATCGGACCGGCGGCAATAGTCAATGCACATCGATTCATCTTCGACAGCCGCGACGAGGGTACCGATGACCGTCTGGAGATTCTCAACGACCGAGAGGGCGTCTGGCGGTGCCGCACGACGTTCAACTGCACCGATGCCTGCCCGCGTGGCATCGAGGTCACGAAGGCGATTCAAGAGGTAAAGCGCGCCCTGCTCTATCGCCGGGTCTGACGACATGCCACGTGCTCGAAGGCCCGGGCTCGCCGCGCCGCCAGCCACGCAACCGTGCCGCCTCCGACCGCGGCGCCGGCCCCGACCAGAGATGCCGCCACGGCTACGGGGGACACTCGAGAGCGCTCATCAGGTTTCTCGGCCTCGAGGGGTGCCACCACCACGGTGACGGCATCGAGCTGGACCTCGCCCGCCGGAGTTATCCACGTCGCCGTCCAGGCGGCGCAAAACAATAACCACCTCGAGACCAGCTGCATCCACACCAAGATCGCGACGACCGCCGCAAACGGACCCGCAGTGACGCTGTGCGACGTGGCGCCGATCGTGTAGCTACCGACGATCTTTAGTGTCTCGAATCCCACGGCAGCCAGCAGCGCGGACCGGATGGTGACCCCTCGCGGCACCCTGGCTTTGGGCAGCCGGACGAGAAGCCAGCCAAAGATGATCATGTCGCCCAGGATCGCGATGCCCAACCCCAAGATCGTCGTGGCAGTGCCGGCACCGGTGAGATTGTCCAGGCCCAGCCACCGCAGCAGCTGGTCAGTCAGCGACGTGGCCGAGGCGGTCAACGCCAGCGAGAGGAGTGCACCCAACCCGAGTCCGGCCAGGACGATCAGGTCGGAGATCTTGGCGGTGAGCAAGGGCCGTTTAAGAGGTTTGCTTCCCCACACCGAGTTGATCGCCATCCGCAGGTTCGCGATCCAGCCCAGTCCCGTGAGCAGCAGTCCGAAGAGACCGACCAGACCGACCGCCGTCCGGTTGGCGATCGCCGAATCGACCGCTGATTGCAGCGTTTCTCCCAAGCCGCCCGGCACGTTCTCGCCTATCGTGTCCAACAACTGCTGCTGCAGTTCCTCGTTGGCGTTCAGAACGAAACCGATGACCGACACACCCAGCAAGATCAACGGAAACAAGGCCAGGAAACTGAAGAACGTGATCGCCCCGGCGTACTGGTTGCCGTTGTTCTCGGTGTACCGATCCCAGGCCCGGACAATGTGGGCCAGCCAGGGATAGCGGCCCTGGGCGGCGCGCCATCTATCGCTGGCCCGCTCCTTGAGCTGGGTGAGCCGGCCGGGCTTGCTCATGTCGCTCCCGCTTCACTTGGGTTCTAACCTCTTCGCGCAAGCGCGGATACACCCCACGACAACGTTGCACGTTTCTCGGATACCCGCACATGCGCCCCACGAAACGCTGCCCGTTCGCGGGAGCCCGCACAGGCACCGCACGCTGCCGCGACCGCGATGCTTACTCGCTTACGGAAGACCGAGCGGGAAGTCGCGACGCCGGTCCCACTCACCGTCATCGCTGCGTTCGAACAGCGTGAACGCGTCGACAACGAAGCGGGCCACGAAATCGGCCAGCCCGTCGTAGGCGAGATCCAGTGCCTCGTCGGACACATCATGGGCAATCGTTACGTGCGGGTGGTACGGGAAGTCGAGGTCTCGCAGCAACGGCCCGCTGCGAACGACCCGCTCCAGCTGTTCGCAGCTGGCGACTCCGCGCGCGACCTGGATGAAGACCACGGGCGACGTCGGCCGAAACGTTCCAGTGCCTAGCAAATGCATGACGAACGGCGCGGTGACGGAGGCGGCTTCGCTGAGATGCTGTTCGATCTTGGGCAGGTCCCCCCGCGCGATCGGCGTTGGCGGCAGCAGCGTGACGTGCGGCCAGGTCAGGTCCGCCTGCGAATCCCCGACCCGCCGCCGCCAATTCGTGAGCACCGTCGCATGCGGCTCTGGTATCGAAATTGCTACGCCCACTGTTGCCCGGTCGACGGTCACCCGCGCGCCTCGCCATGCCCGGCCAGATTGGGCAGGAAGCCGACCTTGTCGAACACGTCCGTGATCGTCGTCGAGGCGACCTCTCGCGCGCGGATCGCGCCATCGGCAAGGATCTTGTCCATCTCGACCGGATCGCTCAGATACCCCGCGGTCCGCCTGGCGAGCGGCTCGGTGAACGCGACCACCGCGTCGACGACGGCGGCCTTCAGGGCTCCGTACCCTTGGCCGGCCACTTCGTCCACCAACTCCTCGATCGGACGACCGGTCACAGCGGACAGAATGCCGAGTAGGTTCGACACCCCCGGCTTGGTGTCCGGGTCGTAGCGAATCTCGGTCCCGGGGTCGGTCACCGCGCGCTTGATCTTGCGTGCCAGCACATCAGGGGAATCGAGGAGGTTCAGGGTTCCGGCGTCGGGCAGCGACTTGCTCATCTTCGCCGTCGGATCCTGCAGGTCGAGAATCTTGGCTGTCTCCTTGGGGATGTATGGCTCCGGCAGGGCAAACGTATGGCCATAGCGGCTGTTGAACCGCTGAGCGAGGTTCCGGGTCAGCTCGAGATGCTGGCGCTGATCCTCACCGACGGGCACCGCGTTGGCCCGGTAGACCAGGATGTCAGCCGCCTGAAGGACGGGATAGGTGAACAGACCCACCGAGACACCCGCGCTTCCGGCCCGGGCCGACTTGTCCTTGAACTGGGTCATCCGGCTGGCCTCGCCGAAGCCGGTGAGGCACTCGAACACCCAGGACAGCTGGGTGTGTTCGGGAACATGGCTCTGCATGAACAGCACGCACCGACCAGGATCGAGCCCGGCTGCGAGCAGCTGCGCCGCCGACGCTCGGCTGCGCTCGCGGAGCTGATCCCGAGTCGGCGGGTCGAGCGTTATGGCGTGCAGGTCAACGATGCAGTAGTACGCCTCGAAGGTGTCCTGCAGCGCCACCCATTGGCGCAGCGCGCCCAGATAGTTTCCGAAGTGGAACGACGTCGATGTCGGCTGGATACCCGACAGCACTCGTGGCATCCGGGTGTCCGCGCTCGACATAGCACTCGATTCTGACAGCCCAGTCGAGCCCTGCGCACCCGGGCGCCTCTCCGGAGGGCTCGTCATGACTCCACCCCACCGGTGGCGCCTCCCGCGGCCTCGGCCTGGTTGGGGTCGCCAACGCTGGGCGGCGGAGTTACCCGGACGGAAGCCGTGCGGTGCCCGTCGACCGCGGTCACAGCCAGCTGGAAGCCGTCGTAGGTGACTTCATCGCCCACCGCGGGCAGCCGGCCGAGCGCCGCCATCACAAAGCCTCCCGCCGTTTCGTACGGTCCTTCCGGCAATTCCAATCCGGTCGACTCGGCGAACTCGTCGAGGTTGAGCCGCCCGTCGACCTCGACCGCGCCATCGATCAGCCGCCGCGGTTCCGTGACGTCAGCGTCGTACTCGTCGCGGATGTCACCGATGACTTCCTCGATCAGGTCCTCGAGCGTCACAATGCCGTCGGTTCCGCCGTACTCGTCGACAACGATGGCCAGGTGGTGCCCTTCCCGCCGCATCTCGGAGAGCGCCGCCAGCACGTTTTTCGAGCCAGGGACGCGCTTCACCTCCCGCACGAGGTCACCGACCCGCCGGACTCGGTCGCCGCGTGCGTCACCGAAAAGCAGATCGCGAATGTGGACGAAGCCGCGGACCTCGTCCTGGGTGCCGTCTATCACCGGATACCGGGAATGTGGCGCCTGCATCGCGAGTTTGCTGGCGCGACTCACCGTCATCGAGGCCTCGAGAAAGGTGACCTCGGTGCGCGACACCATGACCTCACTGACCGAATGTTCACTGGCCTCGAAGACGTCGTCGATGAGCCGGCGCTCGTCCGTGGACAGCGATTCATGGGCTGCCACCAGTCCTCGCAGTTCCTCCTCGCTGATCGCCTCTCGACCGGTCGACGGGTCACCACCGAGCACCCGCACGAGCGCGTCCGTGCTGCGCGACAGCAGCCAGATGATCGGCCGGCAGATCGCGGCGACCCGGTTCAGCGTGGGACTGAACAGCGCCGCCGTGGCCACCGGACGCTGTAACCCGAGCCGCTTCGGTACCAGCTCGCCGACGACAAGCGTGACGAAGGAAATGATCAAGGTCACGCCGATGAAGCCCAATACGCCGGCGAGTCCGGGCGCCATGCCCAGGCGCACTAGAGCGTCTTTAGCCTGATCACTCAGCGTGACAGCACCGAACGCGCTCGACAGCAGTGCGGTAAGCGTTACCCCGATCTGCACGGTGGCCAGGAAGCGGTTCGGGTACTTGACCAGGCGGGCCACGGCTTGGCCCCGGCGGCCCCGCTCCGCCATGGCCCGCACCTGACCTTCGCGCAACGAGATCAGCGCGATCTCAGATGCTACGAAGCACGCTTCGAGCAGGATGAGCGCCAGCACGATGGCGATGTTGAGCAGAGGTGAGTTCATTGGCCCCTGTTACTACTCCCCGGACGGCGGGGGCTGCGGGGGGGCCGTCCGCTGTGGTAACACCTCGCACAGTTTACGGGCGCGGGGGAATCACAGATATGCCATTCGCAAGCCCTCCTGGTGTCCCCTGCCCGGCTCGCGCGGCGACCCCGAGCAGGTAGCCGTCAGCCGATGGCCCGGCGCAGGTTGGCGTCGATCGCGGCGAGGAAGTCCTCGGTCGTTAGCCACGGGGTGTCCGGGCCGATGAGCAGGGCCAGGTCCTTGGTCATCTGCCCGCTCTCGACGGTTTCGATGCAGATCCGTTCGAGGGCCTCGGCGAATCCGGTGACCTCGGGAGTCGAGTCCAGCGCGCCGCGATGCGCCAGCCCGCGAGTCCACGCGAAGATCGAGGCGATCGGATTCGTCGACGTCGGCTGACCGGCCTGGTGCTGCCGGTAGTGCCGGGTAACCGTGCCGTGCGCGGCCTCGGCCTCGACGGTCTTGCCATCCGGCGTCATGAGCACCGAGGTCATCAACCCGAGCGAGCCGAACCCCTGGGCGACGGTGTCGGACTGCACGTCGCCGTCGTAGTTCTTGCAAGCCCAGACGTATCCGCCGCCCCACTTCAGTGACGCGGCCACCATGTCGTCAATCAGCCGGTGCTCATAGGTGAGGCCGGCAGCTTCGAAGTCGGCCTTGAACTCGGTTTCGAACACCTCCGCGAACAGGTCCTTGAAGCGCCCGTCGTAAGCCTTGAGGATCGTGTTCTTCGTCGACAGATAGACCGGGTAGTGGCGGGCCAGCCCGTACCGCATCGAGGCGCGGGCGAAGTCCCGGATGGAGTCGTCGAGGTTGTACATCGCGAGGGCCACCCCACCGCCCTCGAAGTGGTAGACCTCGAGCTCCATCGGCTCGCCGCCGTCGTCGGGGGTGTAGGTCAGGGTGAGCCGGCCGGGTCCAGGGATCACGGTGTCGGTGGCACGGTACTGATCGCCGAACGCGTGGCGACCGACGATGATCGGCTTGAGCCACCCGGGAACCAACCGGGGAACGTTGCGCATGATTATCGGCTCCCGGAAGATGACGCCGCCGAGGATGTTGCGGATCGTTCCGTTGGGTGAGCGCCACATCTTCTTCAGCCCGAACTCGGCCACCCGAGCCTCGTCCGGAGTGATCGTCGCGCACTTGACGCCGACACCGTGCCGCTTGATGGCGTTGGCCGCGTCGATCGTGACCTGGTCGTCGGTCGCGTCGCGATGCGTGATGCTCAGGTCGTAGTAGTCGAGGTTGATGTCGAGGTAGGGAATGATCAGCTGATCCTTGATGAACTCCCAGATGATGCGGGTCATCTCGTCGCCATCGAGTTCGACGACCGTTCCCTTCACCGTGATCTTCGACATCTGCCAATGCCTCTCCGACGACGACTTCTTGGTATCAAGATATGCCGGTGGGGTATCGCTGCATTGGCTGCCCCTAGTCTCGGGCTATGACGCAATCCACCGGACGCTCCGCGACCATGGTTGACCACATCATGGACCGGTACCTCGACGATTACCTGGCCCTCGACCCGGTGGCCGCGACCTATCTCGGCGTACCCGGGCGCGACGACGAGCTCCCGGACCTCTCTCCCGACGGATTGGCCGAGGTATCCGGGCTCCGGCGTCGCACGCTGGCTGAACTCGACGCCGCCACTTCGACCGACGAATCCGACCGGATCACCATCGCCGCGGCTTCCGAACAGCTGCGCACAGAGGAGGAGATCCGAGCTACCGGCGCCGAAGAGGCCCGGCTCAACAACATCGAGAGTCCGGTGCAGATTCTTCGGCAGGTGTTCGATCTCATGCCGACGGCGACGGCCGAGGACTGGGCCGTTATTGCCCGACGACTCTCCCGCCTGCCGGATGCAATCGATAGGTACATCACATCGCTAACGACCGCGGCGGCGCGCGGAGACGTCGTACCTCGTCGGCAAGTGGATGCCGGAATCGCGCAGAGCCGAGAGAGCGCCGCCCCGAACGGCTTCTTCGCCACCTTCGCGGCGGGCGCAGCACCCGCTGACGGCGAGTTGCCGAACGCGATCCGCCAGGACCTCGATCGGGGCGCGGCGGATGCCGCTCGAGCGTATGACCGCCTCGCGACCTTCTTGGCCGACGAGCTTCTCGCGCGGGCACCGACCGAGGATGCGGTTGGGCGAGACCGATACGCGCTCGCCTCTCGCCACTTCCTGGGGGCCCAGGTAGATCTTGAAGAGACCTACGAGTGGGGGCAGGCGGAACTTGCCCGGATCGAGGAGGAGATGCGGTCGGTTGCCGACCGCATTGCGTCCGGATCGACCCCGCGGGAGGCGATGACCCATCTCAGCGGCGATCCAGCCCGCAAGCTCCAGGGCACTGACGCGCTCCGCCACTGGATGCAGGACAAGTCCGATGCCGCCATCAGCGCGCTCGCTGACACGCACTTCGACATCCCCGAACCAATCCGCGTTCTGGAATGCCGCATCGCACCGACATCGACCGGGGGCATCTACTACACCGGGCCGAGCGAGGACTTCTCCCGTCCGGGCCGGATGTGGTGGGCGGTACCGGATGGCGTGGCGGAATTCTCGACGTGGCGCGAGCTCACGACCGTCTACCACGAAGGCGTGCCCGGCCATCACCTGCAGGTGGCCCAGACCGTGTACCGCCGCGAGCTGCTCAATCGGTGGCGCCGCCTGGCCTCGTGGACCTCTGGGCACGGCGAGGGCTGGGCGCTCTACGCCGAACGTTTGATGGCCGACCTTGGCTATCTCGACGATCCCGGCGACTACCTCGGGATGCTCGACGGTCAGTCGATGCGGGCGGCGCGCGTCGTCATCGACATCGGCGTGCATTGCGGGTTCCGGGCACCGGCGGAGGTCGGCGGCGGACCGTGGACCTACGAATCGGCCTGGCAATTCCTGCTCGCGCACGCATCGATGGCTCCGGAGTTCCTGCGTTTCGAACTCGACCGGTATCTCGGCTGGCCCGGCCAGGCCCCGTCGTACAAGATCGGCGAGCGGCTGTGGCTGCAGTTACGGGACGACGCGCGGGCCAAGGCTGGCGACGACTTCGACCTCAAGACGTTTCATCGCCGCGCCTTGGACATCGGCAGTGTGGGCTTGGATGTGCTTCGCGGAGCGGTGCTCGGCGAATATGCCGACTGAC
>Ga0134123_10002708_pt1 | contig 11563 bp, 13 predicted proteins | sample KB303_FD_96460 | JGI IMG/M metagenome (GOLD analysis project Ga0134123, IMG submission 96460) | Terrestrial soil microbial communities without Nitrogen fertilizer from Kellogg Biological Station, Michigan, USA - KB3-0-3 | ecosystem: Environmental > Terrestrial > Soil > Unclassified ...
CGTCGGGGAGACACGACTCAGGAACCGGTGTCTCTGCCGTCGGAACAACGCGACAACCTCTTCACTGGGACCGCGGGCGTCCCGCCCGCATTTCTATTTCGCCGCGCGCAGCGCGTCCGATATGTCAGCCACCTAGCGGTTGTTGACGTGAGCCGGGGATAAGCGCGTCTTTTGCGCACCACCCCCGGATCCAATCCCACCCAATCCTTATTCACGCTGAAGGCGTGACAGAGCATCCGTCCCCTCTCGCCGATCGCTGACACCTGCGCCTGCCTCCTCTCTCTGGTTCCTGCCAGCCAACACTGCCTACACGGTCTCTGCCATCAACTCAATTAACAATCGCCGCATAGCGGCGCACGACGCCGAAGTGCAAACCACGGCGGCCGCCGACTCCGCGCGCGACGATCACGTCGCCGTGCAGTGGGAACTTCATAACGCACTGCTCGGCGCCAAAGACCAGGTGACCGCACAATTCGGTAAAGACTCGAATGAAGTGCAGGCCATGAAACTCAAGAAGAAGTCTGAGTACAAAAACCCAACCCGCAAAAACAATAAAGGCGACAAGGGCAGCGAAGGCGAGCCTAAGTCCTAACTTTCACGTGTGACACTTGTCACTTTCAGTTGTGACCCGTGTCACTTGCAAGTGTTGACACTTGTCACCTACCTCTAACCCTCGGTCACCGGCGGTGGAGAACCAGCAATCCTCCACCGCCCACCGAGCCTAGTAAGCAGTACGCGGGGCAGTAGCCCGACCGTCAGAGAGAGCTTCACCTTTTATCTGCAGAACATGCAGGCGTGGAAAGAGAGGACTTCAATCATGGCAAATCTGAAAAAATTTACGGTCAGTAAGAACAAGCAAAAAGGCGGTTGGGACCTTCGTCAGAATGGCACCAAGCGTCTCGTCCATCATTTCTTGACAAAAGACAACGCCAAGAAAGGCGGCGTTGTTAAGAAGCTTCTCGGAAAGCCCGGCGGCTCAGTTAGGTTTGAAAAGGAGCACGGCGGATTTGATGAGGAGCGAACGTATTCCCGCAAAAAAGATCCGCAAAGATCTAAGGGCTAGTTTTCTGAACAGCAGCGCCGAATTGTGCTTAGCTTGATTGGCCGGCTGCAAGAACGGTTTCCACCATGGAGCCTCTTTCCACAACTGTCGTCTCAGAAAGCGGACGTCTTACAGATTTAGGCGAGATCCCGGCTTTTATGGCTGTCATTACGCCCGCAGCTTCCCAATAATTCTCTACTCTCCAGAATTGGCCGGAGGCCCAAGGTAGCTCACTCAAGTCATTTCGCATCAGATTGCGGTTCTCCCGAACCGCGATAACCTTTACCCCTTGTTCTAGTGCTGCAAGTGTAGGGAGACCGAGAACGCCATCGGGAACCACAATGCACGAGATATCCTCGACGCTAATGACTCCTGGCTGCGTCAGAGCTGTTTTGTCGGTAATTATCTTGGGGCTTCTATGTAGTCCTTTTAAGATGCAGTGCAAAAAAGTTAAAGAGATGGCTTCGGCTGCCTTTCGAGGATCAACTACACCTAGTTCCCAGTTAAGGATTTTCCGGTTCTCCATCATAGGTGAGTGAGCCGAAGGCACTTCAAAGAGCGACGATATTGCATGAGTAAGCATTGCCTCAACGCCACCCCAAGGGTTCGTCATCGCTTCTGCAAAATAATCTATCTGCAGATTTCCAGGTACCTGAATAACTGAAGAAATAGCAATCGCATCAAAGTTATGTCGATGTTGCTCCAAAAGCTGAATCAGGTTTTCAAGCGCATTGACTTGACCTGTTGCTCTTCCCGCTGATGAATAGCGGGTCTCCATGCTAATCCTCGGATGCATTTTGGCAACACTACAATCTAGACCTAGTGAGGTTCGCGCCGCGGAAGCCGAGTTAATCGCTGAGTCAGTAAAGTAATCATCCTCGTGCTCGTCTATTACGACCAGCACTCGATTAGTCCGCACCTTTTGCAGACCGACTGTGCCCATTATCAGTCTTGTTAGAACGCTACCTTCGACATAAAGCCCATTATCAGGAAGTTCGTTTATGTCCGACGCGTTAACGACATTTGGATGAGTAATTAAGTGGTCACATCCTGAAGCTAACAACCGAGCAACAGGTGCGGCATCACCGGCGTCCCCGCCAATACTCGAACCGATACCTGTGGGAACGAGGAGCACAACATTAAACTGATCGTTATTTTCAACGAGTCTTTGACGGAATTCAAAGAGCTGAGCAATGTCAGGAAGACTCTCACCATCCTGGGCAGCGAGCAGCCCGAGCTCACAATGGTATGACCCTTTATTTGTTTCGGTAATAACAAAGCGGATGGGTAGAGTGCCAGATTCCAACCTGTCCACTACTCCCGCCTGGAAGTAGCCCAATAGACTCCTTTTCGTAGAGTTGACGGACAGGTCAAATTCTGTTTCACACAGTTTCATAAGCTGGTTCTTTCCATCTCGAAACGTAGTCCTGAAACGTATGTTTCCTCTTCAACAGGAATTCATTCTTATCACTCAACGAATAGATGTTGGGGAGAGCCACACCATTGAACATGTGTGCTTTCACTAAGGTGTACGCCCCCATGGATTCAAAAACAATCTTGGAACCAATCTCTAGCGGAGCATCAAAGTATATTCTCCAAAAAGGTCTCCAGCTAAACACGTCGCGCCCGCGAGAATGTAACTGTATTTACCAGACCGAATGGAGTTCCAAACGTCAGGACGATACTGGTATTCAAATACTTGAGGCATGTGATTGACACTGGTATCAAGGATAGCAAGCGTTTTCCCTTCACTGTCAAAGACATCTACAACTGAAGAAATCAGATACCCAGCGCTTCCAACAATGGCTTCGCCCGGCTCGATAAAAACCTCTAACCCATATTTTCGGTGAAGCAGATCGACGGCTTGATTAAGCGGTACTAATGAATTGATTTCATCATACTGATACCCACCGCCCAAATTGATCCATTCAAGTCTCGCAAGCAGGCTGCCGAAGTGCGAGTCTAAGTATTGAACTGTAGCCAGTAACGGATCCAGTGTCGTAGATTCGCAGTTCGTATGGAAGTGGATACCGCTCGCTTGACCCAATTCCCCGAGACCATTGCTCAAAACATTTTTCAAAGTATCCAGCGGCACGCCCAGTTTGGAGTGTTTACGACAGGGGTTGTACCGGTCATCATTTATAAAAGACAGTTGGGGGTTAACCCGCAAACCACAGCGTGCGCGATCTCCAACAATCTCTCTCAACCTGCCCCACTGTGACAGCGAGTTGAAGCTGATGTAATCACATATCTTTGCTAAGTCATCTATCTCGTCAGGTCTGAAGCTCGGAGTCGTTATGTGGACAGTACCGGTTGCCCTAACTAGGGAACGCGCGAGAATCGCCTCGAAGAGTGAGCTTGAAGCGAATCCATTAATCATGGGAGCGATTAATTGCAGCGCATCGACGACAGCAAAGCTTTTTAGAGAAAAAAGTACCTTACACCCCGTCTTCTTACCGATACTGCGAAGGTTTAGGGCTGATTCGGTGAGACGCTTCTCGTCATAAACGAATGAAGGCGTTCGAATTCTATCTAAGTTTGCGTTTGGAAAGTTCAGAGAGTGTGTGGGTTCCACAATCCATTGCCTTTTTGGTTGGCTCGTGACCTTGTTACCAAGATGCGGACTATTTCTCACCCGCAAGGAGTTTCTTGATAGCAGTATGTGAGAGGACCTTTTCCAGGTAAGGCTCCTTGCTTATCTTGCCTTTGATCTCAGGCAGCGCATGGCACGCAGCTACAACGTCGCTTATGCCTTCTGCTATCTCTGGCGCTGTTGCGTTTTCCGCCCATCTTATGATTTCGCAACCGTAATCATATCGCATCCAAGCAGCCTGAGAGCGCATCGTCTTCGCTTGCCTTAGGCAGTCGATGGCCTCCGGAACCAGTTTTTGCAACTCGGGTGGAAGTTGGTTTAATGGCTTTTTTGAATCCTCGCCAATCGTGTCCCAAATTTGAAGCGAGAAAGACAGCCCTTTATACCAAAACGCCTCAGCAAGCTGTTCACGAAAGTAAATCGCATCATCATATAATGTTCGTTCGAGATCGTAGTTGCCACATTCCCCCTCTATCAATCCTTGAATAAAAAGCACCCCAGCGTCCCGTTGGTCACCTTGCGCCAAGAGAGTAGCTTTGTTTCGGGCTTCTCTAAAAGCACTTCTGACCGCGTTCTGATCATCCCGTTCATTGCTTTTCAAGTTGTTATAGTTCTGCAGCATGCTCGATCGGATAAATTCTTCAGCCATCCATAAGTTAGTTGGGTTTATCGCCAACGCCTTCATGAGTACTTCAATATCCACACTATTCGGATCAAGAAGGGTCCTGGCTCTCTTGGATTGCTCGGATTCTTCCGTCCAGTCACTCGGGAGAAAATGATGCTTGATCTCATAAACACGAATGTCGCGCGAGATCCCTTTCGGACTAACAACTTGTGGATTGTCGAATAGATAGGTCCGTTCGTTAGCTAGATAGTTTAATTGACCTTGAGCAGCTTCGCTTAAAAAGATATGAGAGAATCTTCCTTGCCGAGAATGGCTTTCGACTCTTTTTGCAAGGTTAATCGCATACCCTTCGGGCAGCCAACCGCCAGAATTGCCAACCGGTTTTGGATCGCTTGGAGCGAGTTTCTCTAGATAGGTTCTCCCGATATGGATCCCTATTGCGAGATCGACGGGGAGCAAACCTGAATTAACACGCTCCTTGTTTATATCTGAACATAACCAACTTCGCTTGAGTTCTAAAGCAATATTTATGGCCACATCAATGTCAACAGTGGGATCAGTTAAGGTCTCCGGCCGATAGATCATAAGGAGACCTTCATCGCCGCGCGATGAGTATTGCATTTCCTTGCGTTCGTCTTCTTCGTACCAAGCGTCTGTGTACTTCTTGCAAACGCTCATAAAGAGTTTCTGAAAACTATTGACGAACTTCAGGTATTCCGCCGGGCTCTTGTGGTTGGACACCTCCGAAGCACCCATTATGTCGACAAACATAATGACAGTTTCACGTTCTCGATCCGGAACCTTCTCCTGGATAAGAGTTAACGTAGACTCAGATGGTGTTCTAGGTTTCCTGCGTCGCATGATCGTCTATTTGTGGTATCTCGACCGTAAAAGAAAACCGGTCACTCTTACGTTCGCAGAGCGTCATGCTGAATGAGATATCCAGCAACTCCCCAGCAAATACTTTTCTAGGTCGTATCAAAGGCGTGAAGCACTGTTTCCAATGGGTCTTCGTCCAGGGCCCCGAAGAGAGGCGGATTGTGTCAGTCAGTTTAGCGTCGAACCAAAATGCGACTCCGTTGATTTCTCCATCCCGATGTATCTCAAAAGCCTTCTCAGCATGCACTTCCAATTGCGCGCGATCGAGAAAGTCTACGGAAAAAATTGGTTGATGCGTCGCTAAAAGGTCGCGTTCGTTGATTTCGGCGACGTAGCTCGCCTCGACAGCTTGCTCCCGCATTACCGAATAATCAATTCCATACGCTGGTTTCCAGCCATCAATGCATGATTTATAAATCTCTCGCTCGCAGACCGGTGCTGCATAAAGGGTTACGGCTTGCGGAATAAGTAAACCATCGGGCTTGAGAAATCTTTCCATTGCATCAGAAATGCTTTCGACCATCCCTTCCTCAAAAACCATGTGGCCGATTAGCTCGCTTACAATGACGTCGGCTTGCTCCCCTACATTCGCATCCCGTGAGTCACATTGATGAAAGATGATTTGATCCGCCATCCCGTTTGTTTCAGCTAAGCGGCGCGCCCAATTAATAACTGGTGATCTGTCAATTGCATGTACTCGTGCTGCGCCTGCTTTCAAACAGAGGAAAGCAAGAATGCCAGTCCCGGTACCTACGTCAACGACTACATCGCCCTTTTTAACAATGCGTTCGATGGCCCGTCGATAAGCACCAACACGGTGCTCATCGTAAATCATGTCGCTATGAATGCTTGGGAATTCGTATAAGTTGGGAACTTCTGGAAATAGCTCGGTAGGGTCAAGCATATCGCCTCCTAGCTTGAAAACAGTGGATCGTTTGACTGAAGATTCTAAGACCGATTCTGCCTGATTGGCGACCTGTGAAAGTAAATCTATCCATCATTCCCGATTCTGCTAACGAGAAAATATCCATCGTGAGTTTTATTCGTTGTTATACATCTCATTTGAGCGGGCTCATTGTCAACAGATGTCCTCACGTCGTTAAGACTCGGCTTCTCACCTTTCGGCAACACCGATAACTTTGGATCAAATTCCAGCGTGTGATGATGAACGGTGTGATGATACGACTCAATCGCAGTCTTACCCTTAAACTGAATGACAGGCATGCATTCTCCCAAGGCGGAGGTGAATCTAAGCGGAGCACAGTTCTAACCGATCTGGGAACGAACTTCAACTCTTCCCTCCCCAAAAAACCGGGCCATTGAAAGTAGAGGTTTCCGGGCGAGAGAGAGGTCAAGCGACCATTTAAGAGAGAGAGGTTGAGAAGAAAAAACTACGAGGCTCTCAGGGCTTTCCAACTAAGTTCCTATGGAGCCAGGATGCTGCTTAGGAAGGTATCTTGGCAATCGCAAGTCCGCGGGCTTTCGCAAGAATTTGCTTATTATTTCAAAGTTAACCTGGCCAGCACCCCCTGCAACGCGTAAGAATTCTTGAAGCAGCAAGAAGATTCGTTTGGCGTCACCTGCATTCTCGCATTGGAGTGTATAGATTCTGTTGCGCTCCGTGTGCACCTCATAGAAACCCGACTCTCCGAGATCCCAGTCAAGCTGATCGCGACGACTACTGGCGGGCCGTTTTATGTGAAGATCGGCATGCTTGTGCTTGTGTGACGGCACATCTGAAAGAGTGAACTTAGGAAGAGGAAATGCACGCAGTGGTTCGTAAGGCTTCGATGCAATAGGAGCTTCAAACCGTGAGGAGGCCGTCTCAAACTCTATATAACCTTCAAACTCCGGGTCAGCTTGAAGGATTCCGACCGCGGTGCCCCATGCAGCCCTCGCCTTCCCAATATCATTACACTCCAAAGAGTAGTGGATCGGCGGCGCGTACGAAATTTCGATATCGACAAACGGATCCAGGACAAAGCCGGCTGCTTCAAACAGTCCACGCGTTTCTGAACCAATTCTCCGAATGTTGGCATGGACGTGATGTTTTCTGCTCGACATGGCAATTGATCTCTTCAGGCGCGGTAACCACCGATCACAAATTAATGAAGTTACCATTTCGGGAAACCTCGATCAACTTTATCGGCCTCGCTTTTCAATCCCCGTTTCGAGCCTTAGGAGTTGGCTTCTACGATTTTCCGGAATCGGCCAGCTAAGTCCTTCGCCGCACCTCGTCCTACTTTGATCCAGTAGCCGCGAACCTTGTTGCTACCTTCATCCTCTATTGGCAGCTCCAAATAGACGTCTGGCGAAGAAGCGCCATCTGTCATACCAGGATTGAAAACAGCTATGTGTGTTACAGATAGAAACCGGAATTGGTGTCGAGGGAGCGGAATGACTTTCAGTTGCTCAGAACTTGAAGTGAATAACTGGCGCAGACCTGGTAATACGCCCTCAATCGTGTCAGTCTTCGGAACAATGTATGTATATACAATCCCTCTCGCTATATTTTTCTTTACGGCGTCGATTATCGCGACACTTCCGGTAACATTGGCAAGATCAGGCGATACTATCCATATGCTATCGCCGGCGCACGCTGATTCTGCTCTTGCAAACTCGGCATCATCGTAAAGCCAAGTGAAATCGGATGGTGGGATTAGTCGCTGTAGCCGATTCAGGAGAAACTGGAACTCATCTCTGTGCTGTTTTCCCTGAAATGCTAGGACGAGGCCGACCAGAAGGAGTAACACACAAGCCGTCAACGCAACGGAGATGGCGACGCCGCGAAACGTAAGAAGCTCGTACCCCTTAGTTACGAGCACGCCAATAAGTAAGACAAGAACGTATAGTGGAACAAGGAGATCAGGAAGTCTTTTCTTTTCCATTGGAACTACTAGTCATTGACGGATTTGTGAGCATAAGCTTGTCAGGCTTTTCTCTAACAAAATATTGTCGGACCTTGGCAAGGTCAAAGTCTTGAAAGTCTGGATGCTTCTTAAGCTCGTCCAATATGAAACCTAAAATGCCGCCGGCATATTCTTCATCAATCTCTGCCAGCTTTAGGTTTATGAAGTGACGAAGGACATACTCCTGTTTCCTGATTGCAAAAGATACTGGATAAAGCAATTGTTTGGGCTCTAGAAGGTTAATGACCGAACCATTCTTGACTGCTTCGGTTTGCTCTGCCTGAAAGACCTCTGCGAAAACCACATCCGAAGGCCTACTATCGTCCACTACCGAGCTAATCAGCCCCGCAACGTTTGACTCATCCCGATCCAACCAGTTTACTTTCGCCTTCTCTGAATTCACATGCTTTAGAATCATCTTGCCGGAGAGTTCCCCATCTATTGCGGTCAACTGCAAGACGTCCTTCAAGCGTTGCAGGAGCTGCACAGCTTGTTCAAAGGTTAGTTGGTTTTTTTCACGCGCCCCAAATAGTTCACTATTAGGCTTGATGTATATTCCAATATCGCTAAAAAAAATCGGACTACAAAATGAGACGATTTTAGATCGTTCTCTGGTCTCATACAGTGGAGTTGCGACAATGTCGTACTCACCTGCGCTAAGTTTATTAACCAGTTCCTCCCAACGGCCTCTATTAGGGTACTTGCTAACCACGGTCTTGCCGAAGATTTCCTCAATTAGTCTTATGCCGATACCCCTGGCGAAATCGTCCTTCTGCGAATAATAGACGAGTGGATAGTATTCGATGTGCCCGTATACGATTTTGTTGATTCTTTCAAACCTTTCAAATTTGCGAGACTCTTGTTTGTCTGCGTTCCAAACAAAGCCTTCCTTTTCGGCAACGGCTAACTTCTCGCTAAGGACTGCTTTCTCCTCAAGGAGTTGCGTTTGCTTGTCGGCGAATTCTCGTATTTCTAGTGTTTGCTCACGTCTACGAGCGCGCTGCTTAATGAAAACTGCCACGAGAACTAAGGGGATGAGAACGAGACAGATCTCACACCAATTTCTTCGCATAACCCAGTATGTATCAGACAAGAACTCCCTGGTGACAATAGGTGCAAGAATTATTGCCACAATTGTTCCTAAAAGGGTCGCGACTATCCCAATTACTTCCCACCTCCTTTCCTTCACCCAATTCTTCATTCGATTCTTCATGATTGGTGGACTCCTTGCGAGACTAGCTGAAGAGAGCCGTTCTCGAGGTTGTAGAATGTATCTCCAACCTTCTTTCCGGCCGCAGTATCGTGAGTAATCAGCAGAATGGCTACGCCACTTGCCTTTAGATCTGAGAGTTCAGATATGACAAACTCGGCGCGCCGCGTGTCCAAAGCAGAAGTAACCTCATCAAAGAGGATGTATTTGGGGTTCAGAAGTAATGCCCTTGATAAGGCCACGCGCTGCTTTTGGCCGAGTGAAGACTGATTGGGATAGTTATCTATGAAATTCGCCATTTCAAATTTTGCAACTAATCGGCTCAGATGCTCTTGTTCAGCGTCACCACAAGTGTCCAACGGAAGAAGAATGTTCTCCCGATTCGTTAGGTGTGGCCATAGAAACAACTGTTGAAAAACGATGGTCAGGTAAGGGTAGGGTATTCCAACCTCGTGCTTATTTCTCTCATTGAAATCAAAGACTCTATCGTCAAGCTGGACTATTCCACTGTCAGGAGAGTCCAACAGGCTAAGGCACCTAAGGAGCGTCGTTTTGCCTCCTCCACTTGGACCGGTCAGGACGGTTATTTCTCCCGGATTGACAGTAATGCTGACGTCCGCGAAAAGCGTCTTAGAGCCCAATGATTTGGTTACCCGAGAGCAGCGCAACATTATTTTTCGGATATATCCCTTGAGAATCTGTTTTGCAGGTACAAAGCTACACCATTGATTGGCAGACACACCATCAAGAAAAAGATTCCCAAAGCTGAGTACACTTCTACAGGCCGATAAACAATTGCATTAACCCTTTGTGCCATCCGAAAGATCTCATCCACGGAGATCAGGCTGGCAAAAAGAGTTAAGTGCAGCATATTCACCTGCGTCTGAAGTAAGGGGGGGATGATGTATCTGAGAACCATCGGAAACTGAATTCGCCGAAGAATCCTAGATCTGGGCATCCCACAAACTCGCGCCGTTTCAATGTACTGTGAAGGCAACTGGTCAATTCCATGACGCACAATTCCCGCAACAGCAAAGACATTCACAATAGTCAGCGTTAGAGCGGCTGTGTAGAACGGGTCAACGACAACGCCCGCCAATGACTGCACAGGGTAATGAAGCCAGAACAGAAACACGAGAACCGGCACGCCAGAAATTGCGAATGCAAAGGTGCGACTGACGATTCCAATGGTTCTCCACTTTGTTTCGAGTACACCGACAAAACCGCCGACAACCAAACCGAGGCTCCAAATCGTCAAGCACAACTTTAAAGTAACGAATAGGCCCTGTAGGAACGCCTCACGGTAATCAATAATTATTCGAATCATTTGCTCGTGACTGTTCTATTTATAAGGCGTGGCCACTCGCTGAAATGAATTCGGATATTTTTCGTACTTATCGATCACTTTGTCGACAAATCCGTTGTTAACCAGATCTTGGATGGCTATGTTGATTGTTGACCTGAATCGATCTTCACCTTTGCCGACCATCATGACGTTCGGAAACACTCGCAGGGGTTTTACATTCGCTACTTCCTTAATCTTGCCTGGGTTATTTCTGATGTATTCCATAGCGACGGCGGGTTCAACGAAAGTAACGTCAGCTTTGTTCGTTGCGACTTCGAGCAAAACCTGTGAGACGTCCGTGTTCTGCGGCAACCCGTTCATTTGTGCTTTCGGAAACTCATCCTTAGCAATGATCGAAGACATCTCCCCATCCACTGCTGATATCTTCGTTGTCGCAGCATTGATTGATGCGAGGTTACCGTCATATTTCGAGTTATCAGCGCGAACGTACGCTCTGACCGTACTGTAGTAAAGAGGTGCCGTGAAATCTGCCAGCTTACCCCGTGCAGGAGTTGGCCAGATACCAGTGCAAACCAGGTCAACTCGTCCGCTCCTTATAGCTTCAATCATCGTTCCCCATCCGACCTCCTCGGTATAGTCGATCTTCAAATCCAAGTTTTTGCCAACCTCTTGAAGTACTTCATGAAAAATACCGGACATCTGCCCGCTATTTGGATCCTTAATGAAGCTAGGTGGGTAAGAAATATACCCAACCCGGATGCTACCTTGCTTTAACACTCTGGCGTAGGCATCTTCGGTCTGTGTGTTAGCTGGACCCGTCCGACAGGATGAATATCCGCACGCAAGAAGAGCGAGAAGGCCAACCAGTACAGTGAGAAGTCTTGGTCTGTCATTTATCATTTCTGTCTCCTAATTGGCTTTGCCCATCTCCTGGATGGAAAGCCTTTGAAAATTGTGGAGGGCCTGGTCGAAAACTGGTATCCGCCGAAACACTGGCTC
>Ga0134123_10002711_pt1 | contig 11558 bp, 9 predicted proteins | sample KB303_FD_96460 | JGI IMG/M metagenome (GOLD analysis project Ga0134123, IMG submission 96460) | Terrestrial soil microbial communities without Nitrogen fertilizer from Kellogg Biological Station, Michigan, USA - KB3-0-3 | ecosystem: Environmental > Terrestrial > Soil > Unclassified ...
CTCCATCGCGCACGTCGACGAGATCGGTCTCCTGAAGGTCGGGCCGCGCAGCGCGGGCTCGCAGCCCGGCCCCGCCTGCTACGGGCTCGGCGGCACAGAACCGACCGTCACCGACGCCGATCTGCTCCTCGGCTACCTGAATCCAAGCTACTTCGCGGGCGGCACCATCGCCATCGACGCCGGCGCCGCGCGCAGCGCGCTGACGCGCCTCGCGCAGGCCGTGCAGCTGTCCGTGCTCGAGGTCGCGTGGGGCATCCACGACATCGTCAACGAGAGCATGGCGAGCGCAGCCCGCGTGCACATCGCCGAGCGCGGGCGCGACCCGCGCGACTACGCGCTCCTCTGCACGGGCGGCGCCGGCCCCGTCCACGCCTGCCACGTCGCGAAGAAGCTCGGCCTGAGCCGGGTCATCTGCCCGCCGTCGGCCGGTGTCGCCTCGGCGCTCGGCCTGCTGGTGGCGCCGGCCCGCGTCGATCGCGTCGCCACCGTGGGGATTCGCCTCGATCGCGGCGACCTCGGCGCGCTGGAGCAGGCGTTCCGCGCCCTCGAGGGCGAGGCGCGCGCCGTCATGGCCGACACGGGCCTGAAGCTCGACACCGCCCGCTTCCAGCGGCTGGCCGACGGCCGGTTCCTGGGCCAAGGCTTCGATCTGGTCGTCCCCCTGCCCGACGGCCCCTACGACGGCCGCGACACCGACGCCGCGCGCCGCCGGCTCGCCCAGGCCTTCGAGGCCGCGTACCGGGAGAAGTTCTCGCTCACACCGCCCGAGGTGCCGATCGAATTCATCAACATCCGCGTCGCCGTGCGCGCGCCAGTCGCGGGCAGCGAAGTGGTGCTCCAGGGACGGACCCGCGGCGCCGAATCGCCCGTGAAGGGCCGCCGCCCCGTCTGGTTCCCCGAGGCGGCCGGCTTCGTCGAGACGACCGTGTACGACCGCGGCCGTCTCTGCGTGGGCGACCGCTTCGACGGCCCGGCGGTCGTCGAGGAAGAAGGGTCGACGCTGGTCGTCGGCCCCGGTGCGAGCTTCGCCGTCGCGCCGACCGGCAACATCGTGGTGACGCTCGCATGAGCACGGGAGCGACCGGGAGCCGGCGATTCGACGCGGTGACGCTCGAGGTGCTGTGGACGCGCCTCATCTCGGTGGTCGATGAGGCGGCCAAGGCCATCGTGCGCACGTCGTTCTCGACCCTCTCCAACGAGGCGAACGACTTCGCGTGCATGCTCACCGACGCCCGCGGCTATGCGCTGGCGCAGAACACCGGCAGCATCCCCTCGTTCATCGGCACCCTGCCCGCCACCGTCCGCCATTTTCTGCGTGCGATGGGTCCCGCCGCCATGCGGCCCGGCGACGTTCTCATCACCAACGACGCGTGGATGGGCACCGGGCACATGAGCGACGTCAGCGTGCTCAAGCCGATCTTCCGCGCGGGGCGGCTGGTCGCGTTCTCGGCGACCACCTCGCACATGCCCGACATCGGCGGGCGGCTCCGCGCCATCGAGGCCCGCGAGGTGTTCGAGGAGGGGCTGCACATCCCGCTGATGAAGCTCATCCGCGAGGGAAAAGCCGACGAGACGCTGATCGAGATGATCCGCGCCAACGTGCGAACGCCGGACCAGACGGTGGGCGACATCTGGGCACAGGTGGGCGCCAACGAGCTCATGGAAAAGAGGCTCCTCGCGCTGATGGACGCCGCGCGACTCGACGCGCTCGACGAGCTCGGCAACGAGCTGTTCGCGCGCGCTGAGAGCGCGATGCGCGCGGCCATCCGCGCCGTCCCCGCCGGCACCTACCGCTACGCGATGAAGACCGACGGGGTCGACGAGCCGCTCGACTACCGCGTGGCGCTCACGATCGCCGGCGACGAGATCACCGCCGACTACACCGGCACCTCACCGCAGGTGCCGCGCGCGATCAACTGCGTGCTCGCCTACACCTACGCGATGACCGCGTACGCGATCAAGTGCGCGCTCCTGCCCGGCCTTGCGAACAACGAGGGCATGTACCGGCCGCTGACGGTCACCGCGCCGGAAGGGTGCCTGCTCAACCCGCGCTTTCCGGCAGCGGTCGTGAGTCGCGCCGTGACCGGTCACTATGTGCCGGTGCTGCTCTTCGGCGCGCTTCACCAGGTGATTCCCGACCGGGTCATGGCGGGCGCCGGGTCGCCGCTCTGGGCGGTGCAGCAGACCGGCCTGCGCGCCGACGGGCGGCCCTACACGAACATCTTCTTCTTCAACGGCGGCATGGGCGCGACGCCCACGAAGGACGGGGAGAGCGTCCTCTCCTGGCCCAGCAACATCTCGTCCACGCCGGTCGAGGTGGCCGAGCGCAACAGCCCGCTCTTCTTCCACGAGAAGAGTTTGCGTCCGGGCTCGGGCGGCACCGGGCGCTTCCGCGGCGGCCTCGGGCAAGACATCCGCTTCGAGTGCGAATCCGACGCGCCGATCCTCGCCTCGTTCATGGCCGAGCGCACGAAGTTCGAGGCGCCCGGCTTCGCCGGCGGCGAGGCCGGCGGGCTCGGCGACGTGCAGATCAATGGCGTCTCGATCGACAACCGCAAGCAGCACGTGCTCAAGCGCGGTGACGTCGTCCTGGTGCGCACGCCGGGCGGCGGCGGCTACGGCCCGGCGGCCCAGCGTGATCCGGCCATGACCGAGCGCGATCGAGCGCTCGGCTACTGAGGCGGTCCGAAACCTTCACCCGCAGGAGGAGTCCATGAGGCGTTCCATTCTCGGCAAAGCAGTCCTGACGGTGTGCCTGGTGGGGCTGGCCGCGCTGGCCGTCGCGCAGACCTTGAAGGGGCCGGTGTCGGACAAGCCGATCGACGAGAAGTGGGCGCCGACCAAGTGGGGCGCCACCGATCGAGCGGGCTCGGCCAACCACACGAAGAGCTCGGCCAACATCGCGCGCGCCCTCGCCACCATCAAGCAGAACAAGTCCATCACCATCGGCAAGTACTACCACCGCGAGGCGCCCGCCTTCGGGCCGCGCGGCTGGCAGATGAGCATCCCCGGCACGCCGACGGGCGGCCCCTTCGGAAACAACGCGCTCATCTACCACGACGAGCTCGTCACCACCGAGATCGGACAGATCCAGACGCAGTTCGACGGGCCCGGCCACATCGGCGTGAACACGTCGAAGGGTCCGATGATGTACAACGGCGTGATCTCCTGGGACGCCTACGAGCACGGCGCCGGCGGCCGTGTCGTCGGCATGGGGCCGCTCGGGGTCGAGCACGTGGGCGAGCTCGGCTTCGTCTGTCGTCTGGTGGTGCTCGACGCCGTCGCCTACCGGAAGTCCAAGGGCCAGATCGCGGCGAACGCCGAGATGCTGCCGATTCCCGACAAGCCGGGTCACGCCGGCATCGTCACCGCTGACGACGTCAGGGGCATGGTGCAGGCGCAAGGCCTGCGCGAGATCAGCGCCGGCGATTGCGTGGCTCTCCACACCGGGCAAGGCAACAGCTGGAGCAACGACCGCTACAAGACGATGAAGCCCGACGAGCGCCAGGCCGCCCGCGATCTCTTCAACAAGGGAGAGCCAGGCTTCGGTATCAGCGCCTGCGAATACCTCGCGTCGCGGGACATCGCGCTGACCATGTGCGACACCTCGGCGTGCGACGCCCAGCCGTCGGGCGAGAAGGGCCCGGACTTCGCCGTGCCCTGCCATACCGAGATGCAGACGCGCCGGGGGATCTGGAATCTCGAGAACGTCGACACGAAGTCGCTCGTGACCAACAAGATCATGGAAGGCGCGTTCATCTGGGCGCCGCTGCGGATCATCGGCGCGACCGGGTCGCCCGGTAACCCGATGGTGCTCTACTAGATCGCTGCTGGATCGGTCGGTCGGGGCTACGGCAAGCGATCGGCCACCGCCACGGTGACATCTGGCGGGCGAGTGGCGCGATGGCGGTACCGGGGCGGAGAGCCTGGACGTCGAGGTAGCGCCAGCCGAACTCCGCCGACCGATCCGGCGCCGGCCCGCGGTAGACGTCGGGCACGTCGTCCACGAGATTCACGATCCAGTAATCGGCGATGCCCACACGCGCGTAGAGGCTACCCTTGTGGCCGCGGCCGGGCACGACCGCGACATCCGGTTCCGGTTCGGACTCGGCGTCGAGCGCAACCGGATCCTGCACTCGGACGAGCCACCCGAAGAACCCGCTTTTGGTGAGCTCGTCGTACTCCTTGTCAGGCTTTGCGGAAGCGGTGGACGCCGTCCGCGTCGACGACGCGGGCGGCGCGCCCCTCGTCCTCGAGGAAGCGCAGGTGCGCGAGGGCCTCGCCCATGGCGAAGCTGAGCTGGTGGCTGTCCAGCTCGCGCCGGAACAGCACCGGCACCAGCTCCGCAGCGCTCCGCGGCTCGACGAGCGCGTCGAGTGCCTCGTTGAGCCGCGCGGCGTGGTGGTCGCGAAGCTGGCCGATGCGCTCATGCAGGCCTCGGAACGGCAGGCCGTGCGAGGGCAGCACCAGCGTGTCCGCCGCCATCGGCTCGAAGCGGTGGAGCGAGTCGAGATAGAGCCGGAGCGGGTTGAGCCGGGGCTGCTCGGCCCACACGCTGACGTTGGTCGTGATCTTCGGGAGCACCTGGTCACCCGAGATCAGCAGGTGGCCGGCTTCGTCCCACAGGCACGCGTGCTCGGGCGCGTGGCCGAGCACGGTCAGCACGCGGAACGTCCGCCGGCCGATCGTGATCGAGTCCCCTTCACCGATGCGATGAAACTCCGTCGCCACTTCGGGCACGAGCCTCGGGTAGTGGTTGCCCCGGCGCCCGAGCTGCGCGAGCGCCTCGGGGCCGCAGCCGTGGCGGCGGAAATGCGCGAGGCGCGGCTCGAAGTCGGCCGCGCTGCCGCTGCGCCAGGAGTACTGCGCATAGAGCCACTCGGCCTGGGTGCACCAGAGCTCGGTTCGCCAGCGCGCGGTGAGCCAGCCGGCGTTGCCCATGTGGTCGGGATGGAAGTGCGTCACCAGCACGCGCCGCACCGGACGCCCGTCGAGGTGCGTCGCGAAGATGCGCTCCCAGAGCGCGCGCGTGTCGTCGAGGCCCACGCCCGTGTCGATGATGGTCCAGCCCGGGCCGTCCTCGAGCAGCCACAGATTGATGTGGTTGAGCTGAAACGGCAGCGGCATGCGTAGCCAGTAGATTCCGGAAGCGACCGCGCGGACGTCGGCGGGCGCAGGTGGTTCCGTCCACGGATGCTCGAGCGCCATGCGCTGCAGTGTACCTTGCGTTCCCCGGGCGAACCTGATCTTCTATGCGCCGCCGGCCCACATTCCGAAGGAGGCCCCATGAAAACGCTGCGGCTCGTCGCGCTGATCTCGTTTCTCGCCGTCGTCGCGTTCGTTCCGGCGGCCCACGGGCAGCTCTTGCTGTCGACCAACGACAACAAGGTGACGCTCGTCAACGGTGTCGCGACCGCCGTGAAGAGCCCGCCGCCCGACACGCTGACGGTCATCGACCTCAAGGGCTGGCCGCCGAAGGTCGTCGCCGAGCTCGACGTGCCCGGCAGCGTCGTGGGACCGCCCTTCAGCGTCGCCGTCTCGCCCGACGAGTCGCTGGCGCTGGTGACGGCGAACGAGAAGCTCGACCCGGCCGACCCAACAAAGCGAGTCCCAAACAACACGATGTCGGTCGTCGATCTCAAGGCGGCGCCGCCCCGGATCATCGCGACGCTCGAGACCGGCAAGGCGCCGGCCGGCGTCTCGATCAACCGCGCCGGCACGCTCGCGCTGGTGGCCAATCGCGGCGAGGGCACGGTGTCGGTCTACACCATCCAGGGCAAGACCGTCGCGCCGGCCGGCAAGGTGACGATCGCCGACGACAAGTCGGGCACGAGCCACGCGGCCATCTCACCCGACGGCAAGCTGGCGCTCGTCACTCGCGACGGCGACGATCGCATCTCCGTGCTGTCCATCGATGGCACGAAGGTCGAATACACCAAGCGTGACGTCTCCGCGGGCCTCCGGCCCTACGGCATCGACATCGCCTCGAACGGCGCGTTCGCGGCGGTCGCCAACATCGGCCGGGGCGGCGGCGACGCCGACACTGTCAGCGTCATCGATCTCAAGGCGAAGCCGCCGCGCGTCGTGAGCACCATGACCGTCGGCCAGACGCCCGAGGGCATCAAGATCTCGCCCGACGGCTCCGTCGTGGCCGTGGTCGTCATGAACGGCAGCAACAAGCCCAAGGACTCGCCGTTCTTCAACGACGCCGGCAAGCTGGTGCTGCTGCGCGTGAGCGGTACAGACCTCTCGCGCCTGGCCGACGCGCCCATCGGCCACTGGTCGCAGGGCGCCGCGTTCGCGCCGGACGGCAAGCACGTCTTCGTCGGCAACATGGTCGAGAAGGACCTTCAGGTGTTCAGCCTGGACGGCGGCACGCTCAAGGACACCGGCGTGCGCATCGCGGTCAAGGGAGGCCCGGCGGCGATCCGGATCGCCGACAAGTAAGCGTCAGGGACGCTCTTCGCACCCCGCGGCGGGGAAGAGGAACGAGCGCTTGCCGTCGAGTAGGCGTGCGCAGTGCTCGCGCCACCACGCGGCGGCGACCGGGTCTTTGGCCTGGAGCAGGTTGACCGCCTCGAGCGCGTTCACGGCGTAGCCGGTCTTCACGGCGTAGCTGCCGGTCACCAGGCCGACGATGCGCTGCCACCACCCGCGCGGTGACGAGAGCACGCCCGACGCCAGCCCGAGCTGACGGCCGATGCGCCGGGGATCGAGCGGAAGATCGAGCCCGACCCATGCCATGCGCACGGAGAGCGGCGCTTCACCCGGAGGGGTCGTGAGGATCCGGATTCGGGTCGCCAGCGCCATTCATTCACGATAGCCCGCCCCTCCGCGCCGCCCCGTGGAATTTCATCCAGTCGCGGACCGCCCACATCTGGCTTTCGTGCTTGAGAATCTGGGCGGCGCGCGCCGGGCCGAGCCAGAGCGTTTCGTGTCCGGGGAGCATCGCGGCCCGGTTCTCACGCTCGATCCGCGCGTCGAAGAAGGCGCACCGCTTCCCCACGCCGTGGCCCTCGGCCGTCACGACGAACTGCACCAGTCGGCTCACGCACGCGCCGACCCGGACGACGAGGCCGCACTCCTCAAGGGCTTCTCGCGCGACCGCCTCTTCGGGTGACTCGCCGTCCTCGAGCCCGCCGCCGGGGAGAAAGATGCCGTCGATCGCGCGCACCACCGCCACGCGGCCCGCGCGATCTCGAAGGAAGGCGTAGGCGCTCGGCCTGACGGCCGAGGTCCGTCCGCCGGGCGGCGTCCCGAACTGGGGGACGGCCCGCCAGTCGACCCCTAGCGCGGCTTCACCCAGGTTTCCGACCAGGCCAGGCAGGCGCTCGAGGCCTGCCGGTCGCCGCGCGTCTCCGCCCACGGCTGGCCCGTCGCGAAGCGCCCGTTCCACTCGACCTGGGCCGAGCGCGCCGGGAAGAACGTGCTGAACACGCCGATGGGACGGTTGTTGAAGCCGGTATGCGCGTTGAGAACGAGGGGCTCGAGGCAGTCGTACCAGGTGAGGCGGATGCGGTCGGCGCCCGCCGCGACGGTCTCGATGGCGGTCGAGCGCGGGTCGCCGGCGCGCGCGAACTCGGCGGCGATCACCGGCACGGACGTGTCGGCAAACGCGGGGAACAGAAGCGTCTCGATCGTGCGCTGGAGCCAGCGCGCCACCGCCGCGTTGTCGGCAAAGATGCGGGTCTGACCGTTGCTGAGCTCGCTCTGCGCGAAGAGCACGTGGCCGGCGCCCGAAGGGCACCACAGCACGCGCCAGTGGCTGAAGCGGTCCGACGGGGTCTTGCCGCCGTCGTGGCTCAGGCGGATGAAGGAGTTCTCACCGGTCATCAGGACGGCGTTGGGGTCGACGGGTGGGGTCATGGTCTCGTCCTCAGAGGGCCGCTACCTCGACGCGCGCGTCGTTGTAGCAGGCGCCCTCGGAAATGTCGGCGTGGTCGGCCGGACACAGCGCCGAGATCGTCTGGCCGTTGTCGGTGGTCGCCATCCACGCGCCCTTGAGCGAGCAGACGACACCTCGCGGGATGACGTCGGTGACCCGGAGCGGGAGCCGGACCTCCCCGAGGTCGTTGAAGACGCGCACGCGCATGCCGTCGCGCAGGCCGCGCGCCCGCGCGTCGTCGGGATGCATCTCGAGCGGCGGCGGCCCGTCGGACACGTGCAGCCCGCCGAAGGTCGACGTGATGCGCTGATCCGAGGCCGGTGAGATGAGCGCCAGCGGGTAGGACGATGTCACCGTCCGGAAGCTCGGCAGCCGCGCGCCGTACTTCTTCTCGAGATAGGGAGACGCCAGCTCGACCTTCCCCGATTGCGTCTTCGGGAACACGTTCTTGAACAGGATGAGCTCTTCGCCGCCGCCGTCCACGGTCATCGCCGTGGCGCGATCGAGCGGAATCGCGCTGGGCCGCTTGCCGCCCATGCGCGGGTCGGCGCCGTCGAGCGCGTCGTCCATCAGCTCGGCGTCGCTCGCCCGGAGCGCGGGGTCGTCGAACCCGAAGCGCGCCGCGAGCCGGCGGAAGATCTCGGTGTTGGGCAGGGCCTCGCCCTGCGGCGGGATGACCCGATCGGCCCGCTGCAGCCAGTGCGTGCCGTACGCCGCGAAGAGATCGGCGTGCTCGAAGTGGCTCGCCGCCGGCAGCACGACGTCCGCGTACGCGAGGCTGTCGGTCATCACGACGTCCGAGCCGACCACGAACAGGTCCTCGCGCAGGAGGCCGCGGCGCAGGACGTTCTGCTCGGGATGCACCACCACCGGATTGTGGTTGTAGATGAAGAGCGCCTTGATCGGCGGCGAGAGCGTCGCGTCGTTCAGGTGGCGGCCGACGTCGAGGATGTTGATCAACCGGGTGCCGGCCGGGACCAAATCCGGGCGCCCCAGCCGCGCCGGCGTCTTGGGGAACGCGAACCCGGCGCCGTTGATCAGCCCGCCGCCCGGCACGCCGAACTTTCCGGCCAGGGCGGGCAGGGCGAAGACCGCGCGGATCCCGCTGCCACCGTTCTTGTTGCGCTCGAGCCCGTTGCCGACCGTGATGACGGCCGGGTTGATCGTGCGATACCACTCGGCGAACTGGCTCACGAGGCGCTCTTCCACGCCGCAGATCCGCGCCGCATCGGCCAGGGTGTAGCGGCGCGCGAGCGCCATGTAGTCCTCGAAGCCGTCCACGTGCCGCGCGATGAACTCGCGGTCGAGACCGCCCCGGCGCTCGAGCTCGGCGGCGATCGCCCACGCGAACACGACGTCGGTCCCAGGGCGCAGCGCGATGTGCAGATCAGCCTGCTCGGCGATCTTCGTGCGCCGGGTGTCCACGATGACCAGCTTGGCGCCGGCGCGGCGCGCCCGGTTGATGATCGGCACCACGTGCAGGTTCGACCACGTCACGTTGCTGCCCCAGGCCACGATCAGCTTGGCGTGCTCGGCCTGCTCGGGCCGGACGCCGGGCGTGGGACCGAACGTGCCGACCCACGCTTCCGTGCGAATGCCACCACAGAGTGGACGGCGATCGAGCAGGCTGGCGCCGAGGCGATGGAAGAAGCGAAGGTCCATCGAGCCGCCGGCGAGCATGCCGTGGGGGCCGGCGTAGTTCAGCGGCAGGATCGCCTGCGGCCCGTGGGCGCCCATGACGGCCGTGAAGCGCTCGTGGACGATGTCGAGCGCCTGGGCCCACGAGATCCGCTCGAAGCGTCCCTCGCCCCTGGCGCCCACCCGGCGCAGGGGCGTCTTGAGACGTCCTTCACCGTGCACGAAGCCCGGATACGCCTCGGGAACCTTCGCGCAGAGGACGCCGGCCGTGTAGGGATTCGCGCGCGAGCCGCGGATCGAGACGATCCGCTCGTCCTCCACCGTGACGGTGAGGCTGCAGGTGTCGGGGCAATCGAGGGGGCAAACGCTCGGGTGCTCGGTTTTCATAGGCTTTCTCCCGTCATTCCTCTGTACACGGCCAGGGCGGCCGGGAAAAGAGCCATTGATTCGCGGGCTGTCGGGCCATTCAGCGTGGGGGCGCGGGCACCGGCGGCAGCGCCGCCATGTAGTGCGAGAGGTTCTCGATATCCGCCTCGCTCAGGGGCTGGGCCGCCGTCGTCATGGTGCCGTCCAGGTCGCCGGCCGTCTGGGCCTTGAAGCCGCGCAGGAGCTTCACGAGATAGGCGAGGTCCTGGCCGGCCAGGCGCGGGATCTGCTCGTGGCCGGTGAGACCGGGGCGGTGGCATGACACGCAATGGTGCTGGCTGGCGAGCTGCCGGCCGGCCTCGGCCTTCGCGGGGTCGATGACAGCGGGCCGGGGCTGCGGGCGCTGCGCCGCGTAGTAGGCGGCCAGGTCAGCCATGTCGGTGTCGCTCAGGTTTGCCGCGAACGGCGTCATCTGCGGGTCCTTCCGGCGCCCGTCGCGGAATTTGATGAGCTGCCAGTGGGTAAAGAACACGGGCTGCCCGGCGAGCGACGGCGTGCCCGGGATCGTGGCATTCCCATCAGCGCCATGGCATGCCTTGCACGGCTCGGATTTCCGCTGCCCGGCTTCGAGATCGGCGGTGGGCGCCGGTGCTCCCGTCGTCACCGCCAGGGCGGCGGCGACGAGGGAGGCGCCGGCGAGAACGCGAAGCTTCCTCAGTGTCGACGATCAGCGCGAGTAGCTGACCCGGTAGATCGCGCCCGCGTAGTCGTCGGCGATGAGCAGCGAGCCGTCCTTCATCGTGCGCGTGTACACCGGCCGGCCCCAGATCTCGTCGCCCTGCAGCCAGCCCTCGGCGAACGGCTCGTACTTCGCCACGCCGCCCTTGGCGTCGATCGTCACCATCATCACGCGGAAGCCGATCTTCTTCGACCGGTTCCACGAGCCGCGCTGGGCGAGGAACGCGCGATTCTGGTACTCCGCCGGGAATTGCGACCCCGTATAGAACTCGACGCCGTTACCGGCCACGTGGGGTCCCGTCTTGAGGATCGGCTTCACGTAGTCGTTACAGCTCTTCCCCTTGCCGAACTCGGGATCGAGCATGTCACCGGCGTGGCAGTACGGGTAGCCGAAGTGCTGGCCCTTCCGCATCACGACGTCGAACCGGTCGCTCGGTGAGTCGTCGCCCATCCAGTCGCGCGCGTGCGTGGTGAAGTAGAGCCGCTTGGTGATCGGATGCCAGTCGAAGCCCACGCTGTTGCGAACGCCATGCGCGACGTACTCGAAGCCGGTGCCGTCGGGGTTCACGCGCGAGAGGTTCGCGTGCGTGTCCGGCGGCACGCAGATGTTGCAGGGCGCGCCGATGTTGAAGTAGAGCTTGCCGTCGGGCCCGAATGCCAAATGCTTCCAGCCGTGCGGCAGGTCGCGCGGCAGGATGTCGTAGACGACCTCCATCGCCGGCGGATTGTCGAGCTTGTCCTCGATGCCCACCATCTTCGTGATCCGCGAGACCTCACCGATGTAGAGCGTGCCGTTCTTGAACGCGATGCCGTTGGGCAGGTTGAGGCCTTTGGCGATCACCTTGACCTCACGCGAGTCGCCCTTGTCGACCAGCGCGTAGACGTTGCCGGCCACGCGGCTGGAGACGAACAGCGTGCCCTTGTCGCCCCA
>Ga0134123_10002712_pt1 | contig 11555 bp, 22 predicted proteins | sample KB303_FD_96460 | JGI IMG/M metagenome (GOLD analysis project Ga0134123, IMG submission 96460) | Terrestrial soil microbial communities without Nitrogen fertilizer from Kellogg Biological Station, Michigan, USA - KB3-0-3 | ecosystem: Environmental > Terrestrial > Soil > Unclassified ...
CCCGCCACCGGCTCGTACGGCGGGGGGGCCTGACTGGTCCGGGCCACAGCAGGACGCGAGGCCGGCGGGACGCGGCCTGCTGGTGGCACACGCTCAGCAAGCTTTAACCCAAGCGTGAGTCCATCCGGACTTGCGGCCACATCAGCCGCCCACGCGGGGTCTTTGCCAAGCATGTACTCGATGTGCTCCGCGTTCGGCATCTTCGCAATCGCCTGGAGCATCGCTTCAGGAAACTGCACCGTACACGAGGACACAACCGCATCGAAGTCAGGGTAGACAGCGCGGCCACGGTCCAAGGTGGACTGAGCATCAACGCGCTGTTTGACAGACGACCGCTCGGCTTCGATGCGAGTTTCGAGGGCCGCCTGGAACTCTTGCTTGAGCTTGATCTCTCGCTGTTCGGACTTCCAATCGGAGAGATCTTCGACAAACGATTCGTAATCGGGGTACTTCACCCCGATGTCCGTCGCCACCGGCTTGGGCCGCGAATACTCGGGTTGCGCCGGTAACTCCGGAGGCAGTTGCCGCTGGGAACGCTCGGCTTCTCTGGCCTCGAGGATGGCGAGGCGGTTCTTCAGTTCGGAGGCAAGGGCTTCGGCGGCCTGCGCCTGACTCAGCGCGGCTTCTCGCTCGGCGGTGAGCTTGCTGTACCGATGACGACCTTTGGGCTCTCTGTCTGGTTGGGGCGCGTCCGTCGCGGGCTCAACGACCGGCCCCGGTTCCTTCTCGACGACCTGCGTGAGCGACTCCTCCGAAATGCCGGAGCCGGAGAGGGACCGCCCTTTGGCATCTTCGACGGTGACGGTTTCGTGAGGATCGATGACTGGCTCAGGCATGGAGCGGGCCTATTCTACACCCTTTTGCGATTGCTGGACGGCTTGCTGCTCGGCTATTGCCTGTTCATGTGCTTGCTGCTGTGCGGTCAGGTCGGCTTCATGCTGTTGATCAGCACCCTGAGAGATCGCGCCTACCGCCGCCTGATGCTGCGCCATCTGCCGCTCATGGGCATGATCGACCGCCTGCATCCCGACCTCATGGGCATGCCCTTGGAGCAGGTTTACCTTCTCCATATGGGCGTCCAAGGCCTTGGCAATCTTCGCCTCAATGGCTTCCACAAACGTCCGCGCATTCTCCGCATTCACCTTCGCATCCACCGCCGCCAGTTGCGCCGCGGCTTGGATCTGCGCCACTTCAATCCGCGTCTGGGCGTCGATCTGCTTCTCCTTCAGCCGCTCCTGACTCTTGATGGCGTCCGTCTCGATGATCTGCGTCTTAGCTTGCAGTTCCTTGCCCATCATGTCGATCATCTGGCCGGCCTGCTGCATCTGCGCCTGCATCTGCCCGATGTTCGGCTCGCCTTCCTTGCCCTGCTGCACCTGCGGCGCCAGCATCTTCTTGGCGCGATCCTCGAGTTCCGGCTGCTCCAGGTTGCGGAAGAAGATGTCCCCAAACACGCCCATCAACTGCGGGTTGCTCGAGATGAGTTCCCCAACGATGGCGTTGGTTTCCTCTCGCTTGGTGCTGTGGGCCTTGGAGACACCGACTGTGACGGAGTAGTTGCCCTTGCTCAGGTCGTAGAACTGCTGCATCCCCTGTGCTTGCTGAGGGGTGGCCTGTGGCGTGGCTGGAGGCCCTGCTGCTTGCGGGGGCTGGCCCGGTTGAGGTGCTCCGGGCTGACCCGCTGGGCCAAGCATGACCTGTTCGGGCTGGTCAGAGATGCCTGCAATCTTAAGCACTCGTCCAGGACGGTCGTAAAAGACGGGGCAGAGCTTAACCAACTCATTCCCACAATCGACCATCGCCCTCTGGACGTTGTCCACATAGTTGCTGTTGGCGTGCTCCGCCTGCTGCTGCAGGGCCATGATGGCCCGCCCTGACTTCTCCCGAGGGTTCGTGTTGCCTAAACTGGGGTCATAGATGCTCGTCGTGGCCTTGATGGCTTCCTCAGAGATTTGCAGGAGTTGCACCATCGCCTGAATGGGTGGCTCAACCGTCTGTCTCTGCGGAGGGGGTACCGCCGTGCCGGCGATGGAGATCGGGTCATAGGGCAAATAGGCGAAATTCGTCGTGTTCGCGTTCTGCCAGATGGCCTTGTAGTTATCGATCTGCCCTGCCGCGGCCAGATACGGCGACTTACTCCCAAGCGCTGACTGCTCCACCGTCCCCGAATAGAGGTAGTTCACCATCCGCTGCGGGTCCATCGCAGAGGCAATCACCCCTCTGAGGACGATCCGGCCATCGACGTTCAGTTCCTCACCCAGCACCGGGAACAGCGGAATCCGCGTCCCCGGCCACTCCCACTGATCGAGCTTGTGACAGGCCGTAATCTTCGCGCACTGCACGCGAGGCTGGTAGATGGTGCGCTCCCGCCACGTATCCTTCTCAAACTCCGGCGGCTTCGCCACCCCAATCAGCACCTGTCCATCCGGGGACAGATACGCTTTCACCTTGTCATAATCACAGGTCCAGTACTCCGCAATGCGGATGACATCATCGCCAATCCAGTTGTCCTGGTCCCCGGTCGAGCGGAACTCGTCCAGTGTCTGTATCTTGTCAGCCCCATACTTCCGGGCAAACTCGGCCTTGCTCATGTCCTCCGTGACGAACATGAACTGGGCGTCTGACCGCGTGGGCATCCGCGAGGAGGGATCGCAGTATACCGAGAGGCTATTGGCGATGCGGCCGATCTTCAGGTCTTGGTCGAAGAGTGCGGCGGGTTCGGTGGTGTCTGGGGCGTCATAGCAGTAGTCGGCGTAGACCCGGAACCAGCCGATCCCGCCTTCAGCAGCTCCGTCTGCGGCCCACTCAATGGGATCTTCGCCTCGAGCATCGTTCTGTATCTGTCGCAGCAATCCCTTAAGGATGCGAGCGGTTTCATCATCAGCCCCGAATCCGTTGGGATGGACATCAATGGCGAAGTTCGCCGCTCTGACGGTGTTACTGACTTGCCGAGTGGGCGCGGAGATGCGGTCAATCGTCAGGCAGGGCCTGGCTGGTTCTGCGGCTCGTCCCTGGATGGCCTGTCCCCCAGCGCGTTGGACCTTGATGGCTTCGGGCCACTGGTCCCCAGCGCGGAACTTCTTCGCCTCCAGCATCGCCTTGCGCTGGGCATCCTCGGCTTCGGCGCACCGCTTGAACCGGAGGCGGGCGAGTTCCAGAAAGGTGAGGCGACTCTCGAGCGCGGTATCAGTCGGCATCTACAACTCAATGCTCAAGATCGTGATGAGACGCCGATACTTCGCGCACTGCGGATGAGGGCAGGTATCCCACGCCATCGCATCAGATAGATGGCCCGATTCTTCTCTCCGACCTTCATCGTGATAGCGCCATAGGCCATAGCGGAGCACGTTGGCCAGCCACGCAGCATCGGCAGCATTGAGAGTAGCGGACCCTTGTTCGGTCGGCATCACATCAACCCGTACCGCTCTCGGTTCGTCATCCGGCTCAACGCCTCCAACTGGCCCAGCGGATTTGGCCCCGCCTGCCGCCGGAAGTAGTCGTACATCTGGTCCACTAACCGATCCGCCAGCCCCAGCCCGCGATACTCCTTCAGCACCACATGCGCGAACTTCTCCCGCCCCTCCACCACGATATGCAGCAGGAACGGGCGGTCCCGCTCCACTTTCCGCATAAACAACATGATGGCGTCGGAGAGTTCCTTCTCGCGCTTGGTGGCGTAGCCGGCATTGGGGAGATCCCCCAGCCGAGAGGAGGCGAACTCGTCAGCGGCCACGATACACCTTCACCGCTAGATTCGGGTCAAGGGAGCTAACATGAGTCATCCCCTCATCCTCGTACCTGTAAGTGATATTGGTCGGTGATTCCCAGCGTTCACAGCCACAGAGAACACATACCTGACGACGCACATCATCTCCTACTGGAGCAGCCACGAACTGGTGATCGATACAGTCAGCGGCCATAGTTGTCCGCATCGCTCAGCGCTTCGGAGATCCGCATCACCAGGACCAGCCCGCAGATGCCCAATCCCGTCATGCCAAGGAGAATACACAAGACGGCAATGAACAGCATCAATGCCCCCGTTCCAAGTCTTTCAGCGCCAACCCCATCCCCTCGAGAATCGCCTGCTCATGCTCAATCGCCCGCTTGTGCTCCGCGATGCGCTCCTTCAGCCACTCGGCCGAGGTCGCATACCGCAGGTAGTAGCGGCGGGAGGATTCCACACTCGAGGCGGGTTCCAGCAGGTGCGGCGCCGGCGCGATCTGGCTGAGCGCGTACGTCATCGGCCCTTCTTGGGATGATGGTAGGAGCCTAGGTTCGCCGCGGGATGCTTCCGGACATGCCCCGGCTTGCCCTTCATCGACCCGACCGCGAAGTCGTGCAATTGCCCGAGGGTCATGGAGCCGCGCACCTTCTGGGCCATTGGGAACTGCGCCCCGTGCTCAGCGGCCCCCGTGAGCCGCTGTTGTGCCTTACTGACGGCTGGCATGACTATGGAACCGGCGTGCCTTCTGGGTTCTGGGCGTCGAGCGCGTCGAGCTTATCCGCTGCGGCCGTCAACGCGTCCTGCACCTTCTGCACGTCCGCATCAGACATCCCGGTGCCGATCTGGCCCTTGATGTCGGTGATGTCCTGCGCGATGTTCGTGGTCGCTGTGTCAATTCTCGCCAGGATGGCGAGCAGGTCGTCTACTTTGGCCATGAGATGTGCTCCTTGAGTGAAGACTTGGCGCACAAGCGCCAGCAGCTCCGCGTCCGAGGCAGAGCCTGAGTGGGTGATGTTCAGGTTGACCGTGATGTCTTTCGGCCAAAACGGCATAGGGCGCTTCGGGAGCCGCGCTATTCTAGCACTCTTCTTCTTGGCCATCATGTCATCCACGCCGTTTCTGTCGGGAAGGGCTGGTAGTACTCCACCTCGTGCCGCTTCTCTTTCGGGGGCTGCTGCCGAACCGCCAGATACCGGAAGCCATCAGCCCCGTGACTCGCCCAGTCATGCACAGGCACCGCCTTGAACTCATTGAGCCTGGTGTTGTAGTCCCGGCGGTAATGCTGCAACGCCTCCAGCCCCTTCTCGCACCGGGTCGCATCGAACCAGCAGCGGGGCAGCAGCATCCGAGCCGCGTGGATGCCATCCTCTATCGGCACATTCGGGGCGATTTGGAACTTGATGCCGAGACTGGCGGCGGTCTCAAGCCTGGTGCGGCCGGAGCCGAGTTCCCTCACTTCGATGTCGTGCGGTGCCCAGTGCGTGCCGTAGGTGTAGCCCTTCTCGGTCAGGACTTGGCGGTAGAACGGGAGGCCTTCACCTGAAGCTTCGTAGTAATCCACGATCCGGATTTCACCACCCCGCGTAGATTGAGAGAACCAGATGGCTGTTGAATCACCAACGCCCAAGTCCCAGTCTGTATCGACGGGGAGGATTGGATCCACAGGGACGGACACAACCCGGCCTTGTAGACGAGCGGCGGATAGCTCACTGGCGTAGATGGCCCCTTTGACAGACGCTTCAAAGCTGCACTCGTACTCTTGCGCGTACTCATCGGCGGTCATGTCCTTTCGGGCGCTCGCTAGCTCACTCGGCTCGATGATGCCTGTCTCGCTCGCCTTGTACTCCGCAAAGAACCAGTCCGGCTGCGCTTTCGCGTGCTGCACGATATCGTAAAACTGGTTCTTGCCGGCTGGTGTGCCGATAAAGAACGCCCATCCACCACGATCCGATAATGCCGGTCTGACTACCTCTGAGAAGATACGCGGCGGCATCAACCCGAACTCATCCAGCACGCACCCATCTAGGTAGATACCACGGAGGCTGTCTGGTGAATCCGCCCCATAAATGCGTAGCTGACCACCGTTCGGATAGTCAGCTCGCAATTCAGACTGGTTGAATGTCACACCTGGAATCGGACGCGAATAGTGCTGGATGTAATCGAATGCGATGGCTTTACCCTGCGCGTAGGTTGGCGCGATGTAGGCCAGTCTGGGCCGCTCCTTCTGAAGCGTTACCGCAGACTTGATGAGTTGGTTGATGGCGAGGACAGTCTTACCGAAACGACGATGCGCGACAGTGACGCCAAACCGGTGGCTATCCAATTGCGCATGAAGAGCCTTCTGAAACGGGCGCGGTCTGTAGGGAATGATGATAGTCGAGGTAGGCGGCTGCACGGCGGCAGAGGTCGGCATCGTCCCTTAGACTTCCAAGACCAAGATTACACCGAGCACACAGCAAAGCACGCACCTGACCGGTGGCATGGTTATGGTCAACGCCTAACCCCTTCTGACCTGGCGGTTGCTGGCAGAGCGCACAGACACCAGCCTGCGCTGCCAACATCGACTGATAGCGAGCAGGTTCCAACCCATAGAGCAGCTTCTGCCGACCGCCACCCGCTCGATATGCTCGTTGGTGTTCCGCCCATTTCTCTTTGTTCGCCAAGTAGTACCGCTGGCGTTTCGCGGCGAAGTCTGGCGTGTTCCTATAACAGGTTCGGCATAACCCATGCGCATAGTGCCGAGCGTTTGGATGGCCACAGTCGTTGCGTCTCGCCTGCCGAGTCGTTCCCCATCCAGCGTGGGACATAATCCCAAGGATATCATCAATCAGCCCACTTGATAGTGAAGTTACCCTTAACGGCGACTTCCTGCTCCTGCTCTTTCGGCTTGTCGTAGGCGCGGTTCATGAGGTCGCTAAAGGCTTGTGTGCTCGGCTCTTTCTCCCAGACTTCCACCAAGAAATCAGGATCGCCCAGCCGTTCCTTTGCCATCGCCTCAGTGACCCGGATGAACTTCCCAGACTTGGCGTCTCGAGTGACCAGGTATTTCAGCCCCTTGGCATGGGCAATCTGGGCCTCGAGCATCTGCTGGACGTGCTGGTCAATGACCCGGCGGTGGGATTCGCGCTGCTCCGCCTTGGTGATGGTGGAGACGTTCTGTGCCCCTTTAGGCTTGCCTGAGCCTGGACGACTCCCGCCGTGACCATTAGCCATGCGATATCAAGATTATCAAGGATTTCAAGAGGCAGTATACGCCTACTTTGCCTGCGCTCCGGTGAGGGCGGCGTCGATTCCACAGTTACAGACAGCATTCGCTGGCGGCTTGTAGTAGCCGATGCCCACACCCTTGGGACACGACGCAGGATGCTGCCCGTAGTCCTTTAGCGCCTGCGTTAGGGTGGCAACACGCTGACCACGCTCAAAACTCTGCATGAATAGGCCACTCGCCTGTTTATCGGCAATCACGCGCCATTCCCGCTCAGTCTCAAGTACCTGCTCGGCCTGCTGCATACGCTCACGATATTCGTCGGCGGTGCGTTTCTCAGCCTGACAGACAATGCACGTTCCGTCATGCTTGCCACGATGGTCGGGACAGATGGCAAGCCGTTCCAGGTAGCCGCGCTCAATTTCAAGGATGCGCTGAAGTCTGTCTCTCTCCTGCTCGGCCTGCTGGTGTCCTCGCAATAGTTCAGTCGCCGTTTTCAGAACGTGTTCTTCATCGAACGCGAGTAGGGCCAGTTCTGGCGCGTCTGGGAATACCGCAGCAATGAAGCCGCGCACGGTCTGGTCGGTCGCTGCTCGTTTAGCCACAGTACGCCTCCACCGCTGCGAGCAATGCCCCTTCTGTAATGCCGATAGCCGACTGTGGCACGAAGTGTATCCGTGCGGCGTCTTGCACGTCCCGCTTCGCCTTTGCCCACGCTTCAGCAGCAATCACGATGGCAGCGGCCTGCTGGCGTCCTCGGGCTTCAGCGGCAGAGAGAGCAGCGGCGATGATGCCACGGATGGTATCGCAATCGCATGGCCCTGACGCCAGACGAACGCTCCCAACAGGCCCGCAGGGCCGTAGAAGCCCGCTGGGCGAAACACCACTAGCCAAGGTTCACCTCCAGCAGCCGGGCCTTCGCGGCTGCACATTCGTCCGATGCGCGGTCAAATCGCTCATCGCTGCCAGCACTTTGATCGACCAGCGCGGCCTTTCTTGCCTGCTCTGCCTCTTGGAAGGCTTCGACCGCCGCACAGACCGCAGCAGCACGGTCAAACAACTGAGCTTCCCTTGACAATCCGAGCGGAGAACGCCGTTCAGACTCAGCCGCTGCGGTCAACTCTGCGCTCAGACTCACGCCGTCATCTCCCAGCGCAGCTTGCGCTGCATCGGATGCTTGTCCACTCTCGGCCGCGATGGACAACTCCACGATCCCCCGCCCGCTTCCCCAAGGCAACGATAGCCAGCGGCCCGAAGGCTGGCCCCGCTCTCAGAGGGCAGCGTGTAGGTGACAAGCCTGCGATAGCCCAGCGCGAAGGTCGCACGCCTGGAGGCTCCGTAGAGGGCTGAGGCGGCATTCTTGGTGCCGTCCGTCGCTACGCGGCAGACTTCCAAGGTCAACCCGTCATCGAGGCCACGCGCCACTGGTCGCCCGACAATCGCCACGCCACGGATCGACTCGCCATCCGACACACCGAGCGAGAACTTGTGCCCGACCACTGGGCCGTGATGTCGATGGTGCTCCCGCACGAAAGCGTTGGCCTCAGCGAGATCGACCGGGACGATCCTCAGCATTACTCAGCCTCATGCTCGCTCAGGGAGGGCATCACCTTTCGCCTCCCCAAATGAGATACATCGGCATGCCGATGAACAGCGTGCCCCCGACGACGAGAGCCATTTCTACTGCAACCACCTGAAGGCCGAATCGAGCCATCAGTAGGGCTTGTGTCGATAGCGCTGCAAAATAGGCAATCGTCAAAAGCATCTTGATCAGCATCTACTCAGCCTCCTGCTTGCGCCGTGGAGCGGCGAGGAAATCGGCAGCACAGAACACGTCCTCGGCGGTGAACGGATAGCTGCTGTCCTCAACGGCTAATGCGAATGTCCGCAACTGCGCGGCGTGCTGCTCAGCGAGTTGGCGAAGGGCTGGGATGTCCAGATCGCGCACCTCCAACATCACGTTTTGCTCATAGGCTGAGCCACGATCACAGGCCTTCAGTCGCTCGATCAGGTCCAGCACCGGCCCGAGAGAGAGGGTATCAGTCATAGCTTTGCCGAGTCTTTCTGAGCCTCCAACACGTCGTAGATCGCATCGTCAAAGGCGGTATCGTTGTCCTGGCTGCGTTGGTAGTGTGCCCAGATACGGCGCACCAGGGCGGCGGCTTTCTCCACTTGCTTAGAAGTAGGCGCTGCAGGAGTGAACCATGCCCGGTGAACGCTGTAATCATGCTCTGGGATGAATCCGCCGCAGACTGCACACTTCGTCATGGATTCACCTGAAAGAATGCTCGAGCGAAACCGGGCGGCGTAATCGCATCTTCTGGCCGTGCGTTCTCGTGCTTCGACTTGTAGGTGCTCGGCTTGGTCCTCGGCGTCGGCTGTTTCTTCGGAGCCGTGAAGTCGCCCCAGATGCACGTCGGCTTGTGCCCTGGATCGCCATACTCCCATTGGTAGAACTCCAACCGCGCCGGCCCAAGGAAGCGCCGGAGTTTGTTGCGTGGGTTCTCGAGCGCCCACCACTGCGGTCGTTGGACCGTGATGATGCGAAGGCAGGCATCGACAACCGATAGACTGAACAACTGCTGATATTCTGTCGGCGGATAGCGATTCCGCGCATAAGACCAGACGGTGCAAGGGGGAGCCGCTAGAATGCCGTGGACGCGGCCCTGCTTGGCCTGCAAGAGACGAACGTCGTTCCCGTCATGCACAGGGTCCACGATGATCACGTCGTAGCCTGCCGCCGCGTAGGGCTGCGACCATGCCCCCGAGCCTCCGCACAAGTCCAGAATGCGAATCATGCCTCGAGCCTGTATTCGCTGACCACGCGCCGACCTACCCTGCGCTGTCTGTTCACAATTCGCAGCCCGTATTCCTTCCGCGCATCCGCCACTCTCGAGCGCCAGGCATAGGCTCCCCCAACCTGCGCGATTCTCAGGCCATCCAGCCACTCGTTCGGATGCGCCAGGAACAAGTGCGCTACTCTCCCGGTGTAGGTGTCGGCATCAGGCTGGATGTCGTAGTTGAGGCTGGGCTGGGTCATGCCGTCATTTCCCATCGCATTCTAGGTGCCACAGCTTGATTCGTGCGGCCTTTACGTGGTCGGTTTCCCCAGCCGATCCAGCCTCGTGCGCGTGGCGTGTAGTTCTCGGACTGTTTCCAACCAGCCGCCTTATAGATCGTCCCTTGGTGCGCGTCGAGGTCTTGATACGAAATGAGCCGTTCCACAGCCGGAAACCTCGCCTTAATGTCTCGACGCATCCACCCCAGCATTCGAGAGGCGGTAAACCGTGGCGCATCGTCCGCAATGGCGAACCGGCGCAACTCCAGCCATGTCAACTGAGGAAGCAACCGCGCTACTGGGTTTGACCAAGCCGCTACGGCATATAGTAGATTCGACGCCTCTCCGCAATAACACACGCGAAAATGCGAAGCACCAACCAGCGGGAGCCGCGAATGCCATCGCTCATTGAACTGCACGAACCGGGACTCGTGACACGCCGCGAAGCGGAGTTGGAGCGTGGAGATCGGAATCGAACCGTCATCGTCCGCCTGGAACAGCGGCCGCACGACCCTTGTGCTATCCACGCGAACGCCACGTCTTGGCAGGAATCCTAGATCCCCTTGCCGTAAACCGGCCATCCCGCTTCGGCTCCGCAGCGGCCTCGGCCTCAATCTGCCGCAGAGCCTTTACCCCCAGAATCTGCTGCGCCTCGTCCAGTGTGCTCACCACGTAATATTCCCCAGTCCAGGTCTGCCGGAACTTCTCCTGACTAGCTGTAAGCTTCCCGCCCTTGCTCTTGACCTCTACAGCCACGGTGCGCCCATTAGAGGCCGCGAAGAAGTCTGGGCAGTCTGGTGCCCGGTAGGTGTCGACAACGCTCCAGCCGGCCTGCCTGAAGGCGTCAGCCACTATCTGGTGCGTCCCGTCCTTCTTGCGAGCGAATCTAGGCACGCTCTATCCTCACAATTACTGGCGCTGGGCAGGCTACACGGTTGCGCCGTGCGTGGTGGGACATTCCCAGCCGCTCCTGCTGCTTTGTCGGCGTGTCGTCCTTATGAAACAGCACTTCGCCGGTTGCGCCACATGCCTCACAGACCCACAACTGAGAACGATAACTGCCCGCTGATACGAGATGGTCTGTAAACTCTTGGCTGGTCATAAATACCCCTTCTCCCGCTGCTCCCGCGCAATTGCCCGGATACACACGCTCCGCAGCCCACAGGCCGGCTCATGCGGGCACCGGCTGGCAAAGGCCCTGACATACACCTCCTCCGCCTGGGCCAGTTGCTGAGCGGTCAGGGGTATACGGTCCTTCACCTGGCGGATGCTGGGGAAGAGGCCTTTAAACAGCGCAGGTTGACTCATACATCCTCAAGGCAGAAGAGTCCCATGCTCCCGTCCTCCCTCCCTCCGATGCCGGCAGGTCCATGAAGATCAGGTCCTGTATCAGCCTTTCCGTCTCCGAGTCCGAGCGTGAGCCCTAGCCCCTGAAGATTTTTCGGAAAATCTGCCGTATATCGTCGGTCGGTCGTTGGTCGCGGTCTCGCTCGTCTCTCAGCTTCATCTAGCTGTCCGATCCTGACAGCCCCCTGCCGGCGTGGCCCCTCAACGCTGAGCGCCGAGAA
>Ga0134123_10002713_pt1 | contig 11554 bp, 8 predicted proteins | sample KB303_FD_96460 | JGI IMG/M metagenome (GOLD analysis project Ga0134123, IMG submission 96460) | Terrestrial soil microbial communities without Nitrogen fertilizer from Kellogg Biological Station, Michigan, USA - KB3-0-3 | ecosystem: Environmental > Terrestrial > Soil > Unclassified ...
CTCCACCAGCGACTCGGCGCGTGCCCGCAGGCTGCGGTGTTCGAGGAGCGCCTGCTTCTCGAGCGGGTCGAGATCGAGGTACTGGGCGAGAGCGTTGACGATGTCTTCGTCGGGCATCGCCGACGGGATGCGGCCTTCCCCGGCGATGTCGGCGAGCGAGCGCTCGAGCGCCGGCGCGAGCAGGGCGTCGAGCTTCGCGCGCTGCGTCCGGATCACGTTCCGGTCTTCCGCGCGGCACGCGTCGTCGGGCAGCGGCTCGACCTGCGCGCGGCGGTAGCTCAGGCGATCGTCTTCCTCGAGAATCCTGAACCGCTCCACGCCGCGCAGGACGATGTTGTACCGGCCGTCGTCCAGCGTCTCCGCGTGCGTGATGACGCCGCTGCAGCCGACGGGATACACCGGCGGGCGCCCTTCGTAGTCGCGCTGCCAGCCGGGGCGCAGCAGCACCATGCCGATCATCCGGTCCTGCTTCAGCGCGTCGGCGACCATCTCGCGGTAGCGCGGCTCGAAAATGTGGAGCGGCAGAAACACGCCGGGGAAGAGGACGACGTTCGGCAGCGGGAACAGCGGCAGGAGATCCGAAAACATGACGGCTAGTGAATGGTCTTGGTCTTCTTGTCCATGTAGTCCATCAGGACGTACTGGCCCAGCGTGTACGGCGTCGTGAAGTACGCCTTGCCCTTGCAGATCTCGGCGACGCGGCGCACGAAGCTGACGAGGTCGTAGTCGCGCGCCAGCATGAACGTGTTGATCATGATGTTGCTCTTGCGGCACGCCGCGACTTCCGCGCACGTCTCGGAGACGATGAAGGGGTCGAGGCCGAAGGCGTTCTTGTAAATCCGGCCGTCGGGCTGCGTCAGCGCCGACGGCTTGCCGTCGGTGATCATGATGATCTGCTTCATGTCCTTGCGCGTGCGATCCAGGATGCGGCGCGCGAGCTTCAGGCCTTCGCGGGTGTTGGTGTAGTACGGCCCGACGCGGACGCGGCCCAGCTCGGCAAGCGGAATCTCCTCGGCGGAGTCGTGGAAGAGCACGACCTTCAGCGCGTCGCCCGGATACTGGTTCTTGATCAGCTGCGCCAGCGCGAGCGCGACGCGCTTGGCCGGCGTGAAGCGATCCTCGCCGTAGAGGATCATGCTGTGGCTGCAGTCGAGCATCAGGACCGTCGCGCAGGAGCTCTGGTACTCGCCCTGCACGACCATCAGGTCCTCGTGCGTGACGTTGATGCGTGACGTCGGCTCGCCGGCCTCGTGCTGCCGCTGGACGGCGTTGAGCAGGGTCGCCGCGGCGTCGAGGTTGAGCGTGTCGCCGAACTCGTACTGCTTGGGCGCGCCGGTGGTTTCGACGCCGGTGGCCTGCTCGCGCGTATCGTGCCGGCCCTGGCTGCTCTTGCCGAGCGATCCGAGCAGATCGCGCAGCGCGCGATAGCCGAGGAAGTCGAGCGCCTTGTCGGTGACCTCAAAGGTCACGGGCGACTGATCCTGGCCCGTGCCGCCGCCGCGCCCCTGCCGGCGTTCGCGTTCCTTGTCCAGATCCGGCGGCGTCGTGATGTAGCCCTGCTCGCCCATCTTCTCGATGATCTGCTGGATCAGCTCCTCCAGCTTCGAGCGCAGGTCTTCCTGGTCGCCGTCGGCCGGCTCGCCGAGCAGCTTCTCGATCGTCTCCTCGGGCAGCACGCCGCCGTTGAACAGCGCGTCGAGGATCGCGTCGTGCAGCGCCTGCATCGTGTGCTCGGACTGATCGAACTCGTGCGGGCTGCCGAACCCGCTCGAGAGCAGCAGGTCGGACAACTTCGACACCAGATCTTCGATGTCGATGTCGTCCAGCGGGTCGCCGATGAATTTCGTGTATTTGTATTTCACGAGTCCCGAGCCCCTGGCCCTAGTTGTAATACTTCTTTTTACTGCCGGGAATCTGGAACTGCTCGTCGATCATCGGCTCTTCGCGGCGCGGACCGCGGCGCGGCGCGGCCTCGGGCGCGGCGGAGTAGCCGCGATCGTCGCTCCGGCCGATCTTGCGCTGGGCGTACAGCCCCTCGAGCACGAAGTCCACCGACGCGGCGACGAGCGGCGCCGGCGCGTTCGACTTGAGACCGAGGTGGCCGGCGAGCTCGCGCAGGCCCTGCACGCCCGAGGTCTGCGCGACGACGTCGGCGGCGGAGGTCACGTCGCTCAGCGGCAGCGTCCCGCCGAGGTCGAACCACTCCACGACGGTGCGCGAGTCCTGACCGTCGAACATCCCCGAGAACACGTTGCCGATCGCCGACTTGATCAAATCGCGCGCGACGGTTTCCGCGCCCTTGAGCTCGCCCTCGTATTCCAGCTCGAACTTGCCCGTGATCGACGGCAGCGCCGCGTAGACATCCGTCACCCGCGGGACGACGACGGCCTCGTTGTTGGCGAGGGCGCGCCGCTCGGCGTTGCTGACGACGAGCTCGAGCGTCGTGATCGGCAGGCGCTGGCTGACGCCTGACCGCTTGTCGATCTTGCGGTCGGCGCGCGCCTGGAAGGCGACGTCTTCCACGACCTCGCGCACGAAATCCGGGATCTCGATCTTCAGGCCTCCGGCGGTCGTGCGATCCGTCCAGGCTTCCTGGCGCGTGATCGCCATCGCGTTCTGGCGCGTGGCGGGATAGTGCGTGCGGATCTCCGAGCCGATGCGGTCCTTGAGCGGCGTGATGATCTTGCCGCGCGCGGTGTAGTCCTCCGGGTTCGCCGTGAAGACCATCATCACGTCGAGCTTCAGGCGGATCGGATAGCCTTTGATCTGGACGTCGCCTTCCTGAAGGATGTTGAAGAGGCCGACCTGGATCTTGCCCGCCAGGTCCGGCAGCTCGTTGATGGCGAAGATGCCGCGGTTGGCGCGCGGCAGGAGCCCGTAATGCATCGTCAGCTCGTCGGACAGGTTGAGGCCTGCCTGCGCCGCCTTGATCGGATCGATGTCGCCGAGCATGTCCGCGATGGTGACGTCCGGCGTCGCGAGCTTCTCGACGAAGCGCGCCGCGCGCGGCCACCACGCGATCGGCATGTCCTCGCCCTCACGCGCGATGCGCGCGCGGCAGGCGGAGCAGAGCGGCGCCAGCGGGTCGTCGTGGATCTCGCAGCCCGGCACGACCGGGACCTGATCGTCGAGCAGATCCACCAGCGCGCGCAGGATGCGGCTCTTGGCCTGGCCGCGGAGGCCGAGCAGAATGAAGTTGTGCTTCGAGAGGATCGCGTTCACCAGCTGCGGCACGACCGTCTCGTCGTAGCCGATGATGCCGGGAAACAGCGTCTCGCCGGCTTTGAGCTTGCGGACGAGGTTGTCGCGGATTTCCTGTTTGACGGGACGCGAGTGCAGACGCGCCTGCCGGAGTTCGCCCAACGTATGGATAGTGGCGGCCATACGCCGATTCTATAACGGTACTGGATGCACTCCTTCTTCACGTCGCCGATTCCCGGGCGTCCGCTCGTCTTCGCGCACCGCGGCGGCAGTGCGCTGGCGCCGGAAAACACCATGGCCGCGTTCGCCAACGGCCTCTCACTCGGCGCCGACGGCATCGAGCTCGACGTCCACCTGGCCGGCGACGGCACCGTGATGGTCATTCATGACGCCACCGTGGACCGGACGACGACAGGACGGGGCACGGTGGCGCTGATGACCGCGGCGGATCTGGCACGCCTGGGCGTGCCCACGCTCGAAGACGTGCTGCGACAGTTCCGTGACGCGCGCGTCATCATCGAGCTCAAGGTCAACAGCAAACAGCTTGGGCGGGCCGTCGTGGACGTCGTCCGCCGGGCGGATGCCGTCGAACGCGTGTGCCTCGGATCCTTCGGGCGGAAGGTGTTGAACGCCGTCCGAGGTGCGGAGCCGGCGATGGCGACCAGCGCGGCGCGCGAAGAAGTGCGATGGGCCCTTTACCAGTCGTGGATCAGGCGGGCGCCGGGCAGCACCAAGTACGCGGGATTTCAGGTGCCGGAAATGGCCGGGGGCACGCGGATCGTCTCGCCGCGCTTCGTCGAGCTCGCGCATCGCGCCGGCCTTGGCGTCCAGGTGTGGACCGTCGATGCGGAAGACGACGCGAGGCGGCTGGTTGAATGGGGCGTGGACGCGCTGATTACGGATCGCCCCGACCTGATGGTCCCGCTGGTGCGATCCTGAGCAGGCGGTCGTTGCCGCTGTCCGTGAGTAGGTAGAGCAGCCCATCCGGTCCCTGCCGCACGTCGCGGATGCGCTGGAGCAGCGGCTTCAACATTCCCTCGATATGCGGCGGCCTGGTCGAGAGGTCGACGCGATACAGCTGCGTCCCCACTTCCCGGCCAGCCATGGCGCCGAGAAAGAGGTTGTCCTTCCACTTCGGAAATCGATCGCCGGTGTAGACCGCGAGCCCGGACGGCGCGATCGACGGCACCCAGTATTTCAGCGGCTGTTCCATGCCGTCGCGCGCACGCTCGGTCGTGATGATGGTGTCGTTGTAATTCCTGCCGTACGTGATCGTCGGCCAGCCGTAGTTGCGGCCGGGCAGAATCAGATTCAGCTCGTCGCCGCCTTGCGGCCCATGCTCGGTCTCATAGATCGCGCCGGTCATCGGATGCACCGCGAGGCCCTGCGGGTTCCGGTGCCCGGTCGAAAAAATCTCCGGACGGTACCGGCCGTCGCGGATGAACGGATTGTCCGGCGGCACCAGCCCGTTCTCTGTCAGGCGCAGCACCTTTCCCCAGTGGCGTGACTGATCCTGAGCAGGCTTCTGCAGATGACGATCGCCGGTCGTCATGAGCAGCGTGCCGTCCGCGAGAAACACGATGCGCGAGCCGATGTTGCCGTTCTCCTTCGACCAGTTGTCGGCGACGAAGACGTCCTGCACGTCGGCGAGTGCGTCCGCTTCCAGGCGTCCGCGCCCGAGCGCGATCGTCGTCCCCTCAGCGCCTTCCTTCGAGTACGTGAAATAGAGCAGGTGGTTTTGCGCGAACTGCGGATGCAGCGCGATGTCGAGGAAACCTTCCTGGTCGGTCGAGCGGACGCGCGGCACGCCGGCGATCGGGCGGCGCAGCAGCTCGCCGTTGTGCACGCGCCGCAGATTGCCGGCCCGCTCGGTGATCAGGATGTCGCCGTCGGGCAGGAAGGCGAGGCTCCACGGATGAGAGAGCCCGCTGACGACTGAGTCCACCCGAATCGCGTAGTGCTCGGTCTGGTAGTCGCGAACGTTCTTCGCCGCCGCGCCCGTGGCGGCAATCCTCTCGGGCGCACGCCGGGCGAACACCACGGCGGCGACGATCATCGCGGCGGCGCCGACGCCGATCACCGCGAACAGAATCTTCCGTCCCATCAGCTCCTACTGAAGGGTGAAGTTTACCGTCACCGTCATGACGATGGGGACGGCGATGCCGTTCAACAGCGTGGGAGTGAACTTCCACTGGCGGACGGCGTCGAGCGCGGCCGCGTCCAGCAGGGGGATCGACCGCAGGATCACGGCGCGGACGACGTTCCCGCGCTCGTCGAGCGTGGCTTCGATGATGACCACGCCCTGGACGCGCGCGGACTGCGCGATGACGGGATAGACCGGCGTCACGTGCACGAGCCGCTGCGGCGCCTTGATGCCGGAGTGAAGCCTGACGGGCGTCGGCGGCTGCGGCGGTGCCGGCGGCGCCGGTGAGACCGTCGGAATGCCGATGGCGGCGAGATCGCCGGCATTGCCGATCGTCGGGCCCTGCGGCAGATTCGAGAACCCGCGCTCGCCTCCGGTTTCACCGGAGACTCCTGCAGACGGCTGGACCGGCGCGGATTCCGGTAATGCCGGTGAGAACGGCGATGACGGCCCCGGCGGTCGCCTGGCGGCCGTGCGCGGCACTTGAATGTCCTCGACGTGCACGGCACGCGGAGGCGTCTCGAACGCGATCACGCTTCGGGGCGTCGGCCACTCGGAGATCGGACGCCAGAGGTCCGCGGTCATCGCAAAGACGAGGATGACCGCGTGGATGCAGACGGAGCACAGCGCGACGATCGATCGGCGTGTCATGGCCAACCTCCGTTACGAGCTTGGACACCAATCGATCCACGAGGTTCCAGGAGTTCTAAAGATCGGCGAATGCGGCGTGGTACTGAATCGTTCCGCTCTTGCCGGCGAGCGAGGCGGGACGCAACTCCTGCGCCATGAACACGTCGTCGGGCACGTCGTATTCGCACCGCAGTCCGAATCGCGACGCCGGGGTGAATCCGAAACGCGGGTAGTAGTGAGGATGGCCAACGAGGACGATGGCGTCAACGCTCGCTTGCCGGCACGCGTCGAGGCCACCGCACACGAGCGCCGCGCCCACGCCGTTTCGCTGATGGTTCGGTACGACTGCGACCGGCGCGAGGCCCATGATGTCGATGTCGAGATGTCCGGGCAGCGTGACCGGCGAGAAAAGAATGTGTCCGATGATCAATCCCGCGTCATCGGCAACAAGTGAAATGACTTTCGTTTCGCTGCGAAGTCGATCGACGAGTCTCGCTTCGGCGTCAGTTTCGAATGCGGCCTGATGAACCTCGCGGATTGCTTCGATGTCCGCGGCTCGTTCGTGGCGAATCGTCACGCGCCCGAACCCCGAACCGTCGAACCCCGAACCGTCGAACCCAGAAGTTTGCGAACCTTCCTGAAGACGTCGTCCATCATGCGCGCGGTGAGCTTGCCGGTGTGCGTGTTCTGGCGGCTGGGGTGATAGCAGCCGACGAGTGTGTGGCCGTTCGGCAGCACGTGCGCGACGCCGTGGCCGAACTCAGGCTTCGGCTTGATGACGAGGCCGCGGTGCCTCAGCAGATTCAGGTACGCGTCGAATCCGATCTTGCCGAGCGCGACGACGATGCGGACGTTGGGAAGCGCGTCGAGCTCGGCGTCGAAGTGGGGGAGGCAGTTCGCGATCTCTTCCGGCGTGGGCTTGTTCTGAGGCGGCGCGCAGCGCACGGCGGCGAGGATGAACGCGTCGCGCAGCTGCAACCCGTCGTCGGGACGATGCGACGTCGTCAGGTTCGCGAAGCCGGCGCGGTTGAGGGCGGACATGAGGAAGTCGCCCGACCCGCCGACGCCGTCGCCGGTGAACACGCGGCCGGTGCGGTTGGCGCCGTGCGCGGCGGGCGCGAGGCCGACGATCAGGACGCGCGCGTTCGGATCGCCGAAGCCTGGAACCGGCTTCGCCCAGTACGTGTCGTCGCGAAACGCGCGCCGCTTCTCGACGCCAATCTGCTTGCAGTACTTACGAAGCCGTGGACATCGCTCACAGGAAACGATCGCAGCGTGTACGGTATCCAATCCTGCCATTCTGCGATTCTGCAATCCTGCAATTCACCAGACTCTGCATGCGTTCTGGCGGACCATCGGCGCGTCGGCTTTGCACGAAAACGCTTTGGCAAATTCCGGCATGTTCGAGACGGCGCCGTTGGTGCGGAAGCGGCCGGGCGAGTGCGGGTTGGTCTGCACCCGCAGGCGGACGGCTTCAGGCCGCGCGTTCTCGCACCAGATCTGGCTGTAGCCGATGAAGAGGCGCTGCTCGGGCGTGAAACCGTCCTTCGACCGATCCGGCCCTGGGGAAGATGTTGCTTCGGTGGCCAGATACGCCGCAAGCGCGAGCCGGAGGCCGCCGTTGTCCGCCGTGTTCTCACCGAGCGTCAGCTTGCCGTTGACGTGCAGGTCGTCGACGGCGGTGAAGCCATCGTATTCGTCGACCAGGCACTGCGTGCGGCTCTCGAAGTTCTTCGCGTCCTCGGCCTTCCACCAGTCGTGGAGATTGCCCTTGGCGTCGTACTTCCGGCCCTGATCGTCGAAGCCGTGCGTCAGCTCGTGACCCACGACGGCGCCCGAGGCGCCGAAGTTGGTCGCGCGGTCGCCGCCGGCGTAATAGAAGGGCGGCTGCAGGATGCCGGCGGGGAAATTGATGTTGTTCTCGGTGGGCTGGTAGTACGCGTTGACCGTCGGCGGCGTCATCAGCCACTCGGTGCGGTCCACACGCCTGCCGATCTTGTCGATCGCGCGGTGGAAATCGAACGTGTTCGTGCGCTGCGAGTTGCCGAGCGCGTCGCCGCGGACGATTCTCAGCTTGCTGTAGTCGCGCCAGCGATCCGGATAGCCGATCTTGTGCGCCACGGAGCGGAGCTTGCCGAGCGCCTCCTTGCGCGTGTCCTCGGTCATCCAGGCCAGCGTGCCGATGTCCTCGCGCAGGGCGCCCTCGATCGCCGCCACCATCGCGAGCGTATCGGCCTTGGCCTGCGGGCCGAACGCCTGCGCGACGTAGACCTTGCCGAGTGCTTCGCCGAGGTCGCCGTCCGTGAACTCGACGCAGCGCTTCCAGCGCGGCCGAAGCTGCGGCGTCCCGCGGAGGATCGTGCCGTAGAAGCGGAAGTTCTCGTTCACGAAGGCCACGGGCAGGAAGTTCGCGTTCGCGCGGAGCAGGTGCCAGCGCAGGTATTCCTTCACGTCGGCAATCGGCGTGGCGTTCAGGAGGCCATCGAGCGCCTGCAGATACTTCGGCTGTGTGACGTTCAGCATCGAGAACGACGGCGCGTCGATCGCCTTGTAGTACTCGCGCCAGTTGAACCCCGGTGTCAGTTTCTGGAGATCGTCGAACTTGATCTTGTGGTTGACGTTGGCCGGATCGCGCCGCGCCACGACGTCGAGCTGGTTCCGGGCGAGCTCGGTTTCGAACCGCAGCACGGTGCCGGCGGCCGCCGTGGCCTGTTCGGCCGGCGTGGCGACGAGCTGCAGCATCTTCCCGATGTGCTCGACGTACTGCTTCCGCAGCTCCACCGAGCGCGCGTCGTCGCGGAAATAGAAATCCCGATCGGGCAGGCCGAGGCCGCCGGCGCCGACGATGGCCATGTTCATGTCGGCGTTGTCGATGTCGGGCGCGGAGCCGACGCCGAAGAGCGCCGGCGTGCCGACCTGATGCAGCATGGCAAGGACGGACGGGAGCGCCGCGCGTGACGACATCGACGCGATGCGATCGAGCTCGGCCTGCAGCGGCGTGATGCCGCGCGTGTTGATGCCGTCCTCATCCATGCAGCTGCCGTAGTAGTCCCCGATTTTGCGCGACTCGTTCGTCGGCCGCGCAGCGGCCTCCTCGAGAATCGCGCGCAGCTTCTGGTCGTTGCGCTCCTGCAGCTCGTCGAACGTCGCCCATGATGAGCGATCGGCGGGGACCGGGTTGTTCTTCATCCAGCCGCCGCAGGCGAACTGATAGAAATCCACACACGGATCGGCCGTGCGATCCAGCGACGCGAGCGCGACTGCCGCAGGCTCAACGGCAGCCTGCTGCGCCGAGCCGGGCGTGGCTACAGCCAGCGCCGAAGCGAGCGGAAAAGCGACAAAAATGAAGGCCTGCAGAATGCGCCGCATGGTTCCCGATCCTCCTTCCGAAGGTTACAATAAGTGATCGGCCTACAGCCGAGTGTTCTGTGAGCCGAAACGTCGAAAGGACCCTGGTTCCGTGCGACATATTTCCCCCAAGGACGCCGCCGAACTCGACGCGATTGAAGCGCGCGAGTGGCTCGACTCGCTCGACTACGTGCTGCAGAGCGGCGGCCCCCAGAAAGTCGCGCGTCTGCTCCGCGAGCTGACGCTCTACGCCAAGCAGAACGGCGTGAAGCTGCCGTTCACCGCGAACACGCCCTACGTCAACACGATTCCCGCCGACGAGCAGGCGCTCATGCCGGGCAGCCCCGACACCGAACGCCGCATCAAGAGCTTCGTCCGCTGGAACGCCGCGGCGATGGTCGTGCGCGCGAACAAAGCCGAGGAGGGCATCGGCGGCCACATCTCGACCTTCGCCTCGGCCGCGACGCTCTACGAAGTCGGCTTCAACCATTTCTTCCGCGGCAGAGGCGATCAGAGCGACGGCACGGCCGACGTCATTTATTACCAGGGCCACGCCGCGCCCGGGATCTACGCGCGCGCGTACCTCGAAGGCCGGCTCGACGAATCGCATCTCGAGAATTTCCGCCGCGAGCTCAAGACCGGCGGCGGCCTCTCCTCGTACCCGCATCCGTGGCTGATGCCCGACTTCTGGGATTACCCGAGCGTCTCGATGGGCCTCAGCCCGCTCATGGCCATCTACCAGGCTCGCTTCATGCGGTACCTGGAGGATCGCGGGCTCAAGCCGAAGACCGACGCGAAAGTCTGGGCCTTCCTGGGCGACGGCGAGACCGACGAGCCCGAGTCGCTCGGCGCGATTACGCTGCCGGCGCGGGAGAAGCTCGACAACCTGATCTTCGTCATCAACTGCAACCTGCAGCGGCTCGACGGTCCGGTCCGCGGGAACGGCCAGATCATCCAGGAACTCGAAGCGGCGTTCCGCGGCGCGGGCTGGAACGTGATCAAGGTCCTCTGGGGCCGCGAGTGGGATCCGATCCTCGCCAAGGACCGCGACGGCCTGCTCGTCAAGCGAATGGGCGAGATCGTCGACGGCCAGTATCAGAAGTACTCGATTGAATCGGGCGCCTACGTTCGCGAACACTTCTGGGGCGTCGATCCCAGGCTGCTCGACATGGTCAAGCACCTGAGCGACGACCAGCTCAAGAAGATGACCCTCGGCGGGCACGACCCGATTAAGGTCTTCAACGCCTACAAGGCTGCCGTCGAGCACAAGGGATCGCCCACCGTCATTCTCGCCAGGACGATCAAGGGCTACGGACTCGGGGAAGCCGGCGAAGGCAAGAACATCACCCACCAGCAGAAGAAACTCAACGAAGACGAACTGAGAGCGTTCCGCACCCGATTCGGGATTCCGATTGCGGATTCCGAAATCGGCCACGCGCCGTTCTACCGCCCGGCCGACGACAGCCCCGAAGCCAAATACATGCGCGAGCGGCGGCAGGCGCTCGGCGGCTATGTACCCTCGCGCCGCAAACGCAGTGACGCGCTCCAGCCGATCGCCCCCGAGGTGTTCGAGGAATTCCACAAGGGCACGGACGGCCGCAAGGCGTCGACGACGATGGTGTTCGTCAGGCTGCTGAGCAAGCTCCTTCGCGACAAAGACATCGGACGGCTCGTCGTGCCAATCGTGCCGGATGAGGCGCGGACGTTCGGCATGGAGGCCTTGTTCCGCCAGGTCGGCATTTACGCGCACTCGGGCCAGATGTACGAGCCGGTCGATATGGACACGCTCCTCTATTACAAGGAAGCGTCCGACGGCCAGATTCTCGAAGAGGGCATCAACGAAGCCGGATCGATGTCGTCGTTCATCGCCGCGGGCACGGCCTACGCGACGCACGGCGTCAACACGATCCCGTTTTTCATCTACTACTCGATGTTCGGCTTCCAGCGCATCGGCGACCTGATCTGGGCCGCCGCCGACTCCCGCACGCGCGGGTTCCTGCTCGGCGGCACCGCCGGCCGGACGACGCTTGCCGGCGAGGGCCTGCAGCATCAGGACGGCAACAGCCACCTGTTCGCGCTCGCGTATCCGAACTGCCTGCCGTACGACCCGGCGTTCGCGTACGAGATCGCGGTCATCATCGAAGACGGCATCAAGCGGATGTACGTCGACCAGGAAGCCGTCTTCTATTACCTGACGGTGATGAACGAGCAGTACGAGATGCCCGCGATGCC
>Ga0134123_10002715_pt1 | contig 11554 bp, 13 predicted proteins | sample KB303_FD_96460 | JGI IMG/M metagenome (GOLD analysis project Ga0134123, IMG submission 96460) | Terrestrial soil microbial communities without Nitrogen fertilizer from Kellogg Biological Station, Michigan, USA - KB3-0-3 | ecosystem: Environmental > Terrestrial > Soil > Unclassified ...
AAGCCGCGGCCATCTCTAGCTCGGACATGGGTGGCCAGTTTACACCACGGCATCGGAGGCAGCCTGCGCGGCGCCCATCTCGTCTCTCCCGGTCGGAGGTGGTAGGCTGGATTGCGCGATGAAGAACGAGCGAATCGTCATCATCGGGGCCTCGCTGGCCGGGGCCAGCGCCGCCGCCGCCCTGCGCGAGGGAGGCTTCGACGGGACGGTGGCGCTCGTCGGCGCCGAGCGCCAGCTTCCCTACAATCGTCCGCCCCTGTCGAAGGGCTACCTCCGCGGCGAGGAACAATTCGACGGCCAGCTCGTCAATCCGGCCGACTACTATGCCGGGCACGATATCGATCTCCGCCTCGGAGTCCGGGCCACCGCGGTCGACCCTCGGCGTCGGGTGGTGGCCCTGGAGAGCGGCGGGGAGCTGCCCTATGACCGGCTCCTGATCGCCACCGGGGGGCGGAACCGGACGCTCACGACCCCGGGCGCGGACCTCGCCGGTGTCTTTCAGCTTCGTACCGTGGAGGATTGCGACCGCATTCGCGCCGCGGCCCGGCCGGGCGCCCGCGCGGTGGTGATCGGCCTGGGCTTCATCGGCTCCGAGGTGACCGCGTCCCTCCGGCAGATGGGGTTGTCGGTCACCGCCATCGAGGGCCACCCGGTTCCCCTGGCCCGTGTGCTCGGCCCCGAGGTGGGAGCGGTCCTGGCCGGGATCCACCGGGAAAAGGGCGTGGAGCTGGTGATGGAGGACGCGGTGGCCGCCATCGAGGGGGCCGGCCGCGTGGAGCGCGTCCGGACCAAGAAGGAGCGCGTCCTTCCCTGCGACCTGGTGGTGGCCGGGATCGGCATCGTGCCCAATAGCGAGCTCGCCGGTGACGCGGGGGCGGCAGTGGACAATGGCGTGCTCGTGGACGCGCGGTGCCGGACCTCGCTGCCCGATGTCTATGCCGCCGGGGACGTCGCCAATCACCTCCATCCGCTGCTCGGCCGGCTGCGCGTGGAGCACTGGAACAACGGATTCCAGCACGGGCGCGCCGCCGCGCGGTCCATGCTCGGCGGCGCCGACCCCTATGACTATCTCCATACGTTCTGGTCGGATCAGTACGAGCACTCCCTCCAGTACGTGGGCTTTGCCGACCGCTGGGACCGCGTCGTCTTCCGTGGAGATCCGGGGGCCCGGAATTTCCTCGGCTTCTACATGAAGGACGGGGTCATTCGCGCGGTCATGGGCCTCAACCGGGGCGGCGATCCGGAGGATCCCAAGACGGACGGGGAGCTGAAGGTCGCGGCGAAGCTGATCCGGGCGGGCGCGGCCGTCGATCCCAAGCGTCTCGCCGACGAAGGGCAGGAGCTGCCGCCCCTGGCGGCGGAGGACTCGCAACCGCAGCGACATTGACGACCCGGCGAGTGGTTTCTGTCGCTTCCCACTCTTGCATGCGCGTGAAGCCGAGCGACGCCAGCGCGCATGACGAGTCGTCAATCCACTAATCATTCGTTGACTTCCTCGCCGGGAGGGTCCATATTGGCACTCGAGTCAGGTGAGTGCCAGGCTTCTCCTCTCCCCTCCTGATGGACCCGTCCTAGCAGTCCCCCCTTTAGCCATTGGGAGGCGTCCTGACCATGAAGATCCGTCCCCTGCATGACCGGATTCTCGTCAAGCGTGAAGAAGAAAAGGAACGCAAGAAGGGCGGCATCATCATTCCCGACACCGCGAAGGAAAAGCCCCAGGAGGGCAAGGTCATCGCGGTGGGCAATGGGCGAGTGACGGAAGAGGGAAAGAAGATCCCTCTGGACGTCAAGGCCCACGACCGCATCCTCTTCGGCAAGTATTCCGGCTCCGAAGTGAAGCTGGACGACGAGGAGTACCTGATCATGAAGGAAGAGGACGTCCTCGCCATCATCGAGTAGCCCACCCCGGCCAGCAAACCCGACCGGGCCCAGCGAGCCGGTCAATCCGATCAACCGATCGAGAGGGAGAGTCAGCATGCCGAAGCAAGTCCTGTTCAACGACGAGGGGCGCGCCGCCCTGCTACGTGGAATCAACATCATGGCCGCGGCGGTCAAGGCCACCATGGGCCCCAAGGGCCGCAACGTCATCATCGACAAGAAGTTCGGCAGCCCCACCATCACCAAGGACGGCGTGACGGTGGCCAAGGAGATCGAGCTCAAGGATCCCTTCGAGAACATGGGAGCCCAGATGCTCAAGGAGGTCGCCTCCAAGACGTCCGACATCGCCGGCGACGGCACCACCACCGCGACGGTGCTGGCCCACGCCATCGTGCGTGAGGGCCTCAAGAACGTCACCGCCGGGGCCAATCCCATGGGCCTCAAGCGCGGCATCGATCAGGCGGTGGACGTGGTGGTCGGGGAGCTGAAGCGGATGTCCAAGTCCACCAAGGACCGGAAGGAGATCGCGCAGGTCGCCACCATCGCGTCGAACAACGACAAGACCATCGGCGATCTGGTCGCCGAGGCCATGGAGAAGGTGGGCAAGGACGGCGTGATCACGGTGGAGGAGTCGAAGTCCGCCGAGACCGCCCTGGACGTGGTCGAGGGCATGCAGTTCGACCGCGGCTACCTCTCGCCCTATTTCGTGACCGACCCCGAGCGGATGGAAGTGGTGGTCGAGGACGCGCTGATCCTCATCTACGAGAAGAAGCTCAGCGTGATGAAGGACATGCTCCCGCTGCTGGAGCAGGTGGCGCGGGTCGGCAAGCCGCTGGTCATCGTCGCCGAGGACGTCGAGGGCGAGGCGCTGGCCACCCTCGTGGTCAACAAGCTCCGGGGCACCCTGCACGCCGTGGCCGTGAAGGCCCCGGGCTTCGGTGATCGACGCAAGGCCATGCTGGAGGACCTCGCGGTCCTGACCGGCGGCCAGGCCATCACCGAGGATCTCGGGATCAAGCTGGAGAACATCAAGCTGGACGACCTGGGCAAGGCCAAGAAGGTGGTGGTGGACAAGGACAACACCACCATCGTGGACGGCGCCGGCAAGCCGGCCGCCATCGAGGGCCGCATCAAGCAGATCCGGGCGCAGATCGAGGAGACCACCTCGGACTACGACAAGGAGAAGCTCCAGGAGCGGCTGGCCAAGCTGGTGGGCGGCGTCGCGGTGATCAAGGTGGGCGCGCCCACCGAGACCGCCATGAAGGAGAAGAAGGCCCGCGTGGAGGACGCGCTCAACGCGACCCGTGCGGCGGTGGAAGAGGGCATCGTGGCCGGGGGCGGCGTCGCGCTGCTGCGGGCCGCGACCTCGATCGACAGCCTCAAGCTTGAGGGCGACGAGAAGGTGGGCGCCCAGATCGTGAAGCGCGCGCTGGAGGAGCCCATTCGCCAGATCGTGGCCAATGCGGGGCTCGAAGGCAGCGTGATCGTGGCGAAGGTGAAGGCGGAGAAGGGCGTGACGCGCGGATTCGACGCGGAGACGCTCGAGCTCGTGGACATGATGCAAGCCGGGATCATCGATCCCACCAAGGTCGAGCGCGTGGCGCTGCAGAACGCGGCCTCGGTGGCCTCGCTCATCTTGACCACGCAGGTCCTGGTGACGGATCTGCCGGACGACAGCAAGGCGGGCGCCCCGCCGATGATGCCTCAGGGTGACTTCTAGGAGCGACGTGCCCGTCTAGCGATCGAACGATCTGAACGGCGTGACCAGGAGGAACTGGACAATGGAACCGAGAAAACTGAGCTTTGGACAGAAGATGAGCGAATCACGGGCCTCGAAAACTCTCCTCTTCTGGTCCGCCGTGGCGGCCGTCATCGCCACCATGATCGTCGGGTTCACGTGGGGCGGGTGGGTCACGGGCGGCACCGCCCGGGCGATGGCGCAGACCCAGGCCGACGAGGCCGTGGTCAAGCGGCTGGCCCCCATCTGTGTCATTCAATCCGGCCTCGATCCCAAGAAGGCCGAGAAGCTGAAGGAGCTGAACGCGCTCAGCGGCTATGAGCGGGGCGAGTTCCTGAAGAAGGTTGGCTGGTCGAAGATGCCCGGCGAAGCGGAGAGCGACAGCCGGGTTTCCGAGGAGTGCGCCAAGCTCCTGACCGCGTCGAAGTAGCTCGAGCCCGGCCGCGCGGCGGCGAGTCTCCCCGACTCGCCGCCCCGGCCGCGGTGTCCCTTCCGGCCGCGGCTTCCCTCAAGGAAGGCGCCGGCGGGCCAGATAGTGATCGAGGTGGTTGGCGAAGCGCTGCCGATCGCTCGCGCCCAGCGGCGCGGGCCCCCCGATGAGCGCTCCTTGCGAGCGCAGATCCTGCATGAGGTTCCGGAAGGCGAGCCGCTCGCGCACATTGTCTTCCGAGTACAGCTCCCCCCGCGGATCCAGGGCCTGCGCGCCGCGCGCGATCACCTCGGCGGCGAGCGGGATGTCGGCCGTCACCACCAGATCTCCCGCCTCGAGCTCCTGCACGATTCGTGAATCGGCCACATCGAAGCCCTTGGCCACCCGGAGCGTGCGGATGAACGGCGAGGGCGGGGTGCGTAGCGGAGTATTGGCCACCAGCGTGGTCATGATCTGGGCGCGCTCGGCGGCGCGATAGAGAATGTCCTTGATCGGCTGGGGACACGCATCGGCGTCAACCCAGATCTGCACTCAGCTCCCACCGGCGGTCCGGTTCACTCGGCCAGCGGGACCTCGAAGCGCTGATCTCCCAGCCGGACCCGCATGACGAGTCCGTCGGTATTGGGTCCGCTACTGGGCAGGGCTCCCCGGTAACTCCCGACCGTGGTCGCCTGGAGCTGGGTCTCGCGGACGGCGCCGTCGGAGAACTGGCGAAGGATCCGGACGTCGGCGCTGGGCAGCGGTCGGCCCACCGCATCCGTCACCCGTACCGTGATGGCGGCGGTACGGCCCGCGGCGTCGCGCTCCCGGGACATCTCGAACCGCGGGACCCCGGCATACGCAACCGCGGGGGACGCCGGCGCCGTCACCGGATCGACTTTCGGCGGCAGCGCACTCTCCACGCGGGCGCCATTTCGTCGCGAAGGCTCAGCGCGTGTTGCCGTGGCCGCGCCCGTCTCCGCGATGGGCCCCGGCGCGGCGACCCCCGGCGTATTTGCCCCCGGTGTATTTACCCGAGGAGGGTCCGCGGGCCGCGGCGGGGCTACGGCTGGCGCGGAGGCGAGGGTGCGCGACGGCTCGAGCGCGCGCATCAGCTCCGGCGGCCGCTGCGGCTCGGCGGCCCGGGACGACTCGAGCGCCTTCGGGGTCTCGGGCGCGCGCGTGGGCTCCGCGAGTCGCGTCACCTCCGCGGGGCGTGGAGGCTCGGCGGGGCGTGGAGGCTCGGCGGGGCGCGGGGCCGTGATCGCGACGCGTTCGCTCGTGCGCGCGGACTGGAGAGCCGCGACGTTCGCTGGGGGCGCCGGCGGGCTCGGCGCCGCGACGATCGGGCTGGAGGAGGGGCTGGAGGGACTCGCCACCGCGGGATTTTCCTCCGCCGTGAGCGCTGGGCTCGAAGCCGGCGGCGAGACGGTCACGGGGGCGCGCAGCCAGGACGTTCCGCGGTCCGCGATGCCGACCAGGCCGTCGCCGAGGCGATACATCGAATCGCGAGGCAATGCCACGGCCACCCCCACCACGGCCGCCACGACAACGAGCGCCGACAGCAGGGTCCGGCGGCGGTCCGGGACGCGGGCCGCCTCCTCCTCCTCGAGCTCGTCTACCGGGGCGAGCTCGTCGATGTATTGCTCACCACGATCGCTGAGCTGCCAGGGCGCGCCCTCCGCGCGGGAGACGATGGCGTACCCTTGAGTCCGCAGCAGCTCGTCCACTCCGTGGAGTCGCCGCTGGTCGGGAGCCACCGTCGATGGAGCCGAGGCCGCGTCCCCGAGCTGAAAGGAATCGGGCCGCCGGTCGATGACGATCTGCAGCTCCTCGCCGTTGGCGGAGAGATGCTCGAGGGCAAGGTTCAGATAGCCCAGAAGAAGCGGCTTGTCGCGCGCCACTATGCAGAGGTGCTGGGCCATGGGGTCACCTTCCGATTGATCTTGCGCCCGTCGCGGGGCGCAGTCAATGGCATCCGGGATAGGTAACGATTTTCCTCGATCGAGGCTAACAGTCGCATAAATATGATCAATTGTTGCTGGGTATTGGGCGTGGGCGACCAGAAATGGAGGAGCGAATGACCGAGGACTCTTCGGAAGCGAGAAGAGCGGCGGCGCGCCGCTATATGGCCACCAAGCCACTAGTGGAACCGCTGCTGGCTCAGCTCGTGAGCCAGATGGATTCGGTCGAACCGGACCTGCGCTCTCGGTACGAGCAAGCCTGGCGCGCGCGAGCCGACGCGATCGAGGCCATTCTCGAGGACGCCGAGGCCACGCTCTACACTGTGGCCGAGCTGGAGGCCCTCGCGCGCTTCTGGGGCTCCCCCGAGGGCCGGTCCATCCAGCGCAAGGGCGCGCAGGAAATGGTGATGGTGTTCAACCGTCTCCAGCCCCTCATCGAGGCAGTCAATGACGAGGTCGGTCTATGACGTCCGTCATACCAGCAGCCGAGTCCAAGACCTAGGCTGAGGGATAGGCTGATATCAAACACCGCGCAGAGGAGGATCGACCATGTCATCGTCCGCCTATCTATCGCTCGCGCTCGCTGCGGGTCTCGGACTCGCCTGGGGTGGAGCGGCGTGGGCCCAAACGCCGTGGACGGCGCCCGAATCGGAAAAGGGTAAGAAGAGTCCGATCGCCGCCAGCGCGAAGGTCGCCGAACAGGGCAAGAAACTGTCCCAGGCCAACTGTGTCTCCTGCCACGGGGCCACCTGGAAAGGGAATGGCGTGGCGGCCGTGGCGCTGGACCCCAAGCCCGCTGACTGGACCTCGAAGAAGATTCAGGCCGAGACGGACGGACAGCTCTTCTGGAAGATCACGAACGGTCGGGGTGCCATGCCGGCCTGGCGGCACCTGCCGGAAAATGACCGGTGGGCGCTCGTGCAGTACATCCGCACGCTGAAGAAGTAGCAGCCCGCCGTGTCCGCGGAATGTCCCTCCCTCTCCCAACCGGGAGAGGGAGGGCTCCAGTGCGGCTCTAGTGCCCGCCCGTCCCGTGGCTACCGGGAGTCAACACCCGGAAGATTTCGGGCTGCTCGGACCCGGCGACCTCCAGGATCCCCAGGGCGCCCTTCTCCATGGCCCGGACGATGCTGTGGTCGACCAGGAGAAACCGCCCCGGTACCTGTACCTTCATCTCCACGATAGCGGCACCCCCGGCGGGAATCAGCGTGGTCTGGATGTTCTTCGCCGGCGGTCCCCCGCCGATGGCGCCTTCCGGGTAGACCGAGTCGAAGATTTCCCCGATCACGTGGAAGGAAGAGATCAAGTTCGGCCCTCCATTGCCCACGAAGAAGCGCACGGTCTCGCCTACTTTGGCCTTGACGCTGCCGCCGCCCAGGAGGGCACCCATCTTGCCGTTGAACACCACGTACTCCGGGCGCTCGGCAGACAGTTTGCCGAGGTCGATGGGCTGGAGCCCCGGCGCCCGCGTCTTGCCCCGCGTGTAGAACTCCCCCTGCATGACGTAGTACTCGCGGTCCATGCGCGGCAGGCCGGCCTCAGGCTCCACGAGGATCAGCCCGTACATGCCGTTGGCGATGTGCTCGGGGACGCTGGGCGTCGCGCAGTGATAGACGTAGAGCCCGGGATTGAGCGCTTTGAACTCGAACGCGCCCTCCTGGCCGGGTCCGAGCTGCGTCACCGCCGCGCCCCCGCCGGGCCCGGTCACGGCGTGGAGGTCGATAGAATGGGGGTGCACGCTCTTGCTGGCGTTCTTGAGGCGGAGCCGCACGACGTCGCCCACGCGCACGCGGACGAATGGCCCCGGTACGGTGCCGCCGAAGGTCCAGAACGTGTACTGCACGCCGTCGGCCAGCGTGCCCTTCACCTCGGTGGTCTCGAGGTTCACGACCACCCGCGCGCTGCTCGCGCGATCGACCGGCGGAGGCACCGCGGGCGCGGACGTGAGAATCGCCTCGATCTCCGGGAGCGCTTCCGGCGTGGCAGCGCGGGCGCGCGCCTGCTTCTGCCAGATCGCGGTACCGCCGATCAGCGACCCCGCCACTGCCAGTGCCGCTACGACTACCAGTCCTCGTCTCATGGGCCCCCTCCTTGGAGAGTGTGCTCTGAGAGCAGCATCCGGCGAATCCACTTGGACGAGGTATGACCCCGGTCATAGTGCCGGCCGGGGCGGTGGCGAGACTCAGGAGCGCGCGTTCGCGCGAATGCGGTCGGGTGACCAGGGCGGATCGAAGGTGACGCTCACGTCGACCTTCTCCACGCCGGGAATCTTGCCCACTGCGCGCACGACCCAGTCGGTGATGGCGCGCTGGAGCGGGCAGCCCGGAGCCGTGAGCGTCACGGTGATGCGGACATGACCGGCGTCGAGCGCCACCCCGTACACCAGACCCAGATCCACGATTGACATAGCCAGTTCAGGGTCCACGACGCCCTGCAGCGCTTGCATGATCAGCTCGCGGCTGACCGCCGGCGCAGGCGTGCGGGAGCGCATCGCATCGGGCTTCATCGCGCGTGGGCTTCCACGTGGACCACGCCTCCGGACCGCAGATGGCCCAGGATCCGTGCCAGCGCGGTGGCGAAGGCCAGGGCGCCCAGCGCGACCACCGCGCCCGCGCCGCGAATCCAGACAACGCCGCCCAGCCACACCGTCGCGCCGAGCAGCCCGATGCCGGAGACGAGGAGCGCATAGGCCAGCGACTCCGCTCGCGGCCAGCAAAGCTGGGCGAGCGTAGGCACCGGCTCCCGGCCGGCCCGCGGGCCGTACACACGAGACCAGACGAGGAACGGCACGACCTTGAGCATCATCCCCACGATGGTGAGCGATATCCATCCGCCGAGGAGAAGGACGGCGAAGGCCAGCGCCGGACGCGGTCCCGCGAGGAAATTCACCGCGAGGCCGAGCCCCACGACGGCAGCGGGGAGGAGGAAAGCGGTGGCGGTGACGACGAAGCGAAAACTCCAGTCGAGCTGGGGCCGCTTCCGGCCGCGCACCATGTTGAGGATCGAAGCGGCATGGCTGCCGGCGGTCAACGCCAGCGCGAAACCGCCGAGTGCCAGCAGGGGGGGACGGTCCATCACGCCCAGCACCACCGACGGGACGCCCAGCGTCAGGGACCAGAGCTGCACGCGTGAGACCGTGCGATTCGGCTCGGGGGTCAGCAGAAACATCGGGTATATGCGCGCCGAGACGCCCAGGACCATGGGTGCCACCCACCCGAACAATGCCAGCAGGAGGTGGGCGTGCAGGATGGGAAAGAAGTCGTCCGGCAGGAATCTCCACACCCGATTGAATGCCAGCGTGACGCCGAAGAGCGTGGTGAGGGCGAGTCCTCCGTGCCCCAGCAGGATCAAGCGCGCGGTGAAGGTCCAGCGAGTCACGCGCCGGAAGGTCAGCCCCACGTTGAGGAGATGGAGGGCGATGCCGACCGCCAGCAGGCCCGCCGCGCTCGCGAGCCCGAGCCCGGTGCCGAGAGCGAAATGCGAGACCATGCCGGCCACGGCGACGGCCATCACGGCCAGCTGCCAGCCGGCCAAGCGCTCGCTCCAGATCGGGCGCTCGAGCACGACGGGGACGAGCTGATAGCTCGCGCCCATGATCGCCACGGTGATCCAGCCGAGGGTCACCAGGTGCGTCAGGGCCAGGAGCCGGGGGTGATAGTAGTGCCCGGCCATATCGGATGCGAGCCACACGGAGCCCATCGCCGCGAGCAGGAAGGCGACGGCGGCGCACGCGAGGTAGCCGAGCGGAAGCAGGGGGTGTCGCCTCACGCTCGCGCCTCACGCCTTCGAATGAGGATCCGGACCAGCCCGGGCTCCGGCTCATCCGTCTCGTGGTCGAAGCCGCGCTCGTCGAGCTGCGGGTAGAGGAAGATCGGGCGGCGCTCGTGCCGCACCTCCAGCACCGAGCCGAGCGGCAACCGCTCAGCGGCCTGGAGCACCCGGACCATCGGGTGCGGTGGCTCCAGGCCCCGGACATCGAGAACCACGCGTGCGTCGCGAGCGGGTGCCGGGCGGGGAGTCGGGGCCGAGACCGGCTCCGCGTCGCGGAAAAACCACACCGACCAGTCGTCGGGGTCCGCGCGCTCGGTCCAGTGGGCAAACCCGCGCCGCCCGAGCACCTCATAGAGCGGGAGCGGCTCGAAGGGCGCGCGAAGTACCAGCACCTGTTCGGCCCCGAGCGCCTTGACCGCCGTCATGATGCGGATGAACGGCTCCCGCCCCGCGCGGATCTCCTCGCGCACATCGAGATGCACGCGGCGCGCTTCCGGCAAGTCCGTGAGCGGCCAGGGACGCTCCATGTCCAGCACGGTAGCCCGGAAACCGCCACCGTCATATGACGCCGGTCATAGTGGGGGAGGGCGGAGGAGGCGCGCGGGGAGCGGGAGTCAGCGCCCGGGCGGCGGCGCCGCGGGGGGCATGCGAACGCGCCACCACATGTTTACGACGAAGAGCGTGGTTCCGACCACTTGCCCGAGTCCGCCCACGGCGATGAGCCCGCGCAGGCCGAGGGGCGCCGCGAGCGAAAGGGCGATCTCGGCGGCGGCGCGTAGCGCCGTGGACAGCGTCACGATCCAGTAGACTGCCTCCGCTACCTCCGGGCGGTAGCGGGTGTCGTCGCGGGCAGGCCGCGGGAACATCCAGGTGGCCACCCCCATCACGATCATGAGGAGAAAGCCCACCAGCAGCAGGTGGACATGGGCGGTCACGAGCAAGCGCGGAGGGTAGACGTCCAGGAGGAACTGGGCCGTCACGAGATAGGCGCCGATCGCGAGCCCGCCGAGGAGGAAGAGAAAGCTCGTCTTGATGTACCGCCGAACCAGTGGGGTCATCCTATCCGGCTTCGCCTTCGGCCCGCGCCCGCAGCCCGTCCCCATCCGTGAGAACGAGGCGTCCGGCGTCATCCGCGAGCAGGCCGTCCCGGATCCACCGGCTCAGGATCCGGATCGTCGTTTCCACGGTGGTGCCGGTCATGTCGGCCAGGCTCTGCCGCGTGAGGGGGAAGGGCAGGGTCACCCCCGTCTCGCCGGGAGCCCCCTCGCGGTCGGCCAGGCGGAGGAGCGTGGCGGCGAGTCGTGCTTCCACCGGATCGACCGCGAGCGACTCGACGGAGTCGTGAGCGGTGCGGAGGCGCCGGCTGATCAAGCGCGCCATCTCCCGGACGATCGAGGGGTGACGCTCGCTCAGCGCAACGATGGGGCCCGCCGGGATCTTGAGCACGACGGTGGGCTCGGTCGCTTGGGCTGCCGCGGGATAGGGTCGCTTCTCAATCACCGCCACGCCGCCGAAGACCTCGCCCGGCCCCAGCAGCTCGAGCACGACGTCCTTGCCCTTTCTCGAGTGACGCACGATCTTCACATGGCCGGACTTCACCACGTAGAACCAGCGGGCGGCGTCGCCTTCCATGAAAATGAAGGTGCGCGGCTCGTGGGCCACTTCGGCGGAGAGGGCGGCGAGAGACTCGATCTCGCACGCCGGGACGCCCGCGAAGACGGGATTCGCGTGCAGGAACGCGGAGAGCTCCTGCGCTGACATCGGCGGGAGCATAGCACACAGGGTCGGAAGGCC
>Ga0134123_10002718_pt1 | contig 11549 bp, 18 predicted proteins | sample KB303_FD_96460 | JGI IMG/M metagenome (GOLD analysis project Ga0134123, IMG submission 96460) | Terrestrial soil microbial communities without Nitrogen fertilizer from Kellogg Biological Station, Michigan, USA - KB3-0-3 | ecosystem: Environmental > Terrestrial > Soil > Unclassified ...
CACGCCGACGATTTCGGCGCGACGACGAGCGCGTTTTCGATCTGCTCATTCTGGTGGGCAGAAGCACTGGCACTGGTCGGCAGACTCGATGATGCGATTACGGTGTTCAACCGGCTGCTCGGCTACGCGAACAGCGTCGGCCTGTTTTCCGAGGACATCGATCCACAGACTGGGCGCCTGCTGGGAAACTTTCCGCAGGCCTATACGCACGTCGGCCTCGTGCATGCGGCGATCACGATTGGCGAACTTCTGGAGTCACGCGATGGTCGCTTCCGCGCATGGACATAATCTCGAACGTGGTACCCCCGCTAGACGGGTTCCCGATCCCGCGGCTGCCTCAGGTGTTCAGAGAGCTCCCGATCCTTCAGTAGAAGCCCCACGAGAATGGCAACGAAACCGGCAAGTCGCAGAACGAACGCGAGTGCTCGGCGCTCGTCAGACACCGACAGCACCCCAAGCACCGCGTAGTTGAGCGCGAAGGTCCCGAACGCGGCGGCCAGACACACGAACAGGCGATCCCTCGATTCGCGCCAGAAACGGAGAAAGTAAATGCCAATCGCGAGGCAGGCCATCGCGGTTCCGCCGTTGAGGACGCCGACCATGACTATTCGACTTCCCAGATCAAGCCAAACAGCAGCAGACTACCGGCAAGACACGCCGTCGCGGCCCGAGCGAGGGCCAGCGCGGCGCCCGAACGCAGGACCACGAGATCGGCGAACACCAGCAGGTTGCTAATCGCGAAGCCGAGAAATGACAGGCTGCTCCAGAGCGCGAGGCGTGTCGCGTGACGACGATGACGCCAGTACATGCGAAACAGCAGCGTCGCGCAGGTGGCGCTCGTCAGCGCACACAGACAATAGACCGCAGTCGCCATCATGCCTCCTTCCGCCTAAGAGTCGTTGAGCCGGCGCGCAATCTCCTGCAGCACACGACGCGCGGCCCCGACATTCGCGGCGCCTGCGGCGTCCAGGGCCTGCGTCACCGCGTGCTCGACGGTCCCGGAGGTCGTGCGCGTGAACGGCCGCGCCCGTGCTTTGAGCTGCAACCGTGCGCGGCGGCTGTCCGCCGGGTCGCGTTTGCGTTCCAGCAGTCCTCGGTCTACGAGCCGTTGCAGAATGCCCGTGATGGTGCTCGGATGCAGGCGAACGATGTGCGCAAGTTCCCCGGCCGAGAGGCCCGGGAACTTCCCGACCACACGCAGCACCAGTCGCTGCGGACCGGTGATTCCCAACGCGGCCTCCATCCGTTTGGACGAACGCTGAAGACCATGTTCGATGGACCACAAAAGGCGCATGAAATCCAGGACGGGCTCGAGGGGATAGGGAGTGTCCGGCGCAGATGGTGACGACATGGCGGTCGATGATACCCGACTGACTCCGCCTTATGATTATTTCCTTTGACCTCAAACTATATTGCGGAGTACTGTCCTTCTGATGGCCCCCTGATCAGCTTGGAGGTGTGCGATGTCCATGGACAGACCGGGCTCTTGTCTCCTCGTGCTCCTTGCCGTCGCCGGCGCCGGTTGCCAGACGGCCCGGCCCGTCACGGCCCCTTCCCGGGCTCCCTCCGTCCTGCCCGCGGCCCCGGCGCGGCCGCCAGCACCAGCACCGCCTCGAGTGGCTGCGGCACGACCAGCAGCGGCGGCGGCGATCAGCGAGGCCGACCTGTTTCGCCGGAAGTCGCTGGACGAGATCAATGCGGAGCACCCGCTCAGCGACGCCTTCTTCGATTACAACCAGGTCACCCTGAGGGAAGACGCGCGGCAGGCGCTCCAGCAGGACGCGCAGTGGCTGTCGAAGTGGCCGCAGACGGCGGTCCGCATCGATGGACACTGCGACGAACGCGGGACCGCGGAGTACAACCTCGCCCTCGGCGACAAGCGCGCCGAAACGGTCAAAGAATACCTGACGAGCCTCGGCGTGCGGGCTGATCGCCTCCAGACGCGCACCCTGGGGCGAGAGGCGCCGTTCTGCCGGGACTCCGGCGAAGCCTGCTGGTCCCAGAATCGCCGCGGTCACTTCGTAGTCATCTCGAAGTAGCACCACGAGCCAGTCCCCGGCGATCGGCACTGAGGGGCACCTGTGCTGACCGCCGCAACGGCGCCGGCCTGGGCCGCTGGGATCCGAGCCGGCGCCGTTGGTTTGCCACCTTTCAGTCGGCGTTGCGTCGGTACTGTCTCATGGCTTTACTTTGAGTTCCAACCATCGTAGAGTGCGCGAAGCCACATTCGACGCTAGACAACGCTTACGGCCATTCGATGAGAGTGCTGGCAGCCGAACGTCAAGTCGTCAGGCACCCCGGTCTCATGGAGCCGACCCGTGCCCGCAGGCACCTGGAGCTGCTGCTGCGGCTGGCGATATGGGGTGCCATTGCCTGGATCGTCGTGTTCTGGAGGCTCGGGTATCCCGGTCTGCTGGATCCTGACGAGGCGCACTACGCGCAGTTGACGCGCGAGATGATGTCCGCGCGCGAGTGGCTCATTCCTCTCCGGGATGGGTTGCCATTCATCGACAAGCCGGTGCTGTTTCACTGGCTTCAGGGGCTCTCGTTCTTCTTGTTCGGCGTCTCCGAGCTTTCCGCGCGGATTCCGAGCGCACTTGCGGCGCTCGCACTGGGCTGGTTCACCTACTGGAGTGGTCGCGAGATCTTCCAGGATTCGAGAACAGGCGAGCGAGCAGCCATGATGTTCTTCACGCTGCCCGCGACATTCGCGTTGGGAAGCATTGGCCTCCTGGACATGACGTTTGCGGCGACACTCTTTGGCAGCGCCGCCTGCCTCATCGTCGCCGTGGTGCGCGATCGATCGCGCCTTCAGTGGCCGGGCTACGTCCTTCTCTCCCTTTCCATCATGATCAAGGGGCCCGTCGCCCTGCTGTTACTGGCGACAGCATTCGTACTGGCGGTCATCGCCGTGCCGCGGGCTCGCGGCACGCTCGGCCGTCTGCGATGGTTTGCCGGTCCCGCAATCGCTGCGGCAGCGGCGGCACCCTGGTTCGTGTGGATGTGGTGGCGTTTCGGGGACGCCTTTGTCGAGCACTACTTCGTTCAGGGGAACGTTTGGTACGTGACCCATCCCTTCCAGTTCAGACAGCCTAACTACTTCTTCTATGTGAGGACGTTCTTCGGGGCGTTCTTGCCTTGGAGCCTTCTTGTCGCTGGACGTGCTGTGGACAGGCTCTGGGCGGGCCGGCGCGCTCTGGTAACACTCGGTGCGCCAGAGTCGCTCTTGTGGGCCTGGGCCCTCGCAGTCATCGGAGTGTTCACCGCGGCACGATTCAAACTTGACACCTACATCTATCCGGCGGCGCCAGCCGTGTGTCTGATCGCTGCCCGTGCGTGGGAAGCGGCGCGGACCACTGGCGAACCCGCACGTGGACAACGCGGTGCACTGGCCGCGATCAGTGTCGTGTTCGTAGCGGCGGCCATTGTCTTGGGTGCCACCATGTTCGATCTCGATCTGCGGCTTTCTCCCTGGGCACTCGCCTTGCCGATCGGACTTGGCGCCGGAGGCGCCTGGTTCGGTATACAGCTTCGGGCACACCGATGGCGGCCACCGTCCTCGCCGGCGGCTGTCTTCTGCACGCTGCTCGCGGTCTACGCGTCGGTCGTCACGTTCGGGTTTCCGGTACTTGAACGAGTTCGTCCGACACCGGCGGTCGGACGATGGATTTCGAGCCACCTCCCACCAAGTGAACCCATCGGTATGTTCCACGTCGGGGAATGGAACGCCAGCCTGCGTTACTACTCCGGCCGTCAGGTCGTCCCATTGGACGACGCAGCGGCACTTCGAACGTTCCTTCAACGATCATCGACGGCCACTGTTGTAATGCGGCGGCGGGACTATCGGGCTTTTCAAGCGACCGGCGAACGACTGCGCGTGCTGTTCGGACAGGATGCCGTCGTCGGCATGAAAGGCAAAGGCCTGCGGCAGCAGGTCTGGGGCCGGCTTCTGGTTGTCACTCGAGACGACACGCCATCGGCGGAGCTCGCTGCCCGCTGATCGCTTCGAGACATGGACGCCTTGCCGCTTGCCCATATCAGTATTACCGCATGACGGCACTGGATCCGTGGTGTCACGATGGATAGTCGCCTGGAACGCTTTATCCTGTCGTCAATCGACTCAGTCGAGCAGTGCGAAATTCTCGTCACACTGCAGGGGGACCCTGGCAGGTGGTGGACCCTGAAAGAGCTGTCCGAAGAACTGCGGCTGGCGGAATCGCCGACGGGGCGCGACCTCGAGACATTGACCAGTAGAGGCTTCCTCGACGTACGCGCCCTCGGCGAGGTGCGCTATCGCGTCGGCCCCGTCTCGGCAGATGCGAAACAGGCGCTCGCCGATCTTACAGAGGCGTACCGTTCGAATCGGGTTGAGATATTGAGTGTCATCGTTCGCCGGAAGGGACGCTCCATGCAGCACTTCGCGGAAGCTTTCGATTTTCGAAAGGGACGCGCGTGATGGCCACGGCCGTTTATCTTCTATGCGCGCTCACCAGCAGCGCCTGTGCCGGGCTGCTGATTCGAGAATACTTCAGGCGGCACACTCCACTGCTGCTCTGGAGCAGTCTCTCGTTCATCTGTCTCGCCGTCAGCAACGCGTTGGTCTTCACGGATTTCGTGATACTCCCATCCGTCGATCTTTCACTTGCTCGTGCCGCGTCCGCAGCCGTCGCGGTTGCGCTGCTGCTTTTCGGACTGGTCTGGCACTCGGAGTAACCGATGTTGACGTTTCTCAACGGCGTCGTTGCCATGGGCTGCTTCGTCGCCGGCCTGTTCTTCCTGAAGTTCTGGCGGAGTTCACGAGACCGTCTGTTCTTAACATTCGGCGTCGCCTTCTGGATCTTTTGCGTCAACTACGGGGTGCTGGGGCTGGCGGCATTCGCCGACGAGCAACGCCCGTACGTGTTTCTTCTTCGTCTCGTTGGCTTCGTCGCGATTCTGTGGGGAGTGGTGGAGAAGAATTGGAACACGCGGCGCTCAGACTAACGGGATCACCGCTCACTTCCGGGGACCCGCCGATCGCGCAAGAGAACCATTCCGACAACGCCCGAGAGCGCGGAACCGGCAACGATGCCAATCTTCGCTGAATCCAGCAGGCCCGTGCCGTCAAACGCGAGCGTCGCAATGAAGAGTGACATCGTGAAGCCGATGCCGCCCAGCCATGCGCACCCATGCACCATCGTCCAGCTGACGTCCGCGGGCAGCGCGGCCACCCGCATGCGGACGGCTACGAATGCTCCGGCCATGATGCCCAGTGGTTTCCCGACGGCGAGTCCGAGGAGGACTGCCAACGTCAGGTGTCTACCGGACGATCCAGCCAGAGTGACGCCCGCATTCGACAGCGCAAAAAGCGGCATGATGACGAACGCGGATAACCCGTGAAGGGCATGCTCCAGGCGAAGCAGTGGCGCGGTCACGCTGTCGCCGAGACGCTCCATTCCGAAGAGAGCCTCCTGTTGTCCTTTGCTCGTCAGCACGAGCAAGTCGCCGGTCTCGGTGCTGTCGAAGAGATCCAGCAGTCGACGGACGCTCGCTGAGTATTGAGCCGCATTGATTCGCGTTCGGGTCGGAACCACAAACGCGAGCACAATCCCCGCAATCGTAGCGTGAACACCCGAGGCAAACGTCAACAGCCAGAGAACAGCACCAAGAATCAGATATGGCGCAAGCCGGCGTATGCGCAGCACGTTGAGTGTGATGAGTAGCGCCAGAACGATCCCGGCCATCGACCCTGCGCGCCATGCGATTTCATGCGTGTAGAACACCGCAATCACCAGCACAGCTCCCATGTCGTCGACAATCGCGAGTGCGGCGAGAAAGATCTTGAGTCCCGTGGGCGCGCGCGGCGCGACCAGCGAGAGCGTTCCAAGGGCGAACGCGATGTCTGTCGCCATCGGAATGGCCCATCCGCGAGCGTCGAGGCCTCCGCGCGCCGTCGCCAGGTAGATCACCGCAGGAACGAGCATTCCCCCAAGGGCGCCGGCGACCGGCAGCGCGGCGCGACGCAACGACGCGAGTTCGCCCGCCAACACCTCTCGTTTGATCTCTAGCCCCACCAGCAGAAAAAACACGGCCATGAGGCCTTCATTGATCCACTGGTGGAGAGTGAGTGACATCACGCGATCGCCGATGCCGACCCGGACCGGCGTCATCCAGACGTGGTGGTATTGGCTCGCCCAGGGAGAATTCGCGGCAAGCAGCGCCGCAAGCGCGCAGGAGACGAGCACGACGCCTGTCGCCGTTTCGGTCCTGAAGAATTCCTGAAATGCGCTCGAGGAACCTGCCTCTTCTGGTTCGGCCGTCATCGGGTCACGTTCCAGTGCCTATTGGCTTGTTCAATTGATCGAGCGAGTGGCTATCAGGTTCGTCCATAGGCAATTACTTAATCTCCGCGTCACCGGCCCGGTCGGGAACAGACCGAATGGAAAATACCCGGTGGCAATAGGTGCACTCGAACCAGCGTTCATGCTGTGGGGCGGAAACCGAAGACAGCTCCTTCGTGGCCGTTCCGCCGCACCAGATGCACCGAGGCGGACTCTTGCAGGGCTCGTTCATCTCCAGAGATCTCAAAGGCGCTCGACGCGAGCTGAAAGGCTGTTTGCTATCGATGCCGGCGGCGTGACCGACACGAACGGCAACGCCAGATCCACCGTGACCGATCAGGCTCGAACCGCAGTGATGCGCCCCGCTGACGGCAGCGGGGGCATCGCAACAGCGGTCCGATCAGCGACGACACGATCCCCGCGAGCGCCGCCCTGAAGCCGCGTGGTCGCGGTCCTGTCTCGTCTCCCGCCGTTGTCTCATTCGCCCTTTGCGCCATCAGATTGTTACGAACCTAAGGATTCGACATGAGCCACGTGTCGATACGGTCACATGCCCGGGCAAACGCCGCGAGCGTCTTACCAGTCGTCTCGAGAGCGAGTGGCTGGTTGGGAAAGCCCTCCGGCAGAAGGACCGGAGCGCCAGACTGAACGCATTGCTCTGCTTCACACTGCTGCTCAAGCGCGACGAGTCTCTGGCGAAACGCCGCGATGTCAGAGAATCGCTCGGATTCTTCACGACCGTCGTCACGTTGAATAACAACAACAAACTCTGAGGTGTCGTTGTCGTAGCGTGTTTCGAGTCGCATCCGTTGATGCTCGCGCGTCCAGAACCAAATCATGCGGAGAAAGCTCCGGCCACAACTTCACCTCCCAAAACGGTCGGCGTCTCCTCGGCGTGGCGTGAATGGCACAACCTCGTTGGATATCGAAGGGCGCCGCATCTCCTGGCACCGCCCACAAAGCCCCACACGCGCGTACGTAAGCGCCGCCTCTGCGGTGATGAACGGGCGCGCCCGTTGACCACAGCCGACACACGCGCCGTCGACGACCGCGGACCCAATGGGCCGTCCGTACGTGTGGTTTGCGTAAGAATCGAGCGTGGCAAGCCAGTCGTGCACGGCTAGGGTGTTCATGTCGATGTTCCTCGTGTTACACGTCGTGTCCGACTTCGGCTAGGACGCTATGTAGACGCAACGTCAGCTTGACCACGTCTCGCCGATGCGTCCGCTCGGCGAGTCTGACGAGCTCGTAGAGCAGGCGCTTCACGGTGCGATCTTTTGCAACCGATACACGAAGGGTCGCAGGACGCAGGCGTTCATTCTTGCCAGTCGGCTTTACAGAGCTAACGACACGAGCGCGCCTTTGACTCACTGTCGAGCGGGTGGTCATAACGGGAGTCACTGGCGCGCTCGTTTCGCAGTCCGGCTGCTGTGTGCCACCGGCAGGCGAAAGAACTCTGCTCCGCCATCGAGCAGGGCGACGATGACCTCTGCCTCAGGGTCGTAGTGAGAAAGCAAACCTCTCAATTCCGCCCATTCGCTGGCTTCCTCGGCGCACTCCCCAACGACTTTGTACATCCAGCTGAGACTTCCGGAGTCGCACCTGACGTAGAGGACCCCTGGACCACTCATCATGTGTGCGTCGGTGGCAGCTTCGACCAGCCTGCCGATGAGCCTGTCGGCAAGCATGGCGTGTTCGGCCAGCGCGTCCTCACGTGCCAATCGCCTCTTCTCCCCCACGTCAATCCTCCGCGTCTCGAATGAACGGACGAGACGACGCCAGCGCCTCATCAGCGCGGCCAGACATGTTTTTCTTGAGTGTCTTGCCCGGTGAATGCAGACCGGGCGTCGAAAGGAAAGCGGTCGAGGATCTAGAGTCGAAGAACGGTTCTTAGCGGTGGAAGGTCCAGAGCGAAGGTGGATCGGGCGGCCGGAGAGAGGAACGGCGCGAAGGTGCTCGCAGTCTCGCAGAACCCGACGACCGCAGAGGCACACAGCCTCGAGTGCTTCAGAAAATTTGAACGCTCAAGGACGAGCGCGTCCTCGTCGCCAGCGTCAGCCACCGAGGAGTGGTCGCCGGCAACTGAAATCGTTGTCACAGGATTATGCTCGCCAAGGGCGTTCGTCGAGCCGACGCTCGAGAACGGTGCCGTCGTGGGCAGAATGCACAGCACTAAGAGAAGCGTGGCGACCGCTTTGGCGACCATTACGACTGCTCAACAGTAGACCGGCTTTAGATGCCTGTCAACGCGGAGGCAACACCAAAAGGTCAAGACCCCAGACCTTTCGAATAGCGCGGCCGACTGTCGAGGCCCTCCTGTGCGTAAATGTAATGGCGGTCCAGGCCGTCGGCCAGTTCGTCCGTGACGTAGTGTCCGAGCAGGATCTTTCGCGCCCACTCCGGCACATCTGCCCGAATCAACGCGATGCCGAGCGACTCGCCCCCTCGCAGGCGATCGACTCGAGAGCCGCGTCATGGCTCCAATACCACCCGCACGTGACGCTGACCACGTTACGGGTCGGTGATCATCTGATCGTCACCGGGGCGCCATCGCGCGATCCCGGGTCGCACGAGCTGGTTCGATTGAAGGAAGTGCGCCGACCGCGCGACGGGTGGACCTACCGGGTGATTCCGGAAGAACTGGACGATCTCTACCGTTCGGCCGGACCGGTCGGGGGCTTCGCTTTGCGAACGGCAGGCAGTGGCGGCAGCGTCCGCTGGTCGCGGCGTTGCCGCTCGCGCACGAACGCTTTGATGATCTTCAGTGCCGCACGGGCCTCGCGTTCGGTCCGACGGCCTCTGAAGTAGGCCGCCAGTTCCCGGTTCGCGCGCAGGACCTCCTGGTCGCGGCGCTCCTGCTCGCTCGTGTCACCGGTGGCGCCATGTTCACGGCGCGGACCCGCCATGGCGTTACTTGTAGCACGAACCGTACACCTTCAGCGCAATCCGCCCAGAAGGTACACAAACACCACGATCAATAGTATTGTCCCCAGCCCTATCCCAGCTCCACCGCCGGGCCCCCAGCGGGAATGACCGTAATATCCGCCGCCCGCGCCAAACACTAACAGTAGAACGATAAGCAGAATCAGCATGGTCTTTACTCCCCTGACTTCTCATTTCCTGCATGCCCGAACGCCCAGCCGAGGAAGGCGCCGGTCACGGCACGGGCCCTCGGGAGCGCTACGCGGTCTTCCGCATGCCCGCGATGAGCAGCACCACGCCGCCGGCCACCGCGACACTCCCGACGATCGGCGGGAGCGGCAGCGTCTTCTCCCGGTCCGCGGTCGCGTGGACCGGGCCGATGTCAATGACGGTTTCGCGGCTTGTATAAGTGATCCCCTGATACACCAGGGCCGCGAGACCGAACACGATCAGAACCACTCCAATCATCGCAAGCGGTTTCATGGAGTCCTCCTCACTTCCCCAGCGAAGCGGCTCGAGCCCACCGCGCATCGAGCTGCGTGAGCTGTTCACGGATCTTCGGCGGCAGACAGCCCAGATCGCCGTAATAGGCCGAGAGATTCGCGCGCAGCGGCTCCGAGACGCCCGCGAACTTGCGATCGGCGAGCTTCTCGAGCAGCTGGTCGTAGGTCTCGTCGGCCATCGAGTACTCGCCGCGCCTGGTCGCCTTGCCGGTGTCGAAATCCGTGTTGGCGAGATTCAGGCGGCCGGCAGTCAGCGCGTCGAGCGACTGCTTGAAGTGCTCTCTCGTGCTGATGAAGCTCGCGAGAAACAGGCGTTCGGCCTCGGGTGTGGGCACCGCGAACTTGAGGGCACGGAACGGCCCGATCTTCGGAATCAGCATGTAGATCCACGACAGGAAGCGCGCGAACCCGTGCGGCTTCTCGTAGTCCGTGCCGAATCGTTTCTCGTACTCGCCGCGGCGCAGGTTGAAGACGACCCGCTGCCGGTTGGCGGCCGGTCTGACCTTGAGGATCTCCGCCCGCTTCTTGCTCCACGCCACTTTCGTCATCTCGGGAATCGTCGTCGCGACGGCGTGCCGATACGTGCCGATCGCCAGATCCTCGTTGAAGAAGATGTCCTTCATCTCGATGCCGTAGGTCTCCTGGAACGCGCGCTCGAGCAGCGGCTTGCTCACCTGGAACCCGATGAAGGTGTGATAGGCCTCCGGCGCATACGCTGCCGATGCGACCTGGACGACGTCGAACGAGAATTCGACCATGAGGTGATTCGTGGGCGACTGCGCGTAGGTGACGGCCTTGCCGAACTGCTGCTGCAGTTTCGGATACATCAGCGCCACGGCGAGGTTCACCGCGAGCGGATGGCCGTCGTTGTCGGCCGAGTAGTGGCCGAGCGCGCCGAGTGCAAACGCGTAGTCGTTCACCTCGTCCGCGTCGGCCAGCAACGCTTCGATGAAGTCGCCGCTGCGCACGTAATGCAGCAGGTTGCTGAAGAACTTGCTGCCGAACGGATAGTAGCCAAGGTCCTGGATGACGCAGCCGCCGTACGCGTACGCGCGCGCCGCCTGGATCTCTTCAGCGGTGGCGTCCGGAAAGCGCGCCTGGAGCATTGGTGCGATCGTGCCGTCCCACAGCGCGTCGATGTTCGCTTCGTGCGCCAGCACGGAATACGCCGCCGCCGGCCTCGGGGCGAACGGACCCAGAAGAATCGTCACCGCAATCACGGTGCCCCTGAGGGCGAGGACCGCGCGGTGGAGGCGGCGACTCATCGCCCTCAGTACACCCGGATCGAGGAGATCCGGTCGTTCCACGTCCCGCGACGGAGGTCTTTGACGTCGTCGGTGATGCGGACCACTCCGCCGCCGAAATCCTCGTCGGCAGTGATGACCACGCCGCCCGCGCGCGTCAGACGGATCGACGAGATCTTGTCGTTGAAACCGTCGGGCACCCTGGCGTAGCTCGCGCCGCGGAGAACGCAGAAATAGTCGCCGCGGAAATCGGCATCTTTATAGAAGCACGCGCCATCCTGCGCCCTGGCGTCCCGGCCCCAGACGGGAAACCGGCCGTCATCCCACGCCGCGGCGGCGGTCCCGACACGAAGCGAGGAGACGGCGTCGTTCCAGCCCTCGCGCTTCAGATCCCGAACGTCGGTGAAGTACCGGCCCGACTGCCCCTTGAACCTGTCGTCCTTGAACAACTGCACGTCGACCCTGCCGATGACGCGAAGGGACGAGATCTCATCGTTCATGTCACCTGGAACCCTGGCCACGCTTTCACCAGCGCGGACACAGAAGTACTCCCCGCGAAA
>Ga0134123_10002722_pt1 | contig 11545 bp, 10 predicted proteins | sample KB303_FD_96460 | JGI IMG/M metagenome (GOLD analysis project Ga0134123, IMG submission 96460) | Terrestrial soil microbial communities without Nitrogen fertilizer from Kellogg Biological Station, Michigan, USA - KB3-0-3 | ecosystem: Environmental > Terrestrial > Soil > Unclassified ...
AAGACCACTCTGTTGCGCCTTCTGTTCCGAGAGGAAATCGCCACCTCCGGAAAGATTCTGGTGGACGGGATGAACGTCTCCACGTTGTCCGCCTCCAGGGTTCCCAAGCTGCGCAGGAGGCTGGGCATCGTTTTCCAGGACTTCAAGCTCCTGCCCCGACGGACGGTATTCGAGAATGTCGCCATGGTGATGGAGGTCACAGGAGTGCCGCGCCACCGGCAGCGCGCCAAGACCTACGCCGTGCTGGAGATGCTGGGCTTGAATCACAAGGTGCGCGCCTACCCGCTGGAGCTTTCCGGAGGCGAGCAGCAGCGGGTGGCCATCGCCCGGGCGCTGGTGAACGAGCCGGCGCTCCTCCTGGCCGACGAGCCCACGGGGAATCTGGATCCGAGGCTCTCCTGGGATATCATGACTCTGTTCAAAACCATCAACATCCGCGGCACCACCGTGCTGGTGGCCACCCACGACAAGGATCTGATCGCCCGCATGGGCAAGAAGGTCCTCACGCTGGACTGCGGCCGGATGGTCACCCACTAGGGGAACGATGATCCGTCACAGTGTCCGAGAAGCGCTGATGAATCTCTGGCGGAACCGCTTCATGAACCTGGTGGCTTCCTTCACCATCGCCGTTTCCCTGCTGGTGCTCGGACTGTTCCTGCTGCTGGCCCACAACCTCGGAGGCGTCGTGGCAGCCGTGGGAAGCCAGGTCACGGTGAGCGTCTATCTGCGGGATGGTGCCAGCGAAGAGCAGCGCTCACGGCTCATGGAATCGTTGCGGGGGCGGCCGGAAGTCGATTCCATCGAGTATTTCACCCCTCAAGCCGCCCTGGAAAAATTCCAAAAGCTGTTCCCCAACATGCGGGAGGTGTCCAGTGAGCTGGAGGAGAACCCCCTGCCCGCATCGGTGGAGATTCGTATCGCCGAAGGGCACCGGGACCCGCAGGCTCTGGGGCGATTCACGGAAGAGATGAAGCGGCTGCCGGGAGTGGACGATGCGGATTTCGATCTTCCCTGGGTGACCCGCCTTCGGGAGGTGGTGACGATGGCGCGGGCGGCGGGGATTTCGCTCGGAGGTGTGGTGGGCCTGGCGGCCATCCTCACCATCGCCAGCGTGATTCGGATGACCATTTACGGCCGCCAGCAGGAGATTGAGATCATGCGGCTGGTTGGCGCCACGCGAATTTACATCGCCGCCCCCTTCCTGCTGGAGTCGTCGCTGCTGGGAGTCCTCGGCGGCGGCCTTTCCCTGGGCGCCCTCTATGCCATCCACCGCCATCTGGCGAAGAGTCAGGAAAGCCTCGTCCCGGTGCTGCGCGAGCTCCTCACAGCGTCGTTCCTGCCGCAATCCACCAGCGCGCTCCTGCTCCTCCTCGGCCTGCTTGCAGGTGCTTTGGGTGGACTCCTGTCGCTGCGCCGCATCTCCCGCTGATCGTTTCCAACTCCAACTTGTCCGTACGCGATGCATTCTTGGGGCCCCGGGAGCGTGGCATCGCCGCGGTGGGGCCAGATGAGAGCATGCCGGGAGCGAAAGGTGCCTGCGGACCGAAGGATTGGAGAAGGATCGCCCCTCTAACAGGTTGTAGGGCTGTTCTCAATCAAGCCAAACAATCAAAAGGGGGAATGATGATCAAGGGACGAATTCTTTCGCGACTGATGCTAGGCTGCGCGGTCCTCCTGGTTGCGGCACTCACAGGGAGCAATGATGCTCAGGCCGCCGGCTACTGCACGCAGACGGCGGACATGCTGCTCGACGCATGTCAGGCGAGTGTGGTGGACGATGGCGCCGTCGGAGAGGCCATCTGCATCAACATTGAAGACACCAAGGCTCGAAATGACTGCCTGGACGATCTCGCGGATTCCCAGGACGAAGCGAGCCAGCTCTGCGAGGACCAGCATGACACGCGCCTTGCTGGCTGCGGAGTGCTGGGGGAAGATCGCTACGACCCCGATTTCAGCTCGGCCCGCTTCGACAACCCCAAGAACCCGTCGCACCCGAATCCCTATTTCCCCCTCGGAGTTGGAAAACACTGGGAATACCGCAGCGCCACGCAGGTGAATACCGTGGATATCGTGAACGAGACGAAAATGATAGCGGGCGTCAAGTGCATCGTGTTTCGGGATCTGGTCTTCGAGAAAGGTCTGATCCATGAGGCCACGGATGACTGGTACGTTCCCGGCAAAGACGGCAGCGTCTGGTATTTTGGCGAGGAGGTCAAGGATTACGAGACGTTCAAGGGGGACAATCCGTTGAGATCCGAGCTCGTCAGCATCGATGGCTCCTTCAAGGCGGGCCGCGACGGCGCTAAGCCGGGCATCATCGCCCTGGCGAATCCGCAGGTTGGCGATGCCTACCTCGAGGAGTTTTCGCTGGGAAACGCCGAAGACGTGACTGAGATTCTGTCCACGACCTACGCCTACGGCAACGACCCGGTGCTCGACCAGGGAGTTCCCGCGCTGCTGGCAAAGCGCTTCTGCAAGGGCAACTGCATTGTCACCAAGAACTACTCGCTGTTGGAACCCGGGTTATTCGCACGAAAGTATTACGCCCGCGGCGTCGGCACCATCCTCGAGGTGGAGAACACAGGGGAGGTCGTCCAGCTCGTGAAGTGCAATTTCGATTCCCGGTGCGCCGCTTTGCCGTTGCCCTGAGATCACTCTGACTCCAATCGATGGACAGCCTGGCCGAGTTTCCTCGGCCAGGCCGCCTTAGAGACGGCCCCAGAACATGGCGTCACGTCGTCGGACTCTGGCGAGTCTCGCAGCCTGGTGCCAGACGACCGGGGTGAGTTAAGGGGAATGGTTGGAGGATGAGCCGGCGAGGGATCGAGAGCGCTCAGGCGAGGAGCTTGCGGTAGGTTTCCTCATCGAAGCCAACCAGGAGCGTCCTGCCAATGCGCAGGGTGGGTGCCCGTAGGTTGCCGCTCGGACCAATGAGCAGTTTCTTGAGGGTCTCGGTGTCGGGTTTCTCCTTGCGAAGATCCAGGCGCACCACCTGCCTGCCCCGGGTGGCCACGATTTCGTCCACCTCACGGGCCAGCGCCAGGGCCTGAGCGGCGCTGATAGTGTTCTTCTTCGCGTCCACCATCTCTTCGGCCTCGATCTTCTGTTTCGCAAGAAACTCCTGCGTCTTCCTGCAGGTGATTCATCCGGGCCGGTGATACCGCCAGTCCACTCTCGCCATCGTTAAGAATCCCCCTAACTCAAACAACGCCGAAGTAGAGCCTGAGCCAATCCTCCAAATCCTCGAATTCGACTGCTTTTCCCGTCGACAAGAGATAGGAGCGCATATTGCGTGAAAACCCACCTCCAGCGAATACTACTAGTCCCGAAATGGGCCATGCCGAGATATCAGAAATGGTCGCCGGAATCTTTTCGTCGGCAGATCCACTTCCGCCCTGAAACTTGCATTCGAGACCAAGACTTCGACGAGTCTCGCGGTTTGTCATCACAATGTCGATCTTACGTTCACTGCCCCACAATCGTCGTCCGACACGTACCTGACTACTGATCTCGAGTCCGAGGCGCCGGCCCAGCCTAGCGACCGCGGCTTCAAGCTCGGCGCCACTTCGGACCGCAGCAGAACCTCCTGGCATTGGCGTCTAGACCCCTTGCGAGAGAGGGAATTGGTGAACTTCTAATCGAAGCAGTTAGAGAAGCGAACGTTCAGGACGGGATCGGTTGCGCCGAGCCCCTCCAGCAACTCGTCGTCTCGTCTTAGTAGTCGCGACCTTCTGGGGCTGCTCATTCGGACGAAGCCCGAGTGGTTTATAATTCAAAACAACCACCTCCTGGACAGGGCCACGTCGATCTGCTCTAGAGTTGATGCTGCGCCGCGCCGCTACAGGAAACAGCTTGAATTGGTCGTACAGTTTGCCCACCAGTGGTGTTGCGCTGTTGCTCAGCATGACGCGGCAACCCATTCTATCCAGCTCCTGATAAACAATGGCCAATTCTCTCTGGTCGGATTCACTGAACGATGATCGGGTGTAAGAGGTGAAGCTTGAGGTCGATGAAAGAGGATCATATGGAGGGTCAAAATAGATGAAATCGCCGGGCTGAGCGTACTTCAGTGTTCTCCTGAAATGCACGGCTTTGAACTCCACTTTTCTAAGTGCGAGGGAAGCAGCGCGAAGGTTGTCCTCGTCCACGATCTTCGGGTTTTGGTAGTCGCCCAGCGGAACATTGAATTGTCCATTGGAGTTGACGCGATAGAGCCCGTTGAAGCATGTCTTGTTTAGATAAATAAACCGAGCAGCTCGCGCTGCGCTCGAAAGGCGATGAGCGTTTTTTTCACGAGTCCGATAATAGTATTCCTTGCAATGAAATCTCTTGTGCAGCCGAAGATGGCCAATGACATCTTCCACTTCGGATTGAATTGATTGGTAAACGTTGATTAGCTCTTCGTTGCTATCCACTAGCATGACAGCTCGCGGTTGTAGGAGCCGTCTCACATGAAAAAAAACAGCACCGCTCCCGAGAAATGGTTCAATGTATCGCTCCACTGACGGTTTAGGCGGGTAATAACCTTCGAATTGTTGAAGGAGTTGAGTTTTCCCACCTGCCCATTTAAGAAATGGACGGGGGTATCCATTTGTATTTCTTAGGAGAGTCATTCACTGTATCCCACGGACGGCACCTAGGTTCAGGTAGATTCCAGTGCAGGCGATACGAGTCTTCAAGCTACCTGCGTGGCTCACCTCACTGAAGTCGGATTCCCGAGTGTGCTGACAGCCGTTAACAATTCCTTAACTGATGGGCGCCCCGCGGGGTCGAACTCGAGCATTCTTTGAATCAAACCAGCGGCATCGCCATTCGTGCTCGGTGGTGCGAATCGTTTCGCTGCTACTGCAGCTGGGTCAAGCACGTTCCCCGTCAGTACCTCATACCACATCACACCCAAGGAATAGACATCACTCTTGTGTGATGCGCTATGTGGAGAGTCGCGCTGTTCTGGCGCCATGTAATACCAGGATCCGAGCTGCAGAGAGGACCTAGTTATCGCACCCGCGGTTGTGAAGGCGGTATTCATGTCTGACCAACGGACTATCCCGAGGTCGCCGAGGACGTACCGGTTACTCATGCGGAGCACGTTTTGAGGTTTGACATCACGATGAACGCAGCCTGATTCGTGCAGAAAATCAAGGCCGGCCAGGCACGAGAGAATTATTGGCAAAGATGCCGTGAGGCTCAACGGGCCTTGCTTCAAAGTCTGATAGAGGGACTCGTCCGCCAAATCCATCACAAGGAAGGGGTGCCCACTAATCTCGCCGAAATCGCAATAACGTACAACGCCGTCGTGCTTGAGCTTCATTCCGTTCCTAGCTTCTCGAGTAAAGCGTTTTCGAACATTCTCAAGCGCTCTAGGTTCCAGCAGGTCACGTCGAGGGTTCAGCACCTTGACAGCGTATCCTCTCGAGTCGGCACTACATCTAGCTTCCCATACGTGTGCGACTGCACCTTCTCCCAAATAGCGCTGGAGTTCGTACTCGTTGGATTCGCCCACCAATCGCTTGCCCCGCGTCAGAACTAATAGTCCCGGGCGAACCTGAGTAAACGACGAAGCGACCTCTGCTTGGGAGATGGACTCTCCGTCTCTGAGTACTCTATACCGCCTAGTCCCCACCAAGGAAATAAACGGATCTACATAGTGCTTGCGTTCGTACGTCCTCAGCGTGATGGGTTTCCACCGAGTCTCTTCGAGGATCTCGGCCTCAGTCACAATTTCGCCAGCTCTCTTTTTGGTAAGAAAGTGGAAGAACCGTAGCTGCGCCGGTCGGAGTTTTAGTTCCATGGTTTCACTGTTGATTATCGAGTACCTGTCGGAACCACGATCTCAGCGCCTTAGATCGTCGCTCCGCTGTGGCCGGAGACATTCCCGTTATCGCTACAATCGCCCGTGCAGTTTTTGCAGTATCGAGGCTGTCAGCAGATGACAAATTGAGAGCTAACACCTTTACTACTACAGAGTTCCTGACAGCTCGCCGCATTTCAATTTGTTCCTCTCTAGTGCCAGGGCTTGTTTCGAGCAGGCGATGACCTCGCGGTGTGAAATTGAATTCCTGATCTACGAGCCCGAGGATGCGCGCCGCTTCCAACCGGTATCTAACATGCCGAGCAGAGAAACCTGTCCGAGACGAAAGGTAGGTGACAGTTGGAGCTTGCTTGTCAATCGCCTCTAATACTTGGCGCACGAGTGTCAACGAATCGGCCTGGGGGATATCGATAGTTCGGAGAATTTTTCTACGCACTGGGTACAGGATATCACAGAGGTCCGAGTCTCGCGCCACGGGCGGGTAGTGGTACGTTAATGCTAAAGAAACATTCGCAGACTTAAAGCCGGCAGCCACTTGAGGTTGACACCGACCGATACGATCCTTAGATTGCGGGGATGCAACCAGCCATCTCCTGGCCCCGGAGAATTGTCGCTGCCTGCTTTGCTCTCCTTTCGTACATTCTCAATGTTATACAGTTACCAAGCTTGCCAGATGATTTAGCCAAATGGGGCGAGTGGATGCCTGTGCTTCTAAAGCATCTTGTTTATTATGGCCCACTATATATTGCTGTTGCCATTCTGCTTTGGCCGTTTCTTATGCAAGTATGGCGATGGTTGTGGCCGGTTGCTCGCCCTCGAAAGATCGATGAAGTTCCTGATGGCAGCACAGCAGAAGCATTATCCCAAGATCTGGCAGGTAACGATTTGGTGGCAGTGGCTAGGTCAAGAATACGAGTGCTTGAACCGCCTCCACCAGACACGGTAAGAGTGTTCAGGCCTGGCGTATGGATCGATGATCATCCATTCGATCTTATTGGCCGAGTTAAGGGCCTCACGCAAGTCCAAGCACAAAAAATGTCCAATCTATTCAAGAACAAATGGAGCGCACTAGAAGGAATTGTACTAGATGTATCTCAAGATCCAGGAGATAGGCAACCGATTCGCGTTTCATTAGATACCCATGAGGAATATCGAGTGTTCCTCGATTTTGACTGGTGGAACGATGTCCACTTGCTGCATCTGGCAGGGGGCAAGAAATTGAGATTTGTTGGCAGAATTCAATTCTTCGACGCCAAATCAATCTATTATGATGAATGCTCTCCAATTGTCCCACCGCATCCGAAATCATAAATTCCCCGTCAAGTCTGCTATCTCCCAAAGCCGATCTGTTGCGACAGCTGCCATCGCCGGGGCCAGCCCTTTCAGCGGCTTAGGCTGCTAGACGAAATTCCAATAGAGGAAATGCAGACTCACGGCAGCCCGAAGATTTTCAATCTGAATCCAAGGGAAAGCCGCGTGAATCGCTGCTGGAAGGTGCGAATGCTCAAGTTCGACCGCTCAATAATTGAGGTACAGTCCGAGTCTCGTCAGGGTCCTCAGCAATTGTCTTCCTGGTGATGCCTTTCACTCGTGGTGGAGCATAGCGACCACGTCCAACACACTTAGCTGCCGTTGTCGCGCTGATGCGTGCCTCCACATCCTGGGATGGATTTATAGTCTCGATAGATCGGGCGCTTCCCCCTTATGGGAAGAGGATGCCTTTGCCGCTGGAAGGATGATCGGTCTATGGCCCATGCGCACAAGACTGCCACCAAGATTCAAAGATAACGTACCGCTACCCACGGCGATGTTTCGGATACAAAACTCGCAGTTTCAGCGAATCCAACTGCGCTAGGAGAATGTATTCAACAGATCTGCTCGCGTTGACTGAGGGAGACCTCCCTGTTGGCAATGAAGGGCGACAGCACCAAACTCTTGGTCGAGCGGTGCTTCCCACGAACGGCTCGAGATAGCGCTTTACCTGAGATCGCTGAGGGTAGAGCGCCTCGAACTGGGCGAGGAGCTGGGTCTTGCCCCCCGCCCATTTCAGAAACGGCCGGGCAATCTCATTTTGCTTTCTGGGGGGCATCCTTCACCATCGCCTGGTAGCGGGCGTTGTCTCGCAGCGGCTCCAGGTCGCTGTCGTTGAGCGAGTAGGCCCTCAGTGCCGGATTGAGCGGAAAGGCTTTGCCCAGGTATTCCAGGGCTTTCTCCTGAATCCCCGCCACCGAGTAGAAGCACGCCAGGTCGTAGTAGGCATCTCCCTGATCCGTCGGCTTGGACGAAGCGGCCAAGCGCTTGCGGGTGGCGTCCTCCATGATCTGGATGGCCCGCTCCTTCTCTCCCCGGTCCAGGTAGAAGCGCGCGTCGGTGTAGGCGTTGGTTGTGTGGTGAATTTCCAGGAGGCGCGCGAGCTCCTCGATCGGCTTGGGAGAATCGTCGACCCGCAGATCGATATAGCGATCGTTGTACCCCGCGTAGCCTCCCTTGGCGCGGACCACCAGCAGGGCGGCCGATTGCTGGCCACGGGAATCTCCGCCAGCAGCCTGTCCCGCCGCGAGCGCTTTCACCAGACGGTCTGCCAGCGGCAGATTGGCGTTGGCTTCGAAGGTGGAGGCCATCGCCTCCACGACCACCGATCCGGTGAGGATGTTGCCCTGGGCTGTGTAGTTCTTGCCCGATTTCCCTCCCGCCCAGGGATTGCATTTCGCTCCGGTGAAGGTGGCCGGCCGTCCCTGCGAGTCCACGATGCCGGCCTGCCTTTGATCCGCCTGTGGGTCCTGCTTGACCAGGATATCCAGCGTCTCCTGCGCCGATTTTCCTTGCGCGAGAAGCTCGAGGCCCTTGGGTCCGAAGGTGGTATTGGCGTAGGACTGGGTCGCGATGGCGCCGACGCCGGCCTTGGCCCAGGGCACAACCGATCCTACCGCGAAGAAGCGCGACTCCACGGCGATCCCCAGATCCCCGGTGGCCGGGTCGTAACCCACGATGCTGAAAGTCGCCACCGTTTTCGCCGCCCACGCGGGGCGGGAGGGAAGGAGCATCGAAGCCAGCGGGAAAAGCAGCGCGATGAGCAGCATTCGTCCGGGCATGCGGCCTCCAGGATGGTTGGCGGGGGCGCCATTATAGCGGGGAATCAATCCGGGGGATGGCGTTCAGGGCCGATCCAGCACGATTCCCTGCTGGGCCAGCTCTTGCTTCACCTCTGCCGAGCCGAGGGATTCGGCCTCCGCCGCCCATTCGTATCCCCAGGGATAATCGCGCCGCAGCTCCTCATCCGGAGAGCCGGGGTGAGAGATTAGCTCTGACCAGCCATCGGGAAGTCGCCGAAGCACCGCGAGCAGGGCCTGGGTATCCAGGTGCCCCGTCTCGGAGATGCCGAAGCAATGGTCGCAGGTGCGCACCGCCCCGGTCGCGGCGGGCTTCGAGCCGAGGCCGGCGAGGCCCCGGCGAACCAGTCGTCGCATCATGGGCGTGCCCGGCGGGGAGAAGGTCTCGCGAGGCAGCCTGAGCCGTGGAATGGAGAATTCTTGGGCTAGATCGGCAGCGATGGACCACAGACCCGGGAGGACGTGGAGATGCTGGTGGCTATCCAGGTGGGCGGGGAGGATCCCGGCATCGAGGGCCCGCCGAACCTGCGCCCGCCATTCAGCGGCAACCTCGACGCGGCGCACCCGGCCAGCCCACCAGGCCGGCAGAAACTGGCGCCAGGAATCGCGCAGGGCCCCGGCGCGGGGCGCCAGGCTCGGGACGTCTCCCGGGGGCAGAACCGGCCTGCCTCCCACCAGGGTCAGGTGAATGCCGACCTTCAGGCCCGGCAGCGATGCGAGGAGCTTCACGGTGGCGTCGAAGTGGGAAGTGTTGGTCAGGAACGAGGCCGATGTGAGGATGCCGCCGCGAAATCCTTGCGCGATTCCGGCATTGACCCCAGGCGTGAGCCCCAGGTCATCGGCGACCACCAGCAGCCGCTTCACTGCGCCTGGGTGATGGGTCCCGCCTGGCGGGACTCCCGTCGCAGGGCCTTGAGCTCGGGGTAGAGGCGGACCATCTCCTTCACCATTTTCCGGATGGTGTCGAAGCTGGACAGGGTGGAGACCCCGCGGCTGCGGGGGAAGTAGTCCACTCCCATCTGGAGAATCCGATAGCCGCAGTACTGGCAGCGAATCAGCAGCTCCGCGTCGATGAAGGAGCTCTCACCTTTGAGCTGCACCTTCTCGAAGATCTTCCTGCGAACCAGCTTAAAGGAGAAGTTCACGTCCTTGACCCGCAGCCCGAACAGAAGCTTGATGAGCAGGTTCCAGCCGAAGGAATACACCGTGCGCAGAGGACCCTCGCCGGTCCGGTCGAGCCGGTACGCGGCCACCACGTCGCATTGCCGGATGATCCGGACCGCTTTCACGAGCTCGATCATGTCGAAGGGGTAGTCGGCATCGGAGTAAAGCACGAGGTCTTTGGTCGCGAATTTGAATCCCGATTTCAGCGCGCCGCCGAGCCTGAGGTTCCTGGGATGGTGAATCACCCGGATGCGGGGATCCGCGGCGGAGAGCGCATCGGCCATGGCGCCGGTCCGGTCGGTGCTGGCGTCGTCGATGAGGAGGATCTCGTAGTCGTCGGTGAGAGTCTCGAGAATCTCGGCCGCGCTTCCCACCGCGGCATGGATGTTGTCTTCCTCGTTGTACAGGGGAAAGAAGACGGTGATGCTCTCCGCGGGATGCCTCCTGGCCATCTGCAGCCCGCGGGCCTCTTCGGGCGCGTCGACGAGGGAGTTGCCGCTCACGGCGATTCTCCCGGGGAGCGGTTGGTCAACACCACCACGTGCCCCACGTTTTTCAAGAGGTAAAGGGGTAGATCCGGCCTGCGGGCCCGGAGCTTCTCATAATTCCCGCGGCCCATCAAACAGAAAATCCGACCTGGCTCACTCAGGAGCTCCTCCAGAGCGGACTCGGAGTGCACCAGCTCGGGAATGCGGCGCAGGTAGTAACCGAAGCCGGGATGGCTCTCGCGGTACAGGACCAGCCGATCGGCGCTCTGCAGCATCGGCCGCGTCACATCAGCCGCTTCCCGGCTGCTCTTCCAGGGCTCCAGGATGGGAAACCCGAACACGAGCAGCGAGAGGATCAGCCCCACGCTCCCACCCTGCAGAATCAGGTAGGCCAGCTTGGCCCTCTGCATGATGAGCGCGCTGAGCGCGAAGAGAGTTCCCAGCAAGCCCACGAAGCAGACGGGCAGCAGCGCCACCTTGAAACTGGCGGGCACGGAGCCGAAGCTCTGCCGGCTCATGGCGAAGTAGACCATCCCTCCCGCCAGGATCACCAGTAGCAGCATGGCGCCCGTGCCGGGAAGCCGCCGTCCCGGGGCGGCCGGCTCGAGCCAGGCCGTGAGCGGCTCGGCGGCGAGGATGGCCGCGGCCGGCAGGGCCGGGAGGATGTAGGAAGGAAGCTTGCTGGCGGCCAGCGTGAAAAAGACCGTTAGCGTCAGCAGCCAGAGGGTGGGCAGGATCAGCCGGGCTCGGTCGGGGTCGCCGCGCCACCAGGCCGCCAATGCGCGTCCCATGGAGCCCGGCAGAAAGGCGGACCAGGGGAGAAACCCCAGCAGAAGCACCGCCACGTAGTAGAAAGGTGACACAGCGCGGTGCTCGGCCCTCAGAAACCTTCCCAGGTTTCCGGTGACGAAGAAGCCCTCCACCAGATCCGGGCGCTGCAGCGCGTCCGCTGCATACCAGGGCATCGCCAC